>WNGF01004643.1_pt1 | contig 27122 bp, 26 predicted proteins | sample 5400641 | NCBI WGS metagenome assembly WNGF01 (sample SAMN13153371, study PRJNA577476) | soil metagenome | isolation source: 80 cm soil or saprolite under grassland replicate 2 | place: USA:California | collected 2016-06-15 | reverse complement strand
GTCCGGCGGACATACGCCCTCGTCTTCGTCAGCGTTCTCTGCACGAGCGCGGGTGCAACGTTCTCACTGTCGCAGCCACAGCTGATGCAGGCGGTCGCCGCGCATCCGTTCATCGCCATGGCATGCACCTTTGCGCCCCTCCTGCTGGCGATGCGCGCCCGTGACGCATTCCCCGCCAACATCGCGCTGGTGCTGTTGTTCACGTTCGTCGAGGGCGTTTTCATCTCGCCAATTCTGTATCTCTACGGCCGTGCGCAACCGGGACTCATCACCCAGGCTGCGGTGCTCACCATCGGCGCGTTCGGCGTGCTGACACTCTACGCTTTCGTCTCGCGACGGGATTTCAGCGCATGGGGAAGCTTTTTCATGGTTGGGCTGTGGGTCCTTATCGGGACCATGCTCCTCAACTTCTTCTTCCGCAACCCGGCGATGGATCTCTGGCTCGCCGGAATCACCGTGCTCGTTTTCAGCGGACTGCTCGTCTTCGATACGTGGAGAATCCGCAACGTCTACGGCCCAGACGAGTACGTAGGTGCGGCGGTACAGATCTATCTCGATCTGCTCAATCTGTTCCTCGGGTTGCTGCGAGTACTCGGTGGGCGACGCAGCTGAAGGAAGTCAACAAAACGTGCTGGCAGCGTGAGCTTTGTAGCTGAGCTGCTGAGCTCCCACTCGAAAGCTCCCGCTACGGACTTGTGCTTAATGAGTCTCTTGAACAGAGTCCATCGCCCGCGCCAGATCGAGATCCTTCTGGGTGATTCCACCGGAATCGTGCGTGCTCAGCGAGCAGATGATCTTCGTGTAGCGAATGTCGATGTCAGGATGGTGATTCGCCGCCTCCGCCACCCTGGCAACGCGACTCACGAAGGCGATTCCCTCGGGGAAGGTCTTGAACTGGTAGGTTTTCACGATCGCGCCTCCCCGGCGTGCCCAACCATTGAGACTCCCCAGCTCGCGCTGGATCGCAATGTCCGACAGGAGCTCGGTCACTTTTGTTTTATTCCTCTCGGTAGTGCGGCGTCTGCGATCGCGCAAATCCAAAATTCCGCGTCGTCATCCAGATAACGGATTCCGGCTCGCCGGGAAAATAGCTTGCACGACTCGCGCCGGATGGGGCTTTCGGTTTATATTCGGTAAATGGCGGGTGGCAAAGGATCGGCTGGAAAGAAGCGCTTCGATCAGACGGCACTATTCGGCGAGGCATTCGAGCGCGACGCAAGGCGACTGCCCGTTCTCGACATACAGAAGGACATTCGATACTACGGATCGCCCGCGAAGAGCATCCTCAACGGTCCCGAAACAACGGGAATGGGCTATTGGTCCATCAACCCTTACGTGGGGTGCGCCTTTGGATGCGCCTATTGCTACGCTCGCTACGCCCACCGCTACGTCATGGAGCGAGCGGCGAATGACGACAAGATGGGCGAGGCACTCGGCGAAGCATTCGCCAGTCTTCCGCCGTGGCTCGCGTTCGAGCGGAATATTTTCGTCAAACACAACGCTCCCGGGGTCCTGAGCCGCACTCTTCGTCATGGAAGCGACAAGCATCTCGCGCTTCGCGAAGGTGAATCGATCGTGATCGGCACGGCGACCGATCCATACCAGCCGGCCGAGCGCCGCTTCAAGGTCACACGCCGAATCCTGGAGGTGCTGGCCGAGCATCCCGGATTGAGTGTTGTTGTGATCACGAAGAGTCCTTTGATCACGCGAGACATCGACGTGCTGTCGAGGATAGACAGGATATCGGATTTGAGCCTTCACATCTCTCTTATCACGCTCGATCGGGAGCTCGCCCGCCGACTCGAGCCACGATCGCCAACCCCCGAGGCGCGCATCCGCGCGCTCACACGGCTGAGCGAAGCAGGGCTCGATACGGGAATCAACTGCATGCCTGTATTGCCGGGGATCACCGACAATCCACGCGATCTCGACGCCCTTGTGAAGCGCGTGTCGGAGGCGGGCGCGACTTACGTTGGGGCTTGCGCGTTGCGTCTCCAGTCGGCGGCGAGGAAGCGGTATCTGCCGTTCATAGAGCAGGAATTCCCGCACCTGGCAGAGAGGTACCGGAACACGTACGCACACAGATATCAGGCAGGTGACAAGTACCGCGCAGGTCTCTCAGCATTCTTCGCCAAGCTTTGCAAGAAGTACGGACTGCCAGGCGCCTCGTGCATCGAGGACGAAGACGACGGGACGGCCGATTCGGGCTCGATCACTTCCGAGCAGCTCCTCCTCTCGTTGTAAGAGACAGAGGCGCCTCCGGTTTCAACCGGAGGCGCCCCGGAATCAGCTCGAGCTCGAGATGCCGTTCCCGATCAGCCCACAGGCGGCGCCGCCGGCGGCGGAGCTGGCGGTGGAGCTGGCGGCGGAGCCGGCGGTGCCATAGGCGGCGCCGGCGGCGGCGGAGCTGGCGGTGGAGCTGGCGGCGGAGCTGGCGGTGCCATAGGCGGCGCCGCGGGCGGTGCCATGGGAACACCCAGATCGCTCGCGCTGTAGCCGATATCCATCGCCGCGAGAACGGCGGCGGCCTTGTTGGCGACGCCGAGTTTCTTGGCGCACGTGGCGATCGCGCGCCGAGTCGGTGCGTCGAGCACACCAGTGACGTGTGCGTTGCCGCAACCTCTGTCCCTCGTCTCCTGCTGTAAGGCGAGAAACTGAACTCCAGTTAGACCCGCGGCGCCTTTCGACGTCGGGCACTTCAGTGGACAATCCGTCCCGCTCGACGGCGGCGGTACACGCACCGCAGTTGTGTCCTGCGCGTGTGCCATCGCCGGCATTGCAAGACAGCCGACAGCTGCTACCACCAGCATCCTGAGCTTCATTGTCTCCTCCTCCGAGGTAAGCTGATTGTGTGTCCAGCCACATGATGAGTGCAAACCGCAGGCCGCAGTCGGGACAGAAGTGGTCCCGAAGCCCGTGGAAACAACTGCCGTCAGCGCATCAGGAAAAAAGCTCCGATGAGGGCGCCCACGGCGAAGAGTGCCGCCCCGGCGAGGATCGCCGTGGACACTCTGAGAGTGATCGACCCCGAGCTCACAGGCCGTGACGACGAGGCTGACCCAGCCGGCTCGTCGGGGATGGAGCTCAGGATCTTCTGCTGGACGTGAATTGGCGTCGATCGCCGCCGAAGCCGTTCGGTCTCGGTGTTGATGCGACTCCAGAGCTCCGCCGTTTCCTGCTCGTCGGGACTGGCGAGTCCTTCTCGTGCCGCTTCGCCGTCGAGCCATGCCTGAACCGCGGGCGTGGCGGGTGGAGTCTTGCGAGGACGCGGCTTCTCCGGCGGGTTCGCGCCTTGATTGTCTGGGGTCATGCGTACTTTTCCTCGAGCAATGCCTGAAGCGCCTCGCGGGCGCGATGCACGCGCATCTTGAGAGCACCCACTGTCGTGTCCAGCAATACCGCCATCTCCTCGTACGATCGTGCTTCGACGTGCTTCATGACGAACGCTTCCCGGAGCGAAGGCGGCAGTCGCTGCAGCGCACGCTCGAGATCGGTCCGCAGCTCGCTGCGGTCCATCTCCTCTTCAGGCGTCGAGTACCCGGAGGGCTGATCATCCTCGTCATAGCTCAGATGCGTGCGCCTGATGTTCTTCAGCCAGTCCTTGCATGAGTTCGCGACGATCCGGAACACCCACGCATCGAATCGGCCGCGAACTTCGCTGAGATGCTGGTACGCCTTGATGAAGGAAGCCTGCAGAATGTCTTCGGCAACATCCGGACTTCCCGTCATGCCGAGTGCATGTCGGTAAAGGGGATCGCTGTAGCGGGCGATCAGGATACCGAAGGCGTCCTTCGATCCGGCGAGCACCCGGCCGATGATCTCCTGATCCGCATCGACTTGATCAACGGGGAGATTCCCCTGCTCCATCGTGCTCACGCCGCTAGTGTAACGCGTCGGAACCTCGCGGGATAGTACCGGGGTAGCCCCACGGGTCACTGAAGCGCACGATCGAACACCCGCCATCCGCCGCGTCTGATCGCATCGCCCTGCTCGTCGAGCTCGGGCGGTGGAAGGCGCAGCTACCCGGCGCACTGCGCGAGATTCCAGTGAAGGGTGAAGCCTCGACGCCACGCAACGCTTCGAGGACCGAGTTGACGACGCCACATGGAACTCCGCTCGCTGCAAGCATCGCGATCCACTCCATCGCGTCACGCTCGGCAATGCGATTCGAAATCGCGTCGACGATTCGGCGTCGCTGCGCGAGGCGACCGGCGTTCGTGACGAGCGTATGCGCTCTGCCCGCGTTGGTTGAGGGGCGGGCCCCACCCACGTGGTTTCATCGCCGGTGCCGGGCCGCTCTAACTTGATGACGTCCGCTCCGAGATCGCCGAGCATCATGGTGCATAGCGGTCCGGCGAGGACGCGAGAAAGATCGAGGACGGGAGCGCTTTTTGGTCAATACTGTCATGATACTGGCGGTAATATTTGGTTATGATGGCGCTAAATAGCGTCAAGAGGCCGGGCCCAGGTCCCGCTTGTGCCTTACTTCGTGACTTACCTCATGCTTACTTGCTTTAGTGTCCAAGAATCATATACTTAGCGCCGTTCGCGCCCCCGTGGCCTGTCGGCGCCCCAAAACGCGCCCGGCGGTGATGATTCTGGGCTCGCTCATCGACCGCATACCTTTAGGAGCGTGCAATGGCTGACAACGACAAAACGTCCGCGCCAACCCCAACGGCCGCTCCAGGAGCACCCGTTACACCCCCCGTCCCCCCAAAGCGAAGCCCGGGACATCGAGGCGCAGACGTCAAGGACACTGTCGCCGAGATGGCGGCCAAGGCGCACGAGATAAGCCTCGAGGCCGGCAGCAAAATGGCTGCGGCAATGAAAGATGTCATCAATGCCGCCGCCGGCCTCACAGGATTTGTCATCGAAAGCGCCCGCGACCTCGTCCAGTATATGGTCCGCCGGGGGCAAATGACGCAGGAAGAGGCGGACAAGCTCATTCGCGAAGTCGAAGCCGCGATGCCGAAGAAGAAGCCGGGTGCGACCTCACACGCACCTCCCGAGTCAGCACCGGTGCCAAAGCCTGGACACGCACCGGTGGCCACTAGCGTCACCCATCCACCGGCGGCGAAAACGGCGGCTCCGTCCACGCCGGCCAAGGCGGTATCGAAGAAACCCGTGCCGAAGAAGGCTGCTCCCAAGAAACCGGCTGGCAAGCCTGCAGCGAAGAAGCCCGCTCCGAAGAGGTCGGCGACCGCGAAAAAACCGGCGAAAAAAGGCGGCGCGAAGAAGGCGCGCCGGTAGGGCTGTGTACGAGGCGACGGGCGCCGCCGGCTCGGGCGTTCCGCGCGCCGATGCGGTGACGCTGACCCGCGCGCTCGTCGCCATTGATTCCAGGAATCCTACACTCGTACCCGGCGCGCCCGGTGAAGCGCCGATAGCTCGATTTCTCGGTGAGGTCCTGGGCGAGTGGGGATTTGCCGTGGAGCTCAGGGATGCAGTCCCCGGCAGACCGAACCTGATCGCGCATGTCGGCGCGTCGGGTGCGCCAGCCCTTATGTTCGCCGGCCATCTGGACACGGTTGGCGTGGAAGGCATGAGCCATCAGCCGCTCGAGGCCGACGTCCGCGATGGACGGATCTATGGGCGAGGCTCGACCGACATGAAATCGGGCATCGCCGCCATGTGCTCCGCAGCAGCGCTCGCCATCGACGCTGTCGGCGAGCGCGCCGCGCGACAGATCATCATCGCCGCAGTTGCGGACGAGGAATACGAAAGTCTCGGTATGCGTGCGCTCGTCGCTGATGGCATCAGAGCAGACGCGGCGATAATCACCGAGCCTACGCGGCTCGCGATCTGCCCCGCCCACCGGGGATTCGTCTGGATAGAGCTCGCCTTCACCGGCCGCGCGGCGCACGGAAGTCGCTATGACATTGGTGTCGACGCCATCAGGCACGCTGGTCTGGTGCTGGCCGAGCTCGACAAGCTCGACGCCGATATTCTTCCATGGAAGACTCACCGGCTGCTGGGACGCGCGTCGCTGCACGCTTCCGCCATCGACGGAGGGAGCGGCCTCTCGACGTATCCCGACCGGTGCGTGATGACGATCGAGCGTCGAACTCTTCCCGGTGAGACGGCGGAGAGAGTGCTGAACGAAATGCAGGAGGTGTGCGACCGCGTTCATGCCACGCGGCCCGCGCTCTCGGTGCAGATTAGATTGATCGAGTCGCAATTGCCGAGCGACGTCAGCGTCGACGCGCCAATCGTGGGAATGCTGCGGAATGCAATCGCCGGCGAAGGTCTCGAGCAGTCAATCGAAGGCATGAGCGCGTGGACGGATGCGGCGATATTGAATGAGGCTGGAATTCCGGCGATCTGCTTCGGACCCGGCGACATCGCGCTGGCGCACGCTGCCGAGGAATTCGTGTCGATCTCGGAGATCGAGCGCGCGACCGCGGTGCTCACTCGTCTGGCGCGCGAATGGCTGTTGGAGAAAACGTGAAGCAATTGACGCACAGGCAGTACGATGCGCTCGAGAGCGCAATCACGAATGGACGGCGCATCTCGGTGTTTCGCCGGGGAACCGAATTCGTGGTGATACCGCGGCGTCTCCGCACTGAAGGATCCCGCGAAGCGATGGACTCGGTGCATCCGACAACCGGGGAGGAGATCACGCTCTTCCTCGACGAGATGGAGACCTTCGAGGTGGTAGGGTGAGCGAGCCCGCACTCGTCGCGATTTATGCCGACGAATCGTGCCTGGGAAATGGACGCGAGGGCAGCAATCCAGGCGGCGCGGCCGGACTGGTGGAGTGGATTCACCCTGAGTCCGGTGAGCTCCGGCGCTGGGATTACTGGATCTCCGAGCCCCACACGACCAACAACCGGATGGCGCTGCGCTCAGTGATCGAGGCTTTCCGCGAGCTCGGCAAGCGCAACCGACCGTTTCGCGTCGTCTTCACCAGCGACTCCCGATACATTGTCGACGGAATGCACGTCTGGGTGCCGGGATGGATCGCGCGCGGCTGGCGTCGCAAGGGAGGACCCATTCTGAATCTCGAGCTCTGGCGCGAAGCCGTTGCGGCGGTGAACAATCACGAGTGCCAGTGGAAGTGGGTGCGCGGGCACGCGGGACAACCCCAGAACGAGTATGCCAATCATCTCGCGATGCGAGCCGCTGCGGAGCAGACGAATTCCGGCGGTCTGCGCGCCTCGGAGTTCGAGAGCTGGCTCGCGACACAACAGCTGAAGCAAGCGGTGCTCAGTGATACCGCACCTTTCCCCGAATCAGGAACATTCAAGCCGAGCCCCAGAGCATGGACGACCTAGATCGCGTTTTTCACCGGCTGGTAAGCAATATCCGACATCGGCACCCGGAGTATCTCACGCTCCCGTTCACGGTGCAGGAGCTATACGAGACGCTGATTCCATACCGGCACCATCGCCGGGAGCTGGGAATAGAGACCAACCAGGACTATGAGATTGCGGTCACGCGACTGTTGTCGGGAGAGCGCGACTATCTGCAGGCTGATCCGGAGATGCGCGACAAGCTGCAGGCGGAGCTCGCGTCACCGCACGCAGACCCGGGCGGGTTCAGGGAGTTTGCCGGCGCGAAAGTTTCGCTGGCTCCCGAAGCTCTTCGTCGCATCCGCGCGCTCACAGTTCCGGCTGGCTCGTCCGCGGGACCCGCAGCCGAGTCACCGAGCGGCGCCTCAGCGGCGAGGGCGGCAGGAACTGTCGGCGTCGCAGGCACTGCTGACAGCAGCGCCTCGCGGACCACGTCGGGTTCAGGGGCCTCGAATCAGGGGCCCTCGACAATCACCGGAGCGAATTCGTTACCCGGCACCGCCGGCTCCACAATGCCTGCCGGCACGACGGGATCGGGCGCGGCCTTTTCGGGCACGCCCAGCACCGGGGGATTCAGCGCGACATTTCCACTCTCACCATCAGCTGCGGGTGAGTCCGCGCGACCGACGCCGGCCGCGATCTCGTCGTTACTCAACTTATCGGTCCCGGAGGGATGCGCTTTCTGTGGTGGCACTCTTCCCGAGGGACGCACGGTGATCTATTGCCCGCATTGCGGAAACAATCTCTCCGTATCTCGCTGCCCCGCTTGCGGCGGCGAGCTCGAAAAGGGATGGAAGTTCTGCGTCAGCTGCGGGCGGAGCGTTGCCTAGCCCGCGAGCGTTCATGGATTCGGCATTTCAATCGAGGCCAGTGTGAAGACACACGGCTCCTCCCAGGATATTGTCTTTCTCTCGGCGGTCAGGACGCCGTTCGGGACCTACGGCGGTGCGTTGCGTGACGTTCCCGCCGTCGACTTCACGGTGCACGCAGCCAGGACGGCGATCGACCGCGCCGGCATTGCACCGGCCGATATCGACTCCACGACTTTCGGCAACGTCCTCTATACCGCCGCCGACTCGATCTATTTCTCGCGGCACGTCGCGCTCAAGTCCGGCTGCCGAATGGAAACTCCGGCGCTCACGGTCAACAGGTTGTGCGGGTCAGGCTTTCAGGCCGTAGTGAGCGGCGCGCAGGACATTCTCCTTGGCGACGCGCGAGTCTGCCTCGTCGGAGGCGCCGACTCGATGTCGCAGGCTCCGCACGTCTCGCGCGGACTCCGCTGGGGCGTTCCGCTTGGGAAATCCCCTCCGCTGGAGGATTCGCTGTGGGAAGCGCTGCGCGACACGTACGTGAACCTGGCAATGGGCGAGACGGCGGAGAATCTCGCCGAGCGATACGAGTTGTCGCGTCAGTGCGTGGACGAGTTTGCATTGCGCTCGCAGCAGCTGGCAGCAGAGGCGTGGACGAGCGGCGCGTTCAAGGATGAGGTTGTTGGAATCCCGGTGAAGAATCCGAAAACTCGTCAGACCGAGATGTTCGAGCGGGACGAGCACCTCCGGCCGGCAACAACGCTCGAGGCGTTGGGCAAGCTCAGGCCCGTATTCCGCGAGACCGGCGTCGTGACGGCCGGAAATGCCTCGGGAATCGGCGACGGTGCCGGGGCGCTTGTCGTCGCCAGTGGCGAATTCGCGAGCGAGCGAGGTCTAACGCCGCTCGGTCGACTCGTGTCGTGGGGAATCGCGGGAGTGGACCCAGCGGTGATGGGGATCGGGCCGGTACCCGCCGCTCGGAGCGCACTCGCACGAGCAGGTCTCTCGCTCGACGACATGGATTTGATCGAGGTGAATGAGGCATTCGCGCCTCAGGCGTGCGCCGTCGAGCGCGAGCTGCAGATCCCGCGTGAGAAGCTCAACACCGCCGGGGGCGCGATTGCGCTAAGCCACCCGCTTGCTGCGTCGGGGGCGAGGATAACGGCCCATCTACTGCATACGCTCAAGGCTCGAGGAAAGCGTTTTGGCCTGGGCAGCGCCTGCATCGGCGGCGGCCAGGGCATCGCGCTTATCGTCGAAGCGATAGCGTAGGCCACCGAGTCCGCGCTTGGGGCCGCGGCGGAAACGCCGCGCGACAGCGCGCGCAATTTTCGGAGACATCGTCATGCACACACCCACGCAGCGTCTCGCGATATCACTTACGATTGCCGCCGTGCTCGCGGGATGCGCCACGGCCGGCACGTCGGGAGGCGGAAGCTCTTCGCCGTCAGGCGAGATCGGACAGAATCCCACAAATCCGGGGGAAGTGTGGGCTATCAAGACCCGCGAGCACCTCGACCTCTGGCTCCACGGCTTTGCGATGGTTCAGGACGATTCGTCACTCGTCCCCTATTTCCGCCGTGGATACAAAGCAGACATGTCCGCGCTCAAGAGCCGGTCGAACATCGTCACCCAGCTCGACGCCAACTATGCGCGCCTGCACGCGCGCTTCGCGCTCAATGCCCAGCTGGTGAATGCGCAGTTCCTCGCGCTTTACTTCGATACGTTCGATGAGCTGGCGAGGGCGGTCGATGTTTCGTACCGTGCCGACGGCAACCCACGTGAGGCATCGAGCCAGCAGACGGCGGAGACGATCGCGCTTGTCGCGGGATATTTTCCAACGCAGGCTGATCGCGACTGGGCTCGCCTCTTCGTACAATCGCTACGCGACGAGGAAAGCCGCTTTTATCGTGGTTACTGGGACCAGCAACAGCGCGAGCTTGGCGCCGTGTTCACCGCCGTAAATGCACTCTGGCGGGATAAGTACCGCGCGCGATTTCAGCCATTCCTCAACAACACCAGCCAGGCAGCGGGAGAGATCTACCTCTCGCTCCCCCTCGACGGAGAAGGCAGGACTTTATCTGCAGGAAAGCGACAGAATGCGACGGCGGTGACGTTTCCTCGCCGGTCGTCAGACGCGTCGGAAGCGATCTACGTCATCGCGCACGAAGTTGTAGCGAGGGTTGTCGAGACGGCAGTCAAGGACAACACCACTCCGAACGATCAGCGGCTCGGAGTCACCGATCGCTACATCGCCAACGGAACGGTGCGGGCGGGCGCGATGCTCCTTCAGAAGATTGCACCGGAGCTGGTCGACGAATACGCGCGGTACTACCTGCAATCCGCGAACAGAGCCGTCGGTGCGAATCCGGTAGCGACGCTCGCCACGGTCTTCGCGCTTCCCGATGCCATGCGCGACGCGATAGCCAAGCAAATCGAGGTCGTCCTCGGCGGAATCTAAGAACCGATCCCGGTTACCGGGTATCGGTTACCGGTTAGCGGTTACCGATTCTCCTACCGGTCAGGTTGTATCTTTGGACGATGCAGAAGGACGACCCATCTCAGCTCCCGGCGCGACAGGTGCCGCTCGATCGTACAACGATCGAGCGGGTCCTGGCGCGCGCCGCCGAGCTGCAGGCAACGAGCGGCAGCGGCGACGACGACGGCACGGCAAATCTCAGCGAGTCGCAGCTCATCGAGATCGGGAAGGAGGTGGGCATCAGCCCAACCACGCTCACTCAGGCGCTCGCGGAAGAGCGATCACGTATCGCTGTCCCCGAAGACACCGGTCTGCTGTCGAGCATCACCGGTCCGGCGGTGGCAACAGCATCCCGCGCCGTGCGAGGAACTGCGGCTGAAGTTCTCATCTCGCTCGACAACTGGATGCAGCGCGATGAATGTCTTCAGGTGCAGCGAAGATTTCCCGACCGCATAACGTGGGAGCCGAGGGCTGGGTGGCTCGGCGTTCTGCAGCGAGGGTTCAACGTCAGCGGACGCGGCTACTATCTGTGTCGCGCGACGCAGGTGGCCGCAACGGTGGTTCCGATCGAAGGCGGCAGAGTGCTGGTTCGCCTCGATGCGGATCTCTCGGAGAGCCGAAGCAGCCGTCTCAAGGTTGGTGGAGTCCTGCTGACCGGCGGACTGTTCGGCGCCGGCATCCTCACGGCGCTGGGCGTGCTCGCGCCCCTGCCGGTTCTCGCGACCGAGGGACTTGCTGCGATTCCGCTCGTTGCCGGCGCCGCATCGGCCTATCAGGTCGGCAAGCGTCACCGTCAACTGGTAACGCGCGCGCAGCTTGCGCTCGAGCAAACGCTCGATCGTCTCGAGTTCGGCACTACGCGGCGTCTCAGATGACAACGGTAAGACGCGTCGGCGTCCTCGGTGGCGGTCTCATGGGCAGCGGCATCGCCCAGGTCTCCGCGATGGCAGGATTCCCGACCGTCGTGAGGGAAGTATCCGACTCGCTCTGCGAGAAAGCGCTGTCGAGCATCCGCAAATCACTGGCGAAGGGCGTCGAAAGGGGAAAGGTCACAACCGAGGCACGCGACGCAACGCTCTCGAATCTCACCTGCACCACCGAGGTCGCAGAGCTGACCGAGAGCGACATCGTCATCGAAGCGGTCTCCGAAGATCTCGAGCTCAAGAATTCACTGTGGAAAGCCCTGAACTCGGTTTGTCCGCCGGAGACGATCTTCGCCTCGAACACGTCGAGCCTCACTATCGCAGCGATGGCGGTGAGCTGCGGCCGCCCCGACCGGATGCTCGGCCTGCATTTCTTCAATCCGGTGCCGCTGATGAAACTCGTGGAGGTGGTCCGGACGATCACCACCAGCGATGAGACGGCCGATACGGCTTTCGCCTTCGTCGAGCGATTGGGCAAGGAGCCGATCCGCGCGAAGGACAACTCCGGATTCGTAGTCAACCTGCTTCTTGTGCCCTACATGCTCGATGCGATCCGTGCGCTCGAGGCGAACGTCGCGACGGTCGAGGACATCGATAAGGGAATGCAGCTTGGTGCAGGCCACCCGATGGGCCCCTTCACACTGCTCGATTTCGTCGGCCTCGACACCGTCCACAAGATTTCGGAGATCATGTTCGCGGAGTATCGCGAGAAGCGATACGCGCCACCGCCGCTGTTGAATCGCATGGTGACGGCCGGGATGTACGGACGGAAATCGGGACGCGGCTTTTACGACTACTCCGAGGATCCGCCGCGACCCAGCGCACTGGGACTCTGATGACTGGAGGAGATCCCGCCTTCGGACCTCCGGCGGGTTTTCGCGGAATTTTTCGCGACGATCTCGTTGCGAGGGCGGCGTACTCGGAGGCAGCGGGGATCGGCCGCATCATTCCTCGCGCTGTGGCGGTCGCGATCGATGCCGACGATGTGATCGCGCTCGTCAACTGGGCGAGGACGATGTCGATACCGATCACTCCGCGGGGCTCCGGTACAAGCATGGGTGGCGGTGCGATTGGTCCCGGTGTCATCGCGGACATGAGCCGAATGAGCGCGATTGGTGCGGTGGACACACGCAACCGTCGCGTAGAAACGGGACCAGGAGCTCTGCGTACTTCCGTGAATTCTGCTGCGACGGCTCGCGGCCTTCGTTTTCCTGTGGATCCATCGAGTGGTAGCTACTGCACAATCGGAGGGATGGTCTCCACCAACGCCGCGGGCGCGCACTCGCTTCGGTTCGGCTCGACGCGACCGTGGGTCATCGCCATCGATTGCATCTTCGCCGATGGCTCACGCGCACGGCTCACCCGGGGAGCACCGCCTCCCGACAATGTGGCCGCGATCGGCCGTTTTCTCTCCGATGTTCGTCCGCGCATCCTCGAGGCTGGGAAGAAGATCAACGCCGCGCACGAAGGAGTGCGCAAGGATTCCTCGGGGTACGCCCTTCGCTCTTACGCCAATAGCAGTGATCTCGTCGACCTCATCGTGGGCAGCGAGGGAACGCTGGCGATCGTCGTGAGCATCGAGCTCGCGCTCGCCGAGCTTCCTGCGGCCACTAGTGGAGTACTCGGCGCGTTCAAGTCGCTCGACGATGCCGTCCTCGCCGCGAACAAGGCGCGGGAGATGGGCGCGGCCGCGTGCGAGCTGCTCGATCGGACTTTCCTCGAGCTCGCCGGTGCAGGTAGCGGTGCCTCTGTGGGGGAGACGTCTCTTCCCAGCGGCACCGAAGCAGTCCTCATCGCCGAGGTCGAAGGAGAGAGCGACGGCGCTGCCGCAACATTGGCGGAGAAGCTGGCCGACGAGTTCCAGCGGGCGGGCGCCACGCAGATCTCAGTTGCGCTCACGCTCGGCGAGCAGCACGAGATATGGGAGTTTCGTCACGCTGCGAGTCCTATCCTTTCCCGGCTCGATCCCGACCTGAAGTCGATGCAGTTCATCGAAGACGGAGCAGTGCCGCCCGATCGTCTCGCCGACTATGTGCGGGGTGTGAGGGCGGCTCTGGACTCGCGAGGAGTCAGGGGCGTCATCTTTGGTCACGCGGGCGACGCGCACGTTCACGTCAATCCGCTGGTTGACATGAGCAGAGCTGGATGGAGAGATGAAGTCGAAGGACTGCTCGAGGACGTGGTGCTGCTCACTAGCCGGCTCGGAGGAACGCTTTCAGGCGAGCATGGCGACGGCCGTCTTCGTGCCCCGCTACTCGTGGAAACCTGGCCGGAAGCTGAAGTCGAGCTGTTCGAGGCGGTGAAGAAATGCTTTGATCCCGAGGGAATCCTGAATCCGGGAGTGAAGATTCCGCTCGCCGGCCAGCGGCCGATCGCCGACGTGAAATACGATCCAGCGCTTCCGCCGCTTCCGACCGCAGCGAGACGAGCGCTCGATTTTGTCGCGGCTGAGCGCGCCTACTCGACGTCGCGGCTGTCGCTCATCGACGAGCCCGGATAGCTTTGCCGATTCCCGGTTCCCAGTTGCTTTCGCCCATTCCAGAATATTCTCGCGCCGTGATTTTCACCGAGCCTCGAATCACTGTTCTCGCCCGACCCGCCTTCACCGAGCCGCCGCATCTGCCGGTCAACTGGCTCGGCGAGAGTACTGACGGCGAGCGACTCTCCGAGTTTGCGGGACGCCTCTGCTACATGAGTCAGAAGAATCCAGCCGGCCGGCCGACGCGGGAATATCTCGAGAACATCAAGAAGCAGGGACACGGAAGCGTTCTCGAGCACGCGAACTATTCTCTCCTTCTCGAGGGAGTGAGCCGCTCGCTCACCCATGAGCTCGTACGCCACCGAGCCGGCTTCGCGTACTCACAGCTCTCCCAGCGCTACGTCGACGAGTCGCAGGCAAACTTCGTGATGCCGCCGGCGATCATTGGCGACGAGGCGCTTGAGGCATCATGGCGCGAGCAGATGGACGCGGCCCAGCAGGCGTACGTCGCTCTGGTCGAGTCACTGATGCAGCGCTACGCCTGGGTGGGCGACAAGATCCACCGGCGGAAGATGGCGAGAGAGGCAGCTCGCGGCGTCCTGCCCAATTCCACCGAGACGAAGATCGTCGTGACCGGGAATGCGAGGGCGTGGCGGACGATGCTCGAGCTACGATCGAGCGAGGGGGCGGAGCTCGAGATCCGTCGCTGCGCAGTGGAAATCGTTCGGATTCTACAGAGGGAGGCGCCAGGATTTTTTTCAGATTTCGAGATCTACCAGGGGGTGGATCGCCTGGATGCGGCCAGAATCTCCTATCATAAAGTGTGAGCCACATCTGGAGGTGGCAGAGATAGCAGAGAACCGAAAAGCTTGCCGCAGACACTCAGAGACTCAGAGAACGGCGATCGACCAAAGCTTCGATCGCCGCTCTTTTTTTCTTGGGTTTGAACTCACCCTGGCGCTGTGAGTCCCGAGCCGCACGAGCTGTTCCCCTTTAGAAAGTCCTTTTTTCTCCGCGTCTCGGCGCCCCTGCGGCAAGATTTTCTCTGCTGTCTCCGCCCCCTCGAAAATTTTCAGAGAATTTTTCTGAAAATTTTTCTCGAAAGGACGGAATAATTATTGCGCCACCTCTTCAGCGATTTTATACTCGTCACTGTGAATCACTCCCGCGTATTTTCGTAGGGACCGAATGACGCGAATCGGTTTCGCCTACAACCAGAAGCCGGAGCAACCAGCTCCCCTCGGCAACAAGGCGACCGCCCACTTTGGCTCGGTGGAAGACGGGGAGCTTTCCCGTCTCGATGAAGAGCCGCCAGCAAGCAACGACGAATTCGCGGAGTGGGACAGCATCGAGACGATCGACGCCGTCGCCGGCGCCCTCTCCTCCCTCGGTGAGCTGGTTCGTCTCGAGGCAGACGAAGATTTCCCTCAGCGTCTCCGGGACGCCTCGCCCGACATCGTCTTCAACATCGCCGAAGGCAGCAACGGAGTGAATCGCGAGGCGCACGTCCCCGCGATCTGCGAGTTCTATGGGTTCCCATACTCGGGGAGTGACCCCTTCACGCTCTCTCTCTGCCTCGACAAAGCCCGCACGAAAGAGACGCTGGCCTATCACGGGATTCCCACCGCCCCCTTCTCCGTGATTCGCGACGCCGCCGATCTCGGCCGAATGCTGAGGGCGCTCCCGCTCCCGCTTCCCCTCTTCGTCAAGCCGATCCACGAGGGATCCTCGAAGGGAATCACGGAGCGGAATCTCTGTCGCACCACCGCCGAGCTCGAGTCTCAGGTGACATTTCTCCTCGACCATTACCGCCAGCCGGTGATCGCCGAGGAGTTTCTCCCCGGGGCTGAATTCACCTGTGCGGTGCTGGGCAACGGCCGGACGACGAAGCTTCTTCCGATAGTCGGAATGAACTTCTCTTCACTGCCCGACGGCGCGATCCCCATCTACGGCTTCGAGGCAAAGTGGATCTGGGATCGCCCGGAGCGTCCTCTCCAGATGTTCGACTGCCCTGCCCGCATCGACGCCGACCTGGCGCGAGCGATCGAGCGAGTTACCCTCGACGCCTATCGCGTCCTCGGCTGCCGCGACTGGTCGCGGATCGACGTCAGGCTCGACGCCGCGGGGATACCGAACGTTGTCGAAGTAAATCCACTTCCCGGAATTCTTCCTGATCCCGCCGACAACTCATGCTTCCCGAAGGCGGCACGCGCGGCGGGCATGAGCTACGACGAGCTCATTCAATCCTGCCTGAAGCTGGCGGCGGCGCGGCAGAACGTGCCGCTCGGCCGTCACCTCAGAAAAGTGCGAACCGTTTTGAAGTCAGCTTCCACCCCGCGAGCTCAGCGAACACGCAAGCTCGACGGAGCGGCTGTCAACGACTCGGGCTCCAACCGATTGAGCGCTTGATCGTCATCTAGATGGCAGCGGTGCCGCGCGCGGGTCAGGCGCGGCTGCCGAATCGAATTCATTCGCGCCGGAATCCGCCGGAGCGAGGAGGGAAGAGCGTACATGAAAATCGGCGTGCTGTTCGATGCCATGTCGGCGCTGGGACCGAATCCCGATGGACTGATCCTCGAGTCCGTCGAAGCGGTGGAGCACGCCATCGAGGCGCGGGGCCACGAAGCCGTCCGCATCCCAGTCAACCCCGACGGACGCTGGGTCGAGCGCGTGCGCCGCGCGAAATTCGATATCGTCTTCAACCTCTGCGAGGGGATCGACGGTGTGGCCGAGTTCGAGCCGATGGTGATTGCGGTGCTCGAGCTGTTCGGCATTCCGTACACTGGAAACTCGAGCGGGACGACCGCCCTCTGTCTGCACAAGAATCTGATCAACACGCTCCTCGACAAAGCTGGCCTGCCCGTTCCACGCTGGTCGCTCGTGAGGCGCGGCGATGACGTGACGAGCGTCGGATTTCCGGCAATCTGCAAACCCGCGGCCGAGGACGCCTCCATTGGCATAGAGCAGCGGTCGGTCGTCCGGAGCATGCGCGCGCTCGCGGAACGTGTCGACGCAATGCATGAGCGGTGGGACGAGGTGCTCGTCCAGCGGTTCATCGACGGAAGGGAGGTCAACGTCGGCATTGTTGGCGATCAGACTCTTCCGATCGCCGAGATCAACTTCGGCGGAATGCCGCGCGGGATGTGGAAGATCGTCTCTTATCGATCGAAGTGGATCACCGGAAGCGATGAGGATCTCGGTGCCGCGCCCACCTGTCCCGCAGATCTCCCTCGTGCGCTGGCGCGCGAGCTCGAGCGAATTTCCCTCGCCGCGTGGCGCGCTGTGGGCGGCGTTGGATACGGCCGCGCCGATTTCAGAATCGATCGCTCGGGTCAGCCCTGGCTGCTCGAGGTGAATCCGAATCCCGATATCTCCCCGGGCGCGGGACTCGCCCGCATGGCGGGAGTTGCGGGGATGGACTATCCCGCCCTGGTGCGACGGGTGTGCGAGCTTGCCCTCGCGCAACCTGCAGTGAATGCCGCGGAGCTCTGGCCGCGCGCACTGCAGCTCTCTGGCACGAGCTGGACTCAGTAGTCGATGATGCGACATGCCCCGTTAACGGAGTAGCGACCGAATGAGTGACTGGCAGAGAATCATCAAGGACGAGAGCATCGCGACTCTCGAAAAGCTGGCGGAGAAGTTTGGCCACGACGTCATCGACGTCGAGGCGCTCAGGCCGGCTTTCGACAACTTCCAGATGCGGCTCACACCGGCTGCGCTCGACGCCATCAAGGAGGTCGGCGATCCGATGTGGCAGCAGTACGTGCCGACGGTGGAAGAGCTCGACATCGTCGACGGCGTCATCGACTCGCTCGACGAGGACGGCGACTCCCCGGTGCCGAACATCACGCCGACCCGGAGAAGATTCCGCTCAACCAGTACGATTCGGCGTTCGAGTACCTGCGCCAGCACACCGAGATCCGCGACGTCATCATGAGCGGTGGCGACCCGATGATGCTGAGCGACCGGAGGCTCGAGTATCTTTTTCAGCAGCTGCGCGCCATTCCGCACATCGAGATCATCCGGCTGGGGAGCCGTATTACTTCGCACCTCCCGGAGCGCATCACACCGGAATTCTGCGAGATGGTGCAGAAGTATCATCCGGTTTTCATGAATACGCACTTCAATCATCCCGATGAGCTGACTCCGGCGGCGGTGGCGTCACTCGACCGGCTTTCCAAGGCGGGTATCTCGCTGGGCTGCCAGACCGTGCTGCTCAAGGGAGTGAACGACGATCCCAAGGTGATGATGAAGCTGATGCACGAGCTGCTCAAGGCGCGCGTGCGGCCGTACTACATCTACATGGCCGATCAGGTTGCCGGCGGCGAGCACTTCCGCACCACCGTTCAGAAGGGACTGGAGATCATGCAGGCGCTACGCGGCTGGACGTCGGGCCTTGCGGTGCCACAGTTCGTCATCGACGCTCCGGGCGGTGGAGGAAAGGTTCCGCTCTTGCCGGAGTATGTCGAGGAGATCAACGATGACGAGGTGATCTTCAGGAACTACGAAGGCAAGCGCTTCACCTACAAGCAGCCTCGCCCTGCGACTGTCGTCCCTGACCAGGCCGAGCCTGACATCGTTCCGATCCGCAGAGGGAAAAAGAAAGAGAAGGAGCGGGTGGCGCGTACGAGGCGGAGAAAAGTCTCGGGAGAGTGAGCGGAGAACGAAGGGCCGTCCGAATCCGGACGGCCCTTCGACAACATTGCGGACTGCGGACGCAGTGCAGTTCCGTCCGCAGTCCTCAGGGGTTCTACCTCGCGGCGGAAAGAACTTTCGAGAAGAATGGCAGCACCTTCGATTCGATCCGCGACCGAATCCGATCGCCGTGCCCACCATTGTAAAGCTCGAATGAATGAGGTACCCTGAGCTCAGTAAGGACCGAGTCGAGCTCGCTCGCTCTCAGCGGGATGTCCTTGAAGCCGTCGGACGTTCCGGCATCGAACGCTATCGACAGCCGCCGCAGCTTGGCGACATAGTCTCCCGCCATGGCGAGCGGCCGGACGTTCCATCGCCGCGCGATCCGCCGGTCGAGGACGAGCGAGTCACCACTCACGATGTAAGGCAGCGAGACGAAGAAGGGCGGGTTGCTGAGATCAGGGGCACTGGCCGCACCGAAAGCCATCAGGAGGTTGGTGACGAACCCCGCTTTGGCGAAATCGTCCCAGGTCTTCAGCCCGGCCGCTGCGCGCCAGTTTTTTTCGTAAGTGCGCTCGGCCGAATCGTTGAAGGCGAGCCCATAGGCGCTGAGTGCGTAAACGGCCGAAAAAACTTCAGGATGCCGCATGCCGATGCGGAGTGCGCCATACCCACCCATCGAGTGCCCGGCCAGACCCCGCGCCTTGCGAGTCCTGATAGTCCGGTATTTCCTGTCGACGAAATTCAACAGGTCGCGGGCGATGAACTGCTCCCAGTTTCCCGTGACCGGAGAGTTTGTATAGAAGCTGCCGTCGAACGCGTTCCGCGCATTCGGCATCACGACGATCATCTCGCCAACGGCACCCGCGCGGATGAGACTGTCCATCGAGAGGCGGATGTTGAGATTCTGGTATGCACCCTTGATCAGAGCCCGGTCGTCCGCGTCGAAGCCATGCAGGAAGTAGAGAACCGGATACCGCCGCGAGAGCGATCTCTCATAGGTCGGCGGGAGGTAGACGGAGATGCGATCCCAGTGAGGATCGCCGACCATGTTGTGCCGCAGCGCCGGCGCCGGTACCGAGTCACGGTGGATGACTCCGCCCGCTCCTGCCTGCGCCCATGCCACGGACGGAATTGCGATAATGCAAAGGACCGCGGCGAGACGTGCGGCCAAGGGATGACTCGAGTGCATCCACTTTCTCCGAATGTTTGAGCCGACGTCCGATCATAGCCTCTTACTGCACGACGCTTACAGTCATCGACCCAACAGGGCGAGTGTATCTCTTGTACCAGCTCATCATGTAGAGCTGCGTTCGAATCCAGTTCGACGGCTTCGACCCCGTTCCGTGATACTCTCCTTCGAAGCGAAGCAGAGTCGTCGGCACTCCACGCATCTTGAGCGCGGCATAGTATTCCTCCGACTGCGGAATCGGCGTGCGCCTGTCGAGCTCACCGGTCATCAGCAGCGTCGGTGTCGTGACGTTGCCGACGTACATTAGAGGTGACTGCTTCAGCCACTGATCGGGCTTCTCCCAGAAAGGCGCGTCGAAGAAGTTGTAAGTGAAGAGCGGAATGTCGGTCTGCCCTGCCATGCTCACCCAATCGATCACCGGGCACCTCACAGCCGCTGCTGCGAAGCGATTGGTGTGCCCGATCACCCAGCTCGATAACACTCCGCCTCCGCTGCATCCGCCGACGTACATTCTCGTCTGATCGATGTACCCGCGCCCGACAATCGTGTCCACACCAGCCATCAGGTCCTCATAGTCCACGCTGGGATACGCGTGCTCGATGGCATTTCCGAATGCACTTCCGTAGCCTGTGCTGCCACGGGGATTCGTGTAGAGGACGACGAAGCCGTTTGCCGCGAAGTTCTGGAACTGTGGATTGAACGCGACTGTGTACGCTCCGTGCGGACCTCCGTGAATCTCCATGATCAACGGATACTTTTTCGACGCATCGAACGATGGAGGCTTCACGATCCAGCCGTCGATCGTTGCGCCTCCCGTTGACCGGTAAGTGATCTTTTCCACCTCACCGAGTTGGATTCTGCCGAGGACGTCGTCATTGGCGGCCGTAAGCCGCACCGTCGGCCCGCCTGCTTTGCGAAGATCGATGCGCGCGACATCATTCGGCCTGTCGTAACGAGCTTCGAGTCCAGTCGCCACACCGCTTCGCGACACCGATGTCAGGGAGAGGGTGTGATTCCCGGTCGTAATCTGACGGACGCCGCCGCTCACTCCGGTAAAGTAGATGTTCGAAGTTCCGCGATTGTCCCCGGAGAAATAGACGCCGCTGCCGTCGCTCGCCCAGAAGAGTGCACCTTGATCGCGATCCTGATTCGCTGATATCCGCCGCATCGCTCCGCCTTCGACCGGCATCACATAGACTTCGGCTGCCTGGTAGCTCGCCTTCGTCGCCGGGTATCCGGTAAATGCGACGAGCTTGCCGTTTGGAGAAATCGCGGGGCCGGTCCACACGCCATCCTGCATTGTGAGCCGTCGCAGCGTGCCGCTCGCCACCTCGACTACATAGATGTTGTTATTGCGATAGTTGAGGTCGGCCGCCGAGTCGCTCATTCCATCGACGACGATGCTTCGGCCATCGGGCGTCCAGTTCCAGGCAACGCTGCCATCGAGGCCGTCGAACCGCGCTCCAACGTTCCAATCGCCGGAAGTCAGTTGTCTGGGTGTCCCACCCTCGCTGGTGACGACGAACATGTGCCGGAAGCCGGGCTCCGAAAAACCGCGCTGGTCCTGTCTGAAATGCAGCTGCTGAACGATCCTCGGCGCACCTGTCCACTTGGCCCCTGTCGGCGCCGCGGGCATATCGATCTTCCAGACTGGAGCCTTCGGAACGAACATGCTGAAGCCAATCCATTTTCCGTCGGGCGACCATCGAATGTCGGCTGGTGCTTCGACGACCGTGGTGATCTGTGAGGGCGGCCCGTCGGTTCCGACCCACTTTATGAAGATCTGCGTTCCCTTCGGATCGCCATCAGCGAGATAGGCGACGCGCGCACCGTCGGGGGACCACCGCGGGCTCGATCCCTTCGCGAGGAATCTGTTGTGGGATCCGTCGGCATCGATTAACCAGAGAGCGTTTTCCCACTTGTCCTCGAGCTGATTGACCCAGCGACGCGTATAGACGATCTGCCTCCCGTCGGGAGAGATCTGCGGATCCGTGATTCTCTCGAGGTCGAGGGAGTGCTCGGTGGTGAACAGCGCGCTCGAGCGGGTCTCCTGACTTCCGCCAAGTCCCGGTATGAGGAGCAGCGTCAGGGCAGCCGTCAGAAGCTTCATGCGTTGCGGCGATTGCATTGTACCTCCGCGAGAAAAGTCGGGCGCAACCTGCGTGAAGTTACCGACGGCGATTCACTTTGTCGAAACGGGACAATCGTTCGCCTTACCGGTTATTTCCCTCGCAGCTCGTCGATGACCGCCTTCGCGTTTTCGTCGGCGGGATCGAGCTTCACTGCCTCTGTGGCGAGCGTTCGCGCTCGGTCGTATAGCTGCTTCTGTGTCTGCTGATTGCCTGCGTCGCCGGCAAGCATCGCGTCCGCGGCGGTGAGGCGGGCGAGAGCCACAAGCTTTTTCGAGTTGCCGATCAGTCGTGCGGCCGATGGGGGATCGAGCATGCGCAGCAGATCGGACTGCGGTCCAAGAAGCGTCGAGTACGCTTCGTCGATCTCTGCTCTCGCGGCGGGGAGATCGCCCTCGGCGCGGAAGCCGAGAGCTCGCGCGACCATCGCGGCGACTTTTCGCAGCTCACGCAATAGAAAATCTTCCTGAGATGACCGAATCGACAAGCTGAATACCCGTTGCCCGGTGACCGGTAACCGGATCGGGATAGGGAGTAGAGGAGGATAGCTCCTCTACTTCCCTCCCACACCACCGGACATGCGGGTCCGCATCCGGCGGTTCAGAGTGTTGAGGTTAGCGGGTGCATAGCCGGGGCACTCCGAGTCGATCGAAGTACGCCACTGGAAAAGCAGTTTTGAGAGCACCATGCGTGGCCATCCGCCACCAGCGGCTGACGTGGGCCGCCGCCGCTCGGGCACTACGATCAGAGAGACCTCTGGCTCGCAGTTCCCGGTACGCCGTCGTTCCACGCTTCCACTGTTTAATCATCAGCATACGCATGCGGCGGTGAAGCCATTTGTCCACGTCCTCAAATACTCCGGGCGTGTCGGCAAGATGGAAGTACTCCCTCCAGCCCACCAGATAGCTCCTGAGCATCGCCGCTACCCGCGCAATGCTCCGTCCGCCGTTCCGGCTCGTGATCTGCCGGACTCGCTCCTTCATTGCCATCAGGGCCTTCGGCGACACACGGCGTTTGATCGTTCGTCCCGGAGCTACCCAGAAGCTGTAGCCAAGAAATGAACGCTCCCACGCTGTCGCCACCGCACTCTTGGGTGTGTTGACTCGTAGCCTCAGCTTGGCGTACAGCCTGACCAAGCCCTGCATCACTCGCTCACCCGCTCGCTTTGACCTCACATACACGTTGCAGTCATCCGCGTAGCGCACGAAGTGGTGCCCGCGTCGCTCAAGTTCCTTGTCGACCTCATCCAACAGCACATTCGCCAAGAGCGGCGATAAGGGTCCGCCTTGGGGCGTTCCTTCGTGCCGATCCAGCACCACCCCGTTCACCATTATTCCAGCTTCGAGATAGCGCCGAATGAGTTTCAGCATCCGAGCGTCCGCGATTCGCTTCGTCAGCTTCCCCATCATCACATCGTGGTTGACCCGGTCAAAGAATTTCTCGAGGTCTACATCAACCACCCACCTCCGGCCTCCCTGCACATACCGCTGCGCCTGACACACTGCATCATGTGCCCTTCGCCCCGGGCGGAAGCCGTAGCTGTGTTCTGAGAAAGTGGGATCGATCGCTGGCTGCAGGACCTGCAAGACGGCCTGCTGGATAAACCGATCGAGCACGGTGGGAATGCCTAACTGCCTCATCCCGCCGGCCGGTTTCGGAATCTCGCACCGCTTAACCGCACTCGGCTGGTAGCGACCTGCAAGCAATTGCTCGCGGATCACTCCCCAGTATTCACGCAGGTAAGCGGGCAACTCCTCCACCGTCAGTCCATCGACGCCGCAGCTACCCTGATTCCGCTGCACGCGCTTCAACGCCCGCAGCAAATTCCCCCTCTCGACGACCCGCTCCATCAACTGCAGGTCGTCATCTCCTGAGCGCACGTCTCCTCGTATCGCCGACAAGGCTTCACCGCTCCGCTCTGCTCTCGGGGCTTCACCCCTACCCTCCAACGGCAGCTCGAACTGATCGTTCGACTTCTGGTGCCCGGCCCCATCGTGATGCACGGTCGTATCGCTCTCCTCTCTGTTCAGCCCTTCGCACCGAGAGCGGTCCACCATCCCCGAAGTCTCTCGCTACTATGGCCTCTGCTGACTTCTCGCTCCGCTGTGTCAGTTACTGCCTGTTGCCTGACACTGCGTCGCCCTTTCAAGCATAAGGCGAGATCTCCCCAGGTAATCCCATTCGCTGTCCCTGCACGAGCGCCGGATCTACGCAACCTGACTCTTGATCGCGAGAGCTTTGCGGTCATTAGCCCGCTCGCCCTTGTCGGCCACGCCTCGTATCCGGTTCCTGTTCGTCGCCCCGCAGGTCTCGCTACACCGCTTCTTTCAGTGACTCCCTCACGGTCATCACCTTGCGGTTCGCTCGGATCGTTGCGATCAACTCCCCAAAGGACTTACACCTCCAAGTGAATGGTCATGCTGGGCACACTAACCAAAAAAGAGCCGCCCCGAAAGGGCGGCTCCTTTTCTTCCTTGCTCTCGAACAGTTCAGTTGTCGTTCTGGTCTCCCTCGTTGTCGTATCCAAGGCCATCGGCTTCACGGAACCGGTCCAGCATCGAGCTCAACAGATCCATTCCCTTCTCTCCCAGCGCTGCGGCGCCGTTCCATCCTCGTCCGAACCACGCGCCCAGATCAAGCCGCGCATCCGGGGCTCCCGGCGCCTGAGACTCAGGCGCGACGGGTCCTCCATACCTCTCCATCACCCCTCCATGTGTGACGCCAATACTTGTACGCCATAGTGTAGGTCAAGTTTCGCGCCGGACCGAAAAAAAACAAGCGGCAATATTTTCACATCCCATTGACGATTGTTCGCGGCGGACGTGACACCACGCGATGGAAGCCGCGAAAACTACCCGATAGCTTCAGCGGCGATCCCGCGAGTTCCAAAGATTCGGGCCACGGCATCCCCGATCTTGTTGTTGGGAGTGCTTGCGCCGGCGGTCACCCCAACGCGCACCGCGCCGGCGACCGGCCTCCAGCCCACTGTCTCGACCTGGAAGTGAGAGCCAAGCGGACGGTGGCGAATCGTAGCCGACTCGGGGTCGATGGCCGCTGCATCCTCGACGTGATATGTGCGCACGCTTTCCGAGCAGAGCGCGGCGAGGGATAGCGTGTTGCTCGAGTTGAATCCGCCGATCACCACCATCACGTCGAGAGGATCGCGTAACAGTTCGACAACTGCGTCCTGTCTCTCCTGGGTTGCGCTGCAGATGGTGTCGAAGGTCTTGAAGTTCGACCTCGCGTAATCGTCTCCATGTGCCCGAGCCATCGCCGCCCCGACCTCGACGCCGATGGCAAGTGATTCGCGCGCCAGCATCGTTGTCTGATTCGCGACTCCGATCCGCCTCAGATCACGCTCGGGATCGAAGCCGGGCGAGACAGCGTGAGCAAATCGCTTCATCAGGGTTTCGCCGGACACCTTTCCCTCGATGAAATCGCACACGGCACGAGCTTCGTCCATGTTGCGGACGATGATGTAATGCCCGGGTCCATGCTTCGCCGTCTGGGACGCGGTCGCCCGCGTCTCTTCATGGTAGTACTTGCCATGAATGAGCGAGGTGTAGCTGTCGCGCGCGTAGCTCTCGACGCGCTTCCAGACATTGAGCACCGATCCGCAGGTTGTGTCCACCATTACACAGCCGATTCGTCGCAGCTCGTCGAAATCCTCGATTGTCACGCCGAAGGCGGGCAGAATTACGACATCGTCGGAGCTGACACCGCTGTAGTCGATCCCCGTGCCCGGCGCGGGCGGATTGAGGATCTCCACCCCCATTTCCCGCAGCTTGGCGTTGACGTGGGGGTTATGGATGATCTCCCCGGCCAGGAAAACCCGTCTCTCCGGGAACTTCCGGCGGGTCTGGTAGGCGTAGTCAACCGCCCGCTCCACCCCATAGCAGAAGCCGAATTCACGGGCTAAACGCACCGTTACCTCGCCCGCCGTAAGGGTGTATTCCCTCTCCCGGAGCAGATCGACCAGCCGCCCGTTATAATCAGTTGCGAGCTCTCCCTGGACCTCCGCCTTGAGCCCGAAACCCTTCCGAAAATAGACATCGGGAACGGACTCGACGGCACCGGAGCGAAGCGTCGGCCCGGCAGGTGCAATGTGTGGAAGTGTCAAAGGAGAGCCCTTTACCGGCGAGTCTGTCATATCAGTGAATTTAGTGTGGCACCAGAATCAATGCTGACCCCGACGGCGAACGGCGGCAGCCCGAATGGTGTGGACGCCATGCGCGTCGACACCAATGGCGATCGCACTAATGGAGACCACTCCAATGGCGATGGCCCGACCGGCGATCGCGGCAACGCTCATCATATCGTGGATGTTGCGGCGAGTCCTTTCCGGACGGCTGATCCGGGGCACATCACCCTCTCCGCGTTAGCGCGGCCTCCTCTCATCCGTCCACCGGCGATCGCCAAGGGAGAAGCGATCGGCGTCGTCGCTCCTTCATACTCGCCGCGCGAAGGACCACTTATGCGCGGGGTGAGGGCTCTCTCGCGCGCCGGTTACGAAGTGATCCTCGACCCCGACATCGCCCAGCTTCGACGATTTCAACGCCTCGAGGACGAGCGGCGCGCGTCCAACTTCATGGGAATGTGGCTCGACCCGCGGGTGAAAGCTGTGATCGGGGGCACCGGAGGGTACGGTGCCGTACGAATGCTGCCCTACCTCGAGCCCGAGATCTTCCGCAACAATCCCAAAATATTCGTCGGCTATTCGGATATCACTGCATTGCATCTGTGGCTCATGCGGCGGGCCGGCCTTCGCGTCTTTCATGGTCCGACCGTTGACGACCTGATTCCCATTGCTCGCGATCCGACCACGAGCTCACTCCTTACCGCGCTCACAACACCGCGCCCAGCGACCCGGCTCGGCCGGGATATCGCGCGCGCCGTCAGACCCGGCCGCGCTACCGGACGACTTACCGGCGGAAACCTGTCGATGGTTCAGCAGACAGTCGGCACGCCGTACGAGATCGACACTCGTGGCGCAATCCTGTTCCTCGAAGAGACGCACGACCCGATGTCCGTGGCCGACGAGCGTTTGGTCCACTTGCGCGCCGCTGGACTGCTGCGTGACGTGCAGGGCATCGTCTTCGGGCAGCTCTCGCTCGACCGGTCGGAGGAAGACGAGTTTGAGAATTTCCTCCTCGACCTTCTAGCCGATCTCGATGTGCCGATCCT
>WNGF01002274.1_pt1 | contig 27127 bp, 29 predicted proteins | sample 5400641 | NCBI WGS metagenome assembly WNGF01 (sample SAMN13153371, study PRJNA577476) | soil metagenome | isolation source: 80 cm soil or saprolite under grassland replicate 2 | place: USA:California | collected 2016-06-15 | reverse complement strand
GAGGCGGAGGAGGGGGCGGTGGCGGAGGAGGCGGAGGCGGCGGAGGAGGCGGAGGCGGGGGCGGTGGCGGAGGAGGCGGAGGCGGAGACGGATGTGGCGCCGGTCTGTTACGCGGTTGTCCGGGCAACGCCGTTCGCGTCGAGCCGGCGCCTGAATCCGCGCTCGCCGCGAATCCCCGTGACCCGCCCACAGGCTGGCCCGAGCGGTTCTCGCCCGGGATGCGCTGAGCGCGAACAATCACCGGCGCCGTACCGGTACGCGACCGCGGAGCGACGAACGGCACGACGTGGTTCTCGACCACGTTGGGGCCCGCGCTCAAGAAGCGCGTTCCCTCGTTCGGCTCGAGCGCAGCACGCCAGAGATAGCCCGACGCCCCAGCGGCGATGACGAGCGCCATGACCCGTACCAGGCTCTTCGCGATCAACCGCGCAAAGTATGGCCGGCGCGGGGGACGGCGCAGCTAGACCGGCGTCACCACCTAGACCGCCGAGGGAGCGCGGGCAGAGCAGACGCTGTTCTTTCCTTGCTCTTTGGCCCGGTAGAGCGCACCGTCCGCGATCCGCAGAAGCTCGTCGCCCGATTGCCCCACTGCGTACTGCGCGACTCCGAAGCTCGCGGTGACCCTCAGCTCGTGGTCGCCGGCTCGGGCGAGCGGGCGGTCGGCGAGCGAACTGCGCAGGCGCTCGGCCGTGGCCGCCGCGCCTGCGAGGTCCGCCTCGGGGAGCAGCAGGGCGAACTCCTCGCCTCCCAGCCGCCCGGCCACGTCGATGTCGCGCACGTGGGCGAGGAGAAGCGCCGCGAACCCCTGTAGCACGCCGTCTCCGGCGTGGTGCCCGAAGAGATCGTTGATCCGCTTGAAGTCGTCGAGGTCGACCAGGATCACCGAGAGGAGACCGCCCAGAGTCGTGGCGCGGCCGATCTCCGCCTCGAGCGCGGAGATGAACCGCCGGCGGTTGACGAGGCCGGTCAACTCGTCGGTCATCGCCTGGTGCTGCACGATGCCGTGGAGGCGGGCGTTGTCCAAGGCGATCGAGGCCTGCGACGCCAGCCATTCGGCAAGTTGTCGCCGTTCGACGGAGAAACCGGCGGCAGGTGGGTAGAGCACCAAGGTCGTGACGCCCACCTCGGCGTCCGCCGAGAGCTCGAACTCGAGCTGCTCGCCGTTTCCGTCCGCCTCGCCCACCCAGCCGATCTCCTGCCCACCGTGGACGAGCCGGCCACCGCGCGCCTCGGTGGCCTCCGTGATCACGTTGAGAATTACCGGAAGAAGCGCACGCGGATTGTGCGTCGCGGCCAAAGCCTCGCCGACGAGCGCGAGCGCTTCACGCGGGTCAGGCCGTCCAGCACTGTGGCGCCGGCGCCGGTCTTGCCTGCGAGGGCCGCTCCAATCCCTTCGCTCGTGACGGATCGCTGCGCGCACGATCGAGACGAGGAGCCCCGCGGTCAGCAGCGTGGCGACGATGGCCAGGCCCGCGAATTCCCAGCGCACATCGAGGGCGAGCGGCAGGCTAGGCAGAGGCATTCCGGCCGTGCGCGGGTGGACCCCGATCGGGATCGAAGCCACAACCCAAGATGGATGAAGGCCGATCGGCCGCAGTATCGTTTCGCCCTCCGAGCGGGCGAGTCTAGCCCGCCAAGACGCGGTAGGGACGGCCAGGCGGTCAGTCTTGCTCGGGGTCTACCAGTTGCCAGGGTAGGTTCTACGCTGCGCGGTCGCCGAACCGAATGGGCTCAGCCGAAGCGGTAGAGCCGGCCCGCGGCCGTGTCGGCCAGCCATACGTGGGCGCCGTCGGAGGTGACTCCCGTGACGGCAACCCGAGCGGTGGGCCGGATCACCTCGGCGACGGTCTTCGTCGCGGGATCAACCCGCAGTACGCGGTCGAGGATCGGCAGGCCGGCGCGGTCGTCCGCTTCCGTCGCCACGAAAACCCAGATGCTGCCGCCGCCCGCGGCGATGTTGATGCCCCCCGCGCCGATCTCGATCGTCTGCTGCACCGCACCGGTTTCCGGGTCTACCCGGAGCAGGTCTGTCCCGCGCCCCGTGATCCAGAGCGAGCCGCCGACGAGCACCATTCGCTCGGGAGCGCCGCCGCCCGGGAGCGTCGCGAGACGCGTGACGGCGTTCGTCGTCAGGTCGATCCGCTCGAGCGTGGCGTCACGGTGGTTCATGATCCAGATGCGACTGCCCGACTCGACCAGCGCAGCTGTGCCGTTCCCGACGGCAAGCTCCGCGCGCTGACCGCCGGGGGTGAAGCGAATGAGGGTGCTTCTCGAGTCGTCGGGTGTCCAGACGGATCCGCCCAAGGTGAACACGTAGGCGGAGGAGCCCAGCACCACCGCGGCCCTCGTCGCCCCGGTACGCGGGTCGATGCGGGCGACGACGGACGAGCGTTGCGCCACCCAGAGCGCGCCCACCCCGGCCGCGAGCGCGTCGGGGTCGACCGAGGGCACGTCCAGCAGGCCGCGCACCTGGCCGCTGCCGGGGTCGACCTTGAGCACGGCGGCTTGCGCCTGGCGGCAGCCCACCCAGAGGGAGCCGAGGCCGTACGCGAGCGAGTATTGCGGCAGCGGCGCGCCGGGCGCCCGGCAGATTCTCGTAGCGGCTGCGCCCGGAATCGCCGACTGCACCGGGGGCGCCGGGTGCACGACGGCGGCTCCGAGCGCGAAGCGGCGGCCTCTGGCGAGGGCGGTCAGCTTCCAGCGGCCGGCGAATGGGAAGGTCGGCCGCGCCCGGTAGAGGCGGGCGGTGATACGCCGGGCCGTGACCAGCCGGACCGTCGGTCCGCTCTGCGCCCTCAGCGTCAGGCGAACCGGGCGGGCGCTGCCGCGAACGGCGAGCGAGACCACCGACCGAAGCCCCGCGGTCGCCGCCGGCTTGCGGACGAGCGAGACCTTGATCGGCTTCGTGGCGCCTGACGACGCGCCCGCGACCACCGCCGCGAGGAGCGCAAGGGCAAGCATGGAGTAACGTCTGCGTCGCATCACATGACTCTTTGCAAAGACTCTTTGCATAGTGACTGAACGGCCGGAACCGCGCAAGGCGACCTGGACCGAGGCCCTCGCGCTGGCCCATCCGCTCCGGCTGAGGCTGATCGAGCTGCTGCGCGGCGAGCCTTCCACGGCCTCGCGTCTCGCGCGCGCGCTCGGCGAGTCGAGCGGCGCGACCAGCTACCACCTCCGGGTGCTCGCCCGCGCGGGTCTGATCGAAGACGACCTGGAGCACACGGGCGGCCGCGAGCGCTGGTGGCGGCGCCACCACGACTTCCTGCTGATCGCGTTCGACCCCGACGACGCCGAGGGCCGTGCGCTCGAGGCAAAGAAGTGGGCCCACGCTGCCGAGACCGACGACGAGGCACTACGCCGCTTCGTGGCCGGGGAGCCCGAGCTGGAGCGCGACTGGCGCGCGGCGGCCTTCGTCGGCAACTGGAACCTCTACCTGAGCCAGGAAGAGGCCGAGGCCTTCACCCGTGGGCTGCTGGGCCTCGTGCGGGAGGCGAGCAAGCAGCCGCCAGAGCGCGCACCCGATGCGCGCCGGGTATTGGTGAGCTACCGGCTGCTGCCCTGGGTCGAGTGACCCTAGCCGGCTGGGCCGGCGGCTGAATGAAGTTCGCGCGTCGCCTCGCCGAAGACCTTCGTGTGCAGGTCGACATCGGCCTCGCAGGTCGTCGGCGACATCAGCGCCATGTTGTGAAAGGGCGTCAGCAGGATCCCGCGGTTGAGCGCGTAGAGATGGATGAAGCGGTCGAGCTCGGCGTCCCCGCCGACGGCGGCCTCGCTGCCGTTGCGGGGGCGCTCGCGACGGAAGAGGTACTCGACGCGGCAGCCCAGGCGCGTGACGTGCCACGGGAGGTTGTGGCGCTCGATCACCTGCGCGACTCCGTCCTCGAAGCGCTCGCCGAGGGCGATCATGTGCTCGTACGCCTCGTCTGTCAGCACTTCGGCCAGCGTCGCGCGGGCGGCCGCGAGCGAGAGCACGTTGGCGGCGACCGTGCCGCCGATCCCGCCGACGTCGGCCCGCTCGTCGCGGGGCAGCAGCTCCTCGAGGCGATCGGCGGTCTCGGCGGAGAACCCGTAGGCCGCAGCCGGGATGCCGCCCGCGATCGGCTTGCCGATCGTGAGCAGGTCCGGCTCGAGGCCGTGGGTGGCCGTGTAGCCGCCGGGCCCGGCGCAGATCGTGTGCGTCTCGTCGATGATCAGCAAGGTCTCAGCGGCGCGCGTCGCCTCTCGCAGCGCGTCGTGGAAGCCGGGCTCCGGCAGGACGATCCCAATGTTGGTCAGCGCGGGCTCGGCCAGCACGCAGGCGACGTCGCCGTGGGCGAGCTCCCGCTCGAGCGCCTCCGCGTCGTTCCACTCGACCACGCGCGTCGTCTCGGCCAACGCGACGGGCGGGCCGACGTTCCCCTCCCGCGAGACCACCGAGGCGCCGTCGAGCGTCGCGAAAGTCTCGTCGACGGTGCCGTGGTAGCACCAGTTGAAAACGAGGATCTTCGGCCGGCCGGTGAGCTCCCGGGCGAGCCGGATCGCGAAGCGATTCGCGTCGGTCGCCGTCAGCGCGAACTGCCAGCGCGGGAGGCCGAAGCGGCGCGCCAGCTCGCGCCCGACCCAGAGCGCATCCTCGCTCGGGAGCATCAGCGTGATCCCCTTGCGGGCCTGCTCGGCGATCGCGCGCACCATCGGCTCGGGCGAGTGGCCCGTCATCGCGGCGGTGTCGCCGAGGCAGAAGTCGACGTACTCGTGCCCGTCCACGTCGCGGAACCGCGCACCCTGCGCCTCGGCGGCGAAGACGGGAAAGCCGCCCGCCCAGCGGATCATCCAGGGCATCGGCACCCCGGCCAGGAGGGATTCCTCGGCCCGCCGGGCGAGCTCGCGAGAGCGCGGGTGCCCGCGCTCGAAGCGCTCCAGCTCCCTCGGTAGCAGCTCTACGGCGGCCGTCACCCGGCCAGTCAATCACCTGCGAGAGGCGCGCCTCTCGAGTGTTCGGGCCGGGCAAAACGTAGTATCAGCGGTTACACCGTCCGCCAAGAGGAGGAACGAACGTGAAGAAGCCACACCTCTGGGCGATCGCTGCAATGACAGGGGTCGTCCTCGTCGGGTTGATCGCCGCCAGTGCGTCGGCGCGCGTCAATTCGCCGGCAACCAAGGCCGCGTCCATCAAGGTCTGCGCGCTGCTGCCGGACACCAAGTCATCGACGCGCTACACCCTGTTCGACGCGCCCTACTTGAAAGCAGCCTTCAAGAAGGCCGGCGTCGCCGCCCAGGTGCTGAATGCGCATGCGGATCCGCAGAAGCAGAAGTCGCAGGCGGAGCAGTGCCTGGCGCAGGGTGCCAAGGTGATCCTGCTCGACCAGCTGGATCCCGCCTCTGGTGCATCGATCACCAACCTCGCCGTCAGCCGCAAGGCGAAGGTGATCGACTACGACCGGCTCGTGGTCGGGAGCAAGGCCTCCTACTACGTCTCGTTCAACAACGTTCGAGTGGGCAAGCTCCAGGGCAAGGGGCTGGTCGCGGCACTGAAGGCCAAGAAGCAGTACTCGAAGCATCCGGTCATCTCCGAGCTGAACGGTGACATCAAGGACAACAACGCGAAGCTGTTCAAGCAGGGGTACGACTCGATACTCAATCCCCTGTACAAGAACGGCACCTTCAAGAAGGCGATCTCCGGGGACCAGTGGACCGACTGGGACCCGATCAAGGGCCGCCAGATCTTCGACCAGATCCTCGCCCGCAACGGCAACAAGATCAACGCCTCGATCGCGGCGAACGACGGTCTGGCCGGCGCGGTGATCGCATCGCTGAAGGCGCACGGCCTGAAGCCGATCCCGCTGACTGGCCAGGACGCGACGCCGACCGGCGTCCAGTTCATCCTCGCCGGCTGGCAGAGCGGAACCGTCTACAAGTCGGTCCGCAGGGAGGCGAACGCCGCGGCCGCCGCCGCAGTCGCGATCGTCAAGGGCAAGCCCGTCCCGGGCGTGAACGGCAAGACCAGCGGGACGAAGTCGATCCTGCTGACGCCGGTCTGGATCACGAAGAAGAACTACAAACTGCTCTTCACGGAAGGCTTCGTGAAGAGGAGCCAGGTCTGCATCGGCCAGTACAAGAAGTACTGCAAGTAGCCGACCTCACGGTTGGGGCGCCCACCGCGGGCGCCCCAACCGTGGTAAAAACCGCTCGTGAACGCGCCGCCTTCTCCGACGCTCGAGCTCCGCGGCGTCTCGAAGCACTTCGGCTCCGTCGAGGCTCTTCAGGAGGTCGATTTCGAGGTTCGCGACGGCGAGGTGATGGCGCTGGTGGGAGACAACGGCGCCGGCAAGTCCACGCTGATCAAGTGCGTCGCCGGGATCTACTCGATCGACGGCGGCGAGACGTTGTTCGAAGGGAATCGCGTCACCATCCACGGGCCGAAGGACGCGGCCAAGCTCGGGATCGAGGTCGTCTACCAGGATCTCGCGCTCTGCGACAACCTCGACGTCGTCCAGAACATGTACCTCGGACGCGAAGAGCACGACCTCCTGTATCGGCTCAAGGAATCCGCGATGGAGCAGAAGACGGCCGAGACGCTTGCGTCGCTGTCCGTGACGACCATCGCCTCGGTCCGGCAGCCCGTCGCCACGCTCTCCGGCGGCCAGCGGCAGTCGGTGGCGGTCGCACGAGCCGTGATGTGGAACAACCGTGTCGTCTTCCTCGACGAGCCGACGGCGGCCCTCGGTGTCGCCCAAACGCGCCAGGTGCTCGCGCTCGTGAAACGGCTCGCCGAGCAAGGGCTCGCCGTCGTGTTCGTCTCGCACAACCTCGTGGACATCTTCGAGGTGGCCAACCGGATCACGGTTTTGCGGCTTGGCCGCAACGTGGGTGTCTACGAGAGGGACAGGACCACGCAGCAGGAGATCGTCCGGGCGATCACCGCGGGAGCCCCGGTTCCCGAAGAGCTGGAGACCGTTCCGTGAGCACGGCGGCGCCGGTCGAAATCCAGGCGGCGGCCGTCGAGGACACCAGTCTGGCCGCGATCCTCCGGGCCCGCTGGGAGGCGCTGAAGTCGGGCGACGTCGGCAGCCTCCCGGTGATCATCGGGCTGATCGCGATCACGCTGTTCTTCACCTCGAAGAGCAGCATCTTCTTCAGCGCGGTCAACTTCACGAACCTGATCGGCCAGATGGCGGGGGTGACCGTGATCGCGATCGGGGTCGTCTTCGTGCTCCTGATCGGTGAGATCGACCTTTCGATCGGCTACGTCAGCGGCCTCGCGGGCGTCGTGGTGGCAGAGCTGCAGGTGCCGGGCTCGAGCCACCAGTTCCCCGGCCTGATCGCGATCGCCGGCGCGCTCGCCGTGGGGGCGGCGATCGGAGCGTTCCAGGGGTCCTTCGTCGCCTTTCTCGGCGTGCCGTCGTTCGTCGTCACGCTCGCCGGCCTGCTGGCCTGGCAGGGCGTGATCCTGAAGATTCTCGGAGACACGGGCGTGATCGGGATCCAGGACAAGCAGATCAACGACATAGCCAACTACGTCCTGACGAAGAACACGGGCTGGGTGGTCGCAATCATCTTCACGGCCGGCTACGCAGCGGCCATGTTCGGCACGTACTTCAGCCGCAAGCGCGCAGGGCTTCCCGCAGGCAACATCATCCTGACGACCGCGCGAGTCATCTTCTACGGCGCCCTGGCCTTCGCCGCGGTCGCGGTGTGCAACCACTCGCGGGGCGTGCCTCTTGTCGGCCTGCTCGTCGTCTTCCTCGTCGTCCTCGGTGCCTACGTCGCGGGGCGCACCACCTTCGGCCGTCACGTCTACGCGGTCGGGGGCAACGCCGAGGCTGCGCGGCGGGCGGGCATCAACGTGAAGCTCATCCGGATCCTCGTCTTCATGATCTCGGGCTCGATGGCCGCCATGGGAGGGATCATCTTCGCGTCCCGGCTCAACTCGGTCGACCTGACCGCCGGCGGGAGCACGATCTTGCTCGACTCGATCTCCGCGGCCGTCATCGGCGGCGTCAGCCTCTTCGGCGGGCGGGGCCGTGTCAGCGGTGCGCTCTTCGGTGGGCTGATCATCGGCATGATCGCCAACGGGATCGACCTGGTCGGTTACACCGACGCGGTCAAGTTCATCACGACCGGCGTGATCCTGCTCGCCGCCGTGACGCTGGACACCGTGCTGCGCCGCCGGCAGGCCGCGGCGGGCCGCTAGCCGGAGAGCGCCGGGCGGCCGCGGGAGGGGCCGACCGCCAGCACGACACAGGCGACGAGCATCCACCCGGCCAAGTAGAGGAACGCGGCACGGGGGGAAACCAGGGTCCAGAGCGCCCCGGCGACCGCCGAGGCGGCGAGGTTGCCGAAGCTCTGGATCGCGGCCAGGGCGCCGAAAGCGGAACCGCGCAGCTCGGGAGGGGCCAGCGAGGCGACGGCCGCGTGCTGAGCGGTCTCGGCGAAGCCGATCCCGATTCCGGCCGCGGCGAAGAGCGCCGCGAGCAGCACGACCGCCGAGCCGGTGAAGGCGAAGCCGAGGTAGGCGACGAGGAAGGCGGCGACCCCGGCCAGGAGCACGACGATCCCGCCACGGCGATCCGTGGCCCGGCCGGCCGGAATGCTCGCGAGCGTGGCCGCGAGGTTGTAGCCCGCGTAGAGAAGCACCGCGACCTTCACCGCCGCGTCGTGCCCGCGGCCCGGCGTGAGCAGGTCGGTCGCGCGCAGGATCAACAGCGTGGCCGCCGCGTTGCCGAGCTCGAACGCCGAGACCGCCGCCAGTAGCCGTCCGAGCTCGCCGTGCAGCACCGGGCGGATGCGCAAGCGCAGCGGCGGCCGCTCGTGCTTCTCCAGCCGAGGCGCCGCCGCGATCGCGACGAAGATCGCGGTCGCAGCCAGCAATCCCGGCACGACCGAGAGCAGGATCGCCTCGCGAACGCCGACCAGCGCAACGAGCCCGAGCGCGAGCAGCGGGCCGGCGATTGCGCCGAGGTTGTCCATGGCGCGCTCGAAACCGTAGGCGCGGCCGTAGGCCTCCGGCGGCACGACGTCGGTGAGCAGCGCGTTGCGCGAAGGCGTCCGCAGCCCGCGCGTCAGCCAGGCCCCTGTACGTAACACACCGACCTGCCAGGCCGCCGCAGCGAGACCGATCAGCGCGTTCAGGACGGCGGTCGCCGAGTAGCCGCCCATCGCGGTCACCCGGCGGCGCGCCGGGTCGTCAGCGAGCGCGCCGCCTGCGAGCCGCGCCGCTCCCGCCACGCCGTCGGCAATGCCCTCGATCGCGCCGAGAGCCGCCGCCGGAGCGCCCAGCGTGGTGGTCAGGAAGGAGGGCAGGAGCGCCGTCGAGATCTCCTTGCCGACGTCGTCGAGGAAGCTCGCGGCCCCGATCCCCGCGACGCTGCGGTTCAGCCAGCGAGGATGCACGCGGCCCTGTGCCCGGCACCGCCGCCCGCGGGCTCCAGGGCGGGGTCGATCTCGCGACAGTCGGCGATCGCGGCCGGGCAGCGAGGGTGGAAGCGGCAGCCGACCGGGATGCGCACGGCGTCCGGGGCCTCACCGCTCAGGATCTGCGGCCGCGAGCGCTCGCGCGGGTCGCGCCGCGGCACGACCGAGAGCAGGCCTTTGTGTAGGGGTGCTGCGGGTCGCGCACGATCGCCTCCGCCGGCCCCTCCTCGACGATCCGGCCGAGATACATGACCGCGATCCGGTCGACGTAGCGCCAGGCCGTCGAGAGGTCGTCCTCGTGGAGCAGTTAGTCGTCGCACCAGACGACCGGCAGCGAGAGCTCCACCGGCCGACTCTACACTCCCCCCGTGAGCGAGCCTCCCTCGCAACGCGGGCCACGACTGAGAGAGCTCGGCCTGCGAATCGGTGACCTCGAGGCCGGGCCTAGCGATTCGATCGCCGACGTCGCAGGGGTGAAGGTCGGGCACGTGACGGTCTGGCGCGACGAGCCCGAGCCTCCAGCCGGCCGCGGCGTCGCCCGCACCGGCGTGACCGCGATCGTCCCGAGAGAGCTGCCGTCGCCGGCCGGCGTGGCGGTGCTCAACGGCGCCGGCGAGCTGACGGCCTCGCACGAGATCCGCGAGTGGGGCTTGATGCACTCGCCTGTCTACCTGACCTCGACGATGGCGGTCGGTCGCGTCTACGACGGCGCGGTCTCGGTCGCCTTAGCCGCCGACCCGCGGGTCGGCGTGGACGACGTCGTCATCCCCGTCGTCGGTGAGTGCGACGACAGCCACCTGAGCGACTCGCGCACGGTGCAGGTCGAGGCAGAGGATGCGGCCCACGCGGTCGGGACGGCCTCGCCCTGGCCGATCGCCGAGGGCGCCGCCGGCGCCGGGACCGGCATGAGCTGCCTCGGCTGGAAGGGCGGCATCGGCACGGCGAGCCGGGTCGTCCCCGAGCCGGGCTGCACGCTCGGCGCGCTCGTGCTGGCGAACTTCGGCTCGGCACACCAGCTCCGCGTCGCCGGGGTGCCCATGGGCCGCCTGCTCGCGGAGCAAAACGAGCGCGCTTCGCCGGCCGGGAGCTGCATCGCTGTCCTCGCCACCGACGCGCCGCTCTCGCCCGCCCAGCTCGAGCGCGTTGCCCGCCGCGCCGGGCTCGGCCTCGCCCGGACCGGCTCGGTCGCCCACCACGGGAGCGGCGAGATCTTCCTGGCCTTCGCCACATCGCACGGCCGCTCCACCCGCGACACCGAGCTCGACCCCCTGTTCGAGGCGGCCGTGGACGCGACGGAGGAGGCGGTGCTGAATGCGCTCTGGGCTGCGCCCGACGTCAGCGGTCGCGAGGGCCGGCTCCAGCGCGGGCTCCCACACGACGAGGTCCTGGCGCTCCTGCGGCGGCACGGCGTCGTGGCCGTCGGCTCCACCGCCCGATCCTAGACTCCTCACCACGGTGCCTTCACGCGCGGTGCTCTTCGACTTCAACGGGACGCTCTCGGACGACGAGCGAATCATGTGCGAGCTCTTCCAGGAGCTCTTCGCGGAGCGAGGCCGTCCGCTGTCCGAGGAGCAGTACTTCGGCGAGCTGGCCGGTTACTCGGATCCCGAGGTCGTCCGGGTCTGGCTCGGTGAGGACGACCCCGAGCTCATCGGCGAGAAGATCGCGCGCTATCGCGAGCGGGTCGCGGACGGCTCGACGGTCGGCGAGCGCGCCCGCGAGGCGGTGCGCGTTGCCGCTGGAGGCGCAGCGGTGGCTGTGGTCTCGGGCTGTGCACGCTCGGAGATCGATCCCGTCCTGCACGCGGCGGGGATCGCCGGCCTGGTCGCCGCGACGGTTACGGCCGAGGATGTGGCCCACGGCAAGCCCGATCCCGAGGGCTACCTGCTTGCACTTGAGCTCCTCGGCGCCGAGGCCGGCCAGTCCGTCGCCTTCGAGGACAGCGAGCCGGGCGTGGACGCGGCCCGCGCGGCTGGGATCCGCTGCGTGGCCGTCCTGGGGACGCTGCCGCGGGAGCGGCTCGCGCGGGCGGATGCGATCGTGGAGCGACTCGACGCCGAAGCGGTCCGGGAGGCACTCGCGTGAAGGTCCTGGTCGTCGGCACCGGCGGAGTCGGCGCGGCCGTGGCGGCGGTCGCCCAGCGGCGCGACTTCTTCGAACGAATGACCTTCGCCGACCTCGACCCAGCCCGACCCGAGGCGCTCGTCACGCGGCTCGACGACTCCCGCTTCGCGGCCGCCCAGGTGGACGCCTCCGAAGCAGCCAGCGTCAAGGCGCTGGCCCGTCAGGCCGACGTTGTGCTCAACGCGACCGATCCGCGCTTCAACCCGGCGATCTTCGCCGCAGCCTTCGAGGCGCACAGCGGCTACCTCGACATGGCGATGACGCTCTCCGAGCCGCACCCGGAGGAGCCCAACTCGCAGCCTGGAGTGAAGCTTGGCGACGCGCAGTTCGCCCAGCACGAGCGCTGGCGCGAGGCAGGGCTTCTCGCCCTCGTCGGAATAGGCGTCGAGCCGGGCCTCTCCGACGTCTTCGCCCGCTATGCGGCGGACCACCTCTTCTCGGAGATCGACGAGGTGGCGGTGCGCGACGGCGCCGACCTGGCCGTCGAGGGTTACGACTTCGCCCCGACCTTCTCGATCTGGACGACGATCGAGGAGTGCCTCAACCCACCGCTCGTCTGGGAGCGGGAGCGCGGCTTCTACACGACCGAGCCGTTCTCGGAGCCGGAGGTCTTCGACTTCCCCGAGGGGATCGGGCCGATCGAATGCGTCAACGTCGAGCACGAGGAGGTCGTCCTGGTGCCGCGGGAGATCGACTGCCGCCGCGTCACCTTCAAGTACGGGCTCGGCGAGGAGTTCATCGACGTCCTCAAGACGCTGCACAAGCTGGGGCTCGACTCGAAGGAGCCCGTGACCGTGCGAGGCGCCAGGGTCGCGCCGCGCGACCTCGTGGCGGCCGCGCTACCGGACCCCGCAACCCTCGGCGAGCGCATGCACGGGAAGACCTGCGCCGGCACGCTCGTGACCGGGACCGGCAGGGACGGCGAGCCGCGGGCGACCTACCTCTACCACGTCTCCGACAACGAGCAGACGATGCGCGAGTACGGCTCGCAGGCCGTCGTTCTCCAGACCGCGCTCAATCCGGTGATCGCGCTCGAGCTGCTCGCGAACGGCACCTGGAGCGACAGCGGCGTCCTCGGTCCGGAGGCCTTCGACGCGGTGCCGTTCCTCGACCTCCTGCGCGAGTACGGCGAGGCGAGCGGCCAGGCCGAGCTGAGATGAGCGAGGCCGCGGGGCCGGCAGCCGAGGCCTCGGCACGGGGACGAGGGCAACTACGCCGCAACCTTCCGCACCGCTCGAGCGAAGCGGGCCACGACTCTCGCCGAGAGCTTGCCGGCGGGAAGCTCGACGACGAATGCCGTCGTGCGGCGCAGGCGGGCGTTCGACCAGCCGGTCGCCGTGCCGGGATAGCTCGGCAGGCGGCCGGCCCGAAGGCCAGCGAGGCGGGCGAAGCGGCGCTGCAGGCCGAGGTTCCCCGAGGTGAGCACGACCATGTTCAGGTGCTGGTGAAACCAGATCGTGATCGTCGGGCGTAGCCGCAGGATCAGACTCGTCGCGATTCGGGTCTCGCGCTCCGAGGCCGGCCCGGCGCCCGAGTAGTGGGCGCCGGACAGCGGGCGCCAGCGCCACGGAAAGTTGCGGTTCAGGTCGACGCCGCGGGCGTTGCCGCGGGTGCCGACTGCGTGGCCGTCGGGGTTCGCGTCGGGCACGAGCCAGAGGTCGGTGCCGCTCAGCGCACCGAGTCGTCGAAGCCGGTCGAGGATCGCGATCCCCGCGCACTCGTTCCCGTGGATGCACCCGACGACCAGCACCTTTCGCAGGCTCGCGGGATCTCCCAGCTCGTAGGCCAGGACCGGCCGTCCCTCGAGCGAGCGGCCGAGAACGACCCGGGGCGTGCCGGTTTGCGAGGCCGCCGAGCCGGCGAGCAGCAGAGCCAGCGAGAGGAGGGCGAGAAGACGCACGGGCGCTATGTATCCTCACTGCCCCTTTGACCGTCGTGGGCCTCCTACGCTTCCTGCTTGCCGCGGTGCTGCTCGCGTCGGCCGCGGCGAAGCTCGTCTCCGGGCGCTCGGGCCGCGAGGCGCTCGGCTCCTACGGGATCCGGTCGCCGGGCGCACGCGCCGCGCTCTGGAGCGGGGCGATCGTGGCCGAGACCGGGCTCGCGATCGCAGTCGCCGCGGGCGTCCATGGCGCGGCCGAGGCTGCCGCAGCGCTGCTCGCCGTGTTCGCGCTCGCGCTGGCCGTCGCCATCCTGCGCGGCCGTGCCGGGGCTCCATGCGGGTGCTTCGGCGGGCGCTCGCGGATCGGCTGGCCGGCCTTCGCCCGGACGGCGCTGCTGGCGGTTGCGTTCGCGGCGCTGCCCTTCCTCCCGAACGCGGAGCTCTCGACCGAGGCCTGGCTCGGCGCCGGCCTCGCCGTCGCGCTCGCGGGGCTCGGCGCGCTGGCCGTGGCCGTGCTTGCGCTCGCGCGAGAGCTCGGAGAGCTTCGCCTTGCGATCGCCCCTCAGGCCGCCCTCTCGCTCGAGCACGAAGGGCCGGAGCTCGGCGGGCGCGTCGGCCTGATCCAGCGCTTCGAGGGACGCGCACCACTCGCGGTCGCGGTCTTTACCTCTCCCGGCTGCGCGCTCTGCCAGGCGCTCGAGCCCTCGCTGCGCCTGGTCGCCGGCGACCCCGAGGTGGAGCTCGAGCTCTTCGACGAGGAAAAGGACGCCGACGCCTGGGCGTCGCTGGACGTGCCCGGCAGCCCGTACGCGGTCGTGCTGGGGCGCGACGGCGAGGTGCTCGCCAAGGGGACGTTCAACTCGCTTTTCCAGCTGGAGAGCCTGCTGGCATCGGCCCTGGCTACACGGCCCGTACGTGCCTGAGCTGAAGCTCAGTGACGCCGTCGCCGGCTCGAGCTCGCGGCGCGGCTTCCTCGCACGGGCGGGACAGGTCTTGCTCGGCGTCGCCGGCGGTGGCTTCGTCGCAGCCGCACTGAAGACGCAGCAGGCCGAGGCGTTCCACTTCTGCGGCCACATTTACAGCACCGGCTCGTGCCCGCATCCGGTCGGGCTGCCGCGCATCGATCGCCACGGCCTCCCCTTGCGCGCGGTGGACGGGAAGCCGGTCGACGACCTCGGGAGGACCGTCGATGCCCGGGGGCAGCCGGTGGACGCCGCGGGCCAACTGCTGCGCGACCCGGACGGCAACGCGCTCCCGCCCGCGCCGCGGACGCGAGTCTGCTCGGTGGCCGGGCGCGAGTTCGGCTTCCGGCCGCAGATCGACGGCGCCTGGTACCGCTGCTGCGGCGGCCACGTCCGCAAGCTCGTCGATTGCTGCGGCGCCGTCCGCAACCGGATCAACGGCGACGCAGCCCTCACGGGCTACTGCTACCGCGGCCGCCGGGTCTTCTGCGTCATGTACTACGACACGAAGATCAAGTGCTGACCGCCGCGCTCGCGCTGACGGGACTGCTCGTCGGCCTCGCCGGCGCTTGGTCGCCCTGAAGCCTCTCCATGGTCGGCACCGTGAGTGCCGCTCGCCAGGACGGACGGAGGGCTCTCGCACTGACCGCGGCCGCCTTCACGCTCGCGCTCGCGCTGGGCGCGGTGCTCGTCTTCGGCGGGCTCGGCCTGCTCGGCGAATGGGCGCACACCCGCGCGCTCGTCGTCGCCGCCGCGGTCGTCGCGGCGGCCGCGATTCTCAGCGACGCGGCCGGGCTGCGCGTGCGGCCGCAGATTCGCTTCCAGGTGCCCGAGCGGTGGCGGCGGACGATGCCGCTGCCCCGGGCGCTGTTTCTCTACGGGCTTCTGCTCGGAACCGGGCTGACGACCTACGTGCCTGCCACCGCAGCCTGGGCGCTCCCCGCGCTGAGCCTCGCGCTCGGCGACGTGCCCGGCTCGCTGGCGATGGGGCTCGGTTTCGCGGCCGGCCGCGCGCTGCCGGTGCTCGTGCTCGCCGTGCGCGGAGAGGAGACGGCGCTCGCGGAGCGGCCTCAGGGCCTGCGGGTGCTACGGGTGCTGATCGCCGCTTCGCTGCTCCTGGCCCTCGTGGCCGGCGAGGTTCACGCCGCGGCCACCGTCGCCTCGCCGGCCGGGGACCCCAGTGCGGCGGGCACTGACCTGGCCTGGCAGAAGCCGGGCGTCGGCGGGTTCCTTTCCCGCAGCGGCGTGGCAACCCCGTTGCCCGGCAGCGATCCCGCGGTCGGCGGCGCGCTCATCGCCTGGCACGTGGGCTCAGCTGTCACCGTCGCTGCGCGCGACACCCTCACGCCGGTGCTCCAGGAGACGCTGCCCGCGGCACAGAAGCTCGCCGTCTCCGACCGCTGGCTCGTCTACCGCGCCGGCCGCCAGATCCGCGTGCAGCCGCTGAGCGACCCGAGCCGCAGCGCCCTTGTGGTGGAGGTCAAGCGCGCCGGGGAGCTCGGCAGGCCTTCGCTCGACGACGACCTCGTCCTCTACCACCACGCCACCGCCGCGGGAAGCTGGCTCACCTCCGTGAACGTCGCCACCGGCAGGCGGCGCCGTCTGCGCTTCGCCCGCGACGCCCAGCTGCTGAACCCCTCGCTCCTTGGTGCGAGCCTGCTCTACGTGCGGGCCTCGCGGTGCTCGCAAGAGCTGCGGCTCGGCCCGATCGGCGGGGGCAAAGAGCGCGTCCTCTACGAGCTGCCGCCGCCGGCCGGCCAGGACCGCGGGCACGAGGGGCACCACACGAGCCAGGGCGAGCACCTGCCCTGCCCCCACCGGCCGAAGCCGACGGCGAGGATCCTCTGGACGACCGCGCTCTCGGGCACCACCGCGTACGTGACGATCCTGCGTCCTCGCCGAGGCGGACGGACAACGCCGGCGCTGCTGGCCATCCCACGCTGAGGACGCGGATTTCTACGAAGGGCGTAATGGTTCGCCCGCTGTCGCGACTGATGGTGGACAATCACCGGGGTCATGGAGGAGCGACAATGAATCGGATCTACGTGCAGACCAACGACGCGGAGCGCAACGAGATCGTGGCGTTCGACCGGGCGGCGGACGGAAAGCTCAAGCCACTCGGCCGCTTCGACACAGGCGGGCGCGGCACCGGCCAGCCGCATCTCCCCTCGCAGAGCTCGATCGTGCTCAACGGCGACGGCAGTCTTCTGCTCGTCACGAACACCGGCAGCGACGAGCTCTCGCTGTTCGCGGTCGAGCCCGACGGGCTGCGGCTCGTGGCCCGAGCCGCCTCCGGCGGCCGCGCACCCACGAGCGTAGCCGTCCACGGCGAGATCGCCTACGTCGTGAACAACGGGGAGCCGGGGATCAGCGGCTTCTCGCTCGCGAACGGCATGCTCACCGCGCTCGAAGGCTCCTCGAGGCCGCTCAGCGGCGCCGACGCCGATCCCGCGCAGATCGCGTTCAGCCCGGACGGCCGCACGCTCGTCGTGACCGAGCGGGGAGCGAACGCCATCAGCGCCTTCACCGTGGACGACCGCGGCTACGCCGAGGGGCCGGCCACGATCGCCTCGTCCGGCGCGACGCCGTACGGCTTCGACTTCACGGCCGAGGGCGCACTCGTCGTGACCGAGGCCTTCGGCGGCGAGGTCGGCGCAGCGGCCGCATCCTCCTACGCCCTCGATGAGCCCGGACGGCTGGCGCCCGTGAGCGCTTCCGTCGGCGACACGCGCAGCGAGGTCTGCTGGGCAGCGACGACCTCGGACGGGCGCTTCGCGTTCGTGACCAACTTCGGCGACGGGACGATCTCGAGCTACGCGATCGGCGGCGACGGCAGCATCTCGCTGCTGGAGCCGGTCGCCGCCTCGACGCGTCTCGGTGAGAAGGGGATTCGCGACGAGGCGATCAGCCGCGACGGCCGCTACCTCTACGCGATCGACGCGGACGCACAGCGGGTCTTCGGGTGGACGGTCGGCGACGACGGTGCGCTCGCGCCTGTGGGCGAGTTCGAGGGCGTCCCGGCCACCGTGGCAGGGTTGGCGGCGAGCTGAGCCGATGGTCTTCTCGCGCGGATTCCGGGGACGTCGTCAGGAAGGGCCGCCCGACCGGGTGCCGCCCGGCCAGTACCTGACCGACGACTTCCCGGTGCTCTCGGCCGGGCCGACGCCACATACCCCGCTCGAGGACTGGACGTTCTCGATCGAGGGCGGCGCCGAGCCGGTCAGCTGGAGCTGGGACGAGTTCCGGGCCCTGCCGAGCGAGACGATCACGCAGGACATCCACTGCGTGACCAAGTGGTCGAAGCTCGACACGGTCTGGGAGGGGGTCTCGCTGGACACCCTCCTCGACCGGGTCGAGCACGACGCCGAGTACGTGGTCGCGTTCTGCGACGGCGGCTACACCACGAACCTGCCGTTGGAGGACGTGACCGGCGGCAAGGCCTGGGTCGCGTTCGGCTACGACGGCGAGCCGCTCGAACCCGAGCACGGCGGCCCTGCCCGGCTGCTCGTGCCGCACCTCTATTTCTGGAAGAGCGCCAAGTGGGTGCGCGGGCTCAGCCTCCGCGAGGACGACGAGCCCGGCTTCTGGGAATCGAACGGCTACCACCTGCGCGGCGACCCGTGGCTGGAACAGCGGTACTGGGGCGACTGACCTGGCTCGCCGCCGAGGTGGCGGGCTCGGTCGAAGAAACGTCGCGCGTGCGGACGCTCGAGCTCGACGTGCCGGGCTGGACGGAGCACCGCGCCGGCCAGCACCTCGACGTGCGCCTGACCGCGGAGGACGGCTACCAGGCGGAGCGCAGCTACTCGATCGCCTCCGCGCCGGGTGAGCCGCTCGCGCTCACGATCGAGCGACTCGACGACGGCGAGGTCTCGCCGTACCTCGTCGACGAGGCCCGCGAGGGGGACCGCTTCGAGGTGCGCGGGCCGATCGGCGGCTACTTCGTCTGGGAGGCGACCGATCCCGCGCCGGTGCTGCTCGTCGCCGGCGGCTCGGGAGTGGTGCCGCTCATGTCGATGGCCCGTCACCGAGCGCGCGAGGGCGGCATCGCGCCGATGCGGCTCGTCTACTCCTCGCGCAGCCTCGACGACGTGATCTACCGGCAGGAGCTCGAGACGCTGGCCGGCGAAGGCTTCGACGTCGTGCACACGCTGACGCGGGAGCAGCCCGCGGGCTGGACCGGACACGCGCGACGGATCGACCAGGAGCTGCTGGCCGAGGTCGCCTGGCCGCCGGGCGACGAGCCGACGGTCTTCGTCTGCGGGTCTACCCGCTTCGTCGACGCTGCCGCCGACGGTCTCGTCGGCCTCGGCTACGACCCGCGCTGGATCCGCACCGAACGCTTCGGAGCGACCGGGTGATGGAGACGCGCGACCTGAAGCTCGACGGCAACGCGATCGGCGGGCTCCTGCTCGAGCTCTTCGGCGCGGAGCTGACCGCCGCGCCGAGCGTCTGCGAGGCCTGCGGCGCGCGCGAGGAGATCGCGCGGCTGGACGTCTATGTGCACGCGCCCGGGGTCGTCGTCCGCTGCCGTCACTGCGAGGCGGTGATGATCCGAATCGTCCGCGGGCCGACCCGCACCTGGATCGACCTCAGCGGCACGAGCCGCCTCGAGCTGGGCTGATGCGACTGGAGCCGCTCTACCGGGCCCGATTTTCGACTCCCGAGAGCTGGTCGGTCGAGCTGGGCGGCGAAGGTCAGAGCTTCCTGATTGCGGAAGGTCGCTGCCAGGGCCGGGTGACAGGCCGCTACCGTGGCGCGAACTACCCGCGGCGGCGAGACGACGGCACGCTCATGCCCGACTTCCGCGGCGCCCTCGAGACCAATGACGGGGCAACGATCCTCTTCGCCTGGCATGGCTACGGTCTCACGGGGGGAGACGGGTCCCGGCGGCTCCTCGGCAGCATGACGCATCTCAGCGACGATGAGCGCTATCGCTGGCTGAACGACGTCCTCTGCGCCGTCGCGGGCGAGGTGCAGCCCGCCGTGAGCGGCGGCGTCGACGTGGTGGTGGACGTCCTCGAGCTCGTCTGGGAGCCGCTCGCCGAGTAGGCTCAGGCGATGCGAAGACGACTGGAGCGGACGTTGCTGGGCGCGCTGATGAGCGTCGTCGCGTTCCTGGTAGAGCGCCGCCTGGTGCGTGCCCTCGCGAAGCGACGCTAGATGGGTGATGCCATGAGATCGTCCGACTCGGGGCGCGAGCTGGCAGCTCTGGGGCACAGCGACGGGACGGTGGCGATGCTGGCAGCATCGGTGCCGGCCCGGCGGCGGGAAGCGGACGACCGGCGGAGGCCGGCTGCGCCGGTCTCTGCCGGACGGGAGCGGCCCAGACACGCCAGATTGCGCAGCCGAGCGCGCGAGATCGTGGCATCGACCATCTAGCCCGCGAAACTACCGATGCGGCTTGGCCTGCTTGAGGGGGCAGCGCCCAAAGAACCGCGGCGGGGGAGGCAGTCGCCGTGTGATGCCGAGGTCGAACTTCAGGCGCGCGAACTTGGCGAAACCGCCGCAGTCGGCCTCTACCTCGTCGAAGGGCCGGCTCCAGGGCGCGTTGTAGAGGTCGCTCTGCTCGGCATGGGTCAGCTCGTGGCCGAGCACGAAGATCCACAGGCTCACGCTCGCAGCGGGTGCCGCGCGCCACCGCTCGAGCGCCGTGCAGCCTCGCGCCGGGAGCGCGACCTGGCGGATCTCGTACCGCCAGAGGCCGTAGACCTCGGTCTCGTGCCCCGGTAGGTTGGGGTAGCCGCTCCTGACCAGAGCGGCCCAGTCTGGGCGGTCGTAGCAGCTCGTGGTCGCCCGGTACCTCGCGGTCGCGTGCTCGACGAAGGACGAGCTGCGCACGGCGCCCTGGGCCGACGCCGGAAACCCGAGAACGCAGACGAGCGCCGCAAGGAAACCGATCCGACCAATTCTCAGTCCCACGCGGCTCATGCCCCAACTCCTCTCGTAGGCCAGGAAGCGAGGAAGGGCCGCGGCGCGAACCGCGGCCCTTCCGAGCTGTCTGTCAGTCGTCGACCACGCCCAGATCCTGGTGCTGCCACTGGTTCTGGTCGGTCTTCGCGTAGTTCCAGACGTCGGCGTCAGCCTCCGACGTGGCCGTCTGGTTCGCCGCGCTCGGGCCGTCGTAGATGTTCCCGCCGGCCACCGAGTGAGGCGAGTTCGCGTTGACGGCGTTCTGATCGCTCTTCGCGATTCCGAGCGCCCACTGGTTCGTCTCGGCTTTCTGGACGCCCAGCTGGAACCCGCCCGGCCCGCCGCAACCGACGTAGCAACCAGAGCCGCCGATGTCCTGCGTCAGCGTCTGGTTTTGGTCGGTCTTGGCCTTGTTCGAGACGTCGGCGTCGGCCTTCGACGTCGCCGTCTGAGTGGCCGTGCTCGGGCCGGAGGTGATGTTGCCACCGGCGATCGAGACGGGCGTGTTGCTGTTGACCGCGTTCTGGTCGCTCTTCGCGATCCCCAGCGCCCACTGGTTCGTCTCGGCTTTCTGGACGCCCAGCTGGAATCCGCCCGCGCCGCCACAACCGGCCTTGCAGGAGCCGCCGCCGATGTTCTGCGTCAGCGTCTGGTCCTGGTCGGTCTTGGCCTTGTTCGAGACGTCGGCGTCGGCCTTCGACGTCGCCGTCTGAGTGGCCATGCTCGGGCCGGAGTTCACGTTCCCCCCTGCAATCGACACGGGGACGTTGGCGTTGACCGCGTTCTGGTCGCTCTTGGCGATCCCCAGCGCCCACTGGTTCGTCTCGGCGTTCTGGACGCCGGCCTGGAAGCCGCCCGCCCCGCCACAACCGGCCTTGCAGGAGCCGCCGCCGATGTTCTGCGTCAGCGTCTGGTCCTGGTCGGTCTTGGCCTTGTTCGAGACGTCGGCGTCGGCCTTCGAAGTCGCCGTCTGGTTAGCACTGCTCGGACCTGAGGTCACGTTGCCGCCCGCGATCGACACGGGAACGTTGGCGTTGACCGCGTTCTGATGGCTCTTCGCGATCCCAAGGGCCGCCTGGTTCGTCTCGGCGTTCTGGATCCCAGCCTGGAATCCGCCCGCGCCGCCACAACCGGCGTAGCAACCAGAGCCGCCGATGTTCTGCGTCTGCGTCTGGTCCTGATCGGTCTTGGCCTTGTTCGAGACGTCGGCGTCGGCCTTCGAAGTCGCCGTCTGGTTGGCCGTGCTCGGGCCGGAGGTCACGTTGCCGCCCGCGATCGAAACCGGGACGTTGGCGTTGACCGCGTTCTGATCGCTCTTCGCGATCCCGACCGCCGCCTGCTTGGTGTCCGCCTTCTGGACACCGAGCTGGAAGCCGCCCGCCCCGCCGCAGCCTGCCTTGCAGGAGCCGCCGCGGCCGCCGATGTCCTGGCTCAGCGTCTGGTCCTGATCGGTCTTGGCCTTGTTCGAGACGTCCGTGTCAGCCTTCGAGCTCGCCGTCTGCGTCGCCGAGCTGGGGCCTGAGGTCACGTTGCCGCCCGCGATCGAAACCGGGACGTTGGCGTTGACCGCGTTCTGATCACTCTTCGCGATTCCAACTGCCGCCTGCTGCGTCTGGGCATCCTGGATCCCGGCCTGGAATCCGCCCGCGCCGCCGCAACCGGCGTAACAACCAGAGCCGCCGATGTTCTGGCTCAGCGTCTGGTCTTGATCGGTCTTTGCCTTGTTCGAGACGTCGGCGTCGGCCTTCGACGTCGCCGTCTGGTTCGCCTCGCTCGGGCCGGAGGTGACGTTACCGCCGGCGATCGAGACGGGCGTGTTGCTGTTGACCGCGTTCTGGTGGCTCGCCGCTATGCCCGCGGCTCCCTGATCGGTGCTCGCGCTCTGGAGCCCGGCTTGGAGGCCGCCGGGGCTACCGGAGTCGGCGAGCGCCGATGGAGCCGCCGCCAGGGCGACGAGCGCTACGGCCACGCTCAGTAGCTTGGCTTTCATCGCTTCTCCTTCTCGTTGTTCGGACGTTCGGTCGGCGCGCCGTCGCAGAACGACGCGCATACGTAGGCCGGAGAAGGAGCGTCAGCCGGGATGCCAGGGAGGAAGCTCGATACGTCTCGGCTTCCGGAAGGCCGATCGCGGAAGCACTCGACGCAAGACTTCAAAGGCGAAAATCGCGAGGGCGGCGGCCAGCGCGGCCGTGACGAGCGGCAGCAGCAGGCCCTGGCCGCCGGCCTGGCCGGACGAGGTCATGTCCGGCCGCGGAGGAAGAGGTACCGGCGGAGGCTGTTGCGGCCCAGCTCCCGCCGGAGCTTTGTCCTTCGGGCGAGCGTCGCGGGCCCTCGTCACCCGGGCCGCGCCGGTCGTGAGCACCGATCGAGAGCTGACCACGGCCCGAGCCGCCGCGATCTGCTCGCTGCTCTCGCCCGCACTCGAGCCGAGCGCGCCCTTGGTGCGCCGGGATTTCGAGCGCGCGGTGGCCCGGACGAGCGTGTGAGTCCGTTCGGAACGGCCAGAGAGCACTACTGCAACAGGCGTGTTCCCCGAAAGAACGGCCGCCGGCCGTGGAATCTCCACCATCGTCGCGCCGGAAGTCGAAAGCACCGCGACGACCGGCTCGGCCGCGGCGGCCATCGCGATCGGGCCGTCGCCCGCGGCGGGCGGCGCGACCGGGGCGGCAAGCGGGGTCGAGACGCTTGCCAGCGCCGCGCTCCCCGCGCTCTCTGCCACAGCGGCCTCCGGGACGGTGGCGTCGACCTCGGCGAGAGCTGCTTGAACCTCTCCGGACACCTCGTTGATCCCCAGTGGATCAGCAGCTCGCGCGATACCCGGCGCCGCCAGACCGCCACAGAAGGCGAGCGCCACGACGAAGGCGCACACGCGGACGTGCCGGCTCAGCGCACCGGCCGAGGGCTCGAGCGGGTGGGCGTCGGCGTTGCAATGAGACCCCGCAAACGGCTTGAGCAGGACGATTCGTGCCCGCATCGTCCAATGGCCCGTCGCAATTCGTCCAATCGGCGCGCGAGGTCTGCGCGTCATCCGTGCCACCGGTTGCGCACGGCCAGTCGCAGTCCGCCCGGCATGTACCTCGAGGCCAGGTAGACCAGGAATGCGCAGAGAACGGCGATCAGCGTGAGCACGACCGCGCTCGAGACCTGCTTGTCCCCTTCGCCTGCTCGCGGCGATGGCATCGAAGCGAGGCTGCGGCCAAGCAGACTGACCGCCTGCCCCTGGATCCCGGCCTCGCTGCGGGCCGGAGGCGAGGCCGGAGCTTTCACCGGAAGCCGCGATCCGCGAGCTTCCCGCGCTTCGGATCCCGCCGAGACCTGCGCGGGAGACGCAGCGTGCGAGCTCGGAGCGGGGCGGGGAGCACTAGCGCTGCTCGTTCGGGCGGCGATCATGGGCCGCTGAGTGGCGTGGCCGCCCGTGAGCGCTGCTTTCGGCGCTACCGTCGACGCGGCGACCGGCGCCGTCGGAGACTCGTCGCCCGCGGGCGGCGCGGGCGACGTCTGCTGGGCCGGAGGCCCGATCGATACCCGCGGATCGGGCACGGGCGCTGTGCCTGCGTCGCGATCAGGGCCGCCGCTCGTGGGGGCGCCCTGGTTCGTCACGCCGACATTTTCGGCAGCTGCGATCCCGACCGCGAGATTCGTCTGGTCGATGGGGCCGTCGTCGCCCGGGCTGTTGATCCGGATCGAGATGACGATGTTCTCTGCCTGCTCCTGCTGGGCCAGCGCCGCTGCGTTCGCAGCCTGGTTCGTGGCCGCGTCCTGGGCAGAGCCCCCCTGCCCGTCTCCAGCCGCGCCTGTCGTGGCGCCTTGGTTGGTGGACGCGTCGTTCGTCCCGGCCCCGATGGCCACGACGCCGTTGTTCTGGGTGATCGCGCCGTTGTTGCCGGGGCTGTTGATCCGGATCGAGATGACCACGTTCTTCGGCCGTTGCTGCGTCGCTGCGGCAGTAGCGGCTGCGCCCTGCTCGGTCGAGGCCTGCTGTACTGCGTCGGCGAGCGCCGGCTGATCCGAGGCCGGTCCAGGGGTGGAAGGCACCGGGTCTCCGGCACTCGCCGTGCCGGCAGCGGCCCCGAGCGCACCGGCTGCAAGCGGGTCGGAGGGCGTTGACCCGTCTGCACGCGCGGTGCGCGCGGCCGTGAGGGAATACAGGCCGAGCAGCAAGCCGATGACCAGCAGGCCGAACGTGCGCCGCATACGCATCCCGCGCAGGGCCAGCCTCGTCATGCGTGCGCTCGTCATCGCTTCGAAATTACGCTAGCAGGTATCCGGTTGGCATTTCAACTATCAATTGCCGTGCTGACGCCAGGTTGATGCCGCATTTCTCGGCGACGCATTAGCAAATCCATTTTACACTCGAAATTGAATTGGACGAAGGCTCCAAGAGAGTTGGACGAAAGACCGTCGCGCTGTATTGGCCGCCTGGAAGGCTGCTGCAAGGGGAAAATTTCACGCGCAAGATCCAGCAGGGACCCCGCCGGCCTCGGTGATAACGCGTGCTTATGTGAGCCAGTTTCTGGCCGTGTTCTCGCCTGCGAGCCGAGTGCGCTAAGGTAGGTAGACCGGCGCCTCAAAAGGGGAGGACGGAGTGCCGCAGCGAGCCTCAGCGGGTCGAATCGAGCTCAAGCCCACACAAGAGCGGGTTCTGGCGGAGCTGAAAGAGAATGGGTCGACGCCGCTCACTCGTGGGCGCTACGAAGAAATTGCCGGCGTCAGCCGTTCGCAGGCCGCCTACGACCTCGTCGAGCTCGTGGAGGCGGGGATCCTGGAGCGGATCGGCAACGGTCGCGCCACGCGCTATCGGCTCGCTCACAAGGACCAGCCGGGGCAGCGCCGCTGGACGAACGAGCGCATCCGCTCCGCGCTCGACGACTTCTGCACGGGACGCGGTACGTGGCCCTCGGCGAGCGAGTTCAAGGCGGCCGGGCACTCAGACCTCTATGTGGCGGCCAGCCGCTACGGCGGCGTCGGCTTCTGGGCGGCCGAGCTAGGCTTCACGCGACCGGCGAGGGCCACGGCGCCGCGAGCACAGCGCCGGTCGTGGTGGCCCAGAGTGCGCTGGGCCGCGGGAGGCGCCGCCCTGGCCGGAGCGCTCGTCGCAGCGGCGGCAGCCGCGATATTCGTGTGGCCCGACTCGCCGGTGCGGGATGCCGGCGCACCGCAGGCGCTCCACGCTTCCTCGGCCGGGAAGTCGCACAAGAGCGCACCCGCGCGCGCCTCGGCAACGGCGCCGAAGCACAAGGTCGCCCCTGCGAAGGCAAAGCCCGCGCGAACTCGGAAGCGGCAGGTTGAGACCAGCACGCCCGCGTACCAGACCCAACTCGCAGCGCAGCGGGTCTCGGTCTCGCCGTCCACCCATTACATCTCCTCGACTCCGAAGCAAGAGTCGACGACGCCCCAGACGAGCTCCTCGACCCCCGCGCCGATGGCGCCGCCTCCGCGCGGAGGATCCGGTGGCCCGGCTCCACTGCCACCTCCGCACCCCTAGCAGTAGAAACGCCTGCTGAGGAGCGTTAAGCTCCAGCCAGGAGAGCACGTGAGCGGGGAGAGAAGCATGCGTCGCCGTCCGATGCGGTTTCTGCGGCAAGGAAGGACAAGGGCTCCGCTCGGTCCCACGCGAATGACGCTTCGGCTTTCTCTCGCACTCGCTGTTCTGTTACTGCTCCTGCCGGCCACCGCCGCGGCAGACGACACTCCGCCGGTCGTCACATACTCGGTTAATGGAATCGTCGGCACCAACAGCTGGTACCGGGGCAGCAACCAGGGCAACTTCATCGTCGTGCACTGGTCGGCGAGCGATCCAGACGGGCCGTTGATCGACAGCTCCGGCTGCGAGCCAGCCATCCAGGTCAACGGACCGAACGCGGGCACGACGCGAACCTGTTGGGCTAAAAGCGCTGGTGGGGAGACAACGATCACGACCAAGAACCTCAAGATCGACGCCGATCCACCGACAGGCGTGGCTGCGGGCCTGTCGCGCGCTCCGGATTTCAACGGGTGGTACAACCATCCGGTAGGAGTCGGCTGGAGCGGTAGCGACGCAACCTCGGGCATCGCTTCCTGCTCCTCAGTCGCCTACAGCGGCCCCGACCGATCGACTGCGCCCGTCAGCGGCGGCTGTACCGACCAGGCGGGGAACAGCGCTTCGGCGACGTTGACCCTCAACTACGACGCGACGGCGCCCGTACTTGCGAAGGTCGCCGTCGCGAGCCGCGCTGTCTCCGACGTCGTGCAATGGGCTTCGTCAAGCTCTGCCGACACGGCAGTCGTCCAGCGTTGGGCCCGCGGCAACAAGGACCAGCCCGTCGTCTACCGCGGTAGCGGCACGCGCTTCCTCGACGCCAAGATCCAGAGCAGCGTCGAGTACATGTATTCGGTTCAGACCTTCGACCAGGCGGGCAACGCGTCGCGGAAGATCTCGATTGCCGGGCTCCCCAAGGTCCTGACCCTGCGCAAGCTCCCGTACGTTCCTCGGGCGGCGACCAAGCCGGTCCTACGCTGGGGCCGGGTGCGGCACGCCACCTACTACCACGTGCAGCTGTTCCGGGGATCGAAGCGCATCCTCGCCGCCTGGCCGATCAAGAACGAGCTCGGGCTTCCGGCCGCTTGGAAGTGGTCGGGGCACCGCTACCGACTCAGCCCTGGGCACTACCGCTGGTACCTATGGGCCGGAATCGGCCGACGCTCGTTCGCGCAGTACAAGACAGTCGGCAGCGCCCGGTTCATCGTCCCGCGCCGCTAGCTAGCGGCTGCGGGCCAGGTCGAGCAAGAGCAGCAGCGTGAGCGCGCCGCCCGTCGCGCCGAGGGTCATCGGCACCCAGCGGTCGACCTGCTGCGCGGCCGCGGTCGTTCCCGTGGC
>WNGF01002273.1_pt1 | contig 27127 bp, 25 predicted proteins | sample 5400641 | NCBI WGS metagenome assembly WNGF01 (sample SAMN13153371, study PRJNA577476) | soil metagenome | isolation source: 80 cm soil or saprolite under grassland replicate 2 | place: USA:California | collected 2016-06-15 | reverse complement strand
CTCTTTCCCCGTGGGGTCACGACGGTAGACCCAGATGTCTCCCACGCCGGTCTGGAGGTCGAGTGTGATCGTGGCCCCGTCGCCGTATCTCGGTTGCCACGTGCGGTGCAGCGATCGGTCGACCCCCCGATCGGTCGAGAAGGGCCCGACCATGACCATCCCGACGCCGGCCTTCCCGGTGGCGACGACGTGGGCGTCGTACGGGACCACCACGTCGATCTCCCCAACGCCGGTGGAGGCTGCGATCAGCGGAGCCGCCGCCGTTCCCTTCATCGACGTCAGATCGAGGTAGATCGACCCCGCCACCACCCGATACGAGCGGGCGACGCCTTGATGTGTGTGGGGGAACGCGTGGACGTCGTGGATGCCCCCCTCGAGCGGCACGTCGATCAGGCTCGCCGCGAGGACGATGGGGACGAGCAGGAGCCCCGGCAGGATCAGCCACCGTGCCCGCCCGACGAACGCGCCGACCAACAGCCCCCCGCCGAGCACGAGCAGGGCGAGGGCCGGGAACCACACCGCCGACAGATGCACGGCGTCCAGGTTCTGGAGGATGGCCACGGCGCCGACCACCAGGAGGGTGACGCCAAGGACGAGCCACCCGAGGGGCGATGCCTCGCGCGGGGCGCGAGGCATCGCCATCGGACGTGACGCCGCCGGGGGCGGTGGCGGTGATGGTTGCGCCCAGCTCGGCTGCTGCACCGTCACCGCGGAGGCCGGATGGTTCGTGGACGTTGGGGGAGTGTGACCATCGGCCGCCGCGCGGTGGGCGTCGCGACGGAACAGGACGACCCCCAGGCCGATCAGCAGCACGGCCCACAGCACGTTCGTGTCCCACAGCCCGAGCTTCCCGGCGAGCAGGATCATCCCCAGTCCGAGCAGGGCGATCCCCACCCAGGACGGTGCGTCGGGGAATCGGCGAACCAGTCGCTCTGCCGCGGAGTCGGGGAGGTCCTCTCGAGGGATCAGCCACCACAGCAGGAGGTAGACCAGGATCCCGATCCCGCCGAGGAACGCGAACACCACGAACACCAGGCGGAATACCAGCGGGCGCATTCCCGCGTAGTCGGCCAGGCCGCCGGCCACGCCGGCGACCAGCCGGTGGCCGGCCCTGCGTCGAAGCGGTCGCCGGCCGGGCGATTGCGGGGCTGGCTCCTCCATGGATGTACCCGCCGGCGTACCCGAGTGGGTGCCCTCTCGCTCGTCCATCGCGGCCATCATGTTCGCCAGCCCGGCGCATTCCATCCGGGATGTCCCTGGGATGACCCTGACGTGCTCGCAGCCTGGTCCGGGTTCTCCCCGATTCCCGCCCTCCTCGAGCTGTGAGAGCATGCGGCCGGGTGTTCAGGCGCAGTTCGAGCGATCGGGTCCTGACGGGCGTTGCCGGGGGGATCGGCGAGCGCCTGGGCATCGACCCCCTCGTCGTTCGGCTGGCCTTCGTCGTGCTCTCGTTGGCTGGTGGGGTCGGCGTTCTGCTCTATGTGGCGGCCGCGCTCGTCTCGCGCGGGCCCGACCCCGACGCGCAGCCGGAGAGCCCGCCCCGCACCGGTGCTCGGCAGGCCATCGCCGTCGGGATGGTCGTCGCGGGGATCCTGCTCCTGCTCCGAAGCGCCGGACTGTGGTTCGGCGACGGTGTCGTGTGGCCGGCGGCGCTCGCGGTCCTGGGATCGGCAGTCATCTGGACGCGCGGCGACGACGCCGACCGTGCCCGGTGGGGGAGCCTGATGTCCAGGGTGCCCGGCCATCTGTCCGACGCGGCCAGCGGACGGGGTGCGCGCATCCGCCTCTCCCTCGGCGCAGTCCTGATCGTCCTCGGCCTCACCACGTTCCTGACGTCGAACAGCCAGCTCGCCATTGCCGGCAACGCGCCGCTGGCCGTCGCCGCCGCGCTCACCGGGGCGGCGGTGATCCTGGGGCCCTGGGTGTGGCGCCTGGCCCGACAGCTCGCCGAGGAGCGGCGGGAGCGGATCCGACAGGAGGAGCGAGCCGAGATGGCTGCGCACCTGCACGACTCGGTGCTCCAGACGCTGGCGCTGATCGTGCGAGCCGAGGCCCCGGGCGAGATGCGAACCCTCGCCCGCGGACAGGAGCGTGAGCTGCGAGCGTGGCTGTACGGGAGGGCCCAGCGACGCGACGCCGACCTGCTCAGCACGGCGATCGACGCAACCGCCGCCGAGGTCGAGGCGCTGCACGGAGCGCTGATCGACGTGGTGATGGTCGGGGACTGCCGGCTCGACGACGGCGTTCGCGCGCTGGTGGACGCGTGCCGCGAGGCCATGATCAATGCGGCGAAGCACTCCGGGGCCGCCGCCGCTTCGGTTTACGTCGAGATCGAGGACGACCGGGTCACGGCGTTCGTCCGCGACCAGGGCGTCGGCTTCGAACGTGAGCGGGTGCCTGGCGACCGTCGCGGCATCGTCGACTCGATCAGGGGGCGTATGGAGCGCAACGGCGGGAACGCGCTGGTCCTGACCCGGCCCGGCGAGGGGACCGAGGTTCGCCTTAGCATCTCCCGGACGCGCTGATGACCTCCATCCGGGTTTTCCTGGTCGAGGATCACCACCTGTTCGCCTCGGGCGTTCGGACGGAGCTGGGACGGCAGTTCGAGATCGTCGGCCACGCCTCGACCGTGCGAGAAGCCATCGAGTCCATCCCGGACGCGGAGCCCGACGTGGTGCTGCTCGACGTGCACCTCTCCGATGGCGACGGGGCCGGCGTTGTCGAAGCCCTCGCTCCGAAGCATCCGGACGTGAGCTTCCTGGCACTCTCGGTGTCCGATGCCGCCGACGACGTCATCGCGGTGATCCGGGCCGGCGCCCGAGGATACATCACGAAGTCGATCGCGCCGGCCGACCTCGCCCTCTCGATCCGCCGGGTCCACGACGGCGACGCGGTGTTCTCCCCCCGACTCGCGGGGTTCGTGCTCGACGCGTTCGCCGGCACGACCCCGCCAGCCATCGATCCGGAGCTCGACCAGCTCACGCCCCGGGAGCGCGAGGTCCTGCGGTTCATCGCCCGGGGCTACGCCTACAAGGAGATCGCGCGCGAGCTGCACATCTCGGTGAAGACGGTCGAGAGCCATGTCTCGGCGGTGCTGCGGAAGCTCCAGCTCTCGAACCGCTACCAGCTCAGCCGGTGGGCCACCGATCGCCGGCTCGTCTAGCCTGCGGCGATCGAGTGGCAGGACGCGGCCAGGCCGTGCTTCTCGTAGTACTGCTGGTGGTAGTCCTCGGCCTGCCAGAACTCCGGAGCCGGCGTGATCTCGGTGACGATCGGGGCGACGAACCCGGACTGCGCGGCCTCCTTGGAGGCCGTGGCCAGCCGTTCCTGCTCCCTGTCGTGGACGAAGATGGCCGAGCGATACTGCGACCCCGGCCCCCGGTTCGGCGCGGTGGGATTGTGGATCGACCAGAACACGCCGAGCAGGTCCTCATAGGAGACCTGCGTCGGGTCGAAGTCGACCTCCACGGCCTCGGCATGGCCGGTCGCATGACCGCAGACCTCCCGGTAGGTGGGGATGGTCGTCTGGCCGCCGGTGAAACCCACACGGGTCCTGGTCACACCGGGAACGGACCTGAACGCGGCCTCGACGCCCCAGAAGCATCCGGCTGCGAACGTCGCCTTCAACGAACCTCCTTCGCGTGGCACCACCCCGTAGTCTCCGACACCCGGTTCGTCGTTACTTCGAAAGGTGGCGGAGGACCTCGTCCACCCGGGCCAGGCCCTTCAGGGTCTTCTCGATGTCGTTCCCGAAGCCGATCCGGAACCCCTTGCCCAGCCCGAACATGTCGCCTGGGACCAGCAGCACCGATTGCTCCTCGCGGATCAGGTCGATCAGCTTCGATGACGTGATCGGCAGCCGATAGGTCACGTACGCGATGGCTCCCGCCTGAGGGCGAACGTAGGTCAGCACGCCCTCGTGGCTGCCGATCCACTCCTCCAGCCGCGGCAGGTTGGACCGCAGGATCCCACGGGTGCGGCGGAGGACCCATTCCCGCCGAGCGGGCTCCATGGCCACCGCCGTCAACCGGTCGCTCACCATCCCCGGCGTGAGCGTGGTGTAGTCGTGGTGGATCCAGAGCTTCTCGATCACCTTCGGCGGGGCGAGGGCCCACCCGATCCGAAGCCCGGGCATGGCGAACGCCTTCGACAGCCCGGCCGTCACGATCACCTTGTCGTACCGTCCCCAGAACGTCGGCGAAGTCTCGTCGGAGTTCACCTCCGCGCCGCGATAGACCTCGTCCGCCAACAGCCATGCGTTCGCCCCGCGCGCCACCTCTACGACCGCGTCCATCTCGTCATCGGTGAAGATGTGGCCGGTCGGATTGTCCGGGTTGCACACCATCACGACGCGGGTCTTCTTCGTCACCACCCGGTCCAGCTCGTCCATGTCCAGGGCCCACCGCCCGTCGCGGAGCTTCAGCCGGAACACGTCCGTGGCCTCGCCGAAATGCCGGCCCAGGCCCCAGCCCTGCATGTAGTTGGGGACCATGAACGCCAGGCGATCACCTGGCTCGAGCAGCGTCCACAGGCTGATGAGGTTCGCCTCGGACCCCCCGTTCATCATCGTGACGTTCTCGACTATCGCGCCCGGATACCACTCCGCGATCAGCTCCCGTGAACGCTCCGAGCCCTCCGAGAGTGGATACCCCAGGCGCGTCCGGAGCAGATCGCGAGGGTCGTGTTCGCCCCCGAGCAACTCCTCGATCGAGAGCGGCGTCACCCCGCTCTCGGACAGGTCGTACTCGACTTGATGCCAGTACCGGGCCTGCATTCGTTCCATACGGAACAGATCGATCCACGCCATCCGGTCCTCCTGGAAGTTCGAGCCGCGACGGTAGCACGGGGTGGACTTTGCGATGATGTTCGCTCGTGGACTGAACGGCTCACCCGGTCGTACGCCCAGATTCAGCCGACGTAGCCCTCCACGGTGGTCTCGGGCCGTACGGCGGCTTGGTCCGGATCCATACCCGCCGAGCGGCGTGCTCGACGCTGGTGCAGCAAGTCCCAGCACTGGTCGAGCTGGACCTCGATCTCCTTCAGGCGCTCCCGTTCCCTCGAGCTGGCTTTGCCCCCAGACTCCTTCTCGAAGAGCCGGTGCTCCTCATGGGCAAGGTCGTTGATCCTGGTGATGATGTCCTCGTCTGCCATGGACGGACCTCCTGTCGACCAACCCTACCGCGCCGGCTACACCTCGGCGGCGATCGGCAGGGCCTCCTCTGCCGGGCGGCCCTCGTGCGCCGGGGCGCCGCTCGGGATGAACCGGTTCGCCACGAACGCCGCGGCGAGCAGCACGCAGCTCCCGAAGATCAGCGCGAGATGGAACCCGTCCATGAACGACTGGGCGAACACCTGCTGCACCGCCACCACCTGCTCCGGCGCGAGTCCTCTCAGGACGGCCGGCTCCAGCGTGCCGTGGCTTGCGGAGGCCGCGATGGCGGCCTGCTGAGTGGCCGGAAGGCCCAGCGTGACCAGGGCCGGCCCGAACGTGCTCTTCAGCTTCGTGGTGAGGATCGTTCCCAGGAGCGCGATCCCGAACACCCCACCGACCTCGCGCGAGGTGTTGGTCATGGCCGAGCCCAGGCCGGCTCGCTGCGGCCCCACCGCGTTCATCACGGCGGCGGTCATCGGCGCCATCGTGGCCCCCATGCCATGGCCCATGATGATGAAGACCGGGATCAGCATCCAATAGGGCGTGTCGGCCTTCAGCCACAGCCCCAGCGTCAGCAAGCCCCCACCGGCCAGGAGCAGGCCGTAGGTCATCGGGGCCCGTGACCCGTGCCTCTGCGCGAACCGTCCCGCGTTCGGCGCTGTGACGATGATGGCCACCGTCAACGGCAGGAACCGGAGCCCGGCCTGGAACGCGGTGTAGCCGTGGATCAGCTGCATGTACAGGCTGAGGAAGAAGAACGCGGCGAACATGCCCAGCGAGACCGAGAACGCGACGGCGTTGCCGGCCGAGAACGCCGGGATCCTGAAGAACCGGAGCGGCATCATGGCGTCGCGGTTCCGGAGCTCCCACGCCAGGAACGCCGCCCCGAGCACCACGAACAGCACGAGCGAGGAGACGATCAGCGGGTCACCCCACCCCAGCTGGTTCGCCTCGATGAGCCCGTACGTCGCGCTGAACAGCGCGGCCGTCCCCAGGAACAGACCCGGGATGTCGAGCTTGCGGGCGACCTCGGACACCGACTCCCGGACCGTCCGGGTCGCCGTGAGGAAGGCGACCACTCCGATCGGGACGTTCAGGAAGAACACCGACTGCCATCCGAGGTGCTCGACCATCAGCCCACCGACGGTCGGGCCGAGGGCCAGGGCCAGCCCCGACACACCTGCCCATAGCCCGATGGCCCGGGCCCGCTCCTGCGCCGGGAACGTCACCGTGATGATCGACAGGGTGCCGGGCATGAGGAGGGCGGCCCCGATCCCCTGGATGGCCCGGAACGCGATGAGCTGTCCGGTGCTCTGCGACAGGCCACAGCCCAGCGACGCCAGCGTGAACACCGCCAGGCCGGAGAGGAACATCTTTTTGCGGCCGTACCGGTCGCCGAGGATGCCCCCCGTGAGCAGGAGCGAGGCGAACGCCAGGACGTAGCCGTCGACGATCCACTGGAGGCCGGAGACCCCCGCCCCGAGCTTGTCCGAGATCGTGGGCAGCGCCACGTTGACGACGGTGTTGTCCAGCATGGCCATGGCCAGGGCGAAGCACATCGTCAGGAGGACGATGACCTTCTCCCTGGCGTTGTCTCCCTCGAATCCGAACAACGGCACGACCGACCCCTTTCGTGTGTGAGTTCCCGCCAGGATACGGTGTAAGGGAACCCAACGTCCCGGGGGTTTGTTCCCGGCTTAGGTCCGGCGGTAGAGCCGCACGGAGAGCGGCACGAAGATCACCAGGATGGCCAGGAACCACGCCGTCGACTGCCACAGGTGCGTGATGAGGTTCTCGCCGGCCGGGTTGAGGGGCCCTAGCGTGAGGTCGCGGAACGTGTCCACCCAGATCGAGACCGGGTTGACGTTGGACCAGCTCTGGAGCCAGCTCGGGAAGGTATCCGCGGGGACGAAGGCGGAGCTGGCGAACACGAAGGGGAAGATCAGGGTGAAGCTCGCCGCCTGCACCGCCTCCACGCTCTTCAGGGACAAGCCGGCGAGGGCGAACATCCAGGTGAACGCGTACCCCACCGAGAGCGCGCCGGCCAGCGCGAGCAACCCTTTGGGGAGCCCCGCATGGAGCCGGAAGCCGACCAGCACGGCCACGACCAGCATCAGGATCACCTGGAAGGCGATCGCTGCGCTGTCGGCGAGCGTGCGGCCGGACAGGACGGCCGACCGGGCCATCGGCAGCGATCGGAACCGATCGACCAGGCCCTTCTTCAGGTCCTCGGCCAGGCCGACGCCCGTCTGGGTGGCGGCGAAGATGGCCGTCTGCACGAAGATCCCCGGCATCAGGAAGTCGACGTACGGTAGCCCCGGGGGAAGGGCGAGCTTCATGGCGCCACCGAAGACGTAGACGAACAGCAGCACGAACATCACCGGCTGGATCGTGGAGAACACCAGGAGGTCGGGCTTCCGAACGTAGGTGATGAGGTTGCGCTTCGTCAGGACCCAGCCGTCGCTGATCGCGTAGCGGAGCCGGCGTTCGGTGTCGACCGTTCGCTCGACGGTGACGGTTGCGCTCATCCTCGCCTCCTACGCCGCCCGCGCTTGCCGTTCTCCTTCGGCTGCTCGGCCTCTTCGGCCGCGTGGCCGGTGAGGGCCATGAACACGTCGTCGAGCGTGGGCCGACGAAGGGCGATGTCCGCCAGGGCTATACCGGCGGTGTCCAATCGCCGGACCGCCTCGGTCAGGATTGCCGGCCCCTGATCGCCCACGGGGACCGTGACCTCGCCAATGTTGTTGTCCACGGCCCCGCCCCCCGGGCCCAGTCCGAGGACCTGACCGGCGGCCTCCCCAACCCTCGACCGGTCGGCAACCCTGATGGCCAGGACCTCGCCCCCCACCCGGGTCTTGAGCTCGTCCGATGTCCCCTCAGCGATCACCTTGCCGACGTCGATGACGGCGATCCTGTCGGCCAGCCGGTCCACCTCGTCAAGGTACTGAGTCGTGAGGAGAATCGTTGTTCCCTCGTCCTGGAGCTCCCGGATGATGTCCCACATCTCGATCCGGCTTCGAGGGTCAAGGCCGGTGGTCGGCTCGTCCAGGAACAGCACCGTGGGTCGCCCGACCAGGCTGGCGCAGAGGTCGAGGCGGCGCCGCATCCCGCCGGAATAGGTCTTGGCCGTCCGGTGGGCTGCCTCGGACAGCTCGAAGCGGTCCAGGATCTCGACGGCCCGCCGTTTGGCCTCCGGCGCGGGCAGGTGGTACAGACGGCCGACCATCTCGATGTTCTCCAGGCCGGTGAGGTTCTCATCCACCGCCGCGGACTGACCGGCCAGGCCGATGACGTGGCGGAGGGGCTCGGCGTCTCGGATGACGTCGAACCCGGCCACCTCCGCCTGTCCGTCGTCGGGCGCGAGGAGGGTGGTCAGTATCCGAACGGTGGTGGTCTTGCCGGCGCCGTTCGGCCCGAGGAGCCCGAACACGGAGGCGGGCTCCACGGCGAGGTCCACGCCCTTGAGGGCCTGCACGTCCCCGAACGACTTCCGAAGGCCTTCGGTGCGGATCATCTGGTCGGCCATCCGCGCATCCTAGCGGCCCGTCGAGATTCCGACGAATGCGGCCCGCGGGGTGTAATCAGCATTACGGCCCGGGAATAGGCACGCCCCGGCCATCCGTTCTTGCAGATGCGAGGTACCAACGAATCCGAGGAGACGAGGCATGTCCAAACTCGACACCCAGATCCTTCCGCTGCTTCCCCTGACCACCGGGGTGGTCCTGCCCGGCATGGTCGTCACCCTGACCATCGAGTCCGAGGATGCGCGCACGGCCGTCTCGGCGGCCCGCGCCACCGGCGGTGAGCTCCTGCTCGTCCCCCGGGTCGACAGCCGATACGCACGGGTGGGAACCGTCGGCAAGGTCGAGGACGTCGGCAGCCTTCCCTCGGGGATGGAGGCCGTGGTCATTCGGGGCCTTCACCGCGCCACCATCGGCGCGGGGGTCCCCGGAACCGGCGACGCGACCTGGGTCCAGGTCGAGCCGTCGCCCGATCCGTCGGAGCCGAGCGAGCGGGCGCGCGAGCTGGCCCGCGAGTATCGGGCCGTCCTGGAGAACATCGTGGAGTCGCGCGGCGTCCCGCAGGTCGGTGAGTTCCTCCGGGGTATCCAGGACCCCGGGGCCATGGCCGACACCGCCGGGTACTCTCCGGACCTTTCCTTCGAGCAGAAGGTCGAGATCCTGGAGACCTTGGACGTTGAGCAGCGCCTCGAGAAGGTCCTTGGGTGGGCCCGGGAGGTCCTCGGGGAGCTGAGCCTGAAGGACAAGATCCGCGAGGACGTTCGCGAGGGGATGGAGAAGACCCAGCGCGAGTACCTGCTCCGGCAGCAGATGGACGCGATCAAGAAGGAACTCGGCGAGGAGGGCGGCGGCGACGTCGTCGCCGAGTACCGCAGGAAGATCGAGGAGTCCGGCATGCCCGAGGGCGCATTGCGCGAGGCCGAGCGCGAGCTGGGTCGCCTGGAGCAGATGTCCGAGCAATCGCCAGAGTACGGATGGATCCGGACCTACCTGGACTGGATGGCCGAGATCCCCTGGAGCGTCCGAACGGAGGACAACCTCGACATCACCGACGCGCGCCGGATCCTCGACGAGGACCACACTGGACTGTCCGACGTGAAGGATCGGATCATCGAGTACCTGGCCGTGCGCAAGCTCCGGCAGGAGCGTGGGCTCGGCGAGGTGACCGGCCGCGGGTCCGGGGCCATCCTCACGCTGGTCGGACCACCGGGCGTGGGCAAGACGTCGCTGGGCGAGTCGGTCGCGCGCGCGCTCGGGAGGAAGTTCGTCCGGGTCTCCCTGGGCGGTATCCACGACGAGGCTGAGATCCGGGGGCACCGGCGAACGTACGTCGGCGCGCTGCCCGGGCGGATCGTTCGCGGCCTGAAGGAGGCCGGGACCAAGAACCCCGTGTTCATGCTGGACGAGATCGACAAGGTCGGCTCGGACTGGCGGGGCGACCCCTCGAGCGCGCTGCTCGAGGTCCTCGACCCGGCCCAGAACCACACGTTCCGGGACCACTACCTGGAGGTCGACCTGGACCTATCCGAGGTGCTGTTCTTCGCCACCGGCAACGTGGCGGAGACGATCCCCGGGCCCCTGCTCGACCGCATGGAGGTCATCCGGATCGACGGCTACACCGAGGACGAGAAGGTGACGATCGCCCGCGATCACCTGCTCACTCGTCAGGTCGAACGGAACGGTTTGCAGGACCACGAGGTCGAGGTGACCGACGACGCGGTTCGGGCGGTCGTGGCGGATTACACCCGCGAGGCCGGGGTGCGCAACCTCGAGCGCGAACTGGGCAAGGTGCTTCGTAAGGCGGCCACCCGGATCGCGTCGGGTGAGGCCACGCCGCCGGTTACGGTGGACGCCGCGGATGTCCGCGCGTACCTGGGCCGTCCGAAGTTCTTCTTCGAGGCCGGCGACCGGACGAGCGTTCCCGGCGTGGCGACCGGCCTGGCCGTGACCGGCACCGGGGGTGACGTCCTGTTCATCGAGGCCAGCCGGATGGACGGTGAGCCGGGCCTGACGCTCACCGGACAGCTCGGCGACGTGATGAAGGAGTCGGCCGAGATCGCGCTGTCTTACGTTCGCTCACACTCGGCGAAGCTCGGCATCGAGCCGGAGCGGTTGAAGGGACGCTTCCACGTCCACGTGCCCGCGGGGGCGGTGCCGAAGGACGGGCCGTCTGCCGGCGTGACCATGGTGACGGCGCTCGCCAGCCTGCTGGCCGACCAGCCCGTGAGGAGCACGGTCGGGATGACCGGCGAGGTCACTCTCCAGGGCCGGGTACTGCCGATCGGCGGCGTCAAGCAGAAGGTGCTTGCGGCGCACCGGGCCGGCATCACCGAGGTCATCCTGCCCAAGCGGAACGAGGGCGACCTGGACGACGTGCCGGAGAAGGTGCGCGAGGAGATCGCCTTCCACCCGGTCGAGACCGTGGACGAGGTCCTGGCGCTGGCACTGGAGCCGGCCGCGGAAGAGCCTCGCGCCGCCGTGGCGTAGGCTAGCCGTGTGGCGTTCCTCGATCTTCGCAAGCGCAAGCATGCGCACGCCGCCAAGCGCCTCCGCGATGAACTGATCGTCTGGTTCACCACGGTGAGCCGCCAAGGTCAGCCGCAGTCCTCGCCGGTGTGGTTCTGGTGGGATGGCGACGTCTTCCACCTGTTCAGCCAGCCGCGGAAGGACAAGCTCCAAAACATCTCGGCCAACTCCCGCGTCTCGATGCACCTCGAGGGGGGCCGGGAGGGGGACGACATCGTGGTGTTCGAGGGCCGGGCGAAGATCGTTCGCAACGGAGAGCCGGCGACCTCTTTCCCCGAATACATCAGGAAGTACCGGCGGCCCATCGCGAGCTATGGCTGGACGCCCGAGGGCTTCGCCGCCGACTACGCCGTGCCGATCGTGGTCCGACCCACCCGGGTCCGGATCTCCTAGCCGGCGTGCTCGCGCTCGTGGCGGTACCGGGCGCGCCCGGTGGTATCGAGCTCCGTGACGTGCCGGATCCCGAGCCCGCGTCGAACCAGGCGTTGGTCGAGGTCCGCGCGGCCTCCCTCAACCGCGGGGAGTGCGTCACGCTTCGGCAGCAGACCGAAGATGGCTGGCGCCCGGGATGGGATCTGGGCGGCCTCGTCCTCCGCCAGGCCGCCGATGGGACCGGGCCGGCCGCCGGGGCCCGTGTCGCGGGATGGATGAACGGCGGGTCATGGGCCGAGCGCGTGGCGTCTCGGACCGACCACCTGGCCGAGCTTCCAGACGATCTGGGTTTCGACGTTGCGGCCACGCTCCCGGTCGCCGGCCTGACCGCTTTCGGGACGCTGGCCCGGCGTGGCGCCCTCCTCGGCACCCGGGTGGCGATCACCGGCGCGGCCGGCGGCGTGGGCCGGTTCGCCGTGCAGCTGGCCCATCGAGGCGGCGCCCACGTGACCGGCATCGTGGGACGACCGCAGCGCGCCGAGGGCCTGGCCGAGCTGGGGGCCGACGACGTCGTGATGGGGTTAGAGGCCCAGGGCGAGCCGTTCGATCTGATCCTGGAGTCGGTCGGCGGCGCGTCGCTCGCGGCGGCGATCGAACGGCTCGCGGCGGAAGGCGTCGTCGTGTCGATCGGCAACTCGTCGAACGAGACGACGTCCTTCGACAGCCGCATCCTCTACCGGAAGGGCTCGCCGCGGATCGAAGGCTACTTCGTCACCTGGGAGCTCCTCCACGGGCGGATCGGCTCCGAGGAGCTCTCGTACCTCGCGTCGCTCGCGGCGACCGGCGCGTTGGAGTCCCGGATCGACCTCCGGGTCAGCTGGCGCGACGCCGCATCTGCCGTGAACGCGCTCCTCGATCGGCGAGTGGCCGGCAAGGCCGTCCTCACGATCGATTGAGCCGGCCTCCCAAGTGGAGGTCGATCGAGCCCGTACCCTAGCGAGAACGTGCTCGAGCTGATCGACCTATCGCGCCGGTTCGGCGACGTCGTCGCCCTCGATTCCGTGTCGTTCTCCGTGGCCGAGGGGGAGATGGTCGGCTTCGTCGGCCCCAACGGCGCGGGCAAGACCACCGCGATGCGGATCGCGCTCGGCGTGCTGAAACCGGATCGAGGCGAGGTCCGGTGGCGAGGCAAACCGGTTGACCAGAGTGTGCGTCGCCGGTTCGGGTACATGCCGGAGGAGCGTGGTCTGTATCCGAAGATGCGGGTCATCGACCAGCTGGTGTACCTGGCGATGTTGCACGGGCTGGCCCGGAGCGACGCGGCCACCGAAGCCCTGAGGATGCTCGACGTACTCGGTGTGGCCGGCCGGGCCCGGGACCGGACCGATGCGCTGTCGCTGGGGAACCAGCAGAGGGTGCAGGTCGCCGCCGCCCTGGTTCACCGGCCCGAGGTCCTCGTTTTGGATGAGGCGTTCTCGGGTCTGGATCCCGTCGGCGTGGACGTGCTCTCCGGGGTGCTGCGGGAACGGGCGGAGGCCGGCGTCCCCGCCCTCTTCTCCAGCCACCAGCTGGACCTGGTCGAGCGCCTGTGCGAATCCGTGGTGCTGATCAACAAGGGCCGCATCGTGGCCGCGGGCCGGATCGCGGACCTGCGCTCGCGCGACCGCCGGCGGCTGGTCCGGGTGGAGATCCTGGGGGCCACTCCCGGTTGGTACGCGACGCTTCCGGGTGCCCGAGTCGTCGATCATCTACCGGACGGCGCGATCCTCGAGTTATCGGACTCCTTGCTGGAACGCGACGTGCTTGATGCCGCACGGGCTGCCGGCGACGTTCGCCACTTCAGCGTGGTGCAACCCTCGCTCGGCGAGATCTTTCGCGAGGCGGTCCGGTGAGGGTCGAGAGCGATCGCGGGGCCTATCGGTTGGTGGCGCGGCGGGAGTTCGTCGAACGGGCTCGGGACCGGAGCTTCCTCATCTCCACGGCCATCACGATCGTCGTCCTCGTCGGGTTCATCGTGGGGACGTCCCTGCTGAACAGGGGCACGAGGTTCGACCTCGGCGTGGTGGGAGCCGACGCCCGGACGACGGCGGAGCAGGTGGTCGATGCCGGGAAGGCCCTGGGCTTCGAGGTCACGGTCCGCGACTACCCGAACGAGCAGGAGGCGGCGGCGGCGATTCGTGGCGGCTCGGCCGACGCGGTCCTCGTGGGCGGTACACAGGTGATGGTGAAGTCCCAGCCGCCTGAGCAGCTCCTGGCCGCGATCCAGGCTGTCTCGATCAGGGAGCGGGCCAGGCAGGCGCTCGAGCGGTCCGGCCTTCCCCCGGACCAGATCGACGAAGTTCTGAACGTTCAGCCGCTCCCGGTCAGGGCGCTGGAGCCCGTCGACGAGCGCCGCCGGCAGAGCTCGGTCGTGGCATTCATCGGGGTGCTCGCGTTGTACGGGCAGCTGTTCGCCTATGGGTACTGGGTGGCGTCCGGCGTGGTGGAGGAGAAGGCCTCCCGGGTGGTCGAGGTGTTGCTTGCGACGATCCGCCCGTCCCAACTGTTGCGGGGCAAGATCCTCGGGATCGGGAGCCTCGGCCTGTGCCAGCTGCTGCTGATCGGCGCGGCCGGGTTGGCGGCGTCGAGCGCCGTTGGCACACTCCGGTTCCCCGCCGGCGCGCTCTCGGCGATCGGCATCGTCCTCGTCTGGTTCGTGCTCGGGTTCTTCTTCTACGCCACGCTGTTCGCTGTGGCCGGGTCGATCGTCCCTCGGCAGGAGGACCTCCAGGCCACGATGACCCCGCTCACCATCCTGATCATCGCGTCGTTCTTCATCGGGATCGGCGCTGTCCAGGACCCCTCGTCGACGCTCGCGTCGGTTGCTTCATACCTTCCGTTCTCCGCGCCACTCGTGATGCCGACGCGGATCCTGCTCGGTGACATCGCGGCGTGGCAGGCGCTGCTGTCGGCTGCGATCAGCATCGGGGCCACGTTCGCATTGATCCCCGTGGCCACGCGGGTGTACTCGGGCGCCGTGCTCCGCACCGGGCGGGTTCGCATCCGCGAGGTCCTGCGCATCGAGGGATAGCGACGCCTGAGTCAGCCGCGGATCTCGGCGCACATCTCGTCGAACACCCGCGAATGCAGATCCACGTCCTCGGCGGTGGTGGCCGGTGACATCAGCGCCATGTTGTGGAACGGCGTGAGCAGGATCCCTCGATTCAGCGCGTACAGGTGCGTGAACTGCGCGAGGTCGTGATCGTCGGCCGCCGCAGCCTCACCCCCGGTGCGGGGCGGGGTCGGCGTGAACCAGTACTCGGCCCTGCACCCCAGGCGCTGCACCTCCCATGGCAAGCCGTGGTTCGCGATCGCCTCCTTCACGCCGGCCGCCCACCGCTCGCCCAGCCCGATCATCCGCTCGAACGTCTCATCTGTCAGGACGTGCTCCAGGGTGGCCCGCATCGCCGCGAGCGAGAGCGCGTTGCCCGAGAGCGTCCCACCGATCCCGCCCACGTCTGTCGTGGGGAGCGAGTCCATGAACGCCTGCGCCCGGCGGGCGACCTCCTCGGTCATGCCGTAGCAAGCCGCGGGGACGCCGCTCGCGAGGGGCTTTCCGATCGTGAGGAAATCGGGCTGAAGGCCCCACGCCTTCGTGGCCCCGCCGGGCCCGGCGCAGATGCAATGGGTCTCGTCGATCACCAGGTACGTTCCGTGCTCGCGGGTCAGCCGGCGGAGGGCGTCGTGGAAGCCGGGCTCGGGCAGGACGATCCCGATGTTCGTGAGCGCGGGCTCGGCCAGGACGCAGGCGATGTCCCCGTGACCCAGGGCTTCCTCCAGGCCCGCGACGTCGTTGAACTCGACGACCCGCGTGGTCTCCGTGGGCTCGACCGGCGGGCCGATGTTGCCCGGACGGGAGCCCGCGACCCCGTCCTCGATCGTGATGATCGTCTCGTCGACCGAGCCGTGGTAGCAGTAGTTGAACACCAGGATCTTCGGCCGGCCGGTGATGGCCCGGGCCAACCGAACGGTGAACCGGTTCGCGTCGGTCGCCGTGAGGCAGAACTGCCAGTAGGGGAGCCCGAACCGCCTGGCCATCTCCTCGCCGACCCAGATGGCATCCTGCGTGGGCAGCATCAGCGTGATGCCTTTTGCGGCCTGTTCCGCGATGGCCTGCACGGCGGCCTTCGGAGCATGACCGGTCATGCCTCCCGTGTCGCCCAAGCAGAAGTCGACGTAGGTATGGCCGTCGACGTCGGTGAAGCGCGCCCCTTCCGCGTCCTCCACGAAGACGGGATGGGGTCCCGCCCACTCGGTCATCCAGGGCATCGGCACACCCGCCAGGAGCGAGTGCTTGCCCCGTTCGAACAGGTCGCCCGATCGAGAGTGCTCGGACACGAAGCGCGCGACCTCGCGGGCCATCAGCTCCCGCAGGCTCTCCCGATCGACGGTCCCTGCCACGTCTTCCTCCTTCGGATTCCCGCGGAGCCTCGCGCCCGACCCGGGCGTTCGTCAAACCCATCGGTTGGTGGCACGCCCCCGAGCGCCCCGGGTACGCTGGCAAACAGAAGCCGGAGGGAGAGTGCCATGGCCATGGAAGGGAAGCGCGCGATGCGGATCGGACCGACGGTCGGGACGGTCAGGCCGCTCGGCACCTCCGGCGCTCGTCTGCTGTCCAACGTGCCGCTGTTCGCCGGTCTTTCGGCCAGGGACCTTCGGCGTGTGGCCGGGCTGGCGGAGGAGACCTGGTTCAATCCGGGCCGCGTCGTGGTGCAGGAGGGGAAGCTGGGTTCCTCCTTCTACGCCGTGATCCTGGACGGGACGGCCCGCGTGACGCGGCGCGGGCGAACGGTCAGGAAGCTCGGCCCCGGCGACTACTTCGGGGAGCTTGCGCTCCTGACCGGCGGGCCGCGGACCGCCTCGGTGATCGCCGAGACGTCGCTTGACACGATCCGGATCCAGCGGCCGGCGTTCCGCAAGCTCCTAATGAAGGAGCCCGAGGTCGCCCTGCGCATCATGGCCGGACTGGCCGAGCGGATCGCCGAGTGCGAGCGGCAGCTCCCCGGCTAGCTCCGCTCGACTTCCAGGCGAGGCCAGTCCGACCGTCGAGCTCGTACCGTGAGGTCCGTGGCCAGGCCGAGATCCTTGACCCGAAAGAACGTGCGTCACGCGGCGTCGCTCGTGTGGCAGGGACGGAATCCGGCCGCAAGGGTCTACGACAGCATCGGGCAGGACTTCTTCCTGGCCCTGGACGAGGGGTGGCTGAACCTGGGGTTGTGGGAGGGCGACGGGACGGATCCATCCGAGGCTCCTCGGGCGGTTCGTCGCTTGGTCTCGACCGTCGCGGAGCCGCTCCCTCGAGGCGGCGTGGTGCTCGATGTCGGGAACGGCCTCGGCGCGCAGGACCCGCTGATCGCGGAGGTGGTGCGCCCGAAGGGCCTCGTCGCCCTGAACATCACGGAATCCCAGCTCCGTGCGGGCCGCCGCCGCCTGGCCGAGGCGAACGCACAGCCGGTGAACGGCGACGCCACGCGGATCCCACTTCGCGACGAGACCGTGGACGGCGTGATCAGCGTTGAGGCGGCGTTCCACTTCTCATCCCGGGCTCGGTTCTTCGCCGAGGCCTTCCGGGTGCTCCGGCCGGGCGGCATCCTCTCGATGTCCGACGTCCCGGTGAAGCGGCTGCCCGGCCGTCCGGGCGAGCTGCTGGCGGGCCTGACCCAGCTCCGGGTATGGGGCCTGTCGACGGCGGCCGTCGCGACGGCGGACCGGATCGTCGAGGCCGTCGAGGGTGCGGGGTTCCAGGATGTGGAAGCGGGGTTGGTCGGCGACCGCGTCATCGCCCCGGCGCTCGCGTTCGTCCGTCGGCGGCTCGACATCGAGAGAGGGGAGGCCCCTATGGCGATGCGGCTGGCCTCCCGCGTCATGCTCTCGCAGGTCGAGCTGCTGTGGCGTCGCGGGCTGCTTGACTACCTGCTCCTGAAGGCGGTCAAGCCGAAGCCGGCAGGTTAGGCCGCGTCGAGCTCCCTGCGGAGCGCGCGGAGCGGGAGCGAGCCCAGGGCGAGGAGACGGTCGTGGAAGTCCGGAAGGGAAAAGGCGTCGCCCTCGGACTTGGTCGCCTCTGCTCGGAGCCGCTCGATCTCGAACTGCCCGATCTTGTACGCCAGGGCCTGCCCCGGAAGCGTGATGTACCGGTCCGTCTCGATCACCGCGTCGACGTTGGGGACGGCGGCTTCCTCGAGCTGTTCGATGGCCCGTTCCCTGGACCACCCGAACGCGTGGATCCCGGTGTCGACGATCAGGCGGGCCGCCCGGTGGGCCTGGGCATCGAGCATGCCCAGACGCTCCACATCGTCCAGGAACAGCCCCATCTCGTCGGCCAGGCGTTCGCTGTACAGGCCCCAGCCTTCGGCGAACGCCGCCCCGGCCAGGAGGCCGCCGAACCGCTTGATGCTCGGCCGGTCGCCCATCTCCTGCTCGATGGCGATCTGGAAATGATGGCCCGGGTTGGCTTCGTGGTACGTGGTGGTGGCTAAGTGGTACCGCGGCCGGCTCTCGAGCTCGAACCCGTTGACGTAATAGATGCCCTGCCGCGACCCGTCCTCGGAGGGCGGTTGGTAGAAGGCGAACGGCATGTCGGCCTCGCGGAACTCCTCGACCGGACGAACCTCGCAGTTGTTCTTGGGGAGGCGGCCGAAGAACCGGGGGGCGGCCTCCCATCCCCGAGTGACCTGGTCCTCGGCCAGTCGGACCAGCTCGTCTTTGCCGACGATCGTGTTGCGACCGCCGGCGTTCAGCTCGGCCGTCACCGCGGCCGGATCCGGTGAGCCCAGGCGCTCGGCGCACAGGATCCGCTCCTCCTGGATCCGTTCGAGGTCCTCCAGGCCGAGGTCGTGGACCCGCCTGGCATCGAGGGGAAGCGTGGTCCACGAAAGGATCTCCGCCGCGTACATGGCGTCGCCTCCCGGCAACGCGAACAGGCCGATGGTCTCCGTGGCGTGCGGAAGGTAGTCGCGGAGCGCTTCGAGGTAGGTCTCCAGCGCGGGCAAGACCGTCCGACGGAGCTCGCCGGCGACGCGGTCCCGGCCAGCGGCGTCCGACTCCGGAACCGGCATCACTGTCGGCGAGGTCTCCGGCGGCGCCGACATCAGCCGCTCGACCTGAGCCACCGACCGCTCGACCACGACGCGAGGTGCCGTCACCCCGGCCCGGATGCCCTCCTGAACCACGTCGTTCACCGCCTGGAAGAATGCCGGGGCCGCGGCCAGGCGGGCCAGGTACCGATCGAGGCGCTCCGGCGTGTCGGCCCGCTGAAGCGAGCCGAGCTCGCCGAACAGCTGGCCCGGACCCCACAGGTGGCTGACCACCCGGAGCCGGTCCAGACGATGCTCGATCTCGGCCAGGTCGCGAAGGGCGATGGCCTCGAGCATGTCGAGCGACGTCCGGACGCCCACATCGGCCACGTTCCGATCGATGGCCTCGAGTTGTCTCAAGGCCCGCCGGTGCATGGCCTGCCGCTTGGATCGCCCTGCCTCGCTCGGATCGGGGAGCCGGTCGTCGAACCGCTCGTCGCCGACGAGGGTTCCGAGGAGCGGATCGGCCTCGATCAACCCCTCCCAGTAGTCGTCGACCAGGGCGCGCCCCCGATCGACCTCACCACTCATTGGTTTCCACTTCCCTTCCCGCTTTCCGACCCCGCAGACCACATCCTAATTCGACCGCGTATGGGACTTCGGTCCACTTCGGCCGTAACCTCTTGGGCCATGCCCGCAACCAGGGGAATCAGGATCGCCGCCCTCTTCGTGCTGCTCGGCATCGTGGTCTGGCTGTTCGCCGGCGGCGGGGGCCCGGTCACGCCGGATGGAGCGGGGCGGTTGCTCGGGCTGCCGCCGGGATCGGCCGAGACGCATTCGACGACGGTTGCCGGCGGTCGCGCTTCCCTCGAGGTCTACCGCGGCCTGGGGACGTGGATCGACATCTACGACGTCGCCTGGAGGCATCCGGGGACGGCCATCCGGCGCATGCGAGCCCGCGGGGTCGAGACGCTGTACCTGGAGACCTCGAACTTCAGCCGGGGCCGGATGATGGTATTCCCCGACGGCGTCAGGCGGTTCCTCGACGCGGCCCACCGCAACGGGATCTCGGTTGTGGCCTGGTACCTCCCCGGCCTCCGGGACCTGGCCCTCGATGTCCACCGAGCGCTCGGCGCGATCCGCTATCGGACGCCCCTCGGGAACGGGTTCGACTCGTTCGCGCTCGACATCGAATCCGACGCGGTCGACCGCCCGGTACGCAGGACCAGACGACTCCTGTCGCTTTCGGAACGGCTCAGGGGGGCCGTAGGTCGAAGCTACCCGCTCGGCGCGATCATCCCCTCACCTCGCCGGCTCCAGGCCGACGTGCTGTACTGGCCGTACTTCCCCTATCAACGACTGGCAGATGTGTACGACGTGTTCCTTCCGATGACGTACTTCACGTTCCGGGTCACCGGGAGGTTCGGTGCACGCTGGTACACCGCCGGCAACATCGACATCATCCGGCAGCAGACGGAGGACCGGTCCGTTCCCATCCACGTGATCGGCGGGATCGGCGGCGATGCGACGAAGGGGGAGACCGCGGGGTTCGTCGACGCGGTCCGGGGGCGGCGGGCCATCGGAGGCAGCTACTACACGTTCCCCATCACTCGGCCCGCCGACTGGTCGAAGCTGGACCGGCTCCGCTCCACCCGCTGAGCCCGGCGTGGCGCTCTCCAGGCCGTCTGCCATCCTTGACGGGATGGACGAGCACCTCGCGGCGAACCGAGCGCTGTGGGACGAGTGGGCCGAGATCAATGCCCGAAGCGCCTCATACGACCTCGAGGACTTCAAGCGGGGCGGCGTCCGGATTCGTGACTACGAGATCGAGGAGGTCGGCCAGGTCAAAGGCAAGACCCTGTTGCACCTCCAGTGCCACTTCGGGATCGATTCGCTCTCGTGGGCCCGCCTGGGTGCGAAGGTCACCGGCGTCGACTTCTCCGAGCGGGCCATCGAGCTCGCGACCGGAGTCGCGGCCGAGCTCGGCATCGACGCCTCGTTCATCCGCTCCAATGTCTACGACCTGCCCCAGCACGTGGATGGCGAGTTCGACATCGTGTACACGTCTCGCGGGGTGCTGTGTTGGCTGCCCAGGATCCGCCCGTGGGCAGACGTCGTGGCGCGCTTCGTGAAGCCTGGCGGATTCTTCTACATCACGGAGACCCACCCCATCCTGGAGGCATACGAGGACGACTTCACGCTGAAGTTTCCCTACTGGGAACGGGAGGAGCCATCTTCCTTCGACATCCAGGGGTCATACGCGGACCCCGCTGCCGAGGTGAAGACGCAGAAGGACTACGAATGGAACCATAGCCTCGGCGAGATCGTCACCGCACTGGCCCAGGCCGGCCTGCGGATCGAGTTCCTCCACGAGTGGCCGTTCGTGGACTGGGAGCTCCCGTTCCTCGAGAAGAGGGACGGGCGGTGGTGGATTCCGGGCGCGCTCGACGGGACGATGCCCCTGATGTACTCGCTGAAGGCGACGAAACCCGCCTGATCAGAGCAGGGCGGACTGACCCCGGGCCACGCGCTGTCCCCGGCGGCGGCGTGGGGACTCGGCGGGGTGCTCCACCAGAGCCACGACACGGTCGGACATGAACCGGCCGCTCCGCACGGTCTTGCCGGTTCGGGTGACCTCGGCCACCTCCACGACGCCGCGGGAGGTCGTGACCTCCACGTGCCGACCGGACTTGCTGGCGTCGATCTCGAACGTCTGCACGCCGGACCCGATGTCGATCACGATCTCAACGCGGTCGCCCTTCATGGACTCATCCTAGTCCCGCGGGCCGACAGGGCGTTTCGGCCCAAGCCGGCATCAGGCCTGGTCGACCCAGCCGAAGTGCCGCTCGCGGACTTCGGCCTTCACCGCTTCGGGCAAGAAGCTGGCCCCCAGCGCGTTGGCCGTGACCCGCCGGAGCTCGAGGTCGTCGAACCCCAGGACGTCCGCCGCGATCGACAACTCGTGCGTGAGGTCGATGCCGAACAATCCCGGGTCGTCGGTGTTGATCGTCACCACCGCGCCCTTGCGGAGGAGCCCTCGTGCTGGATGATCCCCGAGAGTGCGGACCGCCCTCGTCCGCTCATTCGACGTGGGGCACATCTCGAGGGCGACGCCACGATCGATGACGAGCTCCGTCACCGCGGGGTCCCAGGCCACGCTCACGCCGTGGCCGAGGCGGCTGACCCCTAGGGCCTGGACGGCCTCACGCGGATACTCGGGACCCCCCGACTCCCCGTAGTGGGCCGTGAGCGGGATGCCGGCTTCCCGAAGGGGCGCAAGCACGCCGGCGAACATCGCAGCCGGGTAGGGGAGCTCGACGTCGGCCAGGTCGAACCCCACCAGGTGCTCCCGGTTGCGCAGGGCGAACGCGACGGTCCGCTCGGCGGACTCCATGCCGTACGAGCGGCTGACGATGGCGATCAGTCCGACGGCAACATCGAGCTTTCCGGCCCGATCGACGCCGGCACGGATGGCCTCCAGGGCCCGGTCCCAGTCCAGCTCGAAGGGCTTGCACAGGAACTCCGGGGAGAACCTGAGCTCCGCCAGTCGCACGTTGTCCGTCGCCAGGTCCTCGACCGCCTCGAACGCGATCCGCTCCACGGCGGCGCAGTCTCGGAACGCCTCTTGGGCGACGCGGAAATACGTCAGGACCTCGGCGAGGCTCCTCATGGGCCGCAGCACTTGGGCCTCGGGCGCGAGCTCCTCGGGCGTTCGGGCCGCGAGCGGCTGACCCCCCTCCCGATACAGGTCGATGAGGGTCTGGAGCCGGATCGCCCCCTCCAAGTGCCGGTGTAGCTCGACCTTGGGGAGCGAGCGAAGGTCCATGGCCCGGAGCCTAGCGTCCGCGGTCGCCCGGATACGGTCCGGCGTGCGCCCGCGAAGGCGGCCCCGCACGCGAGCGGCTAGCATCCGGTCCGGGTCGCGAGAGGGACGGATGCTGCTCGAGGGCAAGAAGCTCCTGATCACCGGCGTGCTGACGCGCGACAGCATCGCGTACTCGGTAGCGCAGACCGCCCAGGAGCAGGGCGCGGAGCTCGTCCTCACCTCGTTCGGCAGGGCCATGAGCCTCACCGAGAAGAGCGCCAAGCGGCTGCCGCAACCGGTGGACGTGCTGGAGATGGACGCGAACAACCCCGACCACATCCAGGCGGTGGCGGACGACCTGGCGAAGCGGTGGGGACGGGTCGACGGGTTCCTGCACGCGATCGCGTTCGCCCCGAGGGACGCGCTCGGCGGGAACTTCCTGAACACGCCGTGGGAGAGCGTCCAGACGGCACTCCAGACGAGCGCGTACTCGCTGAAGGCCATCGCCGTGGGGATGCTGCCGCTGATGACTGAGCACGGGGGCGGCGTCGTGGGCCTTGACTTCGACGCCTCGGTGGCCTGGCCCGTGTACGACTGGATGGGCGTAGCTAAGGCGGGCCTCGAGTCGGTGGCGCGCTACCTTGCGCGCGACCTCGGCCGGCAACGGATCCGAGTGAACCTGGTCTCGGCCGGCCCGCTTCGAACCATCGCGGCAAAGGGCATCCCCGGGTTCGACGCGCTCGCCGACGAGTGGGGCGAGCGCGCGCCGCTCGGATGGGACACGGGCGACCCCACGCCGGTGGCGAAGGCCGCGGTGTTCCTGCTGTCGGACTGGGCCTCCGGGATCACCGGGGAGATCCTCCACGTGGACGGCGGGTATCACGCGATCGGTTCCTCCCTGCCGGAGAAAACCGAGTAAGTTTCCGCGGAACCCCTACCGGTTCCGCCCGGTCTACCCTTGGACCGTGGCGGGCTGGCGCGACGACGACCCTGGGCTCCCCATCAAGTTCGGGCCGTGCTCGAACGGCGAGTACGATCCCCAACCCCTCTCGCCGGTCATGCGGGAGACCGTCCGGCGGGCCAGGGAAGAGTGCGAGCGGAACGCCAAGCGTCTGGGGATGAGCCGCCGCGAGTTCCTCCTGTCTGTCTGCGGGGCGGCCACCACCCTCCTCGTACTCGACGCCTGCACGCGTGAGGCAGTCCGCCACGTATCCGGCTCGTCCGGCGCGTCCCCGGGCGGTGGCTACTCCATCCCGCCCGAGGCCACGACCGAACCCGATGCCGCGCACGGCGCGATCGGCGGCGAGGAGTTCGTGTTCGACATCCAGGGTCATCTTCTCGAGTACGACCTGAACCCCGTTCTGAACGGGCAGGACTTCTGGACGCGGTTCCCTCAGCGGTACTGCGGCGAGGACGATCCGCGGACCTGCTACTCGATTGACCACTTCATGGAGCTCATGTTCCTGCGGAGCGACACGTCGATGCTCGTCCTGTCTGCGCTCCCGATCTATCCCGAGGGCAGCCCGCTGTCCGCCAAGGTCATGGCCGAGACCCGCAGGGTGGCCGAGGGCCTGTGCCGCGACGACCGCGTGCTGCTCCACGGCCAGGCGCTGCCCAACGTCGGGCCGCTTCGGGCGAACCTCGACGCCATGGAGGACCTGACGCGCACGTACCCCATCGTTGCGTGGAAGACGTTCACCCACTTCCCCGACGTCTTCGAGCACAACGGGAACGCCTGGTGGCTCGACGACCACGAACGCGGAGTGCCGCAGGTCGGGGAGGCGTTCATCCGCAAGGCGGTCGAGCTCGGCATCCCGCGGATCTGCACGCACAAGGGCTTCTCCAGGAGCAGCCGGTTCGGCTCGCCGGTCGACATCGGTCCCGCCGCTAGGCGTCACCCGGACGTCGATTTCGTCGTGTACCACTCGGGCTACGAGGCCGGCGGTCCCGAGGGGCCGTACACGGCGGCCACCGCCGAGGTCGGCATCAACCGTCTGGTGTCCTCGCTGAAGCGGGCGGGGATCGGTCCGAACGAGAACGTCTACGCCGAGCTCGGGTCGACCTGGTGGAGCGTGTTCCGGGCGCCGGAGCAGGCCGCGCACGTCCTGGGCAAGCTGCTGCGGTACGTGGGGGAGGACAACGTGGTGTGGGGGACCGACTGCCTGTTCTACGGCTCGCCCCAGGACCAGATCCAGGCGCTGCGGTCGTTCCACATCAGCGACGAGCTCCAGGAACGGTACGGCTATCCTCGGCTGACCAAGGAGCTGAAGACGAAGATCCTGGGGCTGAACGGGGCCCGGCTGTACGGCGTGGACCCCGTCACGACGAGATGCGAGTTCACTCGGCGCGAGCTGGCGGAGATCCGCAAGCACCTACCCGGCCGGGATCGGACGCTCGGACCGGCCACGGTGGCGGCCGCACAGAATGTGCGAGACCACCATTGGGAGAGCGGGATGCCGTGAGGCGCCGGGCTAGCCGACGCTGTCGTGGACGCTGGAGGCGAGGTCCATGGCGGCCGACGTGTTCGGCGAGACGGCGTCGATGAGGAACCCCCCCGTGTCCTGATCGTTCCACACGCACACGGCCCGGGGGTCGCCGATGGTGCTCGGGCGGCCCAGGATGATCGCCGCGCACCGGTAGGTCACGCCATCCCTGGTCTCGGTTACGGCCGTACCCGTGTCGACGGAGCCCCCGCCCGAGCCGTCGAAGCCGGTGGCGAAGTCCTCCAGGCCGCCCGGGAGCGGCGAGCCACTGGTCTCGAAGGCGATGACCATGAAGCCGGTGGTGGAGATGTCTCCGTAGATCGCGGCCCTGGCCTCGACCCCCACGCTCTTCAGGGTCTTCTCCATGAACTCCGTCGCCGCTTCGGCGATCTGTGACTCGTCGTGCTGATACCCGGCGATCGTGTCGGGGAAGCTGATCCCGGACTGCATCTTCTGATAGAAGAAGAAGCCCATCGCGACCAGGATCACGATGGCGATACCCACCCATAACGCGCCGAACATCGATCCACTTGCGTTCGGCGCAGACCCGGGCCAGGTGGCCGTGGGTGGCCAGTTCGGAATGGGTAGTGGCTGTGGCGGAACCGGGGCGGAGCTGGGGAGGACGCCAGCGGGCGCCGCCGGGACCGGAGGCGTGCCGGAAACTGGGCCGACCCCCCAGCGATCGGATGTCGGCGACGCCGCCGGCTCGGGCAGGACGGACGATCCCGCCGTAGATCGGGGCGCGCCCGGCGAGACCGATTCCGGGGGCACCGCCCAGATGGGCTCGCCCTCCTGGAGGGGAGCGAGGCGGGTGCCGCAGGAGGTGCAGGAGGTGTGGCCCGGATCGTTGTCCGTCCCGCACCAGGCGCAGCGGCTCTTCTCCACCCACCCTCCTCGATGCTCGAAGGATCGCGGGGTCGGCTCGACGCGGCCCTGCACCTGCCCCGCTGTCAGTGGATATCGGCCGCGGTGAGCTGAGCTTGATAGGGGCCCCTGCCGGCCACGCACCACGCGCCACACGTCGCCGCCAGGCGGAGGGCATCGGGGACCGCGTACCCGGCGCCCAGGGCGAACGTGAGCCCGGCTGCGAAGCTGTCCCCTCCGCCATAGGAGTCCACTGGGGGTCCGGGGAGTGGGACCGCATCGTACGTGCCCGAGGCGCCGTCGGCCGTCTCGAACGAGCCGCCGTCCATGCCGGCGGTTCGAACGAGCAAGCCCGGCCGACGAGAGAGGACCGACGGGTCGACCCGCTCGGAGGGGTCGCGTCCGCTGCCGACCAGGGCGTCGAGCCTCACGTCGGCTGCGGCCAGCAAGCCCATCACCCGACTGGTGGCCACGAGGACCCGTGCCTTGCGGGCCGCATGGACCGCCGCGACGTCCCCGGCGGTCAGGAACACGGCGTCGACGGAGGCCAGCTCGTCCCACGGGAGGGGATCCTCGGCGAGCGGCTGCAGCCGCTCGCCGAGGGTGGTGATGGTGCGCTCGCCGCTCGCGTCGATGAACGTCACGGCGCGGCGCGTGGGCTCATGTCGCCTGGCGGCTTCGACCCGTGGACCGAGGGACTCGAGTTCCCGGTGCGCGCGGTTTGCGACCGAGTCCTTCCCCAGCGCGGTAAGGAACGTGCAGTTTCCGGCCAGCTTGTGAAGCTGAACCGCGGCCACGGCGCCGCCGCCCGCCGGCTCCTCCCACCACTCGGTGGCGTGGACGATCTCGCCGGCCTTCGGAACGTGATCCACCTTGCCAAACTCGATCCACTCCACGTGGCCGACCACCGCCGTCCGCACGGGAGGGAGTGTGGCATCTGATACCAGCGGCCGGCGGGTATCCTCGGCGCATGCGCGAGGACGTGCGGCTCACGACGTTCAGCCACGGCGCCGGGTGCGCCTGCAAGCTCGGACCGGCCCATCTGGACCAGGTGCTGAGCAAGCTCGAGGCGCCGGCCATGCCCAGGGAGGTGCTCGTCTCGGCCGAGACTGGTGACGATGCCGCGGTCTACCTGCTGCCCGACGGCCGGGGCCTCGTGGCCACGGTCGACTTCTTCACCCCGATCGTGGATGACGGCTACGACTGGGGCCGGATCGCCGCGGCGAACGCCTTCAGCGACGTGTACGCGATGGGCGGCTCTCCGGTCATCGCCCTCAACTTGACGAGCTGGCCGGTAGACGACCTCCCACTCGAGCTGCTGGCCCGGGTGATGCAAGGGGGACAGGATGTAG
>WNGF01006314.1_pt1 | contig 27134 bp, 26 predicted proteins | sample 5400641 | NCBI WGS metagenome assembly WNGF01 (sample SAMN13153371, study PRJNA577476) | soil metagenome | isolation source: 80 cm soil or saprolite under grassland replicate 2 | place: USA:California | collected 2016-06-15 | reverse complement strand
GTGCAGCTCGCACTCTCCCGTGTAGGAAGAATTCGGCCGCAGCCCCAGGGCTCGCGGCGAACCGCAGATAGTCGGCATGCCATCGCAGGAACGCTTTGTAACCTACGAAGGACGGGTACGCGGCCTGTGCCAGCTCCTCCGACATTTGGCGTGACCCCCAGCGGCTGCGCGCTGCGTCCGCCGACTCCGGCGCAGGGGGACATCGGCGGGAGAGCCGTGCGGGTTCCAGAGCACGCTCGTGCGTGCCCCGCGCGACGGCCGCGGCTGGTCGCGCGCGGCGTTAGCCCTGCTGCTGCGCCCTCAGGCTTGCTTCTTGGCTCGCATTTCAGCTTTGTGCGCGCGCTTCTTCGCCTGATACGCCTCGAGTGCCTCCGGCGAATCGACGTCGCCCAGCGTCGGGTGGTTCGGGACGAGCTCCTGTGCCGCCTCGACGCCGAAGCGCTTCGCGAGCACCGAGCCGAGCGCCTTGATCTTCATCTCGCCGAACCCGGGCAGGGATGAGATTCGTCGGCGCAAGTCAGCACCGTCCGCTGCATCTGCCCAGACGCGCTCCGCGCGCCCGCCGTATTCCTCGTCGACGACCGCGGCCAGTTCCTGGACGCGCCTCGCCATCGACCCTGGAAAGCGGTGGATGGCCGGCTTCTCCCGGAACATCCGCTCGAGCTCGCCGGGATCGGTTCGAGCGACCTCCCGGGCGTCGAGGCTGCCGAGCCGCTGCTTCAGCTTCAGCGGCCCCGTAAAGGCAGTCTGCACCGGCACCTGCTGATCCAGCGCGAAGCCGATCAAGAGGGCAAGCGGCTCCTGCGCGAGGAGGGAGTCTGCTTCCTCGTTGCCGGTGAAGTGCAGCGCCTGGGGCCCCGTCGTCGTCGCCACCGTGGCACTAAATCATTTCCGAGCGGTCCTCCGCGTTGTCCCGTTCCCAGCAGTGCGACTCGATCGCGAGCCAGCGGGCATCGAGGATGTCGTCCGGCCAGCGGCTCTCTGCGTGCGCCGTGATCCGGGCCGGCTTCGACGAGGCAGACGGTGCGGCCGGCCTCTTCGCTGAGCCGGCCCGCCAGCACACAACCTGCGGTTCCTCCGCCGACAATTACAACGTCGTGATGCACATGCGTAGGCAATCAGCATCCGGGGTAGCTAAAAGGCATGGCTCATCCCCATCCAGTCGAGAAGGCGAAGGATCTTGCAGCGGAGGCCGAGCGCGGCCGCAGTCCGCGCACACCTCTCCTCGCGCTGACCGGCGTCACACTCTTTCTCAGCATCCTCTTCGCGATCCTCGTGACGATTGCGCTCGTCCTCTACTTCGTCTACGGGGGGAAGTAGCCCGAAGCTAGGCTGAGCAGGTGGATCCGCTCGGCGTCTTCAGTCCCGAGACGCGCGCCTGGTTCGAGGGCGCCTTCGGTGCGCCGACGCCGGCGCAGAACCTCGGCTGGCCGGCCATCGCCACGGGCAAGCACACCCTGATTCAGGCGCCGACGGGCTCCGGAAAGACACTCGCCGCGTTCCTGTACGGGATCGACCGGCTCCATCCCGAGCCGAATCAGGGACTCCGACTGATCTACGTCTCCCCCCTGAAGGCACTCAACTACGACATCGAGCGCAACCTCCGCGGGCCCCTGGCGGGCCTCAAGTCCGAGTTGCGTGTCGCGGTCCGTACGGGCGACACGCCGCAGAGGGAGCGCGCGGAGATGCTCCGCCATCCGCCGGACATCCTGATTACGACGCCGGAGTCGCTGTATCTCCTGCTCACCTCACGTGCGCGCGAGAACCTGAGGGGCGTCCGGACGCTGATCCTCGACGAGGTGCACGCTGTCGCGGGGACGAAGCGCGGCGCGCATCTCGCGCTATCGGTCGAACGGCTCGAGCGGTTGGTGGAGGAGCCCTTCCAGCGCATCGGCCTCTCCGCGACGCAGCGGCCACTGGAGGAGATCGGCCGCTTCGTCTCGGGCGCGCGCGAGATCCAACTCGTCGACGCAGGCGTGGCGAAGGAGCTGGACCTTCGCGTTGTCGTGCCATTGGAGGACATGCGGGAACCCGACGCTCAGGGCACCGGCTCGGAAGGCTCCCAGCAGTCGATCTGGCCCTCGATCTATCCCGAGATCCTGCGGCTTGTTACCGAGCACCGCTCCACGATCGTGTTCGTGAACAACCGCCGGCTCGCCGAGCGGCTCGCGCTCCGTCTCAACGAGCTGGCTTCGATGAGCGGCCGCGCCGGCGAAGCCGGCACGGCCTCTTCAACGGCATCGCAAGCGACGCCGAAAGAAATTGCGCGCGCGCATCACGGCTCGCTTGCGCGTGAGCAGCGTTTCGAGATCGAAGAGCTGCTGAAGGCGGGGGAGATCCCCTGCCTCGTTGCGACCTCGTCGCTCGAGCTCGGCATCGACATGGGCGCCGTCGACCTGGTGATCCAGGTCGAGTCGCCGAAGTCCGTCGCGCGCGGGCTGCAGCGGATCGGCCGCGCGGGACACGAGCTGGGCGCCGTCTCGAAGGGCCGGATCTTCCCGAAGTTCCGCGCCGACCTGCTCGAGTCCGCGGTCGTCGTCAAGCGGATGCTGGAGGGCGAGATCGAGGAGACCGTCATCCCCCGCAACCCGCTCGACGTCCTGGCCCAGCAGATCGTTGCGATTGCGGCCGACGAGGAGATCTCCGTCGACGAGCTGCACGAGCTCGTGCGCGCCGCGTACCCGTTTGCCGACCTCTCGCGAACCCAGCTCGAGAACGTGCTCGACATGCTCGCGGGTCGCTACCCATCCGACGAGTTCGCCGAGCTCCGGCCACGCATTGTGTGGGACCGCACGGCAGGCGTCATCCGCGGGCGAGAGGGCGTTCGCCGCCTCGCGGTGACCAACGCCGGCACGATTCCCGACCGGGGCCTCTTCGGCGTGCACCTCATCGACGGTGGCGGGCGCGTCGGGGAGCTTGACGAGGAGATGGTGTACGAGGCGCGGGCCGGCCAGACCTTCCTGCTCGGCGCGTCGACCTGGCGGATCGAGGAGATCACGCGCGACCGCGTGCTCGTGTCGCCCGCCCCCGGAGTGCCGGGCGCGGTTCCCTTCTGGAAAGGAGAGGGCGTCGGTCGCCCCTACGAGCTCGGCGAGGCGATCGGGAAGGCGTCGCGGGAGTTAGTGGCTCAGAGCCACAAAGTCGCGATGAAGCGGCTGACCGAGGAGCACCGCCTCGACGAGCGCGCGGCGACAAATCTGCTCATGTTCCTGAACGAGCAGGCCGTGGCCACGGGCGCCGTCCCCTCGGACCGCACCGTGGTCGTCGAGCGCTTCCGCGACGAGATCGGCGACTGGCGGCTCTGCATCCTCACGCCGTTCGGTGCCCGAGTGCACGCACCCTGGGCCCTCGCGCTCGCCGCGCGCATGCGCGATTCGCTCGGACTCGAGGTGCAGTCGATCTGGTCGGACGACGGCATCGCTCTCCACCTGCCCGACGCCGACGCTCCGCCGCCGACCGACGAGATCGTGATCTCGCCGGATGAGATCGAGGAGCTGGTGGTGCAGGAGGTCGGCCAGAGCGCGCTCTTCGGCGCCCGCTTCCGCGAGAACGCGGCGCGCGCGTTGCTGATCCCGCGTCGCCGTCCCGACCAGCGCACCCCGCTATGGCAGCAACGGCTGAAGGCGCAGGGACTGCTACAGGTCGCACGCCGCTACGGCTCGTTTCCGATCATCCTCGAGACGTACCGCGAGTGCCTGCAGGACGTCTTTGACCTACCGGCGCTGAAGCGGCTGCTGACCGGATTGCGCACGCGCGAGCTCGACCTCGTCGACGTCGAGACCGCGTCCGCTTCGCCGTATTCGGCCTCGCTGCTCTTCGACTACATCGCGACGTATATGTACGAGGACGACACGCCTCCCGCCGAGCGGCGGGCGCAGGCGCTGTCGCTCGACCGCGACCTCCTCCGCGAGCTGCTCGGCCAGGAGGAGCTGCGCGACCTGCTCGACGCGGACGCGGTCGACGAGGTCGAGCGCCAGTTGCGTGGGAGCCCGCGCAACGCCGACCACCTGCACGACCAGCTGCGCCTGCGCGGCGACCTGCGCGAGGGCGAGTACGACGCAGGCTTCGCACAGACGCTCCTGCGGGAGCGGCGTGCGCTGCTCGTACGGATCTCCGGGGAGCAGCGGCTGATTGCAGTCGAGGACGCGGGCCGCTACCGCGACGCGCTCGGCGTGATGCCACCGGGCGGTCTGCCCGAAGTGTTCCTCGAGGGTGGGGAGGAGTCGCTGGAGCAGCTCGTCCTCCGCTACGCGCGCGGCCGCGGGCCGTTCACGACCGCGCAGGCGAATGAGCGCTTCGGCCGCGACGTCGAGCCGCTGTTGCAGAAGCTCGAACGGCGGGAGCAACTCCTACGCGGTGAGCTGCGTCCGGGCGGGACCGAGCGCGAATGGTGCGATCCGGAGGTCCTGCGCAGGTTGCGCCGCGCATCGCTTGCCGCGCTGCGGAAGGAGGTTGAGCCCGCGGAGCAGGCCGCGCTCGGGCGCTTCCTGCCCCACTGGCACGGAGTCGACCGGCGGGCAACGTTGCGCGAGGCGCTCGTCCCGCTACAGGGACTCTCGCTGCCGGTCTCACTCTGGGAGTCGGAGGTGTTACCGCGGCGCGTTCCCGGGTTCAACCCGGGCCAGCTCGACCAGCTCTGCGCCTCGGGTGAGGTTGTGTGGGTCGGGGCCGGTCTCGACCGCGTCGCCGTCTACTTCCGTGATGACGCGCCCGCGCTCGGCCGCCCCGCTGCGGCGTCGCCGCCCGAAGGGGAGGCCCACGGTGCGATTCGCGCAGCCCTCGGGCGCAGCGCCGAGTTCTGGTACGACCTCGTCACGGCGACCGAGCTCGAGCCCGAGGTCGCCCTCCCGGCGCTCTGGGACCTCGTCTGGGCAGGCGAGGTGACGAACGACGCATGGACGCCGCTCAGAGCCGGACGCCGCTACCAGGCGCCGAGAGCTCCCCGCGGGCGGCCGCGCCGCTTCTCGCGCCAGCGCTCGGCAGGAATCACCGCGACGCAGGGGCGTTGGTCGCTCACCGGCCGGCTCTTCCTGGGGCAGGCCGATCCGCGGGCGCTCGCCGAGCTTCTGCTCGAGCGCCAGGGGATCGTCACGCGGGACGGTGTCCGCGGCGAGGGAATTCCCGGCGGCTACGGCGCCGTCTACGGCCAGCTGCGTGCGCTGGAGACGCTCGGCGTGTGCCGCCGCGGCTACTTCGTCGAGGGTCTCGGCGGCGCGCAGTTCGCGCTTCCGGGAGCGGTCGAGCGGCTGCGCGAACTGAGACCGCGAGAGGACGAGGAGCCCGAACCGCTCGTGCTCGCGGCGGCCGACCCTGCGCAGCCCTACGGCGCCGCGCTGCCGTGGCCGAAGCGGGCGGGAGCCCGCGCCGCGCGGGTGGCCGGCGCGCAGGTCGTCCTGCTCGGCGGCGAGCCCGCGCTCTTCGTGGAGCGTGGAGGGCGCTCTCTCGTCCCGCTTCGAGAGCCGGAGGAAGCCTGGCTGCGCGGCGCACTCGCCGCGTTGGTCGAATACGTGAAGCGGGGTGGTGCGAAGCGGCTCGCGGTCGAGCGTTTCGACGGCGATCCGGTAAGTGAGACGGAGATCATGGCGCTGCTGCTCGAGGCCGGCTTTCTGGCTGGACCGCGCCGTGCCGTGTTGCGTCCCTAGAGCTCGCGATACGGACGGCAACCCGGCAACCGCACCCGACGCGGACTGGACCGGGCTCCGATCCGCGGCCCCTCGTCCCGCGGCTACAACCCCGACGCGTCCGCGGCTATTCGGTGACGCCGACGTTGAAGCTGGGGTAACGAGGCGTCAGCAGCGCGATGTACGCATAGGTCTGGCTCTCGTAGCGCAGCGCGAGCGCGGCGAAGTTTCTGATCCCCTCGGGCACGCGTGCCGTGAAGAGTGCGACGAACCAGCTGAAGAGCGCGAGCACGCTTGACAGGTTGCGCAGGATCTGCGTGACGATCATTGCCGGCACCGCGAGGATGATGCGGAACGCAACGGTCCAGCGGTTCTGTTCCACCGGCGGGTCGATCGCGAGATCGATCGGATAGTCCTCTTTCAGGTTGATGAGGTAGAAGCCGGGGAAGGGGTCGGCGATCAGGAAGATGTACGCGGAGACGTGCGTCGAGTAGCGCAGGTAGCCGGCGAGGAAGTTGTGCAACCCGAGTGGGGAGCGGCCCTGGATGAGCGTCGCGAACCAGTTGCCGATCACCCCTAGCGCCACGAGGATCCCGAGCAGCGCCAGCCAAAGGAAGTGCGGGATTCCGAGGAAGACGCGGAAGAAGACGGTCAGCCGCGTCCGCTGCAGGTCGTCGTTGATTCGCAGGCGGACCGGATGGTGCGCGGCGACCGCGGCGAAAGGCGCTTCTCCCATTGGGCGATCGTAACTGGTTGCGCTCGGCCATTTTTGGACACGTCACGTGCCTGGCACCGGACCTGGCCGGATCAGGCCAGGCGGCCGAGGACGAATCCGAAGACGGCGTGGCGGACGGTGGCTTGTCCGAACGCGCGCCGGTTCCTGAGGAGCGGCGGGATTCCTGGCGCGCCGCGCGCGGGGTGGTACCGGTCGATGAAATACGAGAGCGGATAGAGCGCGACGTGCTCCGCGAGCGCAAGTCCGAGGGCGAGTCTGCGTTGGTCCACGCCGGTGCGGCGGCGCGCGGCGTCGAATGCCAATCCGAACACGGCGCCATTGAAGGCGTGAGCGAGGAAGCCGGCCGTGCGCCACCGAGGTCCGCGCGTCACGAGCTTGCCGAGCAGCGCCACGTCTGAGTAATCGCACCGAAACACGCGCCGGTCGAGCGGCTCCAGCAAGCCCCAGGTCACCGCCGCGACGGCGCCGGCCGAGGCGGCTCTGACACGGCTCGACATACCCTCCCAGCATGCCCGAAGGCGACGCGATCCACCGCGCTGCACGGCGGCTCCAGCTGCTCGTGGGACAAGAGCTCGAGGTCGAGACGCCGCACCCGCGCGCCGCCGTGAAGCAGCTCGCGCCTCGACTCGACGGACGCAGACTCGACGGCGTGGAGGCGATCGGCAAGAACCTCCTCTTCCGTTTCGAGGGCGGACTCGTGCTTCGCTCGCATCTCCGCATGAGCGGACGTTGGCGCGTGCTCCGGCGCGAGGCACCCGTCTTCGGAACACCGTGGCTCGTGCTGCGGGGCGCCGAGCACGTGGGAGTCCTCTGGGGCGGGCCGGTGCTCGAGCTCGACCGCGGTGTCGCGCTGCGACTCGGGCCGGACATCCTCGCCGACCCGCCCGACTTCGGCGCGATGCTCGTCCGCTTTCGACGTGAAGACCAGGCGCGCGAACTCGGCGACGCCCTGCTCGACCAGCAGCTCGTCGCCGGCATCGGCAACGTCTGGAAGGTCGAGTCCCTCTGGGCCGAACGAATCTCGCCCTGGCGCCGGCTCGCAGACGTCTCCGACGGCGAGCTCGGCCGCGTCCTCGAGGAGGCCCACCGTCTGATGCGGAATCGCCTCGACGACCGGCCGGGACACGCCCAGATCTACCGCCGCAAAGGCCGCGCCTGTCCTCGCTGCGGCACGCCGATCCGTTCCTGGCCCCAGGGCGATGACGCCCGCATGGCCTACTGGTGCCCGCAGTGCCAGAAAGGAGAGGAACCGAAGACGGCGTAAGCGAAGGCGTGGTTGTGCGTGCTCCGCACCTCTGCTCGTCCCTGCGGGCCTTTTGCCTCGGCTCTTTCCGCGCGCTGCTGTCGGAGCTCGACCGTGGCGCCGAGCTCCCGTTCGCCTTCGAGGAGCACAGCTCTTACGATCGGCCGGCGCTGTACGAGTACCGGCCGCTCGTCAAGCCGTTCATCGAGGTCCGCGCGCACACCTTGCGGCGCCGGCCGGACGCTCAGCTCGCCGTCGACGATCTCCGTCGCGAGCCTGCGGCGGCGATCTTCGCGCGAGCGCACGCCGGGCCGCGCGCGGACGAGCACGAGGCGCTCTTCGGGAGCGTTCTGCTCCCGCTCCTGATGAGCACGGCGGAAGTCTGCGGCGGCTTCGACTGGGACGACGGCGCGTTCGCCCGTGCCTACGCCGAGCTGGAGTCTGCGCTCTTCGGCCAGGGGCATCAATACGGCGCCGTCGCGCCAGTCATCGGGATCACGACGGGCGGGATGACGATCGAGCTCGGCGGCGGCCTGCGCCTGCGCCTCGCCGCCACCGGCGAGCTCGCGAAGCTCTGGCCCGAGGCCAACGGGTTGCTCCCGGCGGACTTCGGCCGCGAGCCCGACCGTCTCTGCGTGCTCGAGCTCGAGCGCGCAGTCGAATCGGGGGTGGCCGAGCCGCCGGACGCCTCTGGTGAATTCGCGGACGCCGTCACGGCGATCCGGCTCGCCACCGCGGCTCCCATCGCCGCCGGGCCGGTGCTGTTCGAGCGCCTCGACTGGCGGCCGTACGGCATCCGCCCGGTCCTCCCGATCGCTGCGACGCAACCGGCCGGGGAGCCGACGCGGCTCGACTCGTTCCGCGCCGGCCTTGCAGCCGACCTCCTGCCGCGCCTCGCGCTCGCCGACGAGGATCCCGAGCTGGGCGAGGCGCTCGACCGCTGGGAGCTGTCGCTCTTCCAGGAGGGGCCGTTTCGCGACGAGCAGCTGCGCGAATCGCTGGCCGCGCTGCTCGGCGGGTCGGACGGTCTATGGGCGGCCGCCGTTCGCGGCGCGATCCTGCTCGGCGACACCGGCCGTGCGCGCGCCGAGCTGCAGGGGCGGCTGTCGGGCGATCCCGATGCAGATACGGTCCGCCGCGGGCTCGTCGAGACACTGCTCCACGGCGATCGGGCGAAGCTCGTCGCCTCGCTTGACGAGTCGATCCTGGGACTACACCCGCGCCCAACCCGTCACACTCCCGCCACAGACACGCGCGCTCTTGCCGGCTAGCGTCGCTGGCATGGACGAGGCCCGCGCGGTGCTGGCCCGGCTCGACCGGATCGAGACGCTCGAGCGTGAGGGTGCTCCCCCCGGCGTCCTGCTCGAGGAGCTGCGCGGGCTCGTCCAGGCGGCGGAGGCGTGGGCACGGATCGAAGCGGACGAGCGTGCGGCGCTCGCGGTCGAAACCTGCGCCGATGCTCTTGGAACATCCGTGGCGTAAAGTCGCCGCGTGGGAATCGCGCACTGGGACGACGTCGAGCCGAACCGGATCGACAAGGGCCCACTGGGATTCACGAGGTACGACCTCGGTGAAGCCGCCGGCACGCAGAGCGTCGGAGTCACACGCGCGCGCGTGGAGCCCGGCAAGCAGTCCTCGCCGGTGCACGTCGAGGCTGGCGAGGAAGAGATCTTCTTCGTCCTCGGCGGATCCGGCCTGTCCTGGCAGGACGGGCAGGTGTACGACGTGGGGGCGGGCGACTGCATCGTCCACCGTGTCGCGGAGGAGGCGCACACGCTGATCGCGGGCTCCGACGGCCTCGATGTCCTCGCCTTCGGCGAGCGCGCTGAGGCGCCGTTCTCGTATCTCCCGCGCGCAGGCGTCGTGAGGATGGGAGTGACCCTCGAGGTGCCGCAGGGGCCACACCCTTTCGACCGCGAGGCGGCGGCCGGCGACCTCGATCTGCCGGAGCCGAGCGAGCGGCCCGCGACGATCGTGAACGTCGACTCGGTCGAGCCCGACTACGAGGGCCCGCGCGGCCGCTGGGTGACGCTGGCCCGCAAGGCCGGCTCGCTTCGTTCCGGCCTCAACTGGGGCCGGCTCGAGCCCGGGCATTCCGGCGCGGCGCCCCACTGCCACTCGGCCGACGAGGAGATCTTCGTCGTCCTCGAGGGATCCGGAATCCTCGAGCTTTGGCCCTCTCCCGCCCATGAGCAAAGAGAGAAGGAAGTGCACCCGATCCGCGCCGGGGACGTCATCTCCCGGCCGCCGAGCACCGCCATGTCGCACTACCTGACCGGCGGAGAGTCGCGCCTGACCTTCCTCGTCTACGGCACCCGTCGCCCCAACGATGTCTGCTACTACCCGCGTTCGAACAAGATCTATTGGCGTGGGCTGGGCCTGATCGCCCGGCTCGAGCCGCTCGACTACGACGACGGCGAGCCCGAGGACTGAGGGGTTGCCCGGCGAACCACGCTGGGTCCTGCTACACCGTCTCAGGCGGGCGCCTGGCTCGTCCATCTGACGTAGGCGTCTCCCCCATTCGGATCTCCAGACTCCTAGACAACTTCCCGATATCTCCCCGTATGGGGAGAGCTCGTCGTCTTGCCGGCTCGCGGAGAGTCCGGATCGGTATCAACGCCGTCTTCGTTTTCGGTGCCCTCGTTGCGGCAGCCCTGACGGCTCTTCACTTCGCGCACTCGGGCTGGCCCCTTGCCAATGCCGACCCGCTGCTCGTGGTCGCGGCGGGCATCCTCTTCCTCTTTGCCTACGCCTTCAAGGCGTTGGGCTGGCAGCGGCTCTTCAAGGCCGACGAACGCCCTGAGGCCTGGACGCTTGCCGCCGCCGGCGGCGCCGCGTCGGTGGGAGGGGTCGCGCTGCCGGGCCGGTTCGACGAGGCGATCCGCATTGCGGTCGTCCGCCGGCTGCCCGGGAAGCGGACAGTGCCCGGGAAGCGGACAGCTGGACTCGGCGCGATCTGCCTGACCCTGATCATCCTCGGGCTGCTCGACAGCGCCGCGCTCACGCCCATGGCCTCGGTCGCCGCGGCCGCATCGCGCTCCGGTGGGGTGCAGGTGGGCTTCTCACTCGTTGCCGCTGCCGGTGTCGCCGCCGCGCTGCTCGTCCTCTTTCTCCCCCGAATCGCCCGGCTGGGCTGGGTGCGCAGGTGGAAGGTCGGCCGCTGGCTCCAGGAGCACACCGCCTGTCCGCGCTCGGCGTCGCAAGCTTGGTTCCTGATCTCCGTCTCCTGGTCGCTACGCGGCCTGGCGGTGTTCGTCCTCTTGAACGCACTCTCGGTCGGCGCCTCGTTCCCCCTCGCACTCGCGTTCCTGTGCGCGTCCGCTGCCTCGGCTGCGCTTCCGATCGCACCTGCGGGTGCGGCCACGCAGGCCGGCGCCGGAGCAGCGATCCTGATCGTCGGCGGCATCCCGAAGGGCGAGGCGTTCGCGTTCGCCGTCGCGGCGCAGGGTCTGATCATCCTCGTGGGTGCTGTATTGGTGGCGCTCGCCGGCCTGTGGATGCTTGTGGGGCGCTTGCGTATTTTCCGCGCGGCCGCACTCGCGCAGTAGCCGAAACCCTTACCGACTCCTTACATCATTCCGAGTCGACTCTTAGGTAGCCGTGCTTCCATGAGGCGCGCGGACATGCAGGCCGCCCTCTCCATGCTCCCGCGTCGTCGCCGCGTGTTCGCGGCCTTCTTCGTCGCGCTCGCCGTCGCGTTCGCGGCTGCCACCCGCGCGGACGCCGCGATCATCACCTCGCAGGATGGGCAGGGCCGCGCGATCACCTTCGACGTCCGCGCGGCAACTGTCGACACCGAGTGGTACGCCGCCGTTCTGCGCGCCTCTGCGCACGGGGACGAGATCAGCGACGTCACGATCCGCATCGTCCCCGAGGCCAGCATCGCCGGCATCTGTGGCGCGGAGGCGATCGCGTGCTACACGGGCCGGACGCGAGCGCCCACGATCATCGTTCCCGCCGGCCAGAGCACCTCGCTCGAGGCGACGATTCTGCACGAATACGGCCATCACCTCGACACCGCGTGGAGCGTCCCCGGCGTCCCCGAGCTGAACGGCACGCCGGTGTGGTGGGCGGCGCGCGGGATGGCCACGTTGCTGGCGAGCCGCCGCGTCGCTTTCGACTACTCGTTGGGGTGGAGTCACAGCATCGCCGAGGTCTTTGCGGAGGACTACGCATACATCCATGTCGGTGCGGGTTACGGGATCCCCTGGCTCACTCCACCCGACGCCGCCCTCAAATCGGCGATGTTCGCGGAGCTCGGGACTCCCACCGCTGCCTTGCCGCCGGCCCACGACGTGCCGCTCGTGCTCACCCGGAGCGGGACGCTGGCGCCGCGCGCACGCCGCGTGCTGCGGTTCGGGCTCCTGGGCCCTGGCCGCCATGTGACTCTGACCGCGACGGTGGCGCGAGCGAAGCGCGCCGGCGTTCGTGCCCGCGCCCTGATCGTCTGCGGCGGGAAGACCGTTGCGACCCAGCCGTTCGGGCGCGGCCGCACGCAGCGCACGCTCGACGTCCCGAGCATCGGCCCGGCCCAGTGCGAAGCGCAGCTCGTCAGCGCCAGCAAGGTATCGCTCGGCTACACGCTGCGACTGCGGCTCGCCGTCGAGAGCGCCGGCTAGAGCTCCGGAGGAACTTCTGGGCGACACGCTTCGGCGCGTCGAGCAGCCAGCAGTCCTCGATCCGATCTGCGGCGCACCACGCTCGATGCGACACGAACCCGGCGCAGACGCGTCGCACGTTCCGCGCTAGCGTTTTGGTAGGGGTGCTCGTGCACCCCCAAGGGGCGTGGGGGTTCGAGTCCCGCACGCGGGAAGCCGCACGCGGGAAGACAAGCAGGAACGCTCGCATCGGCGTCTCCTTGGTTCGAGTAGGTCGTCCTACGCCTTGTAGCCGAGTCTTCGAATTCCGCTGCGCACCTCGGTCTCCAGCGGCCGCGACAGCTCGACGCCGTACTCCCGTTCGAGCTCGCTGCGGCGGAGGAGAAAGGTGCGAACCGCCGCTTCGATGCTGTTCGGCACGGTGGTCGCTCCCATGGGCTCCAGCATGTGGCGGTAGAGCCTCGGCCAATGATCCTCGACGTTTCGGCCCACGCTCGCCTTGGTCGCCAGCCACCAGATCCACGCCCAGAAGTGGGCATGGATGTGGGGCAGCGTCTCCTTGCTCGGCTTCACCGGCGTCCTGGCCTCCTGCGAATGCTCGAGAAACAGGTACTCGACCACCGTCGGACCGCGGAGCATCAGCGCGTAGACCGGGAAGTGTCCCAGCGGTTCCCATTGCGCGCCCAAGGGTGCAAGTGGCTCGACCAGCGTCGCCAGATCACGCGCAAGGGAGTCGAAGTCAGACGTCCGGACGGCGAAGTCCCAGTCCGAGAGCTCGTCGTTGGTGCCGCGAGACCGTGAACCGCCGAGCTCGACCTGGATCACGGACGCGTGCGGCGCTACTGCGGCGATCGCCAGATCGACAATGTCGCCCATGTCTGCGGTTTATCTCACTACCACCGAAGAAGAAGCGAGCGCGGCCCGGATGGCGACGGACCCTGCGGCGCCGGCCCCGACTCCGTAGCGAGTCACGCCAGCGACGCGGTGCTTGCGGGGCGCACGGGGACGGCCGCGCGCGCGGCGTCCGAGCGGCCCATGATCATGAGGGATATCGGCAGGAACCCGCTATCCTGGCCCGAAAGAGCGCCCCATGGGGCTCTCCCGCTTGCTTCCGCGTCCGAACACACGCGCATCGTCTAGGAAGGGATCACCTTTGAGCCGGGTCATCGCGTTCGCCAACCAAAAGGGCGGCGTGGCGAAAACGACGACCACGCTGAACCTCGGCGTCGCCCTCAAAGAGAAGGGCCATAGCGTCCTGCTCGTCGACCTCGACCCACAGGGCAACCTGACGATGAGCCAGGGCTGGAATCCCGACGAGATCGAGCGCTCGATGTTCGACGTGCTCGTCCACAGGCTCCCGATCGAGGAGATCATCCGCGAGGCCGAGGTGGAGGTCGCCGTCTCCTCGATCGACCTCGCGGGCGCTGAGCTTGCGCTCTCCTCGATGATCGGCCGCGAGCGTGCGCTCGAAAAAGCGCTCGTCACAGCCAAGGCGAAGTACGACTACATCCTGATCGATACGCCGCCGTCGCTCGGCCTGCTGACGATCAACGCGCTCGTCGCGTCGAACGGCGTGATCGTCCCGGTGCAGTGCGAGTACCTTTCGCTGCGAGGCCTCGTCCAGTTGGAGAACACGCTCTCGATGATCCGCGAGAATCTGAATCCGGACGTCGCGATCGAGGGGATCCTGCCGACCATGTACGACAAGCGCCTCTTGCACTCCAAGGAAGCGGTCGAGATCCTGAAGGAGAATTTTGGCGACCTTGTCTACAAGACGAAGATCCGCAAGACGATCCGCTATGCGGAGGCGCCGGTGAAGGGGCAGTCGGTGCTGAGCTACGAACCGACCGGTGACGCGGCCGACCTCTACCGCGATCTCGCCAAGGAGGTGCTCAATGGCGCGAAAGCGCGCGAGCATGCGTGAGGGCCCGCTCGCCGAGCTCTTCAAGGCAACCGAGGCAGCGCAGCGTCAGCAGGAGCGCGGGGCCGAAGGCGCGCCCGCGGAGGAGCCGCACGAGTCGACGGTCGAGCACGTCCCGAGCTGGGAGGACGAGGTCGAGACGCCGGCGCCGCCGCGGCCTGATCCGATCCCTGAGCCCATTCCGCCCGAGCCAGAGCCGCAGCCGCCCGTGCCGGAGCCCGTACCCGATCCGCTCCCGCCGCCGCCCACGGTGCCCGAGCCGCCGGTCACGCGTTACATCGAGCCGATGCCCGAGCCGGCGCCGCGCCTGCACCACGCGCGCGTCGGGTCGCTCGGCTCCTACCTGGCGAAGATCCAGGTGGTCGGCGTCGGCGGCGCCGGTCTGAATGCTGTCAACCGGATGATCGACGCGGGCATCAACCAGGTCGAGTTCGTCGCCGTCAACACCGACATGCAGCAGCTGCAGATCTCGGATGCGGAGACGAAGATCCATATCGGGGGCGACCTGACGCAGGGACTCGGCTCCGGCTCCGACCCGGGGATCGGCCGCCAGGCGGCGGAGGAGAGCTACGACCAGGTCAAGCACGCCCTCCGAGGTGCGGACATGGTCTTCGTCACTGCCGGCGAGGGCGGCGGCACCGGTTCCGGCGCCGCCCCGGTCGTCGCGCAGATCGCGAAGAGCCTCGGTGCGCTCACAGTCGGCATCGTCACGACGCCGTTCAAGTTCGAGGGGACGAAGCGCCGCTCGCAGGCCGAATCCGGCGTCGACTCCTTGCGCAAGGAGTGCGACACGACGATCGTGATCCCGAACGACCGCCTGCTCGAGGTGCTCGACCGCTCGACGTCGATGCTCGACGCGTTCAAGATCGCCGACGACGTCCTCCGGCAGGGCGTCCAGGGCATCTGCGACCTGATCACCCTCCCGGGTCTGATCAATCTCGACTTCGCCGACGTGCGGACGATCATGGAGGGCTCCGGCACGGCCCTGATGGGTATCGGCTTCTCGTCCGGGACGGAGAATCGCGCCCGCGAGGCAGCCGAACGCGCCCTTCGCTCGCCGCTGATCGACACGGAGCTCGGCGCCGCTCGCGGGATCCTGCTCTCGATCGCCGGCGGCGACGATCTGACGCTGCTCGAGGTGAACGAGGCGGCGGAGGTCATCCGCCAGACCGCGACGGACGAGACACAGATCATCTTCGGCGCCACGATCGACGACCGGCTCACCGGCCAGGTCTGGGTGACGGTCATTGCCACAGGCCTCGGCGGCACCGGCCGCAGAAGCGGCACCCCTAGCCTCGTCCGTGCACTCACCGCGCCCGAGGACGAGCTCGAACCACCCTCGTTTCTGCGCAACTAACTCGTTCGAGTGAACTTCGCGGGGCACGGCGTGAGCCGGCTCACTCGCGCGCATCTACTCCAACACGGAAGACATGAGCTGCGGTCTCCCCAAGAGGGCCCGCGCCAGGCGGCTGGCGCGGGCCCTCAGCTTCTCCCGAGGCCCCCGGGCCACACGGAGTTAGGGCGAGACTCCGACCTCCTGGGCCTCGCGGGATCCGATCAGCCGTCCGTCGTGCATGCGCACCACTCGGGGCGCACGGGCTGCCACCTCGACGTCGTGCGTGACGATCACCACCGTCTGCTCTCCTTCACGCGCAACCGACGCCAGCAGGTCGACGATCTCCTTGCCGGTCTCCGAATCCAGGTTCCCGGTCGGCTCGTCGGCGAGCACGACGCGCGGACTGTTCGCCAGCGCGCGCGCGATCGCCACGCGCTGCTGCTCGCCGCCGGAGAGCTGCGAGGGAAGATGCTCGCCGCGCTGCGCCAGCCCGACTGACGAAAGCAACTCTTCGGCGCGCCCGCGTCGCTCCGCACCGGCCAACCCTTGCGGCGCGAGCGCGACCTCGACGTTCTGCGCCGCGGTCAGCGTCGGGATGAGATTGAACTGCTGGAATACGAAGCCGATCGTCCCGAGCCGCAACCGCGTGAGCTCTCCGTCCGCGAGCTTCGCCAGGTCACGGCCCTCGAACAGCACCTCGCCCGCACTCGGCCGGTCGAGGGCGCCGAGCAGTTGTAGGAGGGTCGTCTTGCCCGACCCGCTCGGCCCGGCGACGACCACGAGCTCGCCCTCCTCGACTCGGAGATCGACGCCGCGGACTGCCTCCACCGCTGCCGGCCCGTCGCCGTAGGTCTTCGACGCGCCGCGCAGCTCGTAGATCGGCGGTGGCTTCAATTCGGTCACGGTCATTCGCGTCCCTTTCCTCAGTCGATGTGACGCAGCGCGTCGGCGGGGCGGAGGCGAGAGGCACGGAAACCGCCGACGGCTCCCGACAGGAGGCCGCCCGCAAGCGCGAGCGCCACGGCGAGCGCGATGAGTCCGATGCTCACGGGAGCCCCCAGCGAGACCTGTGTCGACCCGGACGTGACGCTGCCCTGCCCGAACGCGAACACCCCGGGCCCTGGGCCGCCGCCGGGCCCCTGCGTCGCAGCCTGGGCGACGGTCGCAGTGAGCGTGGGGGAGACCGCAGAGATGACAGCCGCGCCGGCAACTCCGAGCGCGACGCCCAGCACACCGCCGAGCACGCCCTGCAGCAGCGACTCGCCGGTGACCTGGCGGACGACCAGACGCTGCCCCCAACCGAGCGCCTTGAGCGTTCCGAGCTCGCGGATCCGCTTCGTCACCGACGCGAGCGTCAGCAGGCAGGCAATCAGAAAGGCGGCGAGGAGGCCGACGATCTCGAGCGCGGTTCCGAGCTTGCTCGTGAGGTTCTTCGCGTCGACGAGCGAACCGGAGACGCGGTCGGCGAGATCCTGCGCCGTCGTGACCGACGAGCCGCTGAAACTCTGCTTGATCTCGGCGGCGACGGAGCCGACCTTGCTCCCGCTCGTGGCCCGCACCTGGATCGTGTTGACGCGGCCGACGCGGTCGGAGAGCTTCTGCAGGCGCACCAGATCGACGTACAGGTCGGACGCCTGGCCGCCGATCGGCATGCTCGCGAGCCCGACCACCTTGAACGTCTTGCCACCCAGCTTGATCGTCTCGCCGACGTCGATCCCGTTCCGGCGCGCGTACGAGACGTTGAGCACGGCCTCGTTGCGCGCCTGCAGGTAGCGGCCGGACGTGATCTGTCCCGGCGTCACAGGAGCGATAGCCGGATGCGCGCGGTCGACCCCCGTCACGGTCAGGGCGTTGGTGTCGATGCTCCGCGGCGGGCCACCACCCTGGCCGCCGCCGCCGGGCGCGCCGAACTGCGGCTGCGAGGTCTGCTCGGGCACCGTGCCCTCGATGTGGAGGGACGTGAGCGTCAGCGCGCCGGCCGCGGACTTCACACCGTCGAGCTTGCGCACCTTCGCCACCTGGGACTGCGGAAAGCTCAGCTGCGCCGTGGAGACGAAGTTATCGCGAGAGAAGTGCGTGCCGGGCTTGCCGAGATTCTGCAGCCCGATACGGGCACCGCCGTTCTCTTGTTCGAGTTGCTGCCGCTCCTTGTCGGAGAGTCCACCGAAGCCGCCCTGGCTCGAAATCTTGAGCGGGCGCGTGACGGACAGGTCGGTGCCGACACCGGTGAGCGGCGCGAGCACCTTCGCCTGCGCCCGGTCGAGCCCGGTCGAGAGAGCGCTGACCGTCACCACCACGCCGATGCCGACGGCGAGTCCGAGCGCCGTCAGCACGGTTCGACCGCTTCTGCGCCGCAGTTCGCTCAGCATGTACGTCACGTAGAACATGCCGACCCAGCTGACCACTCCTGCGTGAGAGCAGACTAAGGGTGAACTAAGAAGCGGCTAAGAACTCGCGCGCGCCGGAATGTCGCATCATTCGAGCCAACGATGTCCAAAGGAGGCGGCAGCTTGCGCCTAGGCCGCCTTCAACGCGGGCGACTCCTAAAGGTCCAAGCTCGAACTGGCTACCCTGCGCCCATGAAAGGGGCAATCGCCGCCGGTCACCCGCTCACGGCCGAAGCGGGTGCGCGGGTGCTCGCAGCGGGCGGCAACGCCGTCGATGCCGCTGTCGGTGCGGCACTCGTCTCGTGGGTCGCCGAGAGTCCGCTGACCGGCCCCGGCTCGGGCGGCTTCATGCTCGTCCACCGCGCGCGCGACCGCTCGACGCGCGTGTTCGACTTCTTCGTCGCCATCCCGGGGCTCGGTCTTGCGCAGCGCGAGCTCTCGGACATGGACCGCGTGGACGTGGACTTCAGCGGCGGCTCGACGCAGATCTTCCACATCGGCGCCGCATCGTGCGCAGTCCCCGGAGCCGCAGCCGGCCTCGAGGCCGCGCACAAAGCGTTCGGGAAGCTGCCGTGGCGCGACCTCTTTCAGCCCGCGGTCGAGCTCGCGCGGAACGGGGTCGAGCTCAACGCCGGCCAGGCGTACTTGCACGGAATCCTCGACCTGATCCTGCGCCACTCCCCCGAAGCCCGCGCCGTCTACGAACACAACGGCGAGCGCCTCGCCGCCGGCGACCGCCTCGTCCAGCGGGACCTGGCCGGCACGCTCGAGCTCCTCGCGGAGCGCGGCTCGAGCGAGCTCTACAACGGCGAGCTCGCAACGGCGATCTCCGAGCACGTCCGCGCGCACGGCGGCTGCATCACGCGTCGCGACCTGGAGGACTACCGCGTCATCCGCCGCCGCCCGGTGCGCGCCGACTTCTGCGGCCAGGAATTCCTCTCCAACCCGCCGCCCTCGGCGGGCGGAGTCCTGATCGCCTACGGCCTCCCGTTGCTCGAGGAGATTGGGGTCGGCACCCCGGGAACCGCCGAAGCGATCGACGCACTCGCCCGCGTGATGCGCGAGCAGTCCCAGGCCCGTGTCGAAGGCTTCGACCGCGCCCTGCGCCGTGGCGGCCTCGCCAGAGCGCTCGAGGAGCGCGCCGCCGTCGTCTCGCGCGGCACCACGCACCTCTCCGTCATCGACGGCCACGGCGATGCGGTCGCGCTCACAGCGTCGACGGGCGCAGGCTCCGGCGTCGTCGTGCCCGGCACCGGCATCCACATCAACAACATGATTGGCGAATTCGACCTCGCGAAGCCGCCGCGTCCCGGCGAACGACTGTCCTCGATGATGAGTCCGTCCGTCGTCCTCCGTGACGGGCGCCCGCACCTCGTCGTCGGAAGTGCCGGCTCGCTCCGCCTGCGCGGTGCGGTGATGCAGATCGTCGTGAACGTCGTCGCGCACGGACTACATGTCGAGGAGGCGATCGACCGCCCGCGCGTGCATCTCGAATCGGAGGATCTGCACTGCGAGGGCGGCCACGACGCCGCCGAGCTCGACAAGCTGGAGCAGCTGGGCTGGAACGTGTCGCGCTGGCGCCGCCGCAATCTCTTCTTCGGCGGTGCGGCCGCGGTGACACAGGAGAACGGGGAGCTGGCCGCCGCAGGCGACCCGCGCCGGGGCGGTGCCGGCGTGGTCGTCGAGTAATGGTGCGCCGCGCCGAGCCGACCGACGCTCAGGGCCTGGCGGAGCTCGGGGACGCCGTCGGTGCCGAGCCCGAGGGCTGGCTCGTGACGACGAACGGTTGGCGCAGCGCCACCGACGAGCGCCGCTACCTGCGCGCGATCCGCCGCTATCCGCACGCGGCGGTGTTCGTCGCGGAGGACGACGGCCTCATCGTCGGCCGTCTCTCCGTCGCGCGCGACCAGCATCCGGCCAGCCAACATGTCGCCGATCTCGGGCTGATCGTGGCCGCGACGCACCGCAGGCGCGGGATCGGCACCGCACTGCTCGAGGCGGCGGCAGAGTGGGCGCGAGAGTCCGGCGTGCGCAAGCTCGAGCTGCACGTCTTCCCGTGGAACGAGCCGGCGCTCGCGCTGTACGAGCGGTTCGGCTTCGTCAAGGAGGGCTACCGCCATGCCCACTACCGGCGCGGCGACGAGTACGTCGACGCGATCCTGATGGCCTACCTCGTCCAATGAACGAACTGACATCGCAACAGCTGTCTGCGCTCGCCCGGGTGGGCGAACTCCTCGAGCACGCGGGAATTGCCCACTGGTTGTTCGGCGGCTGGGCCGTCGACTTCTACGTCGGCTCGGTCACACGAGCCCACGACGATCTCGACCTGGCAGTCTGGCTTGAGGACCTGCCAGCGATCACGGAGCTCCTTCGGGACGACGGCTGGCGACACGCACCGCGGGACGACGAGGACGGAGGCACCGGCTACGAAGAAGGCGCGGTCCGGCTCGAGCTCACGTATCTCGTCCGAGACGGTGACGGACGCGTCTTCACGCCGCTGCGCAGCGGGCAGGCCGCGTGGTCTGAGGAGGCGTTCGCGGACGACGTCGGCGAACTGGCCGGAGTGCGCGCCCGTCTCCTCGGGCTCGCACCCCTCATGCATGGGAAGTCGTCGCCGCGCGATGATCCTGAAGAAGCGGCTAAGGATCGCGCCGATTTCACACGGCTGTCTGGGCTTGGAACGTGAGTCTCGCAAGATCGAGCCTGACCCGTGCCGAATCGCCGATGCGCAGCGGCCGGACTCACGCGTGCGGGGACGCGACGCGCCCCCGCACGCGGACCACGCCCGTCGGCGAGCAGGAACTCAGTAGGAGTGCGCGGGCTCCGCCCGCGCACGTTTCCCGCGAAGCGGCGTGCTTGACTCCGAGCGAAAGCGCAGCTTTCGCCCGGCGCTAGTTAGGTCTCGAGCCGGAGCTCGGCATCGCGGATCTGCCGCCTCCGCTCCGTCAGCGCCTCCTCGGCTTCGGTCAAATGCCGGTCGCGCTCATCGAGCTCGGCCGCGCGGTCCGAGAACTCCTGCTCACGCCGCTCGGCACGCCGCTCCGCAGCGGCCGCGTGCTTTTCGCGGTCGACCGCGTCGGCCTCGCGCGCCTCGACGCGCGCCACCGCCTCGGTCAGCCACGCGCCGCGCTCTTCGAGCTCGGCTTCCGTGCGCGCGAGCTCCTGCCGCCATTGCTCCAGCGCCCGTGCGCGCTCCTCGAGCCCTGCCACGCGTCCCTCGCCCTCTCGGAGATCGCGCACGCGATTCGCGAGTCGCGTCTCGCTCAGCGCCACCTTGGCCGCCCGGCTCAGGACGCGCTGCTCGCGGTCCGCCGTCCGCGCAGCCCGCTCGTCCAGCTCCTGCGCCTGTTCAGCCAACACGCGCGCGCGTTCCTTCGCCGCCGCCTGGCGCGGAGCCAACGCCTGCTCGGCCGCCTTGAGCCTCTGCGCCTCCGCGTCGAGCTCGGCCGCCCGCGCCTCGAGCTCGGCCGCTCGCGCGGCTACCTGCCGCAGCGCAACAGCGTGGATGCGCTCCTGCTCCGTGATCTCCGTCGCGCGCAGCTCGAGCTCCGCTGCCTGCTCGGCGACCGCCGCCGCGCGCCGCTCCTGCGCCTCGAGCGCGGCCGACGCGGTCGCGATCCAGTCGCCCCGTTCTTCCAATTCGGACGCGAGCGCCCGCAGCTCGCTCGCCTGCAAATCCAACTCGCGCCGCTGCGCACGCACGTGCTCGATCTTGTCCTGGGATCGCAACACGTCCTCCTGCCGGTCCCGCAGCTCCTCCTGCGCGAGCGTGAGCCGCCGCTCCCGTTCGGCGACCTCGGCCTCCGCCTCCTCGAGCAGCTGCGAGCGGGCATCGAGGTCGGCGGCGATCTCCGCGAACCGGCGGGAGCGCGCGTCGAGCTCCCCCGCGCGGCGCGCGAGCGTCTCGTTGACGAGCCGCTCCCGCTCGCCGAGTGCTTCCCAGGCCTGGGTGAGCTCCTCCTGCTCCTCGGACATTCCCGCAATGATGACGCCATGCTCGGAGCGCCGTTCGAGGAGGCCCTGACTTACGCCACCCAGGCTCACGCCGCCCAGCGCCGGAAGGGCGGCGACGTCCCCTACGTGGCCCATCTGCTCGGCGTTGCCTCGCTCGTGCTGGAAGACGGAGGCGGCGAGCAGGAGGCGATCGCGGCGCTCCTCCACGACGCGGTCGAAGACCAGGGCGGGGCCGAGCGCCTGGTCGACATCCGCGCCCGCTTCGGCGACGACGTGGCGGAGATCGTCGCGGGCTGCAGCGACACCGACGTCGTGCCGAAGCCGGCCTGGCGTGCGCGCAAGGAGGAGTACATCCAGCATCTCGCGTCGGCACCTCCGGAGGTCGTGCGCGTCTCGCTCGCGGACAAGGTTCACAACGCGCGCTCGGTGCTCTTCGACTACCGCCTGATGGGGGAGGAACTGTGGACTCGGTTCAATCCCGACGCGGATCACCTCTGGTATTACCGCTCGCTCGTGGACGCCTTCCGCGAGGTCAGCCGGAGCCCGCTCGTGGACGAGCTCGACCGCGTGGTCAGCGAGCTCGAGCAGGTCGCAAGTATGTGATTTACAACGCATCTACTTCAACGTGAGAGGACTCCTGGTCCCCGTAGTCCTCGCGTTTGCGGTGGCGTCCCCGGCTCAGGCCGCATCAGGCCCGAAGAACCTGGGCTGCGGTGCGGGCAAGCTCGTGCTCAACGTCACGTACAGAGTCCAGAACGACGTGGACACGGGCGTGAAGGGCAACAACTGGGCCTTCGACAGCTACACGCGCGGGGTGCACGTTTGGCGCAAGAGCGCGGGGCGATTCTGCTCCGCGAGTACCTATAACGGCGTCTTCACGACGATCGAAGGCTGGAGCCCTGGCGGGAAGGCACAGCTCCCCGCGGGTGTCCGCGGCACGTTCAAGGGCTCGTCGGTGACGACGTTCCGCGGCACGTTCGCCGCGCGCGGCGCGCCGCTGCGTGGCTTCCTCGGCATGAAGGATTTCGCGTGCTCGGGCGCCGACCGGAAGGGCCAGTGCAGCGGTACGTGGGACTGGCTGCGCACGTACTTCACGGACATCGCAAGTTTCCGTTACGCGAAGTACAGGTTCACGTACCACGCGACCGAAAACGGCAAGGGCACGTGGAGTGACACGCTCGTGGGCGGCAAGATCCGCTTCAGCGGCGACATCCGGCCGCTGAAGGGCAAGAAGCCTTAGCCCTCGGAGATGTCCGTCACCGCCGCGCCGGTGACGTGCACGAGGTCGGCGGCCGCAATCCGCAGCGACTCCTCGTGTGAGCCGGCCTCGATCACGACGGTCTCCTGCTCTGCGACCTTGGGATCGACGACGACGGGATCTTTCCGGCCGCCGCCGATCGGCGGGACGGCGCCGAGCTCGAACTCCGGGTAGTCGCGCCGGAGATCTTCCTCGCTTGCGAGGTGAACCTTGTGCCGCCCGCCACCGTGGATCTCGCGCAGCTTGTGCATGTCGAGCCGAGCCGAAGCCGGGAGCACGACGCGTGTGTACCCGCCGGGCACCTTGACGACGAGGGTCTTGGCGACGTCGTCGGGCGCGACGCCGAGCGCCTCGGCCTCGGCCAAGGCTGTCTCGGTGTGCGGGTGCGGCAGGAGTTCGTAGCTCACTCCGGCATCGTCGAGAGCGCTCTTCAGATCTGACGTAGCCATTCGGAACCTCCTTCCGCTGGATAATGGCAGGCCCTCGCCGGTCGTGAATGCTCCACGAGGTGGGGTGCGTCCGAACCGAGGGGACGCAGAAGAAAGTAGAAGCGAAGGCGCTCTAGTGCGAGACTGCCGGGATGACGGCCGTCGCCGAACAGTTCGAGCTCGATCAGGCTGTTGTCGCAGAGCTACAGGCCTCCTTTCGCGGGCCGCTTGTCGGCCGGGACGATCCGGGCTACGACGAGCACCGGCAGATCTGGAACGGCTCGATCCAGAAACGCCCGGCACTGATCGCGCGCTGCGCCGGCGTCGCGGACGTGATCGCTGCCGTGAAGTTCGGGCGTCAGACCGGCTTGCCGGTCGCCGTGCGCAGCGGCGGGCACAGTTTCCCTGGGCTGTCGGTCGCCGACGACGCGCTGATGATCGACCTGAGCCCGATGAAGGGCATCCGCGTCGACCCCGAGGCGCGCACCGCGCGGGTCCAGGCGGGGGTCCTGCTCGGCGAGCTCGACCGCGAGACGCAGGCGTTCCGCCTGGCGGTCCCGTCCGGGATCGTCACGCACACCGGCGTGGCGGGACTCACGCTCGGTGGCGGCATCGGCTGGATCATGCGCAAGCACGGGCTCAGCGTCGACCAGCTCAACTCGGTCGACCTGATCACGGCGGACGGCGAGTTCGTCAAGGCGAGCGCGGACGAGAACGCGGATCTGTTCTGGGGAGTCCGCGGCGGCGGCGGCAACTTCGGGATCGTCACGGAGTTCGAGTTCAACTGCGTCCCGCTCGGTCCAACCGTCCTGGCGGGCCCGATCTTCTGGCCGATGGAGCAGTCGGGCGACGTCCTGCGGTTCTACCGCGACTGGGTCGCCGACGCGCCGGACGAACTGATGACGATCGTCGTCCACCGCAAGGCGCCGCCGCTGCCCTTCGTCCCGCAGGAGCTGCACGGGAAGCCGGTCGTGATGGTGGTCTGCTGCTGGGCTGGTGAGGTGGAGAAGGGGGAGAGGTTCATCCGCCCGCTGAAGGAGTTCAATTCACCGGTCGCGGACGTCTGCGTGCCGAAGCCGTTCCTCACGCACCAGGCCATGTTCGATCCGGCCTTCGTGCCGGGCCGTTGGTACTACTTCAAGAGCTGCGACGTGCCGGAGCTGACGGACGAGGTGATCGACATCACCGTCGAGCATTCGCTGCGAATCGAGTCGCCGCAGACGTCGTTCCCGATCTGGCAGAAGGGAGGCGCGGTCGCGCGAGTTGGGGAGAACGAGACAGCGTTCAACGGCCGCAACGCGTGCTTCACGTACAACATCGGCTGCTGCACGGAGACGAGCGAGGGCTTCGAAGCGGAGCGCGAGTGGGCACGGAACTTCTGGTCAGCGCTGGAGCCGTGGCACGAGGGCGTGTACATCAACTTCCTCGGAGACGAGGGGGCGGATCGAGTCCGCGAGTCCTATGGCGCGGAGAAATACGACCGGCTGCGTGCTCTAAAGCACAAATACGACCTGGACAACTTCTTCCGGATCAACCAGAACATCCCGCCGACCTAGCCCCGCGGCGCCGGGCGAAAGCTGTGCTTTCGCCCGGGTATTTGTTCGCCGCTTCGCGGGGAACGTGCGCGGGCCGAGCCCGCGCACTCTCATTGGGGTTCCGGTTGGCGCGGGTCGTGGTCCGCGTGCAGCGGCGCTTCGCGTCGCCGCACGCGTTAGTCCGCCTACGGTTAAGCGGCTGCGCTCGCTTAACCTGCGGCCATTGGCGCGTCTGCAATTCGGAGCGGCTCCCGGTCAATCTCTGGGCGCGCGCAGCTGGTCTGAGAGCACGCGGTACTCGGTCGCCATCAGCTTGTCCTTCGTGCGGCCGGATACATCCTTCATCGCGATCAGATGGTCGAGCGATGCGATCAAGATGAGCTCGCCCTCGACCTCGGCGGGCGCGCCTGCCGCCTCTTTCAGCTTGTCGTAGGACGGCTCACCGTCGGGATCCGCGAGGATGTCGAGGCTCCCGTACGGCGTCTCGAAGGTGAAGCGCGCCCCCGACTTCAAGGTTCGCGCGTCGAGCTGAAACGGAACCTCTGGAGGTGCACCGCGCAGGGTGGCTCCGAGCTCGCGAAGGGCAGACGCAAGCCGCCGGAGATTCTCGTTGCCGCGCGCGTAGGCGATGTCGACGTCGTAGCTCGGATACGAGGAGCCGTGTGCAATCCCGGCGAGTCCGCCGATGAGCACGAAGTCGACGCCGTGCTCGAGGAGCTTCCGAAGGATCGGTTTCGGCTGGAACTCAGCGGGTTCGGGCGACGCCACGGTTCCGCACCACGAAGTTCGCGAATGAGGCGCCGTGGTCGATTCGCTGCGAGACCGTCCGACGCAGGTTCTGCTGGAGAAGTGTCACGTCGTGCCCGTAGTCGATCGGCCGCGCCTCAAGCGCGAGTTCCTCGCCGAGCAGGTCGAGCAGGTGTTCCAGTGTGTCCACGGAGGGTGAGACGAGGTCTCGCTCGATCCGAGAGATAGCGGCCTGGGAGGTGCGAGCCCGGTCGGCGAGCTGTTGCTGGGTCAGTCCGTGGCGGAGCCGAGCCTTGCGGAGAACCTCTCCTGACTTCACGCGCTCAGCATATCAGATCTGACGTGCAATAGCATGGCGGCTCTAGACGCAGCCATCGCGCGTGGTCATCGCCTTGGACCTCGAGCTGGCCTGAGCCCGATCTAGGTTGTAGAAAATAGCAGGAGAACGGCAACCTCCTGCTACGGTTGGAGTATGAAGCGCGCACAAACCGCGGAACGCACTGTTCGCCACGTCGTCGCGCTTCGCTGCGCCGAATCGGCGGTCAGCGACGGGCGGGAGCGGCGGCGCTTGAAGCGTGTCGAGCGTGAGCTTCGGAGGGAAATCGAGGTGGGCGTCCCCAAGACACAGGCCGCTGCCGTGCTTGCCGTCAGTGTCACCGCACTCGACAAGTGGATTGGCCGTGGGCGGCTCCCAGTTGTCCGCCGGCCGGGGTCGAGCCGCGATCAGGTCGAGGCCGGGGCGTTGCTCGACCTCGCCCAGGAGGTCACGCGGCTGCGCGAGGTCGGCCAAACACGGGGCGTGCTGGCGAAGGCCTTCGAGCGACTGGCGAAGCGGGGGAAGCCCAGCCCGAAGCTTCACCCGAACCAGTCGGCTCGCGAGCTGCGGCAGCACTACCTGCGAACGACCTCACGGGATCGGCTGAAGGAGACCGCAGACCTGAGCCGCGTCCTGACGTCCCTGGCGACGCGTGGCGCCGCGGCGAGAGAGCGCCGAACGTCGAGCGCATGAGCCGCGGCGATGGTGAGTCTCCGGCGCTCGACTTCTACGGGCTGCTCCGGGAGCTACGCGAGCACGACGTCGAGTTCGTCCTCATCGGCGGCTTCGCGCTGGGTTTCCACGGCGTGCCGCGCGGCACGAAGGACGTCGACATCGTTCCCGATCCGAGCCCGGCGAACATCGCACGTTTGTGGCATGCGCTCCAGGCGCTCGACGCCAGGCCATCCGAACACGGCGACTTCCGTCTCGAGGAGATGCCGGTCCCTTTCACACTGGAGGGGCTCCTTGAGGGCGGGAACTGGTCGCTCGAGACGCGACGCGGTCGTCTCGACGTGATGCAGTGGGTCGCCGGTGTCGAGGACTACGACGAGCT
>WNGF01003382.1_pt1 | contig 27149 bp, 32 predicted proteins | sample 5400641 | NCBI WGS metagenome assembly WNGF01 (sample SAMN13153371, study PRJNA577476) | soil metagenome | isolation source: 80 cm soil or saprolite under grassland replicate 2 | place: USA:California | collected 2016-06-15 | reverse complement strand
AGTTAAAGCTTTTAAAATCTGTGATGACATCAGAAACGACTTTTAGTCCGGTACTATAATTGAAAGAGATGAAAGCCTATGCGTGTTTGATATAGGCTTTTTTATGTTCATGGGTCAGTAAAAAGCTTTAGAGGTACAACTATCCCCTCTTGGCATTGCTCTTCCATTGCTTTTGCTTTCGCACATCATCTGTTACAAATGTTTCACCTTCTTCATTGACAACAAGTGAGATAATACCATTGAATTTTTCTATTACTACATATTGCATAACTATTGGCTTTAAAGTGAATGTTCATGTTTGAAAAAATTATATCAAACCTCCATCTGCAAAAGAGTAATAGTTTGTTGAATTGATAATAAGATAATCTACTTTTTCAGGAGAAACCTCTCAAAAGAAAACTCTCCGTTCGGGTATTGTATCTTCAACAGATGGCGTAATATTCTCGGAAGGGTGATTTTTACATCCAAATTATTGGACATTTTATCCTCATTATTTGATATATTTTATTGGAATATTGAAAGGGGTGTGAATGCCTCCAGCGGAGCCACAGCCCCGATTGTAGACGGTTTAAAGAGAGAAACGATTCTATTCAAAGGGAAAATGCCTCTGACGGATCGCTTTAAAATCAATTATGAGAGAATCAATTTTCACTTGAAAATTATTCCTTTCCTACTTCATTTACGTGTCATCTATTTCTTGCACTTTCATTGGTAGTATTGATTGGTAGATGATACGATTAAGATTCCGTTCTGTAGCAGCAGGAAATAGGCATTGTTCGCATTGTTCCAGTAATAAACCTTTAATTCGATTTATGAACATTGTTATATTCATTGATTACCATTTGTGTTAATGCATCATAAAATTCGTTGTGAAAAGGTTCTGGTCTTTGATTTACAATATCCCCCAGAGAAGATTCATCACCTTTAACCAAAATATAAATACACTGTTGATGTTTGAAAATTTTAGATTGATTTGATTCATTAATAACATTGTAAAGAACAATAAGAATTTCAAATTCCGAACCAACAAAATTTTCAACATCTTTGGGAATAATATTAAAGAAACCTTCAATTATATAAGAAGCTTTTTCATCCGTATAATTGCTCAGTTTATTTTAAACTCCTCATTCACACGCGATTATACTTTGAATAGTGGAGGGAAATCTGTATTTAATTGGTGATGAAGTAGTCCACATCTTATCTTTTTTTGTTAAAGATATTATCTCATTTATTTCCTTAATCTGCAAAGGCGGAATAACCAATATTACATCAGAAAAATCAAAGTTGTAAACTATTGCAGCGTAGATATTTTGACCATTATGATCAAAGCAAATTAGATTTGGGGTCATGAGTTTAAGATATTGGATTTTTAAAAAATTGAGTTGAAGCCGTAAAATTAGATAACAGGTGTAGGCAAAGAGAATAAAGCCATTGCATCCCGGACAAACGAATATTTTGCCGCTAGCGAAAATGCCACTGGCACTCAAGGGTTCGAAGGAATTGTTGGAAGAAGTTATCTGTTATTAAATGTGTTTGATCTTATCACACAGGTAGCACCTACAGATACTTCTGTACTAATTTTAGGTGAAAGCGGAACAGGGAAGGAACGAATTGCAGATAGCATACATAATCTCTCTCCGCGTAAGAATAAGCCGTTTGTAAGAGTTAATTGTGCTGTGCTACCATCCACATTGATCGAATCTGAATTGTTTGGGCATGAAAAAGGAGCTTTTACAGGCGCCTTTGATAAACGAATCGGTAAATTCGAAAAGGCAGATAAAGGAACTATTTTTTTGGATGAAATTGGTGAGATGCCACTCGACCTACAAGTTAAATTGTTGAGGGTATTGCAGGAAAAATATATTGAAAGAATCGGTTCGAAGGATGTAACTAAAGTGGATGTGCGGATTATTGCGGCAATTAATCACAAACTGGAAAAAGAAGTTGCAGAGGGACGATTCCGCCTTGATTTATATTATCGCCTTAATGTATTTCCAATTGAATTACCCACATTGCGGGAACGAACCGAAGATATACCTGATCTCGCTTACCATTTTATAAATTACTATAACCGTAAAGCGGGAAAAAAAATTACAGAACTATCGGATAAAGTAATGAAAGATATGACTTCTTATGACTGGCCCGGAAATATTCGTGAGCTTGAAAATTTAATAGAACGAAGCGTATTGCTTACGAAAGGAACAGTCATTGAAAACATATCACTCCCGGTGGTAAAAAAAGAAATTTCCAATACTCAAGATTTGCATATAAAGACAATCCATGAAAATGAAAGGGATTATGTAATTGCAGTTCTGAAAAAAATGTAATGGTAGAATATGGGGTAGTGGCGGAGCAGCAGAAGTATTAAATGTGCCGCCGTCTACATTAAAGTCTAAAATGAAAAAGCTGGAGATTCAGAAAGAAAATAATCACTAACCAAAGAAGATAAATAAAGAACTGGGAAGGGATGACTAATATATATAGTCAATTAGACCGCACAAGTTACTGCTTGTATACTGGTGAGTAGCTAATTCAATTCTCTTGTTATTAATTGTAAGACGCAAATAAATAGCAGCTCTACCATTTTTGGAGCGTTGCTTATTAATCCAGAAAAGGATAGAAAAAGTTTGATTTGCTTTATTCATAAAAACAGCTTTTTGCTAACCGAATATTGTTCTATTTATTCCATTTTAGCTCTTCCAAATTGCTAGTTGCATTTTGCAAAACTCAATACTGGTAAGCCTTTCAGAAAAATTCGGTTAGCAAACCTAAAAAAAAATCTGCTAACCGAATTGCTAACCTTTTCTTTGATATTTTGTAATTATTTGCTATCTTAAAAATGCAAAACCCGCATAAAACCTAGATTTTAGACGGGTTTGTTTTCCCTTGATATGCTTTTAGTAGTCCTATCGAACAAATATCGAACTTTTTTATTGACGATTTAAATCGGTTAGTTAACCTTTTTGCAATTTAGAGTAAGAGTATAAAGTCTTTTCAACTGAAATTAAGGGTACCCAACCAATACACCTTTCGAACCATTTTATAGAAGATTTGAAAAGATTCGCAAATTTATTTGCTACATAAGAATTTTTCTATTTAGTGCATTAGTTACTCGTTTACCGTAAGGTTAAAGTTTTTTACTACTTGATTGAATACCTTCTTTACGTCGACTGTGCCTAAACCCATCTCTTTGAAAATAGCTCCATCAGGTAAATCGTTGGATACAGCATTTGCAAACTCTTGCATGTGTGCTTTAATACTTCCAGGTATTTCAAAGAAATCATCTTCTGTAAACATGATGGCTAATCGAAAGACATCAGCTTTATGTTTTTTAATTTGTTTCGAATCTTCTTTGCTGCCATTGGCAATTCTTTCTGTTATTTCTAAAACTGCTTTAGCTTTTAAGCAAATTAAAGCTTCAGTATTTGCTCTTCTTAAGCCATTTTCATCTTTGCTATGTTCTCTCATGAAATGGTAATAATCATCACTTAATAGGATAGCGGATAAGCTGGATAAATCATCATCAACTGGAATTGGCGTTATATGTGCATCTTCATCCAATTCGATAATGTCAGGTGGTCGAGAAAATAATTCTATTTGTAATGGAAATTCTTTATTCTCAGGATTTGTAAAACGATAGTATCGCCTATGATCTGCACTTTTTTCTTTCCTTTCATAATTTCCATCTTGTATAAATTTCCAGAACTGTTTTACGAAATCAGGTGTTAAAGCTTCTACTATGAGGATTAGATCGATATCTTTTGTAGCTCGGGGTGTAAAACCTGCTTCGTTAATTATTATATCGCACGCTGTTCCACCTATAATTAAATAATTTTCCGGGTAACCGCTGAAATAGGTTTTGAATATTTCTATGCCTCTTACCATATGTATTTTTCAATTATTTGTTCCAATGCAATTTCAATTCTCTCGTCCCTACTCTCTTTTAAACTCAGGTATAAAGAAAGTGGATCAACGTTTGCTTCTTGTGTAATTCCTTCAGCCAGTTTACCAGGATCATACTTCCATATCTCCAAACAATATCTTCCTTCCTTCTCATTCAAATTGATCCATTGTTTGTTTTTCTCCATACTGTAGAATAAAGTTTTCTCTACAGCGCGGTATTCTTGATAACCTGGTGCTATATCAGTGTATTCGGGTAAAGCAGAATTATTACTTCTAAATAAAAATAAAGTCTCAGGCAGTTCATCTACATATACTCTTTTTATTACCGGATTTACCATTATTGGTAATGAGTCATGCCATAGTTCTGTAATGGGTTTAGCAATATGAAGATATTTTTCTTTTGTTCCCCTTACATTGCATAAGTCGTGATATTTTAAATTATCAACTGCTTTTGAAATGCCCATCTGTGTATAATTTAGCTTCTCTGCCAGTTGCTTAAAGGTATATTGTTCGATAGATTCGCGACGATGGAGAATTTTATAAAGAAGTATAAACTGTGCAGATGGAAGTAACTTTTTCTTCTCTGGTTTACGTTTAGAATAGGTTTCTCTTAAATCAATAAAAAGATCTGGCAAGAACAATTGTTTGCCAGGGACAATGAAATTAATTCCTTTCTCAATTAATCTTTTTCGATTAAGCCCAGTAAGATCATTAATTACTAATACAGTTTTTCTATTAAATATCTCCTTTAAGAATTGTGTGTGTTTTTCCACCTGACTTGTTGTGAACCCTTGCTCGTTTTTCACTTCGGCGAAAATTAGCTCGCTATTATAAAATCGAGCATAATATAATTTAAAACCCTCGCGTATATAAAAAGGCAATTTTTGGAGAGATTCGACAGGTTCAAGCGTTATAGATATCCCTAGAACTTCCTTTAAATAATATTTTAGCTTCTCCATTTTTTTACTGATAAACTAAAAAATAAATAATAAACTTGGCATGTTTATCATAAAAAATTGAGTTTATTATATTATCTTTCAGCCATTTACGGGTAAAAATAAAGAATTTAAATAATTTCTTAAAGAAATATTTCCATTAAACCGAACTGGATGATAACTTTTATAAGAGTCAGCTTTGCCTCCATATGCCAGCAGTTCTTTTAACACCTATAAAGTTTAACTAACGGCGGCAATTTAATTTAAAGCAATTATTGAACTCATCATTTCTTAGTTATCAATCCCCTAATAACAAATGTGAATTGTTTTATTTCTTCAGGATGCCACTATTCCAGTAGTTTTGTTTGAGCTATTACAAAATCTATCGATGCTTGGACTTGTCCTTTGAAAATAAAGAAATACGTAAGATCTGCGAAGATGAGGACATAGCCACTCTGCGGTATGGATCAGCTGTAGCTAAAGAGCTTCAGAAACGTTTGGCTGATATTGATGCAGCGAAAAGCAACCGGGTGAAGTTTTTAAAAAGGTCTATTCAAATTATAAGATTGATTTATGTGATGGGTATCGGCTTATTTTTTGCGCAAACCCTGTTTATATACCTTTATTGGAAGATAAGATAAACTGGCCTTTGGTCAGACGCATCAAAATACTACAAATTGAAAATACAAATGAGCAAATCAAGTAATTTTCAACCAAACTGGGCCTCCACACCTGGCGATACAATTGCTGATATACTTAAAGACAGGCAGCTTACCTTGCCCATGTTTGCAAAAAAAATGAATAGTACAATTGATCATGTAAGAGAATTACTTCATGGATATGTTTCAATTACTGAAGAAATTGCCCAAAAGCTTGAAAAGGTTTTGGGAGCTTCTGTAGAGTTTTGGCTGAAAAGGGAATCTCAATATAGAGATTCCGTATACAGATTAAGAAACGTGGAAGAGGAAAAGTGGTTTAAAGAATACGATATTTATGCTTTAAGCAGGCCAATAAGCGATTTAGATATTCCAGTCGGTCACATAGGTACAATATTGATGATACATAACAGCGCTCCGATCGTATATAAAGTTGAATTTAGTGATAAGAATGGATATACTTTGGCTCAGATTCCGCTTACAGAAGATTACATGAGGATAATAACTGAAAAAGAGAAAGAGTTATTACGGAAATATAATCTTAAAATTTTACCAAACCCTAGAGAAATGTAACAAATGAATTCTTAAACAATGAATCGCTAATCTTCGTCAAGTAGCTATTCCAAACTTTTTAGGAATAAAGAGTAGATTTTTTGCATCTTGCTTTTAATTGATTTTACTGCTTAGCTGTTACGAAAAGGGAACAACAAAGTGATGCAACAATGTGACCAGTGATGCCAGGAAAAGAGTATTGCAAAGATAAAATTCAATTTAGCGAATAAATCTAGCATAGACATCAAAAAATAAAATCTCACTTAAGTAATGTGCGCATTACTATTACCGATAAAAAGTTGGGACAAGAAGTACTGATGATACCACCAGGATTAATTAGTACAGAGCAGATGTAGTAAGGGCCTCAGATTACTATCCCTTCGGGATAATAATTATTTGGAACAACTAAAAACGTAAAAATACCTGTTTGAAAATTACGTAGAAATACTTATCAAAATTGAGTACTTCCACCCTTGACATAAGGTTTTTTAGATCGTAGTTTAGTAAGGTTAATGTTAATTTAAAAACGAATTTTTTGAACTCCCTTTTACAGGTCAAAATCATAAACACATAAAGTTTTAAACTCAGAAGCTTTATCTGAGCATTATGATGTTATTGGTTCAAAGAGATGGATTTTCATAGTCCTATTGCATTTTCGGGCATATCGGTACAACTCATTTTAATATTCAGAAACCTTAAAAATTTTCACAAATGACAAAAGTAACAAGGATTGAATGGACGTTTCACACATCCGCTCAAGAAGGCAGTAGCACTGATTCACAAGTAACTATTAAAATACTTAGAGATGCGCAGCAGCTGGCATACATCAACCAGGAACCGGGAGAAACAGCGCGGTTGGACAGAGGAGAAGTTGGAACCTATTGGTGGGTTTTTCAAAATCCGACAGGAATTGGAACTGCTGTATCTGGAACCATCGTGCCTTATACAGAAGATTTTGTAAATGGAGTCAGAGGACATTTAAGAGTACAATTAGAAATCCGGGGCGATGATGCATGGCGAATTGGAACAATCGAAAGCAGAGTCATTTCAGGAGATCTTGTATTTACTCCTGGCACCATTGATGATTTTAGATGGGTTGAAAATTCAGAGTCTTTTGTATTTAATGGTGAAGATGTATTAAGTACAAATAGTGGCGAAGGTATTCGAACACTCGACTTGCGCTATAATATCAGTTATAACAATTTTATTAAACTCTATTAATTAAAAATTCTAAACGATGGAGGTCTTATGGCACAAATTATTCTTTTTGGCGGCGGAGATGGAGGTGGAATTATCATTACTGCTGAGGGAGTTCGTCCAATTCCACCTTTCGATCCGGGGTTACGATTGCAATTACGTGGTTTATCAGGACTTATCAATGGCTTTAGACGAGTGTCAGCTAAACCGGGAAATGAAATGTTGACACTGATTAACAGAATATCAAATCTTATTATTGAACAAGTTGAGGCGGTAGTAGGACCGCTTAATGGAAATAATGCTTTAATCTACCAAGATGATGATGGTGGTTTTTCTTGTGGCAGCACTGGCAAACCTCCAATCCCTTTTCCGTGGCCAGCCCGGGAATTTCCCAGCTTTAATGACCTTGTTACTACTGGCGTGTTAAAACATGAACTTCTTGATTTTGTAGCGGCTGTAAGTCAACATGGGGTTAATCTTCTTGAGGCGTTGGAAAATCCCGTAGCTTTTTCAAAAAAGTTAGATATAAAACTTTCGGAAAGAAGCGCTGACGATTTGCGTAGCCTTGCACCCTCTCAAATTAAGAACATAACCGACCCGATAGATCGCGAAGTAGTTGAATTCTTTCAGAAGGTTGCACAAGACGGAAGATTTATAGCAACCTGGGCAACTAAACCAGCGGAGGCAGCAAATGCTCTTCAGGTAAAACTTAGTGATGCAGCCCATGATAAGATAATTGCGGGATCAGCAAGCACTATTTATGATCCGGGGATAGCTATGAATCCAATTGCCGTGGCTGTAGCTGTTGGAATCGTGATTATGTTGGTTGACAAGAATAGTTTTCGACAAGAGATACAGGATTTCTCGGGTACTACTAAATTTTAGCTTCTCTACAATGCAAATTTCTTCAAAGGAACCTTCTGTTCTTCTTGTTAGCCTTCCATGGACGAGTCTAACGGAGCCAAGCCTAGGCCTTGGTATACTTAAGGCAGTACTTGAACAACAGAAGATACCTTGCAAAGTGATGCACTTAAATCTTTTCCTGCTCGAACACTTAAAGGCCAATACTTATTATGCTCTTGCGAATGTGTTTGCCTTAAATGATTTTCTTTTTAGTGGAGTATTGGATGCGGCCATTAGCAACAAACAGAAACAATGGTTGTGGTTAAAAACAAGGGAGTTATTATCTTTTAACCAGATAAATGAGAAAGAATATGGTGGAATTGACGGGGTGGTAGAAAAACTGTTATGGCTTCGGCAGGATGTTTTTCCAAAATGGCTTAATAAATGGGCCGATGAAATCGCAGCTTCAAATGCAACGCTCGTCGGGTTTACCTGCATGTTCGATCAAACGATAGCTTCACTTTCTTTGGCTAATTTAATAAAACAACGTGCTCCGGATAAGATGATTGCTTTAGGCGGATATGCTGTACGTTCTCCTACAGGCGAAGCTATTTTAAAATCTTTTCCATGTATTGATACTGTTTGTGACGGAGAGGGAGAAGAAGTAATTACAAAACTTGCAAAAGCATCATCTGGAGAAATTCCATTATCGTGCGTTCCAAATATACTTTTTCGTACGGATGCCAATAAGATCAACTTTACTATGAAAGCAACCTCCGTTAATTTGAATGACATTCCGGTTCCTAATTACGAAGATTTTTTTGTTGATAAAGAAAGATTATTAAGGGATTATCAAATTGATATAAAAGTAGATCGTTTACCGTTGGAAAATTCAAGAGGATGTTGGTGGGGGCAAACAAAGCATTGTGTTTTCTGTGGAATTAACGATGAAGATCTTCGTTACAGACATAAGAATTCAGATAAAGTTATTCATGATATGGATAGTTTGAAAAAACTGTATGGCTTTAATTCTTTTCGATTTTCAGATTATATCCTGCCTCATCAGTATTTCAAAACATTACTTCCCGAACTAGTTCAAAAAGGGAGGCCCTATCGAATTATATCGGAAATGAAGTCAAATATTAACAAGGAACAATTTGCTCTGTTAACAGGGGCGGGTTTTGATGAGGTTCAACCTGGAATAGAATCATTTTCGAGCAATGTTCTTCGCAAAATGGATAAAGGTGTAACTGCCGTTCAGAATGTGTATACGCTTTTATTGGGTAAGTATCATGGAGTAGCAGTAAGGTATAATATTTTATATGGATTGCCAGATGATGATCCCGATGAAATAAATGCTATGATAGAATTGATTCCCAGATTATTTCATCTTGACCCACCCTCCACAAGGCTACAAATACAAATAACACGTTTTGCGCCGCTGCAAACCAATCCTGAAAGATTTGGAATATCATGTGCTTCCTATGAACCGTCGTATGATATAATTTTTTCAGCAGCTTTTCTTACAAAAACGAACTTTGATTTGAATGATTACTGTTATTACTTTGAACGCACTTATGAAAATTCTCCAGCTCTTAACGGTCTATACAGGAAAATAGACAGTCTGATTGATCAATGGAAAAATGAACAGGATACACGGAAAGTTTCACTTTGTTATAAAGAGTGTAGTGATTGTATAGAAATATCAGATTCACGAAGTTCATTAGATACTCAAATTATTCATCTTTCAAGACTTGAATCAATTGTCTACTTATCCATTCTTGAACCGACAACCATGGAAGTTCTAAGACAGCGCTGCTGCCTTTCAATGAGTGTTAGTAAATTCTCAAATGCAATTGAACGTTTAAACAGTCTTGGCCTAATTTTTCAAGAGGAAGGCAGGATAATCGGTCTTGCAATTCGTGAAGTATAATTTCTTCTGTTCGTCCCTCAGTATTTTTCTAAATAAAGAACATGAACACTTAAGCAATCTGCAAATTTCGCATACATTAAAAAGACATTTTTAGACCCCGCCAATATAACAACATATTCCATCATGGCAACACAAACAGTCGAGTTTCAGTTCATAACCGGTTTAAAGCGAGCGATTTTTCGCAATGCCCGTGTACGCGGAAGCTGGGACATCAATGGCCACTATTCAGACGATTGGACGGAATCACTTATGCAGGAAGACATCGGTGAAGATGGTTGCCCTGTATTTAAAGCATCAATTGCAATTGATCTTGCAGGTCAAAATAAGATTTTTAAATGGGGTGTGATTCTTGATGGCCCGCAGGGAACAAATTTTTGGGGTATTCCAACTGAAGTAAATGATATTAATTCCGTTGAACGGTATCGGCAGTTTCGGCTTAACGGAGGAGGGGTATTGCAAGTTGAACGTTACTATTTAACTTATGGGCGACGCTTAGGTGCGAATAAATTCTTCATAGTTGGAAACAATACACCCGGTTTATGTTTTGGCGTTTGGTCGCCCAATGCTCAAAAGGCAGAAGTAGTATTTGGTAATTCCAATGGCTATATTGCTGATGACGGTACGGGGATTGATCTCACTATTCCCGCGATCCCACTTTCCCTTGGCAGGGACGGTATTTGGGAAGGTAAAGCAACCGGAGGTTTTGGGAATTTTAAAAGCTTTCCTTACATGTATCGCATCATAAATGCGCAGGGGCAAATTGTTTACCGAACGGATATTTTTTCCCGCAGTCAAATAGGAAAAGGGGCGATTAATCCCGCCAATACTAACTGGCCGGGAACGATAGATACGCTGGATGGCTCGGCAAGTTGCAGCGTAGTGATTGATCCTGACGTGGTTCGCCGCACTTTTGCGTCTACGCCAGCGGGAATACTACCGGATCTTATTGCTGCTGAAGAATTCTGGGCGACTGAATTCACGCCGGGTCTTCCAGTACCTGATCGTATCGAAGACCTTATCATCTACGAACTACACGTTGGTTCTCTTGGTATAAGCAAGCCGACAGCGGGTGAGTTAAGTGACGCAATAGCTTTTCTTGATCACATTGTTGATCTGGGTGTAAATGCTATAGAACTGTTGCCTTTGGCGGAATTTTCAGGCAATGCTTTTTGGGGGTATGGCGACAGCCACCATTTCTGTGTTGAATCAAGCGCAGGCGGCCGTGACAAATATCGTTATTTTGTTTGGGAATGTCACAGGCGAGGTATTGCAGTAATCCAGGATGTGGTGTATAATCACTATGATCTCAATGCGGATCGGGCACAATGGCAATATGATTCTGCGTCACCTGAACAGATCATCTACTATTGGTATGAGGGACTTTCCTCTGATTATTCCTTTCCCGAGGGAGGTTATCTCAATAATGGTTCATCCGGTTATACTCCACGCTTTTGGGAAGAAGTTGTGCGTCATCAATTTATTAGCGGTGCCGCGTTTCTGATTGAAGAGATGCATGTGGACGGGCTGCGCGTTGACCTGACTCAGGCAATGCATAGGGATAATACCCTTAATGCGGATGGGCGCTCGATCGGCAACGCCAATCTCTTCGGACAAAAGCTTTTGCGGGAATGGAGCCGCACGCTGCGTATGATTCGTCCATCAGTAATGTTGATTGCAGAAGATCATACAGAATGGGACGCAGTGATTAAACCGCCAGCACAAGGCGGGTTAGGTTTTAATGCCAGATGGGATGTTGCATTCTACCACAACCTGATTGGCGACTCGGATATGGCGGACGGGAAAGCACGCTTGCTAAAACAAGCAGGATTCGCTGGAAATGATTCGCTCCAGATGGATTGGTTCTCCGGTGCTCTCTATGCCAGTCAGTATAACAGAATTGTCTTCCATGAGTCTCATGATGAGGCGGGTAATTCCAAAGGTACAGAACGGACTATCGTGGTAGCGGTTAATTATGCCCCTCTTGTTGAGGCTACACGCATCATGGCAGAAAATCGCTCTAGGCTCTGTTTTGGACTCTCTTTGCTTTCTGCAGGCACTCCTATGTTCCTGATGGGTGAAGAGATAGGAGCACAGAAGCATTATACCTTCGATAATTTTTTGGCAAATCGTGAGGACATTACCGGAGAGCGCACAGGGAATGGAAGAAAACTTTTTCGCTTTTATCAGGATATTATCACTTTTAGCAAGCGACTGAGTTCAGTTAGAAGTCATAACATAGATATACTTCACCAGTCGAATGCATCCCGGGTCATTGCGTTCAAACGATGGAGCGCAGATAAGCAGGTTATTATTGCTGCGAGTTTCAATAATATCGCATTTCGAGATGGCTATATAATTGTAAAAAATTTACTTGCCATTCCAAATGCCACTTGGAAAGAGGTATTTAACAGTGATGCCGTTATCTATGGAGGTGGAAACACCGGTAACAGCGGCGCCATTATTTCTTCAAGTGAAGGTCGTATTAATGTGATAATTCCAGCCTGCGGTTTTGTGGTGCTTGTGAGGCAATGAGAATAATGCTAACTATGTCACACCAAGAAAAAAGAAAAACTGCTATCATTCTTTAATGCGTAGTTCGTTTTTTAACCTTAAAGGTATCAGTCATCCGGTCAATCGCTTTTTCAAAATAAATTTTCATAGTAGCACCGTATAAATTTTTATTAAAGAGAAAAACGTAATAGATAAAATGGTTCATGGCGTTTGCCGTGACGATCAAACATTCAATTCAGTGTTGACAGTCCACGAAATGGTAAGAGCGATCCAGAGATTATCGGAACTGAGTCTCTCCCTTTTTTTATAAAAAATTACGTATTTATACTCTTGACATAGCATTATACTATCTGTAATTTAGAAGATAGAACTTATTGTATTAATTGCACCCGGAAAGCCGAAAACGGGATCATAGAGTAGGCGTTTAAAAACTATACTTATGAGTGTTTTTAAAGTAGACTTGAGTGGTTTAGATCTCAAGCATGAGCATCTTGAAAATATTAATGTTGCCATTCAAAAAGCTGCGGCAGAGGAACTAGCAAAAATTGATCTGAAAGATAAGATTGTTCTTGTTCCGGTAAACCCTGAACGGAATATCAAGGATCGTATTATTTGCGGGATATATCCCTACGTATTAGAGGATAAGGGTTTTGCAAATGAAATAGAGCGCGCCACTAATAGTTTCAAGGAGCAAGGATAATTGATATGGAAAAGAAGCAACGCGTCAAAATCATGTGTCCAAGCAGCCGCTGCAAGCCTGGGGCTCAATTACTGGGTGTCAGGCTTCAGAACGGCGAAGTTGCCATCCTGCCGCAAACATTACTGTTGATGAACAATTTATTGAAAACACAAGAAATGGTTCAATTCCAGAAGAGCGATTTCGATTCGTAAATAAATGTGTTGAAAATGGATGCAGGCAATGGACTGGTACACGCTGTGGTATAGCAGACACTATTGAAAACGCCTGTCGCATTTGTCCGTATGTAATTACTGAAATAACAGAAACCGAGGTAAATGAATTCTTTGAAGACGAAAAAAACATAGTGCTGAGGGTTGATGTTTGAATAATAACCGATGGTTTAGAATAGGACTCATTATTACAATTCTCGCGAAGAAATAAGAAATCCGCTTTTGAATATCTGCTCACTTCAACTCTACCACAACTCCTTCAATTATAACCCTTGAAAGGAAGTCACTGGTGGCATCATTGCTGCCATGATAAATCCTGTTAGGATGATGTAGGCAGAGAATATATTGTACTTCTTAATAAAAGTAATCGGGATATAAATCTTGATAGTTGGAGCATTTTGGATAAAACAAAAATCAATTGCGATGTTACCAATAATAAAATCATTTCCCGGTGATGCACCTAAAATAATTCTGAGTGGCACCGGCACACAAATGAGTAATAAGGGAGGCCCCATCACCCTTCTCAATACAGAGGGTTTAAAGATTGATGATGTCAGTTATACCAAAACTGACGTTGAGATTCAGGGTGAACTTGTGGAATTAAAATGGAAAAAACATACGCGTATATTTTATTAATCAAACCAAAAATAAAAAAATGAAGGCGTCTAAAAACGGTTTTTCCGTTGCTGCATATAAAGGGGATGCAAAAACCCTGCTTGCATTTAATTTAACCGAAGCAAAAGCAAAAGACCTCGCTGGGTTTACAATACAATGTAAGCCTGGCAGCAATCCATCTTATTTCCTGTTTAATCTGCTTGCATTTAAAGAACCTCAAAAGCATGCACAAGATCCAAACGAACCCGCCAATTCAAGTGTCAACGCACCTTTTCAGAAATTTCGGTGGCTCCATGTGCCAGGTATTTTCCATCAACTTAAGCGTGTTTTCTTTGGGAATTACACCTACACCATTACTCCGCGCTATTTTAAAAATAATCAGCTTCTTTCACTTGATCCGGCTAAGAGCCTGTCTTTTGACATAGACGTTTCTCCTTTTGAAAAAAATGATGTGGCGGTTGGCTTCACAAGAGGGTTTGTCCAGTCCCAAGCTTTTGTTCGCCACTTTGGCAAGAAAGCTGTATTTAAGCCAAAAAATGGAGATTTTATTTTTAAGACGGACGCAATTGCTGGTACGAATGAGAAAGGCGAAACGTACACATTTCAGGAAGAGTATGAATGGCTTGGTTTCACGGCAAGGAAAAAGATATTTGACCTACTTGGTGATGCAAAAAATAACGCAGATACTTCTCTTGACGTTTTAGCATATGATCTCTATGAACCGGATATTTATACTGATCTTTTAACATTAGCAAAAGAAGGAAGGATACGGATGATTGTAGATAATTCAGCTTTACATCATGACAAAAATGGAACAAAAAATGAAGATCGCTTTGAGAAACTATTTATTGAAGCTGCTACAAATGATGCAGAAATAAAAAGGGGAAGATTTGGATCTATTGCTCACTGCAAGATATTTATTCTTAAGAAAAACGGAAAGCCGATAAAAGTGTTAACTGGCTCAACTAATTTTTCGGTAACCGGACTTTATGTTAATTCCAACCACGTGATTCTTTCCAAAAATAAAGATCTGGTACAACTTTATGGAAATATGTTTGAAGAGGTCTGGAATGGAAATGTTTCATTGAATTTCAGGGATTCTCAATTTGCAAATAAATTGATTCCTTTTGCTCCTCCGACTTTAACAGACGCGAATGTTTCTTTTTCACCTCATACGCTGCCCTTTGCACATGATAATTTACAAAGTATTGCCGATAGGGTTAAAGATGAAGAAAACATCAACAAAAAAAATGGCAGCGTTTTCTTTGCGGTGATGGGAATTACAAATGGAACTGGGCCAGTGTACCCAACCCTCCGAAAAATTCATGAAAAGCAAACAATATTTAGCTACGGAATTTCCGACGCTCCGGGAGGAATTTCTTTATATAAGCCAGGACGGAAAAGAGGAGTTTTGCTCACTGGAAAAACGGTCACCTCAAAACTGCCTCAGCCTTTCTCAAAAGAACCAGGAATCGGTAGTGCTCATCAGATACACCACAAGTTTGTAGTATGCGGATTTAACGCAAATGATCCTGTTGTGTGGTGTGGCTCTTCAAACTTAGCAGAAAATCCTGAACAAAATAATGGCGATAATCTCATTGTCATAAGGGATCCAGACCTTGTAACGGTGTTTGCTTTGGAAGCGTTGGCACTGATTGATCACTTTCATTTTCGTAATACACATGCCTCAAAAACGAAGTCTGGTAACACTAAACCACAGAATATCATTGATTCTGATGAGTGGAGCAAAAGTTATTTTGATGAAAGTGATTTGCACTTCAACGACAGGACGCTCTTTATTTAAAAACTTTTTACTCAAATCAATATCTAACTACTTGAGTTTTCTTCCTCCTATTACAGGATTAACATAGAGAACTGACCTTATATCTACAGTTTTTTTTCTTTTGTGCCTATAATATCAGCGATAGCATTGTGTAAATCTCTAAGGTATTACGTAAAAATACGGTAATAAAATACAGTATTTCTACTCTTGATTAAGGTGCGACAACAAAGTATTTTAGTAACGCAATAAATGAATAAATTTTTTAAATAGACTCAAAGGTGAAAACGGATTAGGAGTAAGCAAAAATTGGTCAATAGATTTTTATTTGTAGTAACTGCAATTTACTTATACAAGATACCCACTACCTCTTGAGGCAATTACGTAATTGGATAGCACCTTAATTGTATGTCCTGTATAAGTTCTGCAACGTATTTGCACCTAAAGATCAATGAAAATAAACCATAATACAAAGGGATAATTGTTGGCACCTTTATTAAAAACAGTAGCACCCGGTAGGCCGAAAAGGGATTAAGAGTAGGCGAAAAAAAATACATGTTCTATGCCTGAAGAAAAAATAACATTAGATACACTTTATATTGTTGATTCTTCCGATAACAATATAACATTAGAGGTTAACATTGGAGATGAAGGGCAAACAAGCGATATGTCCATAAGGCTTGAGGATACTTTTATTGTTGAAAACCTATCAGGCGATCTTGAGGAAACACTATTAGGAACAAATGAACAATTAAATGGAAAAAAACTAACTATCGTCGCTACTATAGCAGACACTTCGCGAACAACAAATTTTACCAGTTTGACCATTCATTTAAAGGGAGGATTTATTTCTAATGATTTTGCATTATCCAAAACTGTTAATGAAGAAGGAGCATCTGCTGACTATTTATGCCTTATTGAATTTTTTAAACCATAGTTCCAGTCCATTAAATTCAAACTGTATGAAATGTATCCTTATTTTTATTTTGTTGTTTGTAATTGTAACTCCGCTTACTGCGCAAAGTGATATTGATACCACTATTAAGATCGATTTATTAAAGGCCCCTGTTTCTCCAGCTTCTAATCTTTTAGGTATAGCCCCGAGTGATGTAGATAAACCTACCGATGTTTCAGCTTTCATGCTATCTCTTCAAGCTGCTACTAATGCCTTTACAAAACTTCCAGCTAACTATGCTGTCGACATTGCACCATATTGGCTATTTAAAAACAGCAAGAAGGGGGATATTACAACGGAGGGTTTTAAAAAATCTAAAGGACCAGATGTTTTTAAACAGACTTTGATCTTGTCATTTGCTGTTAAAAATCCCGATTCAACAGAAACGGGGTTCAATTCTAAAAGTATTTATGGGGGCTTTGGTATTAAGTTTTCAATTCTCCGTGGTCATTACGATGAAGAAACCAATCAGGCGCTGAAAAAAATAAAAACATTTCAAGATATCAAACTTAAACATTTAGATAGTTTGATGACTGAATATAAGGCTAATACTGATCCGGATGTCGCTAGATTAAGAAAAGAAAGAAAAGATCTGTTCAAAGGAATAAATGTCAACGATAAATCTCCGGAGAACCAGGCTAAAGTTCAAGGCATTTTCGCGAGTGCAGATTTCAGGAAAATCACTGATACACTTAATCAGATTCTTACATTTACTGAAACTGACAGTGCTGATGCAATTCAAAACGTTGACAAGCAAATTCAATTAGTTGCTGCTGCCTTTCAAACCAACCGAATTGGTTTAACATGGGATATAAATGCAGGAATTAGTGGAGAATTTGTAAACAAACGATTTGATAATTCAAAAGTTCACAATGCTGGTATTTGGATAAACCTGGGATATACAACAAATAAGGGTCATTCATTTCTTTTTTTAATTCGATATCTATATAATCCTGATCAAATATTTGCTAAAGAAAACGCAATAAATGACATTGGTAATATCTCCACTTTAGATGGGGGATTTAAGTATGCCTATTCACAATCGCAATCCAAATTTAATTGTAGCATTGAGACTATTTACAGAAGTGTCCTTTCAAGTGATACCATTGATCCTTCATGGAGATTAATAGTAAATGCAGATTATGCTATTTGGCAAAATCAAAAACTGACTTTTTCTTTCGGGAGAAATTTTGATGGTACAATTACTAAAGATGGAAACTTAATTGCAGCATTAACTTTCTTAACAGGTTTTGGTAATAAAAGATAATAATTTTTTTAAAAATAATTTATGAGTATTAGTAAAGGTTTTTTCAAGACAAAATTTATTTACTTATTAATTGCCTCTGGTTTCATGGGATTTGCCATGACACTCTTAGTATATGTGAAATGCAAACCTTTATTAAAGGATAAGGATTATACCTTTCACGAGCCTGCTGTTAATAAAAATGACATTATTGATAGCTTTAATCAAACTTATCTGGATTCAATCGAACCTGTTTTTAAAAAATATGATTCTTTAAGGAAAAGGATTGAGCATTTAAATTCTATAAAGGCACAAACGACAAAAAAATGAGTAATGAGGATAGGAACACATTAGTTCGATTCAAACAAAATGAAGATTCTTTAAAGCACCAACTTCAGATTAATGATGACACTGATAGAAATACTCTCGCTCAATTCCTTGCCCTTCAAAAAGATACTTACAGAAAGTACCGGGCCGGGCAAAACAATAAAATTGCTTGACTCTTCAGAGGTGGAAAAAGAATTAAGCTTATCCGATAGTTTAATCAACTAAATTTCCTGATGAGCGATAGTTTACATAAAGACTTTCCTTTAAGAAAAAAAATAACGCTATACATAAAGAATTATAGTGCTAACAATATTGGTTTTTTTGAGAAGTACCCTGATTTTGGATTATGGATTTTATTTACTTGTGCAACGGTATCGGTTTGGTTTATATTATCCGTGATCTTTTTTACAGATATTTTTAATTATTACACTAATGTCAATAACTATTACACAAATGTTTGTAGTATAATTCCTAAGGAAATGATACAGAAGTCCGAAAAAGCGACTCAGAAAACTAAAGCCAGGATTTTAACTCCCGGCAAGCTAATTGGATTTCTTATTTACTCCTTAATATTAGTTGCCCTTTTTATAGGAATTCAATTTATAACCGTCTATGATCACTCTATTGTACCCGCCAACTTATTCATAACAAATTACCTTGTAAAATTCCATTTCTTCCTTATTACCGGAGGTATTATATCATCTTTCTTTTTTGGTGGCTACCTGACAACAGGGGAAGTTCTAAAGGAAATTACATTGCTGTCCGCGTATGTAAACAAAGAAAAATTAAAAGATAACCTTGATAAAAATAAGAAAAACAATTTGGAAAATGCATCCAATGCCATCAGCAAAATCTGTGCATTATCATTAAAAAATCTAAGCAAATATTTTTATATAGCATCTTTTATTTTAACCGCCGTTGTAATAGTTTCAGGAGTTTTATTTTCAGGTATCAATAGTCTCGATATTTCTAAACTTTATAAAGAATCCTTCAACCAAAATTTTTTAAACTATGATATAATCTATTTATTTGGCGGTTTATATTCACTTCTTATTCTTTTCTTTTATTTGCCATTAAGATTGACGTTTTCTCAGGTTAAAGAAAAATATCCTGAAGCAAACAATCAAGATGAAAAACAAGAGACGACAAAAAAGTCTGCGTTTTACAATGACAAGGATTTTTTAAATCGTCTTAAAGAAACTTTTACTGTTTCAACACCTTTGCTGGCTGCACTTATTCAACTAATCATTGATGTATTATCCAATACATAATTTTTGACTTGTTTAATCTCTGTGCAACTTCCAAAAGCTGCGAAGCAGGCTTGGAAGAGTCATTTTCGAAAATTCTTTATTACTGAATGAGTCTTTAAATTTTAGATCGTCTGTATGCAATGGTAAAGATTAAAATCGCTACTTCGTCATCTTTTTTGTATCAATCAGTTTATTGTCTATAAGGAGCAGTTCAATGCCGTGTTACATCGCTGCCCGTAGAGAAACTATGGATTGCGGATTAAAAATCTTTTTATCTTCTGATTAGTATCGCCAAGAGTAGGGTCACTTTTAAAATTCGTTATCAATTTTTGAATTGAAATGGATACATGCCAGTGTAAGTATCGAAAAACGAGAGGAGATGTTTGTTGAGTTTTGCGAGAAAAATTAAATCATTATAAACAGAGAAAAAGTTTCTCAAAAAAACCGTCTCAGTTCTTTGAGACGGTTTTTAATATTTGATCGGAATGCCGCGAAAATATCAGAGCACCTTCAATTCTTTTTCATAAACCTGACCATTGATTATAGCTGATATATAATATAGACCGGGTTTATTACCTATTTCATTGCGTGAAATTGTAACAGAAGAATTGTTTACCCTTCTGTGCAATACTACATAGCCAGATTGATTAGATATGGTAATCGCTGACATAAATTTTTTATCCCTGGTTGCTATTGTAAAACGATCTTGTGCAGGATTCGGACTTAATTTTATCATATCCCCCGAAATATCGGTTTTGTTACTTCCTGCGAATGAAGCAAGTGGTTCCCGTTTTTCTATTTCAATATGTGAGAAGATGATACCGAAAAAGTTGCCCATATTCAAAATTCTAAAATCTGCTTTCCTTGTAGTATTTCTGTTGTTAAAAACGCCATCAAAAAATTTCTACTGAGTCGGTTATCCAGTTTTTAGTATTGGTAAGCGTTACAGTTTTGGCTAGTACATTGGTTCCCGCTTTTGAATCATAATAGATTCTGAATTTGGAATTACTTCCACTGCCTGAATCAAGATAAGTATATTTCAACATGATATGATAACCGTTGGTCGGTCTGTGCACGGTATCTAAGAATTTTCTCAGGAACTCCAGTAAGGTTATTAATTTGTCTATTTATTTCTTCGTAGTTGGCGTTGTAACTTTTTTGTTAACATATGTACCAGCACCAATTTCCTCAGTAAATACCTTTTTAGCTTTATTCCAAAGAAAAGGACCAACAAATATTATTTCATCGGTATTTTCATTTTTAATTCGTACCCTCCAAAAAGGCAAAGTTTCTATTTTTGTGTGATAAGCTACAAGTGTTTCACAATTGGACTTATCATTGCATAGATAAAATCTTTCAGTTGGTATATAAAACCATCCTGTAGTTATTCTTCCGTCAGGCCAAATTATTATACTAATCACACGGCCACTTAAAATCCATAGCAGCATGATAACACCTAAAAAAAGAAGTTTTGTCTTTTTGGGGACTTTAAAATAATAGTATAATAATAATCCAAAAAGTATAAGTAAAAGTGTAGGCAAGGTTACATTGGTTGCAGCTAAACTCTCCATAGAACTTATACTTCCGGTTACAAGCGAAGTACTTGAAAAATAACCAAAAGAAGTTAGAGCTATCATACAAAGGAAAAGAATACCTAAAAATATTATCGTTATAACCGAAATAATAACCTTCATAATTGTATCATTTTCGCGGAACAGTGAATGTAGCAACTGTTGTAATTATATTATTATTTTTCCTTTTTGATGGACTCATAAGAGTTTTAGCCTCCCTTCAAACTTTTTCCATTACTAGTTCAATCTGCAATGTCATCTGAAGTGCTTTGCAAAAACTTTGTATCTTCTGTAGCCTTCATTTCTTTCCAGTCGGCGTTGAAACTTTCTTGTTTGTGAATGTTTCTTTTTCTGTTGTCATTTCTTTCAACCATTCTTCATACATTTTCTCCGGCATTTCCCTATAACCAAGTTTGGCTAAAGCGATGTAAGCATTTTGCATTTCATTAAAAGCAACGGTAGGCTTTGGAAAATTCCCTTCTCTTTCTTTAAGATATATTTTCTTTAGTGTTTCTGCTTTCAATAATAAAGCCATTGGGTTTACGGGATGATATCGCAAAACTAAATTGCAGCATTTAAGAATAAAGCCATCGTAATAATTATGTGTTTGGAATTCGTATTCTTTTTGTAAGGTCAAGTACACATAAAGCAATGGATTGTTGATTGCTTAATGTGTCCATATATATATAAACCACTCTTGATGGCTTCGGGATTTACATAACCTGTAACCATTACCCAGCATCAGTAGGAAATGTGGCACTTGTTAGCTCTGTGTTATACCAGCCAATTTTCTCGCTGTAATTTTTTATGTAGATGTGGTTAGGTGCAAGTGAGAGCAAAAATATAGTGGTTAGCCCATTAGCACAGCACTTGCCAACCTGCTTCATAATGGTGCGAAAATCTTTAATCCAGCGGAAACATATTTTTTTACATTGGAATCGGCGCTGATAAGTGTATAATCATTAGAGATAGCCTGCCAGATCAGCATACGATCAAAAGGGTCTTTGTGATGAACTGCTGTTAGCTGATGATAAGTACTGCTATCATGAGAGGAGAGGGTCTCGGTGTCAAACCCCATTTGCAGGCATAGATCAGGAATGTCTTCCGGCGAAAAACCAGTCAATTGTATTTTGTTTAATGAGCTCTTGAGGGAGATTTCCCAAAAACTGATTGTACTTGCGACAATCCGGTGATCGGGACTAACAATAATATCTTTAACTTTTTTTGATAGTTTTTTTGTATCGGTAATAGCCCAGATCAGATAATGGGTATCCAAAAGATATGTCATAAGCCCAGAAATTCTTCTTCTGTGATTTTAAAATTTTTGCCAAATCTTACTTTGCCCTTGCCTTCCAAAATGCCAATTTTCCTTTTTGGTTTTTTAGCCTTTTCTTTAGGCACCAGCCTTGCAACAATATCTTTTCTCTTTCCATAAGAGATACCAATTTCTTCGCCCGCCAATACCCTTTTCAGCACTTCGGAAAAATGGGTCTTAAATTCACCTACACTCATCGTTTCCATAGCATTACTTTTTATTCAAACAAAGATATTATTAATTTGACAAGTTGTCAAGAAAAAAGGGTAGTCTTATTTAAACTTCAGAAATAGCCGGCACTAATTCTTCCTGTGTATAGAAATAAGGCTTTCATGTAGGGATAAGGCAGTTTCGTGCAATTTATGAAAGGCTTGGGGAAATATCAGGGATGTTGTGCGTAAAATCGTATTTGAAATGGCAAAGCTTGCGTAAAGGCACCCCAACAAATTTTTAAAATTTGAAAATGAGAAAATCAGCTACCATATTATTTTTCCTTGCGGTGATTTTAACTGCTCGCGGGCAAACAACCAGCCCTGTGGAGTGGCAGTCCAGCGCAAAGAAAATTGCCGATAAGACTTTTGAAATCCATTTAACGGCAACGGTAGCCGCTCCCTGGAATATCTATTCCCAGCACACACCGGAAGGCGGCCCCGTACCTACGCAAATTAGCTTTATAAAAAATCCTATGATTACGATGGATGGAGAGATAAAGGAAACGGGCAACCTTGTGAAAAAAAATAAAGAGGTGTTTGATGTGGATGTGCATTACTACGACGGAAAAGTTGAGTTCATAGTGGTCGTGTAGTTGAAGACAAGTGTCAAAACAAATGTCAGTGGTTCGGTCAAATATATGGTATGCAATGACCGCGAATGTTTGCCACCCGTTCAGAAAACATTCACCATACTGCTCGGAGATAAATAGTTAAACCTGTTCATTATGCGCCCAGATTGTCCATTCAAAATCTTTTGTGACAAGCGCATCAGCTATATCCTGCTCATGCAAACGCTGACAGAGGATACAGACAGATAAGTGCCTGCTGTTTTTATTTCTTCCTCAATTATTACCAAACATTCTCCTCCACGTTAATACAAAACGAATGCAACCATCTTTTTTCATACGAACCGATAGCCGTTACACCAAAATTATTTTTAAAGATATTCTCTATGCCGAATGCCGTCAGAATTATGTGCAGATCGTCATGGAGGGAAGCAAGTCTTACATGGCGCTTATTTCGATGAGTCAGCTTGAAAGAACCCTCCCTTCCCAGTTTTTCTGCAGGGTGCACCGCTCCTACATTGTTTCGCTAAACCACGTAACTTCTTTTAACAACGACACGATCTATATCAAAGACCTCCCCATACCGATAAGCGGAGAATATAAAGAACTGCTGCACCGCAGCGTACATATCCTGGTCAGTGAAACAAGGCGTAAGAAACCCACCGTTGTCAACAAAAATGGTGAACTCGAACCCTGATGCAGGCATCTAAAAAAATTTCGTCCGCTCAGCGCTAGCTTTCATGTACCAATCTGTGGCTTTGGTGTATTTCAGAACACTCGTTAGTTAATACAAATTACCTTATGCCTGCGGTAAAAAATAATTACAAATTTTCATAAGCGGAAGTTATGGAAATGGGATCCATCAACTTCTTTTCGAGGGATTGTTTCTACTCTCCCTTTTTTTTAATTCAGGAAAGTGTTCTTTTAAGTAGTACAATATTTTTTTCATAGCAGAAGTTCCGCGGGCGGGGCGGAGAAGTTTTGGTGCAATCGCATTTGCGACCCCGTTTAAAGTCGCATTAGCAAAGAGGGACTGTTTCTACAGCCCCTTTTTACAAACTCATACGCAAAATAAAAATATGCCGACTGATGAAAAACCAAATCTATATTCTTTCACCAGAGAAAGAGGGTGATCAAAACAACAAAAGCAATTCAGAGGATTTAACGTAAAATAAAAAACAGCAGGAAGCTGTGGTTCTAAAAATAGTTGCTCATGGAAAATAATTTTATCCTTCACGCAAAGACAAAGAAAGTTGAATCGCAGGATGCCTTAAGAAAGCTGCTGACGAAAGAAAAAATTCCTGTAACCCTCTTTTGCCATCATTCAATGAAAGAAAATAGCGAGGCCTTCTATCATATTGAAGGCTTTTACCGTATACAAATTTCCCATACTTATTTATCTACAATAAAGAAGATGATTGATGCAGAAATTCAGTATGAGACTTTAGCGTTATTTGAATTTTCAAGCTGGTAAAAAAGTCTATTCAATGAGTATAGTGCTAAGACAGATTTTTGCATCCAAACTTAACTTCCATGAGAGATGAAAGTATCCCCGTTGTTGTCATTATTGGCAGCGGCTTTTGTGGTATGATGACCGCGGTAAATTTATTTCAATCGCCCGTGCCGTTAAAGATAGTTATTATTAATGAGGGGTATCCGTTTGGAAAGGGAGTTGCATATAGTGCCTACAGCGAAAAATATCTTTTAAATATGCGTGCCATCAACATGAGCGCTTATGCAGATATGCCGCAGCATTTTCTTGACTGGGTGTGTGCACTTGACAAGTACAGCGGTGTTCCCAAAAGTATCATGACGAATGCGTACGTCCCAAGAAAAATTTATGGAGACTATCTATCATCAGTCTGGAGTCATGCTTTGCAAATAAAAAATGAATGGATGCATGTTGAATGTATCAATGCGAAAGCTATTGATATTAACGCTTATACAGATCATTAGATGGTACATCTTGAGGACGGATCTTTCTTACACGCTAATATTGTTGTACTTGCAACCGGCAATACAAAACCAGCTGAACTCAAAATTGCACATTCATCATTTCCTGAAAGTAAAAAATATTTCAGCAATCCGTGGACGAAGGAATGCGTAAGCGATCTTGAAACAACAAAAGATATTTTGATCATTGGTAATGGGCTTACCATGATTGACACTGTATTGGGCTTACTGGAAAATGGGTTTAAGCATACGATACACACCATCTCTCCAATGGTTTTTATTTGTTGCCGCATAAATACAATTTACTCGTCTATGATACAATTGCAGAGGAGTTACCACAAGAACACTCATTACATGGTATCTTAAGTTTAGTAAACAAACATGCAAAGACACTTGCGGGTATTGGCATTGGTGAGCATCTTATCATTGACGGTCTGCGTCCCTTTTCTCAAAAGATCTGGCAGTCATGGACGCTGAAAGAAAAGCGAACTTTCATAAAAAAATTAAGTCGCCCCTGGACTGCACTACGCCATAGAATCCCCTTACACATTTTCGAGCGCGTTCAGGAGCTGCGTATAAAAAAAAGTCTTGTGATTTATAAAGGAAACCTGGCGGAGGTAACTGAAACTGAGGAAGGTATAACCGTTTCTTTCTTTAATAAAGAAACAAAACAGAAGGAAACAATTTTAGTGGGCAGAGTAATTAATTGTACCGGGCCTGATTCAAATATTTTGAGGTCTTCGAATATGCTGCTAAGAAATCTTGCAACAAAAGAAATTATTGTTCCCGATGCATTGCAAGGAATTGATGCCGATGAGACTACCGGCGCTGTAAAAAACGAAGGCGGTGCAATAAGCAAAACGATGTTCACCATCGGCAGTAATTTAAGAGGCGTACTTTGGGAAAGCAATGCAGTGCCGGAATTGCGTGTACAGGCACAGAATCTTGCAGCTACTATTTTAACCCACATTGCAGCTTCAAATCGTTCAAGTGTTAAAAAAGGGGTCAAATTAGTTAAAGTGGATTGTTTTAGTGCGGGAAAGAATTTCTTATTCATTGAAAATCAATAACTGTTTTTTTGAAAGCGGTTTGTAGACCCCGTAGCCCAATTGTTCATGATAGATGTTTGGGATAGCTTTGATATAATGTTTCTGAAAGTTATTTTCAAAACGATAAAAACTACTGGTGAGAGAAAAAAACACTATCGCTTATGTGAAAGCTATCGCTTTGATAATACTATTCGTAATCAAACCATTCTTCATCTTGGCTCACTGGAAGATTTACCCGAAACAGATCAAAAGAAAGCGCTTGCCGACAGGATAAATGAATTGGTAAAGCAAAGCCATACCGGAAAGCAAAGTTTGTTTCCGCCCCCGATCAGCATATAGAAACCTTAGCACAAAAGTATTTTGCAGCCATTAAAGAGAAACAACGTCTTGATATAGCTGCCGGCAAAGATTATCACCGTATAGACACGGACACCGTAAAAAATAAAAATATAAAGGAAACAGGTTCAGAGTGGCTTTGTATGCAGGCACTTGAACAGTTAGGCATAATCAGTTTTTTAACGCTTAAAGATTGGTCGCCCGAACAAATACAATTAGCCCTTACGCACATTATTAGCCGGGCTACCTATCCTGCCAGCGAACTACGTACAAGCGAATGGATAAAAGAAAATTCAGCAGTTTGTGAGCTTACCGGTTATCCCATAGAGAAGATAACTAAAGACAAACTCTATGACATTAGTAAGGGCTTGTATAAAGTAAAAGGAGATTTGGAAAAACATGTGCATGCCTAAAATAGGTTGACAAAAAAACGTCACTTATGAGGCAAAGTAAATCAAAATTAGAGATTCGTGAAAGGCGAATATTTTCAGAAGAATTGAAAAAGAAAGCGGTTAAAGATTTAGTAAGTAAGCGAACC
>WNGF01004706.1_pt1 | contig 27176 bp, 19 predicted proteins | sample 5400641 | NCBI WGS metagenome assembly WNGF01 (sample SAMN13153371, study PRJNA577476) | soil metagenome | isolation source: 80 cm soil or saprolite under grassland replicate 2 | place: USA:California | collected 2016-06-15 | reverse complement strand
GGTCTGCAGGTAGAGCGCCGCCAGGTTGTTGTGCGCTTCACCCATCTTGCTGTCCGCTTCGATGGCGAGCTTGTATTCCTTCTCGGCTTCCGCCAGGCGCCCGCTCCGGAAGTAGGCGCTGCCGAGCGCCAGCGAGACAAACGGCGGAACGGCGGTGCTGATCGACATCGACTCGAGGCCCCGCGTGCGGTTCTGCAGCCGCATTTTGGTGTTCTGCAGCTGCGCAATCTGTATCTGGACCTGTGCGGTCTGCGGACCGGCCGACAGCCGCGCGAGCGTCATGTCGAGCTGCATCAAATCATCTGACATCATTCGATCGGCTTCGGTCTTGTTGCTGAAGTTGGTCCCCGCCTGCGCGAGGTAACTGTCCCGGCATTTTTCGTACGCGCGGATCGCCTCGGCGAACCGCTTCTGCGCCATGTTCGCCCGGCCCAGGCCGTAGTAGGCCAGCTTGAACTGGGGATTTGCGTCGATCGCGGCCTGGAATTCGCGCGCCGCTTCGGGCCATGACTCCGTCGCAAAGTATCCCCACGCGGCACGGTAGTGAGCGTTGGCGAGCTGGTCGTCCCCCGCGGCGCGTGCCTGCGCCCCCGGGAGTCCTTGCGAAAGGCCGAACGCGAGAAGCACCGGCAATGTGAAGGTAAACATCACCCTTCCTCTTCAAATGAAAAACGCCCCGCGGCTCAGTTGAACCGCGGGGCGCTCATTGTAAGTCCGGCCGGCGCTGATTAGAACAGCAGCTTGACGCCGAACCGTGCCTGTATCGGCGCCTGGAACCCGCTCGCCTGCAGGAACCGCGGATCCTTCAAGATCGCCTGCGCCGTAGCGAGCTGGTCGAAATTCATCCCGCTCCTGTAGAACGTCGCCTCGTCGAACCGGATGCCGTTGCCGCGCTGCACCGTCGAAGAGACGTTGTTCGAGTTGCGGGTGTCGAACAGGTTCAACACGGTCGCATTGATCTGAAGCGCACGGCGTCCGCCGAGCTTGATCTCGTGCTGTGCGTACACGTCCGTCTGAACGAACGGATCGGTCCTGCCGTCGCTGCCACGGCCAAGGTACTGCAGCGGGTAGTTGTTCGGCGGTATCACGGCCATTTCCCGGGTGATGGGAATCCCGCTCTGGAGATATTCGTTCACACCGAAGGTCGTGCCGAACTTGAACGTGTAGATCGCGTTCAGCTTCACCTGGTGCGGCCGATCGGTCGGCAGCGGCCCGTAGCTCGGCGTGCCGTCCTGCTTGAACATCATGAGCGGGTAGTCGAAGAGGCGGCCGACGTTCGGATCGGCACGTCCGTTTTCATCCGACTGCGATAACCCGGGGTAGTTGCCATACAACCGGCTCCACAGGTACGTGCCGCGGAAGAACCAGTTGTTGCTGTACCGCTTCTCGAACGAGAACTCCACGCCGTCGTAGTTCCGCTTGGCCTTCGGCAGGTTGACGCGCGGGTCTGGATAAGCCAGCTGCGTGATGCCCTCGCCCGGGTTCGCGATGACATAGCCTTCGCTGCCGTCCGCGGTGAGGAAGCCCGTGTCCTCGATCGCGCGATCCAGCTGCTTGTGCACGTAGCGGATGCCGACCGCCATCACCGCGCTCATCTGGTGTTCGAGTCCGACCGCGGCTTCCTGCGACTTCATCGGCTTCAGGTTCGGTTCGATGTCCTCTCCGGGGGAAACCGATGGCAGCCGGAAGTTGATGGGTCCTCGAATCTGGGTTCCCACGCAGGCAGGCGGGCAACCAGAGCCCTTGTCGAGTGAGGTCCAGTCCGGAGTATCCAGCGTGTAGTAGTACTCCAGCCACTTCTGGCCGCCGAAGGATCCCTGCGGCAGTTCAAGCTTGAAGATGTCGTAGAACATGCCCCACGATGCGTATGTCTTCCAGCGGCCATCGCCCTTCACGTCGTAGGCCACGCCAAACCGCGGTGCGACCTTGTCGGCGAACTTGAATTGGATGGGGTAAGCCGGTACTCCCGCAGCCGTGGTGAACGACGGAACCTTTTCCTGCTCGGTGCGGATGCCCGCGTTGACCGTCAACTTGCTGTTCAGCGTCCACTGATCCTGCAGGAACAGGCCGACGAGATTCGTCTTGACGTTGCCCTGTGTAATGAAGCCCTTGGTGGGATCCACCGCGTTGCTGCGGACCGAGTAATATCCCAAGGAGCCGCGTGTGAGCGGGACGGCGCACGGAGTCTGGTTGGGAACCGTGCAGCCGGTCGACAACGGCTGATCCCAGAACACGCTGACCCTGTGGCGGAGCTCGCCGCTGACGATGTCTTCGGCCCGGCGGTCCATCTGGACGCCGCCACGCAGCGAGTGATCGCCGGCCAGGTGGCCGTACCAAGTGGCGTCGACCTGACCCATCAGGCGCGTCTGTTTGTCGTGGTCGACCGCGCTGTTCGACAGGAGGTTCGTGAACCCGGTCGGCTGCTGCAGGTTGGCCGGCACACCCGGCAGACCGATGTTAGTGGAACCGCCCGCCCAAAAGATGCGGGACTCAATCGGTACGTTGAAGTCGTGCTGGTCGGACAGGAAATAGCCGAGCCGCGCGCCAAGCAGGAAGCTGGGCGTCACGCTGTAGTCTACGTTGCCCGACAGCGTCCAGTTTGGGCTCTTCGTGCCCTTGGTGTAGTTCACAGTGGGCAGGTCCGACCCGCTCAGCGTGGGCAGCAGCCCCTCGAGCTTGCGCCAGCTGTTGTTGTACGCGATGCGCGTCCGGATCTTGTCGCCGATCTGCGAGTTCTGGTTCGCCACCACGTATTGGAACTGTTCCTTTTGCGTTTTCGAGGCGGGTGTCGCGGTCGGGTTCCCGCTCGATGCGGCACTCACCGTCCGCGTGGTCTTCGTGTACGTCGGCTGGTAGGCGCCGAAGAACCAGGCCCTGTTCGCGACGATCGGACCGCCCAGGCTTCCGCCCGGCTCATTCCGGTTGAACGAGTCCTTCGGGAATGTCCAGTACTCGGCCTGGGTCGCGTCGGTCAGCTTCAGGCGCAGCGTCTTGTTCGATTCGCCGGTCGTCCTGCTGCCAAGGTAGTTGTAGAGCAGGTTACCCGACATATTGTTCGTGCCGCTCTTCGTGATCACGTTGATGACGCCGCCGGTGGAACCGCCGTATTCCGCGGTGTAGCCGGAGGACTTCACCTGCACTTCTTCGACGAAGTCGGCGATGACGTTCTTCCCCGACGTGCCGTGAACGAGCTCGGTCGTTTCGACGCCGTCGATCACGTACCGATTCTCGGACGCGCTGGCGCCGTCGATCATGATGCCGTTCGATTTCGCTTCGTTGTTCACTCCGGGGGCCTGCGTGACAAGCGTCGTGAAATCACGGCCGTGCGGCAGCAGCGCCACCTGCTCGGCGCGGATGTTGGTGGATTTTGCGCTCTGTCTCACATCGACGAGCGGCGACTCACCCGTGACCAGGACGGTTTCGGTCAGGCCGGCGAGTGCCAGAGAAAAGTCGACCTTTTTCACCTGACCAAGGGCGACCTCGACGTCCGGGACTTTTCCGGTACGAAACCCTGAAAGATTGGCGGACACCACGTACTGTCCGGGTGCAATTGAAGGAAACCTGTATAGGCCGCTCGCATCAGTCGTAGCGTCAATCTTGACGCCAGAGCCCCCCTCCAGCGTGACAGTAACGCCCGGCAGCACGGCTCCAGACGAATCCTTCACGTAGCCTTCAATTGATCCGCGGTTCTCCTGCGCGGCGACTGGCCAGGCAAACAGCAGGACCGCCATCAGCGCGGCTAATGTGCGTGCTCGCATTTCTTATTCATCCTCCTGATAGCGACGGAACGATGCCAGCGCTCAGGGACTCGGATACCACGGACGCTGACAAGGATTGGACGGGACGCAGTCCCGGTCGTCGACCGCTAAAGCACGGAGTATGCCCGTCGATACATGGCCGATGGATCAATGGAATCAGTGGATTAGCGTCAGTTAGTACGCATTTCGTCAGCGGGATCCAGCATTTTGAATCCAAGGGGCTGGATCGGGGGATGAACCGAATTGCTGATTGGGGATTGCCGACTGCTGATTGGGCGAACCGCGAACCGCGAACCGCGAATCGCGAGCCCCGAGCCGCGATTGATATAGTCGCTCGGATGGCTTCAACGGACGTGGTGATCGTGGGCGCGGCGCGGACGCCCATTGGCAGATATGGCGCCGCGTTCCGGAACGTGCACCCGGCGGAGCTCGGCGCGGTCGCCGTCCGTGCGGCGTTGCAGCGCGCGACGCTCGAGGCGGACCTGGTCGACGAAGTCCTGATCGGGCACGCGCGCCAGGCGGGGTCCGGACCGAATCCCGCGCGCCAGGTCGGAAAGCGCTCCGGTATCCCCGACACCGCTCCCGCGCAGACGATCAACAAGGCGTGCGCGTCGGGCATGCAGGCGATTGCGAGCGGCGCCCAGGCGATCCTGCTCGGCGAATCACAGATCGTCGTGGCCGGCGGCGTCGAGTCGATGAGCCGCATGCCCTATCTCATCGACGCGGAAGACGCGCGATGGGGCCACAGGATGGGGAACTTCACGCTCGTCGACGCGATGTATCGCGACGGGTTCACCTGCTCGGTGTGCGGCATGGTGATGGGCGAGACGGCGGAAGTGCTCGCGCGCGACTACGCCATCACGCGCGAGGCGTCGGACGAGTACGCGGCCGAATCGCAGCGGCGCGCCGCGCATGCGATCGCGAAGGGCCGATTTCGCGCGGAGATCGCTCCGGTCACCGTCACCGACGCGAGAGGACGTCAGTCGATCGTCGAGATTGACGAGCATCCGCGCGGCGACACGACAATGGAATCGCTCGGGAAGCTGCCGCCGGTATTTCCGAACGTCGAAGGAGGCGCGGGCATCATCACGGCGGGCACGGCGTCAGGGATTACCGACGGAGGCGCCGCGGTCGTGCTGATGAGCGCCGCCCGCGCCGCGGAGCTCGAGAAGACGCCGCTCGCGCGCATCATCGGATGGGCGTCGGCGGGCGTCGATCCGCGCATGATGGGCATCGGCCCGGTGCCCGCGATGCGGAACCTCTTTCATCGCACCGGTCTGACGCTCGCCGACTTCGACCTCGTCGAGCTGAACGAAGCGTTCGCGCCGCAGGTGCTCGCCGTGCTGCGCGACGAGCCGATCCCGATGGAGAAGTTGAACGTCAACGGCGGCGCGATCGCGCTCGGCCATCCCATCGGCTGCACCGGCACGCGCATCGTCGTCACGCTGCTGCACGAGATGCGCCGCCGCAACGCGCGCCGCGGGCTCGCGACGCTGTGCGTCAGCGGCGGCATGGGAATGGCCCTAGCCATAGAAAGCTGTTGATTCATGATGCGGCGAGCGCCTGCGGCCCGAGCGAGGCGCGAAGCCGCCGAGGGAGAGCGAGCGGGGGTGCCGCCTCCGCCAAGGCTACGGCGAGCCTCGCCGAAGCGAAGCGAAGGCGGGGGGGCCCCGCGAGCATTGGTTAATGCAGACACAGTCGTTCACGTCTGACAAGATTCTGAAAATCGCCGTAATCGCCGGCGACGGCATCGGCAAGGAAGTCACCGCCGAAGCGGTCAAAGTGCTACGACATGCTCCGCGAGTTCGACGCGATCTTCATCGGCGCGCTCGGCGATCCGCGGGTGCCCGACAACCGCCATGCGCGCGACATTCTCCTCGGTACACGATTCGAGCTCGATCTGTACGTCAACTACCGTCCGGTGAAGCTGCTGCACGAGCGGCTGTGTCCGCTGAAAGGCCGGGGACCCGAGGACGTCGACTTCGTCGTGTTCCGCGAGAACACCGAGGGCGTGTATGTCGGCGTGGGCGGCCGCTTCAAGCCGGGGACGGACGACGAGATCGCGATCCAGGAAGAGATCAATACGTACAAAGGTGTGCACCGGATCATCCGGCACGCCTTCGAGTTCGCGAAGGCGCGCGGCCTCACGAAGGTGTGCATGGCGGACAAGAGCAACGCGATGACGGCGGGCCACGCCTTGTGGCAGCGCGTGTTCCGCGAGCTCGCGCCGCAGTATCCCGGGATCGAGGCGACGCATTACTACATCGACGCGCTCGCGATGTACCTGGTGCTCGACCCCAAGCCGTTCCAGGTGATCGTCACCAACAACCTGTTCGGCGACATCATCACGGACCTCGCCGCGACATTCCAGGGCGGCCTGGGTATGGCGGCGTCCGGGAATATCCATCCGGGGAAGACGTCGATGTTCGAGCCGGTCCATGGCTCGGCGCCGAAGTTCGCGGGCAAGAACGTCGCGAACCCTATCGGCGCGATCGCGTCGGCGGCGCTGATGCTCGATACGCTGGGGTTGAAGGACGAGGCGGCCGCGATCGATCGCGCCATTGCCGATGCCGTCGTCGCCGGCGAGTGCACCGCGGACGTCGGTGGGTCGCTGGGCACCCGCGAAGCGGGGAATGCCATCGTTCAACGCCTCACACACCATGGAGTTCGAGACAACCAGCTGAATACAGACAAAGATCAAACAGGAGGAGGAGAGAAAGGGAGAAAACTTTCTTAAGAGCAAAGAAAACAGAAGCCTGGGGGCGAAGGATGTCGGAAGAGATTTTCATTCTCGGGGGCGCACGGACTCCCATGGCGGAATTCACGGGCAAGCTGCGCGACTTCTCCGCGCTGGAGCTGGGGGCGATCGCGTCGCGCGCGGCGTTCGAGCGCACGGGCGTGAAGCCGGAGATGATCAATCACGTCGTCTTTGGCAACGTGCTGCAGACGAGCGCTGACGCGGTCTATGGCGCGCGTCACGTGGGCCTGAAAGCGGGTGTGCCGATCGAGGTGCCGGCGCTGACCGTCAATCGGTTGTGCGGCTCGGGGATCCAGGCCGCGATCAGCGGCGGTCAGATGATTGAGCTGGACGAAGCGGACGTCGTGCTGACCGGCGGCATGGAGAGCATGAGCCAGGCGCCGCATGTGATCCGCGGCGCGCGCACGGGGCTGCGGCTCGGACCGGGGCAGCTCGAAGACACGCTGTGGTCGGCGCTGCTCGATACGCACTGCGGCTGCACGATGGCGGGCACCGCGGAGAACTGCGCCACGAAGTACGGCGTGTCGCGCGAGGAGCAGGACCGCTACGCCATTCGCAGCCAGCAGCTCGCCGATGCCGCATGGAAGGCTGGCCGCTTCGCCGAAGAGGTCGTCCCCGTCGACATCAAGTCACGTAAAGGCGTTGAGGTCTTTGCCCGGGACGATCACATGCGCCCCGATTCGACGCTCGAATCGCTGGCGAAGCTGCCGTCCGCGTTCAGCAAGAACGGATGCGTCACGGCGGGCAACGCATCCGGCATCGTCGACGGCGGCGCCGCGCTGCTGCTCGCATCGGGGAGCGCCGTCAAGGCGCACAGTCTGAGGCCGCTCGCGCGTCTCGCGCACTGGGCGGTCGTCGGCGTGGAGCCGACGCTGATGGGGATGGGACCGGCACCGGCGACGCGCCTTGTCCTCGATCGTGCAGGGCTGACGTTGAAGGACATCGATTTGATCGAGGTGAACGAGGCGTTTGCCGCGCAGTATCTGTCGGTGGAGAAAGAGCTCGGGCTCGATCGGGACCGCGTGAACGTCAACGGCGGCGCCCTCGCCCTCGGGCATCCGCTTGGAATGACCGGCACTCGACTCCTGCTGACGCTGACGCTGGAACTTCGGCGGCGCGCACTGAAACGCGGCCTGGCCACGGCCTGCATCGGCGGAGGTCAGGGGATTGCGGCACTCGTGGAGACCGTCTGAGATGCAGATACGTACTGTTGGCGTGTTGGGATGTGGCTTGATGGGTTCCGGGATCGCGCAGGTTGCCGCCGCGGCCGGGTACAAGACCTACGTGCGTGAAGTGGTGGACTCCTTTCTCACGAGCGGAATGGCGAGGATCCAGAAGTCCCTCGCGACTGGCGTCGAAAAAGGAAAGAGGACCGCCGAGGAGAAGGACAAGACGCTCCGCAATCTCGTGCCGACGACGAACCTCGACGACCTCAAAGTGTGCGACATCATCGTCGAAGCGATCATCGAAAATGTCGATCAGAAGGCCGCGGTCTACGAGGAGCTCGATTCGATCGTCGCAGACGATGTGATTTTCTGCTCGAACACGTCGTCGCTGTGCATCACCGAGCTGGCGGCCAGAACGCAGCGGCCGGATCGGTTTGCCGGCCTGCACTTCTTCAATCCCGTTCCGATCATGAGGCTCGCCGAGGTGATCCGCGGGCTTGCGACGAGCGACGAGACGTACAACAAGGTCTTTGCGTTTGCGCAGTCGCTTGGAAAAGAACCGATCACGGCGCCCGACAAGCCGGGGTTCATCGTGAACCGCCTGCTCGTCCCGTACCTGCTCGACGCAATCCGGGCGTACGAGAATGGCCTCGGCACCATCGAGGACATCGATAAGGGGATGAAGCTGGGGTGCGGCTACCCGATGGGGCCGTTCACGCTGCTGGACTTCGTGGGTCTCGATACGACGTACTACATCGCGAACATCATGTTCGACGAATACCGTGAACCGGCCTACGCGCCGCCGCCGCTGCTCAAGCGCATGGTGCTGGCCGGGCGGCTGGGGCGCAAGTCGGGACAGGGGTTCTATAAATACTGATGCCGGGGCTCGTAGGGCGGCCCTTTACGGGCCGCCTTGATGCCGGGGCATAAAGCCCCGGCCCCTACCGGATTGTTGCCAGCAGCCGCTGCGCGCGCTGCTTGTAGTCCCGATCCTCCGGCGTCCAATCGGGATCCAGCGGCGCGTCGAGGACTTGCTGCAGCTCCGCGCGCGCTTCTTCCTTCTTGCCTTCGTCGAGCAAGGTCTCGGCGAGGAAGTAGTGCGAGATCGTGCTGTGGGGTGCATACATCAGCGATCGGCGAAGGTGCTCTTCCGACTTTCTGTTGCTGCCGCCGAAGAGTCCCGGCACCTTGAAGTACCAGCGTCCGAGTCCGCGGTCCGCGGATCCCTGCTGAAACGCCGGATCGATGCGAAGCACCGTCAGCAGTTCCTCCTTGATGGCGCCGCGATACTTGAGCCCCTGCCGCAGGCCGAACGATTCGGCGAGCGCTCCCATGTTTGCGGCGACCCACATGTGCCCTTCCGGGCGGCCGGGCTCGATCGCAATTGCCGCACGGGCGGCGGCGATGCCTCCTTCGAGGAAGGCTTTGCGTTCGGTGTCACGCGTGTGCCCGCCAAGCCAGTAGCGCGTGCGGGCGAGCTTCCATGCGGAGTCAAAATCCCGTGGATTCTGCTGCAGGCGTGCCTGCCAGATCGCCGCCGCCTCGCGCGCGCTGGCGATGTCCTCGCGCCTCGCGTACAGCGCATCGGGATCTGCTTCGGTGGGGCCGGCCTTCAGGCCGGCAGTCAATGATTCAGGCGGAGCAGCCTGAAGACACACACCACGGAGATGGTCCGCCTGAAGGCGGACACTACGGACCTGACCGCCGGCAGTGGCGGAAGCGGCGAAGTACAATAAGAGAATGCAGGACATCATCCGCGGGCTCCTGTCCGCACTGGGAGAAGATCCCTCCCGGGAAGGGCTGCTCGACACACCGAAGCGCGTCGAGAATTCGCTGCAGTTTCTGACGAGCGGGTATCGCGACGACATCGACGCGATGCTGAACGACGCGTTGTTCACCGTGGATTATAGCGAGATGGTGATCGTGCGCGACATTGACTTCTACAGCCTGTGCGAGCACCACATGCTGCCGTTCTTCGGCAAATGCCATGTCGCGTACATCCCGAACGGCAAGGTGGTCGGCCTGAGCAAGATTGCGCGCCTGGTCGACATCTTTGCGCGGCGCCTGCAGGTGCAGGAGCGGCTGACGAACCAGATCGCCAATACACTCCTGGAAAAAATCAATCCGCTGGGCGTGGGGGTCGTGACCGAGGCGACGCACTTGTGCATGTCGATGCGCGGCGTGGAGAAGCAGAATTCGGTCGCCGTCACGAGCGCGATGCTCGGCACGTTCCGCACCGACGCGCGCACGCGGTCAGAGTTCCTGAATCTGATCAGGAAGGCCTGAACATGCGACGCGCGGGATGTGTATTGCTGGTCTGCACACTGCTCTTCACCAGCGACAACGCGGGAGCGGGACAGAGGCGGCGATCGCCGGCGCGCAAGCCTGCGCCTTCTGCGCCGCCGAAGGTCGAGCCGGCGCAGCTGAAATGTCCGGAGCCGCTTGGCGTCGGTGTCAGGACCGGCGCGACCTACTGCTTCGTCCTCGCTGGCAGCGAGCCCACCCAGGGTGTCATCGTGACGATCCCGCCGCACACCGGTCCCGCGTCCCTCGTGTTCGACCTGCACAACCGTCACACGTATTCCGACGAGGACGTGCGCGCCGGGCGCGGCTACGCGAAATACACCGCGGTCGTGGCGGCGTTGACGATGAAGGGAGATCTGCTGGATCGAGGCGCGGTGCAGAGCGAGTTCCGCAGCGCGAAGGACCTGTACGAGCGCATCGCCGGTAGTGCCGGACCCGGCGGCGTGAAGGCGGTCGCACCGCTCGGCCACGAACAGATCACGATGACCGTTCCCGCGGAGGTCGACCAGGTGAGTCTGCTCGGCGAACTGCTCGATGCGACGACCGCCGCCGGCCATGAAACCGCAACTCCCGGCCGCACCGTCGCGATCATCAGCAACGTCAGGGTGGAATACAGACCGGCGCTGGTGAATACGAGGCGACGAAAGCCGAATCCCTAATCCCTGATCGAGAATCCCTAATCCGGGAATCACTGAATCCAGAATCGCTGAATCCAGAATCGCTGAATCCAGAATCACCGAATCCAGAATCACCGAATCCAGGATCACCGAATCCAGGATCATCGAATCCAGAATCGCTGAATCCGGAATCACGTGAGTCGACAACCAGTGAATCGATGATCGGATTCACGGATTCCGCGATTCACGATTCGCGGATTGCAGAGATTGGACGATTCCCGATGAGGGATTCCCCGATTAGGGATGAGGGATTCAATGTTTCCCGCCTCCCCAATCATGGCGGGCTGTGATGACTTTCATCTCGAGCAGCTCGATAAGAGATCGGCAGCGGTTGACGAGGCCGTCGCGCTCGAGCAGCGCCTGCTTTTCCACGACCTCCAGGTCCAGGTACTGCGACAGCGCGTTCACGAGCTCCTCGTCCGGCATCGACGGCGGCATCTTCGGATCCGCGCCGCGCCCCTGCGGCTGCGGCACGAGCAACGACTCGAGCCGCCGGCGCTCCGTGCGCATCAGTTCGCGATCGGCTTCCCTGACCGCCTCGTGGATCGCCTCCACCTCGGCGCGGCGGTAGCTGCGATCGGAATCCTCCCGCACCACCCGGAACTTCTCCATCCCGCGCAGCACGAGGTTGTACCGCCCGTCGTCGAGCTTCTCGGCGTGCGTGATCAGCCCCGCGCACCCGATGTCGTAAGTCGGCGGCCGCCCGTCGTAGCTCCCTTCCCACCCGGGTCGCAGCAGCACCATTCCGATGATCCGATCGCCGTCGAGGGCATCCGACGTCATCTCGCGGTAACGCGGCTCGAAGATGTGCAGCGGCAGGCACACGTCGGGGAACAGCACCACGTTTGGCAGCGGGAAGAGCGGGATGGTGGAGGGCAGCATATCTACCGCAGATCGATTGTGGATTGACGATTGCCGATTGCGGATTTTTCGATTGTCGATTGGCGATTGAGATTGTGGATTGGCGATTTGCATTGGCGAGTGCCGATTGGACGAGTGCCGATTGGGCGAGTGCTGCCGATTGGGCGAGTGCTGCCGATTGGACGAGTGCCGAGTGGGCGAGTGCCGATTGGGCACACCCAATCCACAATCGTCAATCTCAATCCGCAATCCTCAATCGAAAAATCCCCAATCCGCAATCGTCAATCCTCAATCGGGTCAGTGAATCGTCCGCGTCTTCTTGTCCATGTAATCCATGAGCACGTAGCGCCCGAGGGTCCGCGGCGTCGTGAAGTATGCCTTGCCGTGGCAGATCTCCGCCACCTTGCGGACGAAGCTCACGAGGTCGTAGTCCCGGGCGAGCATGAACGTATTAATAAGGATGCCGGCGTTGCGGCACGCGGCGACTTCCGCGACGGTCTCGGACACGATGAACGGGTCGAGGCCGAAGGCGTTGCGGTAGATGCGGCCGTCGGGACGCGTGAGCGCGGACGGCTTGCCGTCCGTGATCATGACGATCTGCCGCATGTCCTTCTGCTGTCGCTCGAGCAGCCGCCGTGCGAGCCGCAGCCCCTCGCGCGTGTTCGTGTAGTACGGCCCGACCTTCACGCGCGCGAGCTGGCTCAGGGGGATCTCTTCGGCGGAATCGTGGAAGAGCACGACCTTGAGCGCGTCGCCGGGATATTGAAGCCGAATGAGGTTCGCGAGCGCGAGCGCGACGCGTTTGGCCGGCGTGAAGCGGTCCTCGCCGTACAGGATCATGCTGTGGCTGCAGTCGAGCATCAGCACCGTGGCGCACGAGCTCTGATACTCGCCCTGGGCCACCATCAGGTCCTGGTAATCGACATCAATGCGCATGGCGCGTGTGGGGTCAGACCCCATGGCGCGTGCTGATTCAATGGGGTCTGACCCCACACGCGCACGCCCCGCCCGCATCACGGCGTTCAGGATCGTCGCGCTCGCGTCGAGGTTCATCGTGTCGCCGAACTCGTACGGCTTCGGTGCGCCGCTCGCCTCGACGCCGGTCGCCATTTCGCGCGTGTCGTGCCGCCCGAGGCTGCTCTTGCCGATCGAGCCGAGCAGATCCCGCAGCGCGCGGTAGCCGAGAAAATCCAGGCTCTTGTCGGTGATCTCGAACTTGTAGGATTCGGCGTTTCCCATCCCGCCGCCGCGTCCCTGCCGCCGCTCGCGCCCTCCCTCGAGATCCGGCGACGGCGTGACGTAGCCCTGGTGCTGGAGCTTCTCGATGATTTTCTGAATCAACTCGTCGAGCTTCGCCTCGGCCTCCTCGCTGTCCTGCCAGTGCTCGCCGAGCAGCCGCTCGAGCGTCTCCTCGGAGAGCAGTCCGCCGTTCAGCAGCGCCTCCAGGATCGCGTCGTGCAGCGACTGCATGGACAGGCCGTCTTCGCCCGGCATCGCATAGCCATCGTCGAACCCGCTCGAGAGCAGCAGGTCCGACAGCTTCGACAGCAGCTCCTCGAGATCGATCTCGTCGAGGTCGTCGCCGGTAAACTTCGAATAACGATACTTCATAGCTGCGAAATTGCTTTATAGCGGCAGAGAGGTGCAAAGGTGCGAAATTGCTTTATAGCGGCAGAGAGGTGCAAAGGTGCGAAAGGTGCCTAAGGGTGCCTATGGGTGCAAAAGGTGCATACAGGTGCGAGGGTGCATATGGCACCCCTATACAGCCATCGGACACCTAGGCACCTATAGGCACCCTTCGCACCCTTATGCACCTATCGCACCCCTATGCACCTATAGGCACCCTTCGCACCCCTATGCACCCATCGCACCCCTATGCACCCATCGCACCCCTATGCACCCATAGGCACCCTTCGCACCTTGCACCTCTGCACCGGTACGGGGCTAGTTGTAATACTTCTTCTTACTCCCCAAATTCGGGACCTCGCGTTCGAGCGGCTCCGGTGCCGGCCGCGGCGCGCGCCGCTGCTCGGCCGCCTGGTACTGAAACTCCTCGGAGCGCGTGATCTTCTTCTGCGCGTAGAGCCCCTCGAGCACGAAGTCGACGGCGGAGGCCAGGATCGGCACGTCCGCATTCGGGCGGACGCCGGCGTGTGACGTCAGATCCTTCAGCCCCTGCACTTCCGTCGTGCGGGCGAGCAGTTCCTTCGACGGCAGCGTGTCGTCGATCTGCAACGTGCCGCCGAGATCGAACCACTCGGTCACCTGCCGCAGATCCGCGGATGCGAAATAGCCGCTGAACACGTTGCCGACCGCGGCGCGAATGATGTCGCGCGCGACGTTGTCGGCGCCGCGCAGCTCCCCCTCGTATTCGAGCTCGAACTTGCCGGTGATCGCGGGAAGCGCCGCATAGATGTCCGTCACGCGCGGGACGACGACGGTTTCGTCCGCGAGCAGCGCCCGCCGCTCGGCGTTCGAGACAACGTTCTCGAGCAGCGAGATCGGAAGCCGCTGGCTCACGCCGGACCGCTTGTCGATCTTCGAATCCTGCCGCGCCTGGAACGCGACTTCCTCGACGACCTCGCGCACGAACTCGGGGATCTCGACTCGCGTGTTGCCGCGCCGATCGAGCCACGCTTCCTGCGCGGTGATCGCCATCGCGTGATGGCGCGTCGCGGGATAGTGCGTGCGGATCTCCGATCCGATGCGGTCCTTGAGCGGCGTGATGATCTTGCCGCGCGCGGTGTAGTCCTCGGGGTTGGCGCTGAAGACGAGCAGCACGTCCAGGCGCAGCCGCACGGGGTAGCCCTTAATCTGGACGTCCCCCTCCTGCAGGATGTTGAAGAGACCGACCTGGATCTTGCCGGCGAGATCCGGCAGCTCGTTGATCGCGAAGATGCCGCGGTTCGCGCGCGGCAGCAGCCCGTAGTGCATCGTCAGCTCGTCGGAGAGCTGCAGCGCGGCGCGCGCCGCCTTGATCGGATCGAGATCGCCGATCATGTCGGCGATGGTGACGTCCGGCGTCGCGAGCTTCTCGACGTAGCGCGCCTCGCGCAACAGCCACGCGATCGGCATCGCGTCACCCTGGGTGCGCACCTGCGCGCGGCACGCGGAGCAGAGCGGCGCGAGCGGATCGTCGTGGATCTCGCAGCCTGGAATGACGGGGATCGACTCGTCGAGCAGGTCCGCGAGCGCGCGCAGGATCCGGCTCTTCGCCTGCCCGCGCAGTCCGAGCAGGATGAAGTTGTGACGCGACAGCACCGCGTTCACGATCTGCGGCACCACGGTTTCTTCGTACCCGATGATGCCGGGGAATACCTGGTCGTTCGCGCGCAGGCGCGCGATCAGGTTGTCGCGGATTTCGTCCTTGACGGGGCGGCGCGGCACTCGCCCGGCCTGCACCGCCTCACGCAGTTCACCAAGTGTGGAGGGAAGTTCCGAGGTCATACGGCATATTACAATATGCCTCTTGCGCCAGGCCTCTCGTCCGCTCGTGTACGCTCATCGCGGCGGCGCAGCCCTTCGCCCCGAAAACACCATCGTCTCTTTCGATCACGGCCTCTCGCTTGGCGCTGATGGGCTCGAGTTCGACGTCCACCTCTCGCGCGACGGCGTAGTGGTTGTGCACCACGATGCCACGCTCGATCGGACGACCGGTTCACGAGGACGGCTCGCGGCGCTCACGGCTGACGAGCTCGCGCGCGTTGATGCAGGGTATTGGTTTATGGGCGGCGACGTGGCTGGCCTGAAGGCCAGCACCACCAATGGCAAGGCTGGCCTGAAGGCCAGCACCACCGATGGCAAGGCCGGCCTGAAGGCCGGCACCACCGATGGCAAGGCCGGCCTGAAGGCCGGCACCACCGATGGCAAGGCCGGCCTGAAGGCCGGCACCACCGAAGAACAGTATCCATTCCGGGGGCAGGGGCTCGGGATTCCGCGGCTGAGCGAGTTATTGGCACGTTATCCCGCGACGCCGCTGATCATCGAGCTGAAGGTGAACGAGCCGGAGCTCGCGCGGCGCGTGATCGACGACGTGCGGGCGGCTGGCGCGGTGGACCGCGTCGCATTTGGATCGTTCGGCTGGCGCGTGCTGCACACCGCGCGCGACCTCGAGCCACGGATTCCGACCGGAGCGTCGCGGGAGGAAGTGCGGTGGGCGCTCTACCGATCGTGGGTTCACTGGCCCCTCGGCGCTCCACGTTACCGTGAACTCCAGGTCCCCGAACAGTCCGGCGTGACACGCATCGTCACGCCCCGCTTCATCCAGCACGCGCACCGCGCGGGCGTTCCGGTCAAGGTGTGGACGGTCAACGAGGAGGCTGACATGCACCGGCTGCTCGACTGGGGAGTGGATGCGCTGATAAGCGACCGCCCGGATCTCGCGGTCGCCCTCGTCAAGGAGGCAGGAGATGGGACTGGCCCACCTCGTGCATGAAAGCTCAGCCAGCGCGAAATTCCGTCCGATTTCTCGATAGCCAGTCAGGGGACGGCTGTCGGCTTTCTTAAACTCGGCTGAATCAAAATCATTCGATCACCCGGCACCACAGGCCCAGGCCCACGGAGAGTTCGCATGCCCACCAGCGCGGAAAACGCCACGGACGTCCTGGATCAGAAACGCCTCCTCAAAGTTCTTGTTGATTACCGCCGGGGGGACTTCTCGGCGCGGATGCCTGCCGATCGCACCGGGCTCGCCGGCAAGATCTGCGACGCGCTGAACGAAGCGATCGAGCGCAACGACAAGCTCGTTCGCGAGCTCGAACGCCTCAGCAACGTCGTCGGCAAGGCGGGCAACATCAGGCAGCGCGCGTCGCTGCCCAACGCGGAGGGGGCCTGGGCGGCGGCGGCCGACGCCGTCAACACGCTCGTGTCCGACCTCGTGCAGCCGACGACCGAGGTCGCGCGCGTCATCGGGGCGGTTGCGAAGGGCGATCTGTCGCAGAGTATGACGCTCGAGATCGACGGCCGGCCGCTGACCGGCGAATTTCTGCGGACGGCGAAGATCGTCAACACGATGGTCAATCAGCTCGGCACGTTCGCGTCGGAGGTCACGCGCGTGGCGCGCGAGGTCGGCACGGAAGGGAAGCTCGGTGGCCAGGCGGTCGTGAAGGGGGTCGCGGGTACCTGGAAGGATCTGACCGACAACGTGAACTTCATGGCCGCAAACCTGACCAGCCAGGTGCGCAACATCGCAGAAGTCTCGACCGCCGTCGCACGCGGCGACCTGTCGAAGAAGATCACCGTAGACGTGCGGGGGGAGATCCTCGAGCTGAAGGTCACCATCAACACGATGGTCGATCAGCTGAACGCGTTCGCGTCGGAAGTCACGCGCGTCGCGAAGGAAGTCGGCACCGAAGGGAAGCTCGGAGGCCAGGCGGAGGTGAAAGGGGTCGCGGGCACGTGGCGCGACCTGACCGACAATGTCAACCAGCTCGCCGGCAACCTGACCGTGCAGCTCCGCGATGTGTCGAAGGTCGCCACCGCGATCGCGACCGGCGACCTCACGCAGAAGATCACCGTTGAAGCGCAGGGAGAAATCCTCCAGATCAAGAACGTCATCAACACGATGACGGACCAGTTGAACGCGTTCGCGTCCGAAGTCACGCGCGTGGCGCGCGAGGTCGGCACCGAAGGCAAGCTGGGAGGCCAGGCCGACGTGCGCGGCGTCGCCGGCACGTGGCGCGACCTCACGGACAGCGTCAATTCGATGGCTGGTAATCTGACTTCCCAGGTGCGCAACATCGCGGACGTCACGACCGCGATTGCGAAGGGCGATCTGTCGCGCAAAATCACCGTCGACGTGCGCGGTGAAATCCTGGAGCTGAAGAACACGATCAACACGATGGTCGATCAGCTCAGCGCGTTCGCCTCGGAAGTCACGCGCGTGGCGCGCGAAGTCGGCACGGAAGGGAAACTGGGCGGCCAGGCGCAGGTGAAGGGGGTCGGCGGCACGTGGAAGGACCTGACCGACAACGTCAACTTCATGGCGAGCAACCTGACGTCGCAGGTGCGCAACATCGCGGAGGTCACGACAGCGGTCGCCAATGGCGACCTGTCGAAGAAGATCACGGTCGACGTGCGCGGCGAGATCCTCGAGCTGAAGAACACCATCAACACGATGGTCGGTCAGCTGAACGGGTTCGCGTCCGAAGTCACGCGCGTGGCGCGCGAGGTCGGCACCGAAGGCAAGCTGGGCGGCCAGGCGCAGGTCAAGGGCGTGGCCGGTACGTGGAAGGATCTCACCGACAGCGTCAATTTCATGGCCGCGAACCTGACGAACCAGGTGCGCAACATCGCCGCGGTCACCACCGCGGTCGCGACGGGCGATCTGTCGAAGAAGATCACCGTCGACGTCCGCGGCGAGATCCTCGAGTTGAAGAACACCATCAACACGATGGTCGATCAGCTCGGGACCTTCGCCTCGGAAGTCACGCGGGTGGCGCGCGAGGTCGGCACGGAAGGAAAGCTCGGTGGGCAGGCGCAGGTGCAGGGAATCGCGGGCACCTGGAAGGACCTCACCGACAACGTCAACTTCATGGCGGATAACCTGACGAACCAGGTGCGCGGCATCGCGCGCGTCGTGACGGACGTCGCGAACGGCAAGCTGAAACGCAAGCTCGTGCTCGAGGCGAAAGGAGAGATCGAACAGCTCGCCGAAACGATCAACGGGATGATCGACACGCTCGCGACCTTTGCCGACCAGGTCACGACGGTGGCGCGCGAAGTCGGTATCGAAGGGAAGCTGGGCGGCCAGGCGAGCGTCCCCGGCGCCGCCGGCACCTGGCGCGACCTGACCGACAACGTCAATCGCCTGGCGGCGAACCTCACCACGCAGGTGCGCGCGATCGCCGAGGTCGCGACCGCGGTGACGAAGGGGGACCTCTCACGCGCGATCGACGTCGAAGCGGCCGGCGAGGTCGCCTCGCTCAAGGACAACATCAACGAGATGATTGTCAACCTGCGCGAGACGACCGAGAAGAACACCGCGCAGGACTGGTTGAAGACCAACCTCGCGAAGTTCACCCGCCTTCTGCAGGGGCAGCGCGACCTCATCACCGTGTCGCGCACGATCCTCAGCGAGCTGGCGCCGCTCGTGTCGATGCAGCACGGCGTCTTCTACATCAACGAGTCGCAGAACGGCGAGCCGGAGCTCAAGCTCCTCGCGAGCTACGCCTATACGGAACGGAAGACGCTGTCGAACCGGTTCCGCGCCGGCGAAGGGCTCGTCGGCCAGGCGGCGCTCGAGCGCCAGAGCATTCTGCTCACGGACGTGCCGCCCGACTACGTGCAAATCAGTTCCGGTCTCGGCCAGGCCAAGCCGCTCACCATCGTGGTCATGCCCGTGCTCTTCGAAGGGGAGGTGAAGGCGGTCATCGAGCTCGCGTCGTTCTACCGCTTCAGCGACATCCACCTGACGTTCCTCAACCAGCTCACCGAGAGCATCGGCATCGTCCTCAACACGATCACCGCGACGATGCGGACCGAGGAGCTGTTGAAGCAGTCGCAGTCGCTCGCCGTGGAGCTGCAGACCCGGCAGCAGGAGCTGACCGAAACCAACGCGCAGCTCGAACAGCAGGCACGCACGCTGCAGGCCTCGGAAGAGCGCCTGAAGCTGCAGCAGGAAGAACTGCAGCAGACCAACGAGGAGCTCGAAGAGAAAGCGGAGCTCCTCGTGCGGCAGAACATGGAGGTCGAGAAGAAGAACCGCGAGATCGAACAGGCGCGTACGTCGATCGAGGAGAAAGCCGAACAGCTGGCGATCACCTCGAAGTACAAGTCGGAGTTCCTCGCGAACATGTCGCACGAGCTGCGCACGCCGCTCAACAGCCTGCTCATCCTGTCCAGGCTGCTCGCCGAGAACACCGACGGGAACCTCAGCGACAAACAGGTGGAGTTCGCGAAAACGATCCACTCCTCCGGCGCCGACCTGCTGGAGTTGATCAACGACATTCTCGACCTGACGAAGATCGAGTCGGGGATGATGGACGTGGACGTCAAGCCGGTGGATTTCGCCGAGCTGCAGACGTACGTCGAGCGGTCGTTCCGCGAGGTGGCGCTCACCAAGGGGCTGCAGTTCGAAACGCGGCTCGGATCCGATCTGCCCCCTGCGATCGACACCGATCCCAAACGTCTCCAGCAGGTGCTCAAGAACCTGCTCTCGAACGCGCTGAAGTTCACCGAGGAGGGCTCTGTCACGCTGACGATCGAGACCGCGGCGGACGGGTGGAGCGCCGACCAGGCGTCGCTCAACCACGCCGAACGCGTGATTGCATTCCGCGTGAGCGACACCGGGATCGGGATTCCGGCCGACAAGCACCGGATCATCTTCGAGGCGTTCCAGCAGGCGGACGGAACCACGAGCCGGAAGTACGGCGGCACGGGGCTCGGCCTCTCCATCAGCCGCGAGATCGCGCGGCTGCTGGGGGGCGAAATCAAGCTGACGAGCGAGCCCGGGGCCGGCAGCACGTTCGTCCTCTACCTGCCGCAGGTGTACGAGCCGGGCCGGATCGAGACCGCCGCCGCCGCCGAGCGCGCCATCGCGGCGCGGGCGGCCGCCAGGGTATCCCGCGCGATCGCGATCGACGAGTCGCTGCTCGGCGAAAGCGACGTGCAGGACGATCGCGGCGTCATCCAGCCGGGCGATCGCGTCGTGCTGATCATCGAGAACGATCTCTCGTTCGTCACGATCCTGGCCGATATGGCGCGCGAGAAAGGGTTCAAGGTCCTCGCCGCCGTGCGCGGCGACGTCGGCCTTGCCATGGCGAAGCACCATCAGCCTGACGCCATCACCCTCGACATCGATCTGCCGGTGATGGACGGATGGACGGTGCTCGACCGTCTGAAACACGACCCGGCGACGCGGCACATCCCGGTCCACATCATCTCGATGATGGAGGAGGCGCAGCGCGGCATGCGCCTGGGCGCGATGGCGTACCTCTCGAAACCGGTCGGGCGCGAATCGCTCGACGCGGCGTTTGCCTCGCTCCATGGTTTCATCGACCGCAAGGTCAAGAGCCTGCTCGTCGTCGAGGACAACGACGTCGAGCGGCAGAGCATCGTCGAGCTGATCGGCAACAGCGATGTGAAGACGACGGCGGTCGCGACCGGGGCGGAGGCGATTGCGGCGCTCGAGTCGCAGGCCTTCGACTGCCTCGTGCTCGACCTGGGGCTCAGCGACATGAGCGGTTTCGACCTGCTCGAACGCATGAAGGAGAGTCCGCGGCTGTCGCATGTCCCGGTCATCGTCTACACGGGCAAAGAGCTGTCGAAGAAGCAGGAAACAGAGCTCCGCCGGCTTGCCGAGACGATCATCATCAAGGACGTCAAGTCTCCCGATCGCCTGCTCGACGAAACGGCGTTGTTCCTGCACCGCGTGGAGAGCAACCTGCCGGCGGAGAAGCGGAAGATGCTCGAGCAGCTCCACCAGCACGACCCTGCGCTGTCTGGGCGCCGTGCGCTGATCGTCGACGACGACATCAGGAACATCTTCGCGCTCACGAGCGTGCTGGAGCAGCACGATGTCGAGGTGTTCTATGCGGAGAACGGCAAGGACGGCCTGAAGATGCTCGAGGACATTCCGGGAATCGACGTCGTGCTCATGGACGTCATGATGCCGGAAATGGACGGATACGAGGCGATGCGGCGCATTCGTGACAAGAAGACGATGAAGAATCTGCCGATCATCGCGCTGACGGCGAAGGCCATGAAGGGCGATCGCGAGAAGTGCGTCGAGGCGGGCGCCTCCGACTACATCACGAAGCCCGTCGACACCGAGCAGCTCGTGTCGCTCCTGCGCGTATGGCTGTCCCGCTGAAGCAGCGGCACGCGGCGCCGGAGCACGAGCCCGTCGAGGAGCTCGAGCTCGAGCTCCTTCTCGAAGCCGTGTTCCGCCATCACGGCTACGATTTCCGTGACTATGCGCGGACGTCGCTGCGGCGGCGAATCAACAGGTTGATCACACAGGAAGGGATCAAGACGATCAGCGCATTGCAGGAGCGTGTCCTGCACGATCCGGCCGCGTGGGACCGCTTTCTCCAGGGAATATCGGTGAACGTCAGCGCGGTCTTCCGCGATCCGCATTTCTTTCTCGCGTTCCGCCGCCGTGCGGTGCCGCTCCTCCGGACGTACCCGTTCATCCGGATCTGGCAGGCGGGCTGCTCGCTCGGGGAAGAGGCGTATACGCTTGCGATCCTGCTCGAAGAGGAGAGGCTGTACGACCGCAGCCTGATCTACGCCACCGACATCAACGAGACGACGCTGCGCCAGGCGCGCGACGGCATCTATCCCGCCGAGTTGATGCAGAAGTACACGCAGAACTACATGCTCGCCGGTGGCCAGCGCGCCTTCTCCGAGTACTACACGGCGCGCTACGAATTCGCGATCATGCGCCCTTCGCTCCAGCGCAACATCGTGTTCTCGCAGCACAATCTCGTCAGCGACGGGCCGTTCAATGAATTCAACGTGATCCTCTGCCGGAACGTGATGATCTACTTCAACCGCGCGCTCCAGGAACGGACGCACGCGCTGTTTCACAGCAGCTTGTCGATGTTCGGGGTCCTGGGGCTCGGCGCGAAGGAGTCGATCCGTTTCATCCCGCATGAGCGCTATTACGAGCCGCTCGAGCCTGGTGAGAAGCTGTATCGGAGAATCGCGTGATCCGCCGCGCTCCCGCGCTCGTCGCTGTCGGCACGTCGCTCGGCGGCGTGAATGCCGTGCGTGCGGTGTTGCGCGCGCTTCCCGCGGACTTGCCGGTCCCGATCGTCGTGGTCCAGCACCGCGGCGCCACGGCTGAAACGACGCTCGTCGACGTCCTCTCGCTCGCCACCAGGCTCGCCGTCGTCGAGGCGGACGACAAAGTGGAGATGCAGCCGGGTACCGTCTATGTCGCGCCGGCGGATTATCACCTGCTCGTCGAAGCACCGGGGATGCTGGCGCTGTCGACCGAGGCGCCCGTCCGATCCGCGCGCCCCTCGATCGATGTCCTGTTCGAGAGCGCGGCGGATGCGTACGGCGAGCGCCTGATTGGCGTGCTGCTCACCGGTGCAAGCGCGGATGGCGCCGCCGGTCTCGCACGCATCAAGCAGCTCGGAGGCTGGGCCATCGTGCAGGATCCCGCCACGGCTGAGTGCGCGACGATGCCGTCGGCGGGAATTGCCGCAACGGCGGTAGACTACGTTCTGCCGCTCGATCAGATCGGCGCACACGTCACGAGCCTGGTGGAGGGAACGAGGGTATGAGGCGGGGAGTGGACATTCTGCTCGTCGACGATCACGAGGAGAACCTTCTTGCGCTCGAAGCCATCCTGACGGATTCGAGCTACAACCTCGTCCGTGCGCGGTCCGGACGCGACGCGCTACGTGAGGTCCTCGGGCGCGATTTCGCCCTGATCCTGCTCGACGTGGCGATGCCGGATCTCGATGGCTACGAGACAGCCGCACTCATCCGCCGGCGCGAGCGCTCCCGCGACACGCCAATCATCTTTCTGACGGCGAATTACCGCACCGACACCCACGTGTTCCGCGGCTATTCCGTCGGCGCCGTTAAGAGCGGCTGGCGCTGCTCGAACGCGAGCAGGTCGCGCGCGCGCAGGCCGAGTCCGTCAACCGGATGAAGGACGAGTTCCTCGCGACCCTGTCGCACGAGCTGCGGACGCCGCTGAACGCGATCCTCGGCTGGGCGCACCTGCTCACGACGGGCAAGGCGGATCCCGCGACGGCGCAGCGCGCGCTGGGCGTCATCCGCAACAACGCCATGGCGCAGTCGCAGTTGATCGAGGACATCCTCGACGTCTCGCGGATCATCAGCGGCAAGCTGCGGCTGAACCTCGCGCCGGTGAGCCTGCGCGACGTGATGGACGCGGCGCTCGACTCCGTCTCGCCAGCCGCCGAAGCCAAGAACATCACGATTGACCGTGAGATCGACGATATCGATCCCATTCCGGGGGACCGCGATCGCCTGCAGCAGGTGTTCTGGAACCTGCTGTCGAACGCGGTGAAGTTCACGCCGCGCGACGGCCGCGTGACCGTGCGCCTGAAGCGCGAGCGCGACAACGCGGCGATCTCGGTCGAAGACACGGGCATCGGCATCAGCACCGAGTTCCTGCCCTACGTCTTCGATCGTTTTTCGCAGGCCGATGGCTCGGCGACCCGCCGTCACGGCGGGCTGGGTCTCGGCCTGGCGATCGTGCGGTACCTCGTCGAACTGCACGGAGGGACCATGCGCGCGGACAGCGAGGGGGAGAACTGCGGCGCGAGGTTCACCGCCCTGCTGCCGATGCGTGTGCTGCAGCCGATGGACGATGCGGGCGAGCCGATCGAGCGTGCGTCGCTCGAAGATGTCGCCGGCGCCGACGATCTGCCGCACCTGTCCGGGCTGTGCATTCTTGTCGTCGACGACGAGCAGGATTCGCGCGCGTTCCTCGGCACGCTGTTGCAGAGCCAGGGGGCAAGCGTCTGTTCCGCTGCGTCCACCCCGGAGGCGCTCGAGACCTTCGTGCGCGAGCGCCCCGACGTCGTGATCAGCGACATCGCGATGCCATGCGAGGACGGCTACGATCTCATACGCCAGCTGCGCGCGCTTCCCCGGCGGGACGGCGGACTCACGCCGGCCGTCGCGCTGACGGCCTACGTGCGCGACGAGGACGTCGCCGCCGCGCTCGCCGCCGGCTACCAGCGTCACATCAAGAAGCCCGTCGTGGTGTCGGAACTGATCGGCGCCGTCGCCGAGCTCGCCGCCGCGCCATCCCGCGCGGAGTGACCGCCCCGAAAAGGTGGCTGGCACCTTTGGTGCCAGCCACCTTTGGTGCCAGCCACCGTAGCTGCCGGGAATCCGTCGGCGAGCGGATCTCGCGACAAATCCCCCAATAAGTTGAGGTGCGAGCAGGTTGGCGCGGAGCATGCTCCAATGAGGGTATGCCCGCTATCTGCGAACCTGAATACACGGCCGACGTCGTTCTGCGCGACGGCTCGACACTTCACCTCCGCCCCGTGCGTCCGGACGATGACGTCAAGCTGCTGGATATGCTGCGGCACATGTCGTCCGAGGCGCTCTACTACCGCTTCATGGCGGTACCGCGGATCGATCTTGCGAAGGCCGCGCAGCTCACGAAAGCGGACTTCGATCGGCAGTACGTGCTCGCGGGCGAGTGCGCCGGTGCGATCGTGGCGATCGCGGGGTACTACGTCGACGATTCGTCGCCGAAACGCGCGGAGGTTGCGTTTGCGGTGGCCGACGCGTGGCAGGGCCGCGGGATCGCCACGCGGCTGCTCGAATGCCTCGCGGAAATCGGCCGCCGGCGCGACATCCGCACTTTCGACGCGTATGTGCTCGGCGAGAACCGTCGGATGATGGACGTGTTCCTGGAGTCCGGATTCACGGTTGCGCAGCAGCTCGACAAAGGCGTCTTCCACGTGGCGCTGCATCTCGAGCCCTCGAAGATCTTCACGGACCGCGCGGCCGAACGATCGCAGCAGGCGGCCGCCGCCTCGATGCGCTGGTTCTTCGAGCCGAAAACCGTCGCGGTCATCGGCGCGAACCGCGTGCGCGGGCGCATCGGGTCCGAGATCCTGCACAACCTGCGGCAGACCGGGTTCACCGGCACGCTGGTCGCCGTCCATCCCGAAGCAGAGACGATTGACGGCATCCGCGCGTATCCCGCAGTGACCGCGATCCCCGGCCCTGTCGACCTCGCGGTGATTGCGGTTCCGGCGGCGTCTGTGGCGTCGGTGCTCGACGACTGCATCGCGAAAGGGGTGAAGGCGGTCGTCGTGATCAGCGCGGGGTTCGCGGAGACGGGCGGGCCGGGGAAGCTCCTGGAAACGGCGCTCGTCGAAAAAATCCGTTCCGCGGGGATCCGCATGATCGGTCCGAACTGCATGGGAATCATCAACACGGATGACGGCGTGCAGCTGAACGCGACGTTCTCGCCCATCTACCCGCCGACCGGGCGGGTGGCGTTTTCAACCCAGAGCGGCGCGCTGGGCCTGGCGATCCTCGAGTACGTGAAGCGGCTGAACCTCGGGATCTCCAGCTTCGCGTCGATTGGCAACAAGGCGGACGTCTCGAGCAACGACCTCATTCAGTACTGGGCCGCCGACGATCGCACGGAGGTCATCCTTCTTTACCTCGAGAGCTTCGGCAACCCACGCAAGTTCGCGCAGATCGCGCGACGCGTCGGACAGAAGAAGCCGATCGTCGCCGTGAAGGCGGGCCGCTCGACCGCCGGGGCCCGCGCCGCATCCTCGCACACCGGCGCGCGCGCGACGAGCGACACGCTCACCGATACGCTCCTGCGGCAGGCGGGCGTCATCCGGACGCACACGCTCGAGGAGATGTTCGACGTGGCGGCGCTGCTTGCGAGCCAGCCGGTGCCGTCGGGCCACCGCGTCGCGATCGTGACCAACGCCGGAGGGCCGGGCATCCTCGCGGCCGACGCATGCGAAGCGAACGGGCTGCAGGTCACGCCGCTCGCGCCGGAGACGATGGGAAAGCTGCGCGCGTTTCTGCCGGCCTCGGCGAGCGTCGCGAATCCTGTCGACATGATTGCATCGGCCAGCGCCGATCACTATCGCCGCACCGTGGAGCTCGTGCTGGCGGATCCGAACGTCGACAGTCTGCTGACAATCTTCATTCCGCCGATCGTCACCGCCGCGTCCGACGTCGCGGATGCGATCCGCAGCGCGAGCGCGGACTGCGGCAAACCGGTGCTCGCGACGTTCATGGGCGTTCCCGGCGGCCTGATGATGGCGCCGATCCCGACCTACATCTTTCCGGAATCCGCGGCGGTCGCGCTCGCGCGCGTCACGCGCTATGGCGAGTGGCTCCGCAAGCCGCACGCCGAGCCGCCGCAGCTCGACACATTCAACCGCGATGAAGTCCGCCGGATCGTCACGTCCGCGGCCGCGGAAGGGGGCGGATGGATGGAGCCGGCGCACGCGCACGCGCTGCTCGACGCATGCGGCGTGTCGGTCGCGTGTGCGCGCACGGCGAAGACTGTCGACGAGGCCGTGAAAGCGGCAGGTGATCTCGGCTACCCCGTCGTCCTCAAGGCGCTCGGCTCGACGCTCCTGCACAAGACCGATGTCGGCGGCGTGAAGCTCGGGCTCGCCGGCGAATCGTCGGTCCGCAATGCGTTCACCTCGCTGCAGCAGTCGCTGGGCGATCGCCTCGAAGGCGTGCTCGTGCAGCGGATGCTGCCGGCGGGCGTGGAGATGGTCGTCGGCGGCATCAACGATCCCGCGCTCGGACCGGTCATCATGGGGGGCACCGGCGGCGTGCTCGTCGAGCTCTTCGCCGACACCGTGTTCCGCATGTGTCCGCTGACCGACGCGGACGCGCGGGAGATGGTGGACGAGATGAAAGGGCGCGCGCTGCTTCGCGGGTATCGAGGCGCGACGCCCGTCGACGAAGCGGCGTTCCGGCGCGCGCTGCTCGCGATCTCTCAGCTGCTCGACGCGTGCCCCGAGATCCACGAAATGGACATCAATCCGATCATAGTCGCGACTGCGGGCGCGACGGCGGTGGACGTGCGCATCAAAATCGGTACGCCTGCATCTCCCAGTCCGCAGGCCAGGCGCATCTCGTACTAGTGCGCCACGACAGCCACCCCAGTGCCCCCGTGTCCTCCAGTGTGGAACGCGTATTGCTCACTTACGCG
>WNGF01004407.1_pt1 | contig 27179 bp, 26 predicted proteins | sample 5400641 | NCBI WGS metagenome assembly WNGF01 (sample SAMN13153371, study PRJNA577476) | soil metagenome | isolation source: 80 cm soil or saprolite under grassland replicate 2 | place: USA:California | collected 2016-06-15 | reverse complement strand
CGTCGCCGTTCGCGGAGATGATGCCGACCTGGGCGATGTCCTTCTTGCCCTGCGTCGGCTTCGAGAGCTTCTTCAGCTCGGCGACGACGACCTCGACGGCCTTGTCGATGCCGCGCTTGATCTCCATCGGGTTGTGGCCGGCCGCGACGAGCTTCGAGCCCTCGCGGTAGATGGCCTGCGCGAGCACGGTCGCGGTGGTGGTGCCGTCGCCGGCGACGTCGGAGGTCTTCGACGCGACCTCCTTCACCATCTGCGCGCCCATGTTCTCGAACCTGTTCTCGAGCTCGATCTCCTTCGCGACCGTGACGCCGTCCTTCGTGATGGTCGGGGAGCCGAACGACTTCTCGATGACGACGTTGCGACCCTTCGGGCCGAGCGTCACCTTCACCGCGTCGGCGAGGGTGTTCACGCCCTTGAGGATCGCCTCGCGGGCCTTCTGGTCGAACAGGATTTCCTTGGCAGCCATTTCGTGTGCTCCTGGGTCAGGGTGGGGGAGGGCCTAGCTCTCGATGACGCCGAGGATGTCTTCCTCGCGCATCATGAGGTGCTCCTCGCCATCGATCTTGATCTCGGTGCCGGCGTACTTCGAGAAGAGGATGCGGTCCCCGGCCTTCACGTCGAGCGGACGGACCTTCCCGTCCTCCAGGACCTTGCCGTTGCCGACGGCGATCACCTTGCCCTCGATCGGCTTCTCCTTCGCCGTGTCGGGGATGATGATCCCGCCCTTCGTCTTCTCCTCCTCCTGCACGCGCTTCACGATGATGCGATCCTGCAGCGGCCGGATCTTCATGTGATTCCTCCTCTGGTGTCGGTGCGCCCTCGCGGGCAACACGTTCGGGTAAGGTCTGGGGCGCCTGGCAGTCGATCAGTCGGACTGCCAAAGGCGGGCGTATCGTAACCACCGCCCCCCTCGTGTCAAGCGACCAAGCTGGGCGTGCACGCCTGCGTAGCGAAAGGCCTTTTTCATCCAGGCTGGCAGTCGCCCCCTTTGAGCGCTGGCGATGCGCACACCGGCGCAGGCCGCCCGGGACCGGGTCGATTGGCAGTCGAAAAGGTCATTTGCTACGCGGGGTTGTCCGCGAGGACGCCAGGCGGTAGCGTTTTGGGAGGTGGGCGGCGCCTCCCGTTGGGGGGAGGGAAGGCGCCCGAGCAGTCGGGAGGAAGGGGCCTTGGCCGTGAGCGACAAGATCCTGGTCGGCAAGACGGCGCACGAGTGGTTCCGGGAGATGCTCGCGGACGGGCTCTCTCACCGGCGGCTCGAGATCCAGGAGGTCACCGAGTTCTACCTCGTGAACCTCCTCGCCGGCTTTCTGGAGCGAGAGCGGCTCTTCGTAGAGAACGAGGACGGCACCGTCACGGCGGAGCCGCTCGCGCTCATCCTCCTGAGGGCGCTCGAGGGCGATCGGCGGACGCGCGTCGCCGGCCTCCGGCGGCTCGGGGACACCGCGCTGTTCGTCTCCGGGTTCTTCGGCGACTCGCTCGCGCGCTCGATCGTGGATGTCGACTACTACATCTCGATGGGCGAGCGCGCGTACGGCTCGCTCGCCGACACCGAGCGCGGCCTCGACGGGCTCTACGGAGAGCTCGCCGCGCGCTTCGGCCAGTTCGTGGACCTTTTCGCCGAGATCGCGGAGCTGTCGGACCTGCGCTCGAACCGCGGGCTCGTCCGGCTCTACGAGCGGTTCCTCGCGACGCGCGATGCGCGCGTCGGCCAGCTCCTGCGCGACCGCGGGGTGGCCCTGTTCTCCGGCCCCGACGCGCCGCCGCGGCGGGGGCTCCTGCAGTGAGCTCACCCCCGAACCACCCTCTGCCCCGCTCCGGCGCGGAGCGGGGGGAGCTCGAACGCTGGGACACGATCGGGTTTCTCCAGCGCGAGCTCGAGGCGATCTACGTGGTCGAGGCGCCGCGGGTGGAGGAGTTCCTCGTCGGGTCGGAGGGCGCGCGCGCGGCCGGCCACGCCCCCCGCGCGCCCGAGGAGTTGCTCGTCCTCGAGGAGGAGGACGGCGTCGCGCTCGGGCTCTACCTCGCGCCCGCCGTCGTGGCCGGCGCCGCCGGCGCGGACCCGGACGACCGCCGCCCGCGCCTCACCGCCCGCGTGGCGCTCCGCGACGTGGCCTGCGCCGCGGAGGGGGTCTCGCACTTCGTCTACCTCGCGACCCGCGCGGCGGCCGGGCAGGCCGTCTCGCTCCTCGAGCTCGAGGTACAGGCGGAGGTGGACAAGTTCGCGCTGCTCGTCCTCCACCTCTGGCGCCGCGGGCTGCGGCGGATGAGCCCCGCCCTCCGGCGCAGGCTGTTCGAGCGCGTGCGCTACCACGGCTGGCTCGGCGTGGAGGAGCGCGCCCGCTACGCGGAGGCGAACCGGCTCGGCCACGGGTACGCGCGCTGGCTCGAGGAGCGGTTCGTCGAGGACGCCGACATCGACGGGATGCTGCGCGAGCTGCGGAGGACGTACCGGCGCGGCGGCGGGGAGAAGCTCGCGTATCTCGGCGCGCGCACGCAATGACAAAGGGCGCGCCAGATCGGCGCGCCCTCGGGTTGCAGTCCAGCGGAGGCGGGTCGGCGGCTACCGCAGCGTGCGGGTCTGGCCGGCCGGTATGGTCGCCTTCTCCTTGTCGAACTTGCCGGAGAGGGCGTCGCGCACCGAGCGGTCGAACCGGACCTTCCCCGTCGCGATCTCGCGCAGCGAGAGGACAGGCGGCTTGTTCTTCATGTTCGCCATGAGCGGGCGGGCGCCGGCCATGAGCTGACGGGTCCGCTTCGTCGCGAGCAGCACGAGCGCGAAGCGGTTGTCCACCATGGGCAGGCAGTCTTCGACGGTGACGCGGGCCATGAATCGCCTTCCTTGGAACTCCGGGGACTTCCCGTGAGGAGGGCGGAAGATAAACGGGGCCGTCCCCTGGGTCAACCTCCCGCGCCCGGCCGCCCCTCGACCGAGGGGCCGAGCGTATGGTACCGAAGAATTCCCGGGAGGATTCGGCCCCATGAGAAGAACCACCCTGATCGCGGCGCTCACCGTCCTCCCCGTCGTCGCGGGTGCCGCACCCCGCGTCAAGATCGCCGTCACCGACATCCGGAGCGTGCAGGGCGTCGCACCGGGCACGGCCACGATCCTCTCCGACATCGTCGTGTCCGAGGTCGCCCGTGCGGGGTACGACGTCGTGTCGCAGGCCGACATCACGGCGATGATCGGCTTCGAGAAGCAGAAGAAGGTGCTCGGCTGCTCCGAGGACTCCTCCTGCCTCGCCGAGATCGGCGGCGCGCTCGGCGTCGATTTCATGCTGACGGGCCAGGTCGGGCAGATCGGGACGCGCAACCGCGTCTCCCTGCTCGTCGTGGACACGAAGAAGGCGCGCGTCGTGGCGCGCTCCGCGCAGTTCTCGGATCAGGACGAGGATGCCCTCGTCCGCGCCGCCGAGCTGGCGGTGAAGGAGATCCTCGCGGGGATCCGCGCCGCGCAGGCCGTGGCGCAGGCGCCCGCGGCGACGCCGCCGCCCGCGAAGGTCGCGCCGCCCGCCACGACGCCGCCGCCCGGGAAGGGGACGCCTCCGGCCGCCGCAGCTGCGACGGGTCCGGGCGCGAAGCCGACGCCTTCTCTCGCCGCCGTACCGCCGCCGCAGTACCCGGCCGCCGCGCAGGTCTCCACGTCCGCGTCGCCCCGCTGGTCCGCGCGCCGCACCGCCTACGTCACGATGGGCGGCGGCGGGGTGCTCCTCCTCACCGGCGCGGTCCTCGGCCTCTCCGCGCGCTCGAAGTACAACGCGCTCGACGCGAAGCAGGGGCAGTTCGGCTACTACGACTCGTACCAGGCCGAGAAGGGCGCCATCCGGACGCGCGCGCGCGCCGCCGACGCGCTGATGGTGACCGGCGCCGCGGTGACCGGGGTCGGGGGCTGGCTGTGGTGGCGGTCCGGACGCACGCGCGTCTCCTTCGTCCCCTCGGCCGCCGACGGCTCGGTCGGCCTCGTCGCGTCGGGCTCGTTCTAGAGGAGAAGATCCCATGCGCCGAAACCTCCTCCTCGTCGCCTTCGCCGCCGCGGTCGCCGGCTGCTCGCTCACGCTCGACACGAAGGAGCTCGATCCGCTGCAGGAGCCGCAGGGCTTCTGCGAGAGCGCGCAGACCGAGACCATCCGGCTGTTCGAGCGCTGCTTCTCGTTCATGAGCGGGTACGAGGAGATCCTGTACGGATTCCTGCAGTCCTACTGTGGCGCGATCGGCACCGACGTCGCGTCCGGGTCGGTCGCGTATTCGCGAGAGGCCGCGGGCGAGTGCCTCGAGGCCATCCAGTCGACCCGCTGCGACCAGTTCTTCTCCGGCTTGTTCAGCAGCGGGGGTTGCCCCGCGATCGAGCGGTTCGGCTTTCCGGCCCCCGCGCTCTGCAGCTCGTCCTGCCGCGCGGCGCTCGCCGGCAGGATCGGGAACGGCGACGGGTGCACGACCGATCTCCAGTGCACGAGCGGCTTCTGCGACGTCCCGAGCTTGACCTGCGGCGGGACCTGCATCGCGGGAGACCCTGGCGACCCCTGCGATTCCAGCCACGCCTGCGCGAGCGGGAACTATTGCAGGATCGGGTCCTGCACCAGGTACCAGACGAGCATCGACGCGGATTGCACGACGGTGCAGTGCAATCCGACGACGCTCTACTGCAATCAGGTCACGAAGAAGTGCGCGCAGCTCGTCGGCGCGGATGGGAGCTGCGGCGGGATGGCGGAGGCGCTGTGCGCGAACGGCCTGGTCTGCGACACCACTCCCAAGTGCGTCACCAAGGCCGCGCTCGGGGAGTCCTGCCTGATGAAGCCCTGCGGCCTCGGGCTCTCGTGCTACGCCCTCACGCTCCAGTGCATCCCCACGCCGACCGGACCCGGACCGCTCGGTGCGGACTGCCACTCGCCGCTCTACTGCAATGGAGACTTTGCGTATTGCGACTCGTCGTCGACGACTCCGACGTTCACCTGCGTGCCGCTCGAGACCTCCGGCGCGTGCAGCAACTACTTCGAGTGCGCCCACGGATACCAGTGCAACGGGACGAACTGCGTGCCGCTGAAGGAAGCGGGCGAGGCCTGCATGATCAATAACTATGAGTGCAAGTCGGGCGGCGCCTGCGTCCCGAACCCCGCGGGTGGCGCCTGGTGCGTGCGGGAGCCGACGACCGTCGGGGCGGAGTGCGGGAGCTTCGGCGGCGGTGAGTCGATCGAGTGCATCAGCAACGGCGATCTCTACTGCGACGAGTCCACGATCCCGGGGCACTGCGCCGCCACGCAGAGGCCGGGCGATCCGTGCGCCGGGAGCTATCAGTGCGCAGACCGGGACCGCGGCGCGTTCTGCGATTTCGGCTCGGGTACCTGCACGGCGGCGTGCTGGTAGCGCGCTAGCCCTTCCAGAACCCGCCCGCGCCGGCCCCGTCCTTGCGGAGGTCGTGGCCGGGGTCGAGCTTCACGAAGGTGCACATCTCGTTCAGGCGCGAGTAGATCCGGTCGCCGACGCGGCGCGGGAGCGTCATCGACTCCGCCTCGCGCGCGAAGTCCGGTGAGCGCGTGTTGCGCATCCCGGGCGTCTCCCGCACCGGCGCCTCGCGATCCTCGAGGAAGTAGTTCGTCGCGAAGAGCGTCGCGAGCCCGGAGTTGAAGCGCCGGCTGATGAGCTCGTCGAGCATCGACCGCTCCCACTCGGTGCCGCGCTCCTTCCCGAGCTCGTCGATGGCGAGCACCGGGACGTGGAGCAGGCCGCGCAGGACTTCCATGTGGCCGCGGCTCTCGGAGAAGCCGGCCTTGATGTCGGAGAGGAGCAGCATGAACTCGACGTACCGCGTCGAGATCCCCTTCTCGAGCGCGAGGTAGCGCAGCGACGCGACGAGCAGGTGCGTCTTGCCGGCGCCGGGGCGGCCGTAGAGGAGGAACCCCTTCGTCGGCTCGTTCCGCCGGAACTTGCGCGCGAAGTCCTCGGCGACGACCTTCGCGCGCTGGTGGTCCTGCGACCAGCTCTTGAAGTTCTCGAACGACGCCTTCGCGATCGCGGCGGGGATCCCGATCTGGTTGAAGAGCGTGATCCGCTCGTCGAGGTGCCGGCACGAGCAGACCTGCGCGACGGTGTTCGCGCCGGAGGGCACGAGCGTGTAGCCGGTCTCGTTGCAGCGCGGGCAGGCCTGCTGGCAGGCGCAGCGGCGCGCGCGCGCGGCCTGGCCGAGCACCTGCTCGACCACGTACCCGCAGCCGCCGCAGGAACAGGTGCTGTCTTGCGCGCCGGCCATGGGGGGCGGAGTCTACACGGATCCGCGAAGGCAGGTCAGCCCCGCCGAGCGGGCCAGATCGGCGAGGTGCGCGCGCAGCGCCTCGCGGTACGCACGCCGGCTGCCGCCCGGTCGGCGGCCGCCGGTGAGGAGGCGGATGCGCGGGCCGAGCGCGCGCCGCTCCGGCGGCGGCAGCGCGTGGAGCCAGGCCGCGAGGATGCGCGCGTCGGCGGCCGCGAGCGCCGCCTCGACCCGCTCGAGCGGCGAGCCGGGGTGGGCGGCGGCGGCGGCGAGCGCGCGCCACGCGGCCCGGTAGCCCTCGCGCCGCTCGGCGTCGGCCGCGCGTCCGGAGTCGGCGACGAGGTCGCGCGCCCTCGCGAGCCGCGCCTCGGCGGCGGTCTCCTCGCCCGGCGGCGCGGGGGCGTCGCCGACGCGCCCGTGCTGGTAGGCGCGCCACTCGTCGTCGACGGCGAAGCGGAGCGCGTCGAGGCCGCGGCGCAGGCCGCGGCAGACGATTGCGACCGGGAGGCCGCGGCGTTCCCAGTCGGCGACCACGTCTTGGTCCAGGGGGGAGATCATCAACCCGGCGCCTTTCAGCGCGAGGAAGTACTCGGCTACGACGGCCTGGTAGTCGAGTGCTTCGGCGGGGAGGTCCGACACGGTGGGATGGTAGCCGTCCGGTCCGACGAAAAGACGGTCACGGTCACGGTCACGTTCACGGGAAAGACCGGGAACGAAAGATGCCCGGGGAGCGGATACGGGCCGCTCGACGTCCGTTGCCGCTTCCCGTTCCCGTCTTCCGGTAGTTCCCGGGCCCGTGACCGTGCCCGGTCTCTCAAGAACCGGACGCCCTCACGCCTGCAACGCCGCCCGAACCTCCTCGGCAGATTGAGGCCGCCGGGCCGGAATCTTCTCGAGCAGCTGCTCCGCGAGCCGAGCAAGCCGAACGTCTGCCCCTGGATTCGACGACGCGACCGGCGATGGCCGGCACGTGAGGATCTCCCTCCAGAGCCCGACCGGCTCGCTCGACGTGAACGGCGGCGCACCGGTGAGGAGCTCGTAGAGGATCACGCCGAGGCTGTAGAGGTCGCTCCGCGCGTCGACCGCGTGCCCCTGCGCCTGCTCCGGCGACATGTATCGGTAGGTCCCGACGACGCGGCCCGTCTGCGTGAGCCCGTCCTGCGCCTCCGCCGCCGACTTCACGAGGCCGAAGTCCATGAGGCGCGCGCTCCGAAGGTCGTCGACCATGATGTTCGAGGGCTTGAGATCACGGTGGACGAGGCCGCGCCGGTGGACGTACGCGAGCGCGTCCGCGATCTGCGAGAGCGCCGTCCGCAGCCGCTCGATCCGGGACGGCCGGTTGAGGGCGTCCCTGATCTCCGGCGCGAGCAGCGCGCGCGGCGGCGTGACTTGGGGCGTCTCCGTGTGGGGCGGCGTCCACGTGAGGCCGAACGGCTCGGTGTCGGGCTCGTCCATCATCGCGGCGAGCGCGCGGATCGCGTCGGGTCCCGCGTCGAGCCGCGGCAGGGAACCCGGCGTCGCCGGGTAGGGCGGGTCGAGGTCGAACCCCACCGGCACGAGATCCTCGTCGTCGATCACGGGCGAGAGATAGGCGCGCAGGTCGAGCCCCTCGATGAGCTCCATCGCGAGAAACGAGTAGCCCTCCGACACGCCCGCGTCGAAGACGCGGACGACGTGGGGGTGGTCGAGCGTGCGGAGCACGTCGTACTCACGCGCGAGCCGCCGGGCCGCCGTCGCGTCGACGGCGGGCGCGGGGCCGAGCACCTTCAACGCCGCGAGCCGGCCGCTCTCCTCGTGGTGCGCGCGGTACACGGTACCAATGCCCCCGCGTCCGATGACGGAGAGGATCACGTATGGGCCGACGCGCCGGGGAGGCACGGTGTTCGACGATAGAGGCGCCCGACACGGAAATCAAACCGGCCGGACCAGGGGTGCTGCGGCCGTGCTATAAGCCGCGCGTGCCGGAGCGTTCCCTCGTCGAAGAGCTCGAGGCGCGCGTGCGCGCGCGCCCGCTCCCTCGTCACGTCGCGATCATCATGGACGGGAACGGGCGCTGGGCAGAGGCGCGGGACCTCCCGCGCGTGGCCGGGCACCGGGCCGGAGCCGACGCGGTGCGCGCCGTCACCCGCGCCGCGCGCCGGATCGGCGTCGAGGCGCTGACCCTGTACGCCTTCTCGGCCGAGAACTGGGGCCGCCCGGAGCCGGAGGTGGGCGCGCTCATGCACCTGCTCGCCGAGTTCCTCGAGTCCGAGCGCGGCGAGATGATGCAGAACTCCGTCCGGCTGAACGCCATCGGAGATCTCGAGCGCCTGCCCCCGTCGGTGCGCGAGAAGCTCGCCTCAGTCCGAGCGGAGACTGCTGCGAACCGCGGCATGACGCTGACGCTCGCCCTCTCGTACGGCGGGCGGCAGGAGCTCGTGCAGGCGGCCCGCCGTGCGGCCGCCGCGAAGGGCCCGGCGCTCGAGGAGTCCGATCTCGAGGCGGGCCTGTGGACCGCGGGACTGCCGGAGCTCGACCTCCTCGTCCGGACGAGCGGCGAGCGGCGCATCTCGAACTTCCTCCTCTGGCAGTGCGCCTACGCCGAGCTCGTGTTCACCGACGTGCTCTGGCCCGACTTCCGCGACGCGGAGCTCTTCGGGGCGATCGCGCAGTTCCAGGCGCGCGAGCGCCGCTTCGGCATGACCGGCGCCCAGGTCGCCGAAAGGGGGGAGTGAGACGTGGGCGCGCTCGACCCGAAGAACCGCAGGAACCTGCTCCTTCGCGTCGCCTCGGCGGTCGTCCTCTTCCCGCTCGCGGTCTGGCTCACCTTCGTCGGCGGCACGCCGTTCGCCCTCCTCGCCGCCGCCGGCGCGGCGGTCGCGGCGGGCGAGCTCGTGCTCATGTTCAGCGGGCTCGGCGTCGGGGAGCTCTTCGGGATCGCGGTCGCGGGCGCCATCCCGCTCATGGCTGCGTTCGGCCACAGCGGCGAGCTCCTCCCCGGCTGGTCGGGGCTCGCCCTCGCGGGCGCGACGGTGATCCTGCTCGCCGTCTTCCTCTTCCGGCAGGAGCCGCTCGAGGAGATCCCGCGCTCCGTCGCGATCGTCACCCTCGCGTGGCTCTACTGCGGGCTCCTCATCGCGGCGCTCGTCGGGCTGCGGCTGCGCCACGGCGTGCCGTGGGTGATCCTCGCGTTCGTCGTCACGTGGGCGAACGACACCTTCGCCTACTTCACGGGCCACGCGTTCGGGCGCCACAAGCTGTACGAGCGGATCTCGCCCAAGAAGACGTGGGAGGGGTTCGCCGGTGGCGCGATCGGGAGCGTCGTCGGGGCGCTCGTCACGCGCTGGCTCCTGCTGCGGCCCGAGCTGTCTGCGGACGCGGCCGTCGCGATCGGGATCGGCGGCGCGGTGCTCGGCCCGCTCGGAGACCTCGCCGAGTCGATGGTGAAGCGGGCGGCTGGCGTGAAGGACTCCTCGCGCATCATCCCGGGGCACGGCGGGCTCCTCGACCGGATCGACGCCCTCCTCTTCGTCGCCCCGTGGGTCTACGTCTGCGCGCAGTACCTGCCGGGGCTGTTGCCGTAAGGGTGGTCCCAGGGGCGGCATCGGCCGCCGCGTGCTAGAGATCCGCCCGTGAAGCGCGTCGCCATCCTCGGCTCGACCGGCTCCATCGGCGTCCAGGCGCTGGACGTCGTCTCGTCGTTCCCCGAGCGGTTCGAGGTCGTCTCGCTCGCCGCCGGCAAGAACGTCGCCCGGCTCGCCGAGCAGGTGCGCCGCTTCCACCCGCGCCTCGTCTCGGTCGCGGACGAGGCCGCCGCGCGCGAGCTGCGCGGGCTCGTCCCCGCCGGCGTCGAGGTGGTCGGCGGCGACGCCGGAGCGGTCCTCGCGGCGTCCCACCCGGACGTGGACTTCGTGCTCGCCGCGATCTCCGGCGCGGCGGGGCTCCGCTCGACCGCGGCCGCCGTCGAGGCCGGCAAGGCGATCGGCCTCGCGAACAAGGAGTCGCTCGTGCTCGCGGGCGAGCTGCTCGTGCGCCGCGCCGAGGAGAAGGGGATCGCGATCCTGCCGGTCGACTCCGAGCACAGCGCGATCCACCAGTCGCTCGCCGGCCACAACCGCGAGGAGGTCCGCCGGCTCATCCTCACCGCGTCGGGCGGCCCGCTCCGGACCGTCCCCGCTCCCGAGCTGCGCGACGTGACGCCCGCGCGCGCGCTCAAGCACCCGAACTGGTCGATGGGCGACAAGATCACGATCGACTCGGCGACCCTCATGAACAAGGGGCTCGAGGTGATCGAGGCGCGCTGGCTCTTCGGGGTCGAGCCGCGGCGCATCGACATCGTCGTCCATCCCGAGTCGATCGTGCACTCGATGGTCGAGTACATCGACGGCTCCATGGTGGCGCAGCTCGGCGTCTCGGACATGCGGGGCCCGATCAGCTACGCCCTCGGCCACCCCGGGCGGCTCCCGCTCCACCTGCCGCCGCTCGACCTCGGCAAGCTCGGGAAGCTCTCCTTCGAGCCGCCCGACGCGACGCGCTTCCCCGCGTTCACGCTCGCCTACCGCGCGCTCGAGATCGGCGGGACCGCGCCCGCGGTCCTGTCGGGCGCGGACGAGGGGGCGGTCGCGGCGTTCCTCGCGGGGCGCTGCCGGTTCACGGACATCGCGGACGTGTGCGCCGCGGCGCTCGAGGCGCACACGCCGGAGCCCGTCCGGTCGGTGGAGCAGGCGCTCGCGGCGAGCGACTGGGGCCGCCGCGAGGCGGAGCGGCGCGTCGGAAGGGTGTAACAGCGCCGCGGGCAGGGAGCCGCTAGACTGTCCGCAGATGCCCGCGACCCTCGTCCGGATCGGTGCGATCGTCCTCTTCCTCGGCGGACTCATCTTCGTCCACGAGCTCGGGCACTTCCTCGTGGCGAAGGCGCTCGGGGTGAAGGTCATCCGGTTCTCGATCGGGTTCGGGCCGCGCGCCTTCGGGTTCCGGAAGGGTGAGACCGAGTACTGGCTCTCGATCTTCCCGCTCGGCGGCTACGTGAAGATGGCGGGCGACCTCGGCGAGGAGCCGCAGAGCGTCGCGCCGGAGGACCGCGGGCGCGGCTACCTCGAGCAGCCGCCGTGGCGGCGGCTCGCGATCTCCTTCGCCGGGCCGCTGATGAACCTCGTGTTCCCGGCGTTCGTCTATCTCGCGCTCGCGATCGCGGAGAACGGCACGCCCGTGCCGGGGCCCTTCGTCGGCACCGTCGCGCCCGGGTCCCCCGCGGCGCTCGCCGGGCTCCGCGCGGGGGATCGGATCCTGTCGGTCGCCGCGCCCGGCGCCCCGGCCCGGACGCTCCATCGCTTCGGGGAGCTGCGCGAGGTCGTCGCCCCCCACCCGGAGGAGCCGCTGGTCTTCCGGGTGCAGCGCGACGGCGTCGAGCTGCCGCCGCTCACGATCGTGCCGTCGCTCAGCCTCGAGCGGAACGTCATCGAGACCCTGCGGCGCGGGGTGCTCGGCGTGAGCGCGACCCTCGCGCCGGCCCTCGTCGCGCCGGCCCGGCCCGGGACCGCGGGAGCGCTCGAGCCGTTCGACCTCGTGGTCTCCGCGGGCGGGCGCCCGGTGCGCCACATCGGCGAGCTCGAGCGCGCCGTCGCCGCCGCCGCGTGCGCCCCGCTCGACCTCGAGGTGGTCCGCGAGCGGCCGGTCGCGCTGCCCGGCGCGACGCTCTCGCTGCCCGCGGTCGAGCGGCTCGCGGCGGTCCCGACCTGCGACGCGGAGAGGCGCCCGGCCTTCCGCCCCGCCGACCCCGGGCTCGCGACCTTCATCGCGGCGGTCGAGCCGGGGAGCCCCGCCGAGCGCGCCGGGCTCCGCCGGGGCGACGCGATCGCCTCGGTGAACGGCAAGCCGGTCCTCTCCTTCCGCGACATCAACGCGCTCTCCGCCGAGTTCCTGCCGGCGCCGTCCGCCCCCGGCCCCGCGGCGCGGGTCGCGCCGGGCGTTCCGGAGCCGCGCGTCGAGGTGCGGCTCGGCCTCGCCGACGGCCGCGAGGTGGTGCTCGCCGCGGCGCGGGAGACGTTCCTCGACGAGCTCACCCGCGAGGAGCAGCAGCGCTGGGTGCTCGGGTTCCACCCCGACCGAGGGCGGCTCGTCGACTCCGCCGCGCTCGTCGTGGAGCAGGTGCCGATCGCGCGGAGCGCCCCGGAGATGGTCGCGTACGCGTGGGACCAGCTCTCCACGTTCGTGCGAATCACCGTGAAGCTCATCGGGAAGCTCTTCACCGGGCAGATCAGCTTCAAGACGGTGGGCGGCCCGCTCATGCTCTTCTCGATCGCCTCGGACGCGGCGGAGGAGGGCTGGTCGAGCTTCCTCTTCCAGATGGCGCTCATCAGCGTGAACCTCGCCTTCATGAACCTGCTGCCGATCCCGGTCCTCGACGGCGGGAACATCGCGCAGGCGCTCCTCGAGGCGGTGACGCGGCGTCCGATGTCGACGCGCGCGAGGCTCGTCGCGCAGGGCGTCGGGCTCGCGCTGCTCTTCACGCTGATGGTGTTCGTGTTCAAGAACGACATCGTGCGGCTCATGGGTTAAGAAGTTGGCGATGCTCGTCGCCGCGCTCGACACCGCGACCCTGACGCTCTCCTGCGCGCTCGTGGACGTCGTACCGGGCGCGGCGCCGCGGCTCCGCTGCGACCGCAGCGTGGTGACGGGGACCCGGATACCGGCCGGCGCCGCCTCGCCTCGCCGCCGCAGCCACAGCGCCGAGCTCCCGCAGGCGCTCGTCGATCTCCTCACCGCCGAGGGGCTCACCATCCCCGACATCGACGGGTACGCGATCGGGCTCGGCCCGGGATCGTTCACAGGGCTCCGCATCGGGCTCGCGACGTGGAAGGGGCTCGCCTACGCGAACCGGCGCCCGATCGCCGGCGGCTCGAGCCTCGCCGCGATGGCGCTCGCGGCGGCGCCGGACGCCGAGGACGGCGCGGTGCTCGTGCCGCTCCTCGACGCGCGCAAGGGCGAGGTCTACGCGGGGTTCTACCGCGTGCGCGCGGGAGGCATCGTCGAGACCGCGGACGACGCCGCGCTCGCACCGCAGGCGCTCGCCACGCGGCTCGTCGCCCTCGCCGAGGGCGGCGCGCGGCCGTTCGCCTTCGGGGAGGGGCTCGAGACCTACGCGGCGGCGCTCGCGGGCGTGCCGCGCCTCACCACCTCCGTCGCGGCGCCGCCTGCCCACGCCGTCGCGGCGCTCGTCGCCGAGTCGCTCGCCACCGCCGCGTACGACGCGCAGGCCCTCTTCGCCCTCGAGCCCCACTACGTGCGCGCGAGCGAGGCGGAGGTGAAGTTCCCGAAGGGGCTCGGGCCGGGCGCCGACGAGCGCTGACGATGCACGTCTTCGTCACCGGCGCGACCGGCCTCGTCGGGCGCGCGCTCTGCGAGGCGCTCCTCGCGCGTGGCCACCTCGTCACGGGGCTCTCGCGGGCGCCCGGCGCGGCGCGGCTCCCCGCAGGCGTCCGCGCGGTCGCCGGCGACCCCGCGGCGCCGGGCGCCTGGCAGGACGCGCTCGCGCGCGCGGACGCGTGCGTGCACCTCGCGGGCGAGCCAGTGGCGGGCCGCTGGACCGCGGAGCGGAAGCGCCGCATCCGCGCGAGCCGAGTCGAGTCCACCCGGAACGTGGCCGACGTCCTGCGCGAGCGCGGACCGGCCGTGCTCGTCTCCGCGAGCGCGGTCGGGATCTACGGCGACCGCGGCGACGAGGTGCTCGACGAGGCGGCGGCGCCGGGGGAGGGATTCCTCGCCGACGTCTGCCGGGAGTGGGAGGCGGCGGCCGCACCGGCCGCGGCGCGCGCCCGGGTCGTGATCCTCCGCACCGGGATCGTCCTCGCCGCGCACGGCGGCGCGCTGCCGCGGATGGTGCGTCCCTTCCGCCTCCTCGCGGGCGGGCCGCTCGGGGACGGGGCCTTCTTCCAGCCGTGGATCCACCTCGCGGACGAGGTGGGGCTCATCCTCCTCGCGCTCGAGGACGCGCGGGCGCGCGGCCCCTTGAACGCGTCGGCGCCCGCGCCCGCCCGGAACCGTGACGTCGCGAGGGCCATCGGCCGCGTGCTCTCGCGCCCGAGCCTCCTGCCCGCGCCGAGGCTCGCGATCCGGATCGCGGTCGGCGAGATGGCGAGCGTCGTGCTCGCGAGCCAGCGCGTCGTGCCGCGGAAGGCGCTCGAGCTGGGCTACCGCTTCAAGTTCCCGGAGCTCGAGGCGGCGCTGAGGGATCTGCTCGGCTGAGCTTGCCGGTCTCGGATCCGGTCCAGGTCCAGGTCCAGGTCCAGGTCCACGCCGGATCATCTGTCCGAGCGACCGCTCACCCCAAGAATCCGACCCGTCGCCCGGGTCGCGGGTTGAACCGGCCCGCCCTCGCAGCTAGCTTGGCGTGCCATGCGCCGCGCCCAGGATTCCCGCGCCGATCTCGAGGCGCTCCCGCCGCCGTACCGCCGGTTCTGGGACGACGCGCTGGGCGCGCTCCCCGCCGAACGGCTCTTCTGCGATCCGCTCCGGACCCTCGCCTACGGCACCGACGCGAGCTTCTACCGCCTCGTGCCGCGCGTCGTGGCGCGCGTGCGGTCGATCCCCGAGGTGCAGGCGCTCCTCGCGGCCGCGCGCCGGCACGGCACGCCGCTCACCTTCCGCGCCGCCGGCACGAGCCTCTCCGGCCAGGCCGTCACCGACTCCGTGCTCGTGCAGCTCGACGGGTGGAAGGGGCGCCGGGTGCTCGACGGCGGGGGCGCCGTCGCCCTCGAGTCCGGCGTCGTCGGCGCCGAGGCGAACGCGGCGCTCGCGTCCTTCGGCCGGAAGATCGGGCCGGACTCCGCCTCGATCGCGACCTGCCAGATCGGCGGGATCGCCGCGAACAACGCGAGCGGGATGTGCTGCGGGACGGCGCAGAACAGCTACCGGACCGTCCGGGCCATGAAGCTCGTCCTCGCGGACGGGACCTTTCTCGACACGGGCGACCCGGCGTCGCGCGCCGCGTTCGCGGCCTCGCACGCGCCGGTCCTCGACGGCCTCGCCGCGCTCCGCCGCGAGATCCTCGCCGACGAGCCGCTCGCGCGGCGCATCCGCGAGAAGTACCGGATCAAGAACACCACCGGCTACGGGCTCAACTCCTTCGTGGACTTCGAGGACCCGCAGGACGTCCTCCTCCACCTCATGGTCGGGTCGGAGGGGACGCTCGGCTTCATCGGCGAGGTGACCTTCGAGACGGTCGAGGAGCACGCGCACAAGGCGAGCGCGCTCGTCCTGTTCCCCGACGTGGAGACGGCGGCGCGCGGGACGCAGCGGCTCGCAGCCGCGCGAGAAGGGGGCGGCGTCTCCGCGGTGGAGATGATGGACCGCGCCTCGATGCGCGCGGTCGAGGCGAAGCCCGGCCTGCCGAAGGTCCTGCGCACGCTCCCGCCGGACGCCTGCGCGCTCCTCGTCGAGGTCCGCGCCGCCGACCCCGCTGCCCTGACGGGCGCGATCGAGCGGGCGACCGCGATCCTCGCCGGCCTTCCGGTCCTCGAGCCCATCGCGTTCACCGCCGTGAAGGCGGAGTACGAGCGGCTCTGGGACGTGCGGCGCGGCCTGTTCCCGGCGGTCGGGGCGGCGCGCCGGATCGGCACGACGGTCGTCATCGAGGACGTCGCGTTTCCGATGGAGCACCTCGCCGCCGGGACGGTGGAGCTGCAGCGCCTGTTCGCCGCGCACGGCTACTCCGAGGGGATCATCTTCGGCCACGCGCTCGACGGGAACCTCCACTTCGTCTTCACGCAGAGCTTCTCCGATCCCGCCGAGGTCGCCCGCTACGGGCGCTTCATGGACGAGGTGTGCGAGCTCGTGGCGGTCCGGTTCGGCGGCTCGCTCAAGGGCGAGCACGGCACCGGCCGGAACATGGCGCCGTTCGTCGAGCTCGAGTGGGGGGCGAAGGCGACCGGGATCATGCGGCGCCTGAAGGCGCTCCTCGATCCGGCGGGGGTCCTGAACCCGGGCGTCGTGCTGAACGACGATCCCGGCGTGCACCTGAAGAACCTGAAGCCGCTCCCGCCCGCGAACGACCTCGTGGACCGCTGCACCGAGTGCGGCTTCTGCGAGCCGCGCTGCCCCTCGCGCGCGCTCACGCTCACGCCGCGGCAGCGGATCACCGTGCGCCGCGAGATCGCCCGGCTCGAGGCGCTCGATGCCGGTACGCCGGCAGCTGCGGCTCCGCCGGGAGCTGCGGCTCCGCTCGCACTCGACGCCGGTACACCGGGGCCCGCTGTCCCCCCTCGCCCCCGCGCAGCGGGGGAGAGGGTCGGGGTGAGGGGGCGGGCGGCGCTCATCGCCCGCCTGGAAGCCGACTACGCCTACCTCGGCGACGACACCTGCGCGACGGATGGGATGTGCGCGACCGCGTGCCCGGTCGGGATCGACATCGGGAAGCTCACGAAGGCGCGGCGCGCCGACGCGCGCTTGGGGCTCGCGCGGGGGCTCGCCCGCGTCGCCGCCGACCACTTCGCCTGGACCGCCGCGGGCACGCGGGCCGGCCTCACCGCGATGCGCATCCTGCCGGGCCTGCCGGTGCTGCGCGAGGCGCTGCCCCGCCCCGCCCGCGGGCCGTACGAGGACCTCGTTCTCGGCGGCGACCGGAAGGTCGTCTACTTCCCGGCCTGCGTCGCGCGGACCATGGGCGCCGCGCCAGGGGACCCCGACCAGCGCCCGGTGACGCGCGCGATGCTCTCGGTGCTCGAGAAGGCGCGCTACGACGTCCGCTTCCCCGCCGACGTGGACGGGCTCTGCTGCGGGCTCTCGTTCGAGTCGAAGGGCTTCCCGCGCACCGCCGACGAGAAGACGCGCGAGCTCGAGCGGGCGCTCCTCGCCGCGACCGAGGGCGGGCGGCTCCCGGTCGTCTGCGACACGAGCCCGTGCGCGCAGCGGATGAAGACGACGCTCGACCCCCGGCTCCTCGTCTTCGAGGCGGCGGAGTTCGTCCACGACCGGCTGATGGACCGCCTGCGCTTCACGCGCCGCCCCGGGTCGGTCGCGCTCCACGTGACGTGCAGCGCCACGAAGATGGCGCTCGAGCCGAAGCTGCGCGCGCTCGCCGCCGCCTGCGCCGAGGCGGTCGTCGTCCCTCCGACGGGCTGCTGCGGGTTCGCCGGCGACAAGGGCTTCACGACGCCGGAGCTCAACGCGTCCGCGCTCCGCGACCTGCGCGCCGCGGTGAAGGGGTGCGACCGCGGCTATTCCAACTCGCGCGGCTGCGAGATCGGCCTCACCACGCACGCCGGGATCCCATACCAGTCGCTCCTCCACCTCGTCGACGCGTGCACGACCGCCGCGCCGGCGCTCCCCGACGCCGCGCGCGAGGGCGACGTCGCGCGCGACGCGGCGGCCGTCCCCACCGGAGTCCGCGCTTGAAGCCCACGCACAAACCCCTCGCGCTCGCCCTCGTCGGCGCGACCGGCACGGTCGGACGGACCGTCCTCGAGGTCCTCGACGAGCTCGACGTCCCCGTCCGCGCGCTCCGCCCCTTCGCGTCGCCGCGCTCCGCCGGCACGACGCTCGCCTTCCGCGCGGACGACCTCCGGGTGGAGGCGCTCCGCGACGGCGGCTTCCAGGGCTGCGACGTCGCGATCTTCTGCGCGGGCGCCGCGATCTCGCGCGAGTGGGCGGCGCGCGCCTGGGCCGACGGGTGCGCGGTCGTCGACGACTCGCCCGCGTTCCGCGCCGAGCCCGACGTGCCGCTCGTCGTGCCCGAGGTGAACGGTGACGCGGTCGCCGGTTTCCGGGCGCGCGGCGTCGTCGCGAACCCGTCATCCAGCGTGACGGCGCTCGCGCTCGCGCTCGCCCCCTTGCGCGACGCGGCCGGCCTCCGGCGCGTCGTGGTCTCGACGTACCAGTCGGCCTCCGGGCTCGGGCAGGGCGGCGTCGAGGAGCTCGAGCGGCAGTCGCGCGATCTCCTGAACCTCCGCGAGCCCGATCCGTCCGTCCGCTTCCCCCACCGGCTCGCCTTCAACCTCATCCCGCAGGTCGGCCCGTTCGTGGACGGCGGCGCGACGGAGGAGGAGGCGAACATCGTCCGCGAGACCCGCAAGGTGCTCGACCTCCCCGACCTCGCCGTCTCGGCGACCGCGGTGCGGGTGCCGGTCTTCTTCGGCCACTCCGCCGCGGTGAACGTCGCGACGCGCCGGCCGCTCGGCGCCGCCGCCGCCCGCGCGGCCCTCGCGAAGGCGCCCGGCGTGAAGGTGGTGGACGATCCGACCCAGCGCGTCTACCCCATGCCGATGCTCGTCGGGAGCGAGGACGCCGCGCTCGTCGGGCGCGTGCGCGACGATCCGTCGCAGGAGAACGGGCTCGACCTGTTCGTCTCGATCGAGAACACGCGGAGGGGCGCGGCGACGAACGCGGTCCTCATCGCGCAGCGCATCGCCTCGCTCGCGCGCTGACAAATTGGCAGCGCCTCCCTCGGCGGCGGTGCCAAATTGGCGGGCGGACGGCGCGGTCCCCGGGCGGGCGCCGGGATTCGGGAGTCGCGTCGGGACGCTCGGCGCCTTGCCATCCTGGCGCTCCCCTTGCAGAATCGCGCCTCCATGCGACGCGCTCTCCTCCTCGTTCTCCTCGCCGCGCCGGCGCTCGCGTCGGCCCAGGACGTACCCGCGCCGGCGGACGGCCGCATCGCGGTCGCAAACGAGCCGCACACTCCGACGGACGAGTTCATCAACGCGGCGGAGTGCGCCGGCGGCTCGATCAAGATCCGCTGGGACGTCGAGAACGCAGTCACGGGGAGCACGGCCGCGCCCACGAGCTTCACCGTCTACGCCCACAACAGCACGACCCTGCACAGCGCGACTTCGACGGGGCCGTGCCCGGCGAACTCCGGCGAAGCCGGCGACACGGCCCTGAAGGTCGGGTCCATCGGGACGTTCGACCCCGCGGACACGAACCCGCAGGGGGCCACCGGGCCCTCCAACGAGGTCTCGTTCGACACGAGCACGATCGTCTCGACCGCGGGACTCGCGTGCAATGCGACCGGGCAGCAGACCATCGTCATCTGCGTCCAGGGGAAGGCTGGCGGCACGGCCGTCGGTACCGCCCGAGGCGCGCTCACCTTGTGGACCGACGCGCCCGCCAAACCGACCGGCGTGAGCGCGGGGTCCGGGAACAACGCCCTCAACGTCTCCTGGACGAAGCCGGCCGGCTCCCCGTCTGCCGAGTACTACGTCGTCGAGGCGATCCCCGTCGCGACGACGTCGGCCGTGATGGACCCCGACCCGATCCACAGCTCCGCGGCCGTCACCGGAACCGATTATCGGCTCACCGGGCTCGTCAACACGGTCGTCTACTCCGTCCGCGTGTACGCCTTCTCGACCGCGGACAACCGGAGCGTCGGCTCGGACGCAACGCAGGGCATGCCCGAGCTCGCGAACAATCTCTGGGACGGGTACAAGAACGCCGGCGGTCGAGAGCAGGGCGGCTGCGCCGCCGGCGCCGCGGGCCCGATCGCGCTCCTCCTCGCCGCGGCCGGGCTCGCGGTGCTCCGGAGGCGCAAGTGAAGCACGCCGTCGTCGCCGCGCTCCTCGCGGTGCTCGCGACCTCCGCACGCGCCGAGTCGCCCCGCTGGGGCTCGTTCGACGTCTCCGCGGGGACGTACCGACCCGACATCGACGCGGAGTTCACTGGAACGACGACCCCGTTCAAGGACGCGTTCGGAACCGGGCGCAGCTGGCTCTTCCGCGCCGGCGCGTCGCGCGCCCTCTTCACGAGCTATGGCGCGCTCGAGGTCGGCGTGCAGGCCGGCTACCTGGTGGCGAACGGGCACGCGGTGAAGCTCGATGGCACCCGGTCCGAGGACACGACGAGCCTCAAGATCGTCCCGACGAGCCTCACGCTGACGTACCGCTTCGACGTCCTCGCCGAGCGGCTCAACATCCCGCTCGCGCCGTACGGGCGCGTGGCGCTCGATCGCTTCAACTGGTGGGTGACGGACGGCGACGGCGGAACCGTGAAGCGCGGCGCGACGAACGGCTGGTCCGTCGCGGCCGGCCTGTGCCTGCTGCTCGACTTCTTCGACCCCACCCTCGCGCGGGAGATGGACGCGGACAGCGGCGTGAACCACACGTACGTGTTCTTCGAGGCACGCAAGACGACCGTGGACGACTTCGGGTCCAAGAGCAGCTGGAACCTGTCGGACGCGAAGATCGGGTTCTCGGGCGGCCTGCTGTTCGTGTTCTAGGGGGCTGTCGTCGCCCTGCTTGCAGCGTGGTCTACCCGAACCTCCCTCGCCGACTCGCGTCCTAGAGCTTCCGGTGCTTCAACGCCGGCAGCTCGGCCCGCACCTTCTCGAGCCGGCCCCGGCTGAACGGCGCGACGCAGACGCCCTCGCCGTCCGCGCAGCGCGCGAGCACGACGCCCCACGGGTCCACGATCATCGCGTTCCCGAACGTCTGGCGCGTCGACGAGTGGCGACCCACCTGCGCGGGCGCCATCACGTACGCGAGGTTCTCGATCGCGCGGGCGCGGACGAGCACCTCCCAGTGGTCCTTGCCGGTGAAGAGCGTGAACGCCGACGGGATGGTGATGACCTCGGCGCCGAGGCTCGCGAGCTTCCGGTACAGCTCCGGGAAGCGCAGGTCGTAGCAGACCGTGAGCCCGATCCGTCCGAGCGGCGTCGGCGCGACGACCACCTTGTCGCCCGGCACGACCACCTCGGACTCGGCGTACCGCGCGCCGTCCGGGATCTGGACGTCGAACAGGTGGATCTTCCGGTAGGCCGCGACGATCGAGCCGTCGTCCGCGATGACCGCGCTCGTGTTCGCCGTCATCTTCGGATGGGTCGACTTCTCCGCGATGGAGCCCGCCACGATGAAGAGGGCGCGCCTGCGGGCGAGCTCGCGGACCGCCGCGAGCGTCGGCCCCTCGAGCGTCTCCGCGCCGGCGAGGCGGGCCTCCTCGGGGCCCATGTACGCGAAGTTCTCCGGCAGCCCGACGAGCTTCGCGCCGAGATCCGCCGCCTCGTTCACGAGCCGGAGCGCCGTGTCGAGGTTCTTCTGGCGGTCCGCCGTCGAGGTCATCTGGACGGCGCCCATGAGATAGGCGGACGGAGGCATGCGGCTTTCCTTAGCATGTCCGGACGGGCCCGGCCGTCCCGGATCCCTGGGGCCGGACGCACGCTACAGTGACGCCGATGCAGAGCTTCTACACGACGTTCGAGGCCGCCCGGCTCCTCGGGGTGTCGCTCCCGACGGTGGTGAACTGGATCAAGGGCCGGCGCCTCAAGGCCCACCGGACCCCCGGCGGGCACCGCCGGATCGCGCGGGAGGACCTCGCCACCTTCATGCTCCGGCACGGCATGCCTGTGCCTTCGGAGCTCTCGGGCGCGGCGCCCACCCGCCGCAAGGTGCTCGTCATCGGCGAGCCGGGCGCCGGCCGCGAGGGGGCGGTCCGCCAGCTCGCCGGGGCGGGGTTCGCCGTCGAGCAGACCTCACCCGGGTTCGCCGCCGGCGCTGCCGCGGCGCGATTCGACCCCGACGTGCTCGTCGTGCACGCCCCGGCGCGGGACGGAGGCGAGTCCATCCGCGCGGCGCGCGATGACCGCGAGCTCGCGAACGTGCCGATCGTCGCGATCGCTCCCGCGGACTGGTCGGCGGACCTCCTCCAGGCGGGCTGTGCTGCGACGCTTCCCCAGCCACTCGGCGACGGCGCGCTCGCCGGCGCCGTCGAGGACGTCCTGCGCGCTTCCGGCCCCCGACCGGGCGCCGCCGCCACGGCGGGACGCAAGCCGCCGCGGCGCAAGGCCGTTCGCGCGAAGCGATAGCGCTCGGACGGAGCCCGCGAGGCCGCCCGATTGAAGCGCCGCCCCCCCGCAGCTATGCTCACCGGGCAGCCCTCCGGACGCCTGGAGAGCGATGTCTCGCGCCGCCGCCGCCGTCCTCGCCGCCCTCGTCGCGGCCCGCGCCACCGCGGCGGCCCCCGGCCGCCACGTCGACCCCGACGCGATGCGCGAGGCGCATCGCGACGCGGGCGACCGGTTCGCGTCGCCCCGCGCGATCGCCCACTACCTGGACGCGCGCCGGTACGCCCGGACGAGCGACCTCGCGAAGGCGGTCGAGCACCTGCGGCTCGCGGTCACTTACGACGAGGACAGCCCGGAGCTGCGCGTCTCGCTCGCCGCCGCGCTCGCGGAGGCCGGGCAGCTCGAGCCCGCCGAGGGCGAGGCGCGCCGCGCGCTCGAGCTCGCCGCGGCGGGCGCGACCGCGTCCGAGGCGCACGTGCTGCTCGGCCGGATCGCCGCGGCGCGACGGCAGCGGGAGCAGGCCGCGCTCGCGTACCGGAATGCGATCCGGCTCGAGAAGGCGCTCGCGGCGGACGGCGAGCGGCCCGACCCGGAGCCGTGGCGGCTCCTCGCGGCGCTCTACCTCGACGCGGGCGACGAGGAGGCCGCGGTCCGCGCGCTCGACGACCTCGTCGCGCTCGTGCCGGGGGACGGGGTCGGATTCCGCGAGCTCGGGCGCGTCTTCCTCGATCGGCACGAGCCCGGGCGCGCCGAGCGCCACCTGCGGCGCGCGGCACAGCTCGACCGCCGGGACGGCGAGGCGCTGCGGCTCCTCGCCCAGGCGCACGAGGCGCTCCGGCGCGACGGAGAGGCGCGCGAGGACCTGCTCGCGATGCTTCGCATCGAGCCGGACGACGAGCGCGCCCTGCTCGCGCTCGGCCGGATGGCGGCGCGGCAGGCGGACGTGGCCAGCGCGCGCGAGTGGTTCCACCGCTACGTGCGCTCGTCTCCCGACCTCGCCGCGGCGCACGTCCGGGTCGTCTTCCAGTGGCTCGAGGGGCGGCAGGGGGCCGAGGCGCTCGTCGCGGCGCGCGCGGGCCTCAAGGACGCGGGGCCCGACCCGCGGCTGCGCTTCGCCGAGGGGCTCGCGCTTCAGGAGTTGCGGCGCTGGTCGGAGTCGGCGGAGGCGCTCGCCGCCGTCCGCGCCGACGCGGGCGAGCTGTTCGTCTCCGTGTGGGTCGCGCTCGCCGACGCGCTGTCGCGCGCGGGGCGTCACGTCGAGGCCGAGCGCGCGTTCGACGCGCCGCTCGCGGCGGAGCCGCGCGACGTGCGGCTCCTCACGATGCGGGCGTCGGTGCTCGACCGTGCGGGCCGGTCGGCCGACGCGGTCGCGCTCCTGCGCCGCGCCATCGCGGAGCGAGAGCGCGCGAAGATCGGGACCGATCTGACCGACCTCTACGTCGCGCTCGCGGACAGCCTCTCCGGGACGGGGCGGCCCGAGGAGGCGATCGCCGCGCTCCAGGGCGCGCTCGCGACGCGGGCGCGCGACGAGGAGCTGCTGTTCGCGCTCGGCGCCGCCTACGAGCGCGCCGGCCAGCCGGAGGTCGCGGTCGCGCAGATGCGGGCGCTCCTCGCCGTGAACCCCGATCACACCGAGGCGCTGAACTTCGTCGGCTACGCGTACGCCGAGCAGGGCGTCCGGCTCGAGGACGCGGAGCGGATGGTGCGCCGCGCCCTCGAGCTCCGGCCGCGCTCCGGACACATCCTCGACTCGCTCGGGTGGGTGCTCTTCCGGCGCGGCGACGCCCGGCGCGCCGTCGAGACGCTCGAGCAGGCGGAGGCGCTCTCCGGCCCCGACGCGACGATCCTCGAGCACCTGGGCGACGCCTACCGGGCGGTCGCGCGGCTCGGGGACGCGGCGCAGGCCTACCGGCGCGCCCTCGCGGGCGTCCGCGAGGAGCCGCGGGCCGATCGCGGCAAGCGGCGCGCTGCCCTCGAGCGGAAGCTCCGTGACGTGACCGAGCGGGCCGGGCGGCACTAGGCGTGAGCGGCCCCGGCGGCGCCTCGGCGTTCGCTTGACCGGGCCCGGGCCCGCCGCTACGGTCCCCCGCCGATGCTTCCCTCTTTCCCGACCGAGGCCGCGGCGCGCCACGAGGACGGGTTCCTCAACTCCGCCGACCACCTGCGGCTCTACTGGCAGCGCTTCACGCCCGAGCGGCCGAAGGCGACCGTGCTCGTGCTCCACGGCGGGGGCGATCACTGCGGGCGCTACCCGGGGATCACCGCCGCGCTGGTCGGCGCCAGGTTCCAGGTGGCGCTCATGGACTTCCGCGGCCACGGTCAGTCCGACGGCCGGCGCTGGCACGTGGACGGCTTCGGCGACTACCTGCACGACCTCGACGCGTTCGTCGCCAAGCTCTCGCAGGACGGGATCGCGGGCGATCGGCTCTTCGTCGTCGGCCACAGCCAGGGCGGGCTCATCGCCGCGCTCTGGGCGGTCGGGCACCAGCGGCTCCTCTCCGGCGCCGTGCTCTCGTCGCCGTACTTCAGGCTCGCGATGAAGCCGCCCGTCGCGAAGGTGCTCGCCGCGCGGATGATCGGTCGGGTCGTGCCGTGGCTCCCCGTGTCCGCGGGCCTCGACGTCGCGAAGCTGACGAGCGATCCCGAGCTGCAGCGCTGGACCGATCGCGACCCGCTCTACGGGCGCTCGACGACGCCGCGCTGGTTCGAGGAGTCGAGCCGGGCGCAGCTCGAGGCGCTCCGGCGCGCGGGCGAGATCGAGGTGCCGCTGCTCGTGCTCGCGGGCGGCGCCGACGAGGTGGCCGACGCCACGGCGGCGCGCGCGTTCGTGAACGCCGCGCGCTCCGGCGACAAGCGCCTCGTCGTGTACGACGGCTTCCGACACGAGCTCTTCAACGAGGTGCGACGCGCGGTCCCCCGGAGGAAGCGATACCCATGGCTGGAATCGAGAAGGTTCCGTCGCCGCGAAGCGGCGCGCACACGGTGATCGGAAGCTCGATCGTCATCGACGGTGAGATCTCTGGCGACGAGGATCTCGTCATCCAGGGCACCGTCAAGGGCCGCATCAGCTTGAGGGAGAGCCTCTTCGTCGAGGGCTCCGGCGTGATCGAGGCGGACATCGAGACGGCGAACGTCGAGGTGTCGGGCCAGGTCACCGGAAACATCGCGGCGAGCGACAAGGTCGAGCTCAAGGCCGACTGCAAGGTGGTCGGCGACATCCGCGCTCCGCGAATCCTGATCGCGGACGGGGCGATCTTCAAGGGCAACGTCGACATGGACGTCAAGGAAGCGAAGGGAAAGTGACCGTGGCGACCACTGACGGCACCACCATCATCGGCGAATCGATCCTCATCAGCGGCTCCTTGAACGGGGACGAGGACCTCACGGTCCGCGGCCGCGTCGAGGGCACCCTCACCCTCACGAAGACGCTCGTGGTCGAGCCGACCGGCGTCGTGAAGGCCGAGGTCCAGGTCAGGAACTGCGTGATCGCCGGCGTCATCGTCGGCAACGTCACCGCGACCGAGTCCGTCGAGATCACGAAGGAGGGGCGGATGGTCGGCGACATCGCCGCGCCTCGCGTGATCATCGTGGACGGCGCGTCGTTCCGCGGCCGCATCGACATGGGCGAGGTGGACGTGGACGGCGGCCGCGGGACGTCCCGCACCGCCATCCAGGCCCCCGCGCGCCCGACGCTCCGCCCGGCCTTCTCCCGCTCCACCGCGAAGCCGGTGGAGGCGAAGAAGGGCGAGGAGAAGTCCGGCCTCGCCGCGCCGAAGCCCCCGGGGCCTCCCGCCCCGGTCGCGATGGGCGCGGTGAAGCGCAAGGTGATCGTGAAGCGGAAGTAGCCTACTGTTCGGGCCATGGAGCTCGAGCCACGCACGACGGCGCCGGCCCACGCGACCGGCGCCGTCGAGTTCGTTCCGCTCGCGGACGTCACGGACGACGCGACCTTCCGGTTTCGCGACGTGGGCGACGTCGCCGCGCTCGCGGCGTCGATCGGTCGGCTCGGGCACCTCGTGCCGGTCGAGCTCCGGCCGCTGCCGGGCGCGCCCGACGAGCCGGTGCGCTACCAGGTCGTCGCGGGGTTCCGCCGGCTCGCCGCGCTGCGGCTCCTCGCGCGCGAGCGGGTCCTCGCCCGCGTCCACACGGTCCTCGACGACGACGACGCGTGGGCCATCGCGCTCGCGCAGGCGCTGCTCGGAGAGCCCCTGCGCGCGTCCGAGCTCGACGCGCTGCGGGCGCGGCTCGCCGCGTCCCGGACCGCGCCGTGGGCGGAGGAGCTCGTGGACGAGGCGCTCGTGCGCGCGCCGGTCGAGCCCGACGAGCGCGAGCGGTTTCTCGCGTTCCTCGCCGGTGCTCCGCCCGCGGACGCGCCGGCCGAGGACGAGGGCGCGCCGGCGGAGGACGAGGGCGGCGCGCTCGAGGACCCGGCCGAGGGCGGGGGCGAAGAGGACGCGGGCCCGGTCGAGATGACGCCGGAGGAGCTCGCGGACGACCTCGCCCAGCGGATGTTCGAAGTGAACCAGGACCTCGCGGTCGCGTTCGACGCGTGGTCGGAGCTCCCGGAGGAGGGGAGGCGGATGATCCTCGATCAGGCCCGGTACGTCGTCGAGCTGTTCCCGCTGCTCCGGGGAGGGCGGCGATGAGCCTCGACGTCGATCGCGCGCGACTCCTGGAGCTGCTCCGGACGCTGTCGTTCGAGCGGCGGAAGGTCGTCCTCGCCTCGGGCCGGGAGAGCGACTTCTACATCGACTGCAAGCGGACCGCGCTCACCGCGGAGGGGCACGTGCTCATCGGGCGGCTCCTCCTCGATCGCGTCCGCAAGGTGCGCCCGCTCGTGCGCGGCGTCGGCGGGCTCACGCTCGGCGCCGACCCCATCGCGAGCGCGATCGCGCTCACGAGCTTCCTCGAGTTGGAGGTGTGGCGAGCGCAGGGGCAGCCGGATGAGGCTGCCCCAGAGCGAGCGGGGGGCTCGGGGGGGCGCGAGCGCAGCGAGAGCCCCCCCGCTACGGTGGACTCCTTCATCGTTCGCAAGGAGCCGAAGGGGCACGGCACCGGCCAGTGGATCGAGGGGCGCAAGACCATCCCCGACGGCAGCCGCGTCATCGTCATCGAGGACGTCGTCACGACCGGCGGCAGCGCGCTCAAGGCCATCGAGCGCTGCCGGGCCGAGAATCTCGACCCGGTCGC
>WNGF01003590.1_pt1 | contig 27179 bp, 25 predicted proteins | sample 5400641 | NCBI WGS metagenome assembly WNGF01 (sample SAMN13153371, study PRJNA577476) | soil metagenome | isolation source: 80 cm soil or saprolite under grassland replicate 2 | place: USA:California | collected 2016-06-15 | reverse complement strand
GGACGAGCTTCCCGCAGCGGCTGTAGACTGACCGCGTTCGTAGGCGATGCAGCCTCGGGCGCGGGAGCGTCCGGGGCTTTTCTGTTTCGAAGGGAGGACCGAAGGTGGCGCAGGTCGAGAGCAAGCCGAGGGCGACGAGCGATCCGGAGGCGCGCAAGGGCGTGCTGAAGCGCATCCAGGACGAGGGGATCGAGTTCCTGCTCCTCTGGTTCACGGACATCGAGGGGCACCTGAAGAGCTTCGCGGTCACGCCGAGCGAGATCGAGGACGCCCTCGACGACGGCATGGGCTTCGACGGCTCGTCGATCACCGGCTTCAACGCGATCGAGGAGTCGGACATGGTCGCGATCCCCGATCCGGAAACGTTCGCCGTGATGCCGTGGAGGGAGGGCGAGACCAAGGTCGCGCGCATGCTCTGCGATGTCGTCACCCCCGACGGGCAGCCGTACGAGGGCGACCCGCGCTACGTCCTGCGGCGCGCGCTGGAGCGGATGCGGGAGCTCGGCTTCGACACCTTCAACGTCGGCCCGGAGCTCGAGTACTTCCTCTTCCGCGACGACCGCGGCACCGAGACTCTCGACGAGGGCGGCTACTTCGCGATGACGACGATGGACGCCGCGAGCGAGCTCCGTCAGGAGACGGTGCGTGCGCTCGAGTCGGTCGGGATCCCGATCGAGTACGTCCACCACGAGGTCGGTCCGTCGCAGCACGAGATCGACATGCGCTTCGCGCCGGCGCTGACGATGGGCGACCACACGGTCACGTACCGGCTGATCGTGAAGGAGATCGCGAAGAAGGCCGGCTTCCACGCGACCTTCATGCCGAAGCCGATCTTCGGCGAGAACGGATCGGGCATGCACACCCACCAGTCACTCTTCACGGACGGCCGGAACGCGTTCTTCGACGCCGACGACGAGTGGCACCTCTCGGACGCCGGCAAGGCGTTCATCGCCGGGCAGCTGCGGCACGCGCGCGAGATCTCGGCGATCTTCGCCCAGTGGGTCAACTCGTACAAGCGGCTCGTGCCGGGCTTCGAGGCGCCGGTCTACGTCGCGTGGTCGCGGCGGAACCGCTCGGCGTTGATCCGGATCCCGCTCTACAAACCGGGGTCCGAGCAAGCGACGCGTGCCGAGATTCGGTGTCCCGACCCGGCGTGCAACCCGTACCTGACCTTCGCCGCGCTTCTGCACGCGGGCCTGGAGGGGATCGAGCGGGGCTACGAGTTGCCGGAGCCGATGGAGACGAACCTCTACCACCTGACGGCGGAGCAGCGGCGCGAGCGCGGGATCGTCTCCCTGCCCGAGACGCTCGGCGAGGCGATCGACGAGCTCGCCCAGTCGGACCTGGCGCGCAAGGCGCTCGGCCCGCACATCTTCGACCGCTACGTGGAGCTCAAGCGCAAGGAGTGGGACGAGTACCGCGTTCAGCTCACGGACTGGGAGCGCGAGCGCTACCTCGCGGTTCTGTAGCGCTCCGAGAGGTCTGGTAGTCGGCGACGGGCCCCGCCTCGTTGGGCGGGGCCCGTCGCCATCTATATCGCTTGGCCTAGTGGCAGGCTCGGCTGCCCGAGTCCGAGAAGCTCCCGGTCGCGGGCATGAACTGCCAATCGTAGCTCCCAGGGTGCAGCGTCAGCTTGAGGACGCCGAAGCTGGTGTCGTTCTGGACCACGCTGTTGGCGATTGGCGAACCGCTTGTGTAGAGCGACTCGCCGCCGGTGCCGACCACGAACTCGACGATCCCGCTGGCGTTGTCCAGGTTGCCGTTCGCGTCCTGCGGAGCGAAGCGCTCGTAGTTATGGACGTGCCCGTTCAGGACGAGGTCGGCGTTCGCGTTGTAGAGGTCCTGCCAGATCGGAATCCAGCTTGTGTCCGAGCTGTGGACCGTGCCCGAGGTGTAGCGCGGCTCGTGCCAGTAAGCGAGCGTGCACTGATTCGGGTGGGCCGCGAGGTCGTTGCGCAGCCACGTCTCCTCGGCACTGCCCCGGGCGTTCGACACGCTGCCGTTGTCCGAGGCGAGCGCGATCAGGTGCCACGTGCCGACGTCGTAGCTGTAGTAGTCGGCTGGAGCGATCGAGCCGAAGTAATCGTGATACCCCTGCGCGTTGGCGGTGTGCCACTCGTGGTTTCCGGTTGTCGGCTTTGTCCGGCTCTTGAATTGGCCCCAGTTCGGGTCGTACTCGGTCCGGTACTCACTGAGCGTGCCGTCGTTGTAGGCGTTGTCACCGAGCGTCAGCGCGACGGTCGCGTTGATCGACATGACGAGGTTCGCCGTCGGGGCGCAGTCGGTCGCTGAGCCGCAGAGATCGCCGGCCGCGGTGATGACCGGGTCTCCTCCGGGCGGGGGCGGCGGAGGAGGCGGCGGGGGCGGAGGCGGTGGCGGAGGCGGCAGGGGCGGAGGCGGTGGAGGACTGCCGCCGTAGAAGGTCGCGATGATGGATTCCAGATCGGGATGATCCGACAAGTGCCAGTTCGCTGCCGCCCACTGCCAGGCGAAGAAGCTCTTGCCCGCTTCGTTGGAGGCTGCCCAGCGATCTACCATCGTCTGAAACTCGCTCGAAGTCAGGAGGCGGAACGGCTCGCCTGCGGTCCTCCCGTCGAAGGCCTGGAGAGTTCCGACATAGGGAATGCCCGCCTGATTCGCGGCTGCGATCGTGCGGTCGAGGAAGCTCCAGTCGCAGGGTGCGTTGTCGAGACAGGGGTAGGGATCAAGGCCGATGAGATCGCCTGCGCCGACCCAGAGCGGAATCTGCAGGATCGAGTCGTCTGTGAGATTCCCCGAGAAGCCGTTGGAATCGAGCGTGAAGAAGACCTTCTGATTCGGCGCAATCGAATGGATCAGAATCTTGCGAGCGGTGTGCTGGGTCGGTGCAGTGGGACATGCATACGGATCAGGCTCGTCCGAGATGTTCCAGCCGAACACCTTGGGGTCGCCAGCGGCGGCCGTAACCAGCGATGTCAGCGTTGAATCACTGACCGCGAAGGAACAGGTGGAGTTGTTGTAGTCGCCAACCCAGATCACTCCCTGGAGGCCGGAAGGCAGCGCGTCAGCAGCAGCCTTGGAGCCGACGTCGATCATCGTCACGCCGAGTGCCTGGTTGGCGGAGGGGTTGGCGTCACTGTTGAAGGAGTACTTGAAGTTGCTTGGGGGCGGCGGAGGCGGCGGGGGAGGAGGCGGCGGGGGCGGTGGGGGTGCGCCTGCCCGCAGTGCCAGGAGCTGGCCCACTGCGCTCCTCGGGTGGTCTCCCGTCCGCGCCTTCATGTCGCCGGTGGCTCCCGCTGTTGCCTGGATGTACGCCGCACCTTCGGCGTCGAGATTCCAGGGCCGGACCGCGTAGCCGACGTCGAATTCCTCGGTCATTACGGACGGCGGTCGGATCGTCCTGCTCGAACTGGTGCCGAAGAAGCCGACGACGATGTCGCCCGCCGACGTCGTCGTCACCGAAGGAGCGAGGATGGACATGCTCCCCGACGTAAAGGCGCCGCTGTGCGAATCGACGGGCGTCGCCGGATCGACGTTCTTGAAGTCGATGACGGCTCCAGCCGCAGACGTCTGCGATCCCAGAGACCAGCTGTAGCTCCTCGGCTCGGATGAGCCGGCGACTTTGTAATAGAGCGCCTGGGTCAGTGCGGGGTACCCGGGTGTGCTGCTGTCGCGCCTGATCAGGCTCCAGCCTGTCGGCGGCGTGAGCGACGCGGTACTCGGAAGACGTGCGTCGATGGACACGATCAGCACATCGCCGCTCGTCGTCGTCGCCGGGCGGGCAACCGTGAATGTCGTCCCGAACGTCGACGCGCTCACGACCGCGCCTGCAGGAGGCAGGGCGCTGAGCCCGCTCCCCGAGCCCGAGACCGCTATGCCGAGGACCACGGCCAGCGCGAGAAATCCGAGGTTGCGACGAAGCGGGGCGATCCTCTTGGATCCCATCGGCCTGCGTCCGAGCGAGAGCAGCGGTTTCATGTCCCTCCGTTTCCGGGCGAGCTGGGCGGCGCCGCATCGCTCCGTCTCGGAACTCGGACAGGTCCGACTGGCCCTTGGACCCGGTCCTCCGCCAGCTGGCCTCTGGCGTGAAGGCTGTCTTCTACAGCATCCGTCGGCTGTTTTCCTTCGGAACCGGCGTGTTCCCGGCCCGAACTGCGTGCTAAGAGCGAGAAAAACGGTCTTCGGGTAAGGCCGACCGGACCGTCCCATCGACCGGACGTGCTTGTAAGACTGTCGCGATGGACGCCGGCCCAGTCGTCCAGGACCTCGGACCGATCAGCCCCGAGCTCGTGCTCGTCGATCCCCCGCTTGCCGAGCGAGCGCGGAAGCTGCTTCCCGACCCCACGGACAGCCTCGAGCCGCGAGCGCCGGCGGCGATCGAGAGGCGCCCTAGCGTTCCCGCACCGGTGCGGCCGGAGGTGGCGCCTCCGCCGGTGCCGCGCCGTCGGCGTCGCTGGGCACGGACGGTCGTGCTGGCGGCGGTCGTCTTCGTGGCGGGGGCGGCATCGGGAGGCTTCCTCCGAGATCGGCACTCGGCGCCGTCCGGTGTCGTGCTCGAGGTCCAATCTGCGGGACCGGCAGGGACCCAAGGAGGGGAGAGTCGTCCGGCGCAGCGACCCCCCGCCGCAAAGCGCTCGGCACGGCGGCCCTCCGGGCCAAAGCGCTCGCCGCAGCGGCCCTCCCGGGCACGACCCCTTCCGCCGCATCGAACATGGGCCGCGAACGTCCTGGGAGTCGCGGCGCAGATCGGCGGTCCCGGGGTGAAGCTGGTCTGGCAACGGCCGACCGGCTCCGGCCATGTGGTCGTGCTGCGGGCGCGCGGCGATCAGGGGCGTGGAACTGTCGTCTTCCGCGGCAGTGCGGCCAGCTTTAGCGACCTCTCGCCTCGTCCGTGCACCGCGTATCGCTACACGATCGTCAACTACGACCGACACGGCCACCGCTCGACCGGGGTGCCCACCTCGGTCGTGACCGCGGGCTGCACGTAGAGAGCCCACAACGACCACGAGCTGTTTTGCCTGAGCCGATGGAGACGAACCTCTACCACCTGACGGCGGAGCAGCGGCACGAGCGCGGGATCGTCTCCCTGCCCGAGACGCTCGGCGAGGCGATCGACGAGCTCGCCCAGTCGGACCTGGCGCGCAAGGCGCTCGGCCCGCACATCTTCGACCGCTACGTCGAGCTCAAGCGCAAGGAGTGGGACGAGTACCGGGTGCAGCTCACTGATTGGGAAAAGGACCGCTACCTAGCGGTTCTGTGAGACAATGACTTAGGTCTCGCGGCCCCTGCGGCTGACGGGATCTATCTGACGGCCGACTGCGAGCTGCTGGGTTTCCCGCAGCTCGTGGTCGTTGTGGGCCTACAAAAAGCTGCGAAGCGAGTCGCGCGCGACCTTGAGGCCGACGACGCCGCTGCGGCCGTCGATCTGGTCGATCGCGGCGGCGGGAACGAGCCGCCGACGCCGCGCGAAGCCCTTGCGCACCGAGAGCGCGTCGGGAACCTCAGGCTCGGTGCCGTACATCGGGCACTCGACCCGGCCGACGAGCCGGCCGTGCGCGTCCGCAACTAGAAAGCCGGATGTGTCGAGCAGCGCTGAGGCCGGGACCGACATCGGCTCGCACCGTACCCACGCGGTGAAAGCCCAATCTGCGCTCCGGGTAAATGTTTTGTAAGCAGCGCGGCTATCGTGATCGCGTGGACGAGACCGCGCGTCACCTGCGCCTGCTGACCGAGACGATCGCCGCGGTCAACTCGACGCTCGACCTCGAGGAGGTGCTGTCGCTCGTAGCGAGCAAGGTGGCGGATGCGCTGGAGGCCGACGCGTGCTTCGTCTACCTATACGACGAGCATTCGGGTGAGCTCGTCCTGCGTGCGACCCACGGCACCCGCGTCGAGGAGATGACGGGGCGGCCCCGGATGCGGCCGGGCGACGGCATCACGGGCGCCGCCGCAGCCGCGCGGGCACCGGTGATGATCCCGGCGCAGGCCCATCTCGACCCCCGCTTCAAGGCGTTCCCGAACCTGCCGGAGGACGAGTACGAGTCGATCCTCGCGGTGCCGGTTCTGGCGCGGGACAAGCTCGCCGGCGCCCTCAACGTCCGCACTCGGAGGCCTCGGGAGTTTTCGCCGGCCGAGGTCGACCTGCTGCTGGCGATCGCGGCGCAGGTGGCGCAGACGATCGAGCACGCGAAGCTCTACGCCGCTGCGCAACGCCGGGTGGGCGAGCTCGAGGCGCTGGCGCGGATCTCGGAAGCGGTCTCGGAGTCGCTCTACCTGGAGGAGTCGCTGGAAGCGATCGTCGAGGCGACCGTCGATGCGCTCGGAGCGACCGGCGCGGCGCTTGTGCTCGAGGACGGGGAAGTGGTATGGCCCGAGGGAGTGTCCGGCCGCCACGCGGTCCGGGTGCCGCTGCGCTGGAAGGGGCGTCAGGTCGGCGAGCTCGTCTGCGACCGGAACACGCCGTTCACGGAAGAGGATCGCGCGCTGCTCGGCTCGATCGCGAGCCACGCCGCTGTGGCTTTGGAACACGGTCGGGCAGTGCTGCGCGGCGTGCTCGCTCAGGAGATCCATCACCGGGTGAAGAACAACCTGCAGACGGTGGCGTCGCTCCTGCGTCTGCAAGCGGGGACGGACGGGGTCGACGCTCGCAAGGCGCTCGAGGACTCCGTCAACCGAATCCTTGCGATCGCCGCCGTCCACGAGGTGCTGACCGAGCGGCGGGATGAGGACGTGGAGCTGGCCGAGCTGCTGGATCGTCTTCGCGCGATGCTCGTGCAGGGCCTCGGTGCGGCGAAGGAGGTGCAGGCGTCGCTCGAGCCCGTTTCGCTCTCGGGGAACCGGGCGACGGCTCTGGCGCTCGTCTTCGCGGAGCTGCTCCAGAACGCGCTCGAACACGGTGGCGAGTCGGTGCGGGTCGAGCTGGCGCGGCGGGACGGGGAGGTCGTCTTGGCGATCGCCGACGACGGGCGGGGGGTGGACGGGGAGCCGGAGTTCCGCACCGGGCTCTCGATCGTGCGCGCGCTCGTCGAGGAAGAGCTCGGGGGCAGTCTGTCGCTCGAGTCGAACGGCGGGCTGCGGGCCCAGGTCGTCTTTCCGGCCTGAAAGTGTTTCACGTTCGGCACGGTCTGGGCACAGACACGTGCGCCGGGCGCCGATAGGCTGATCGCCATGGCAGGGGGGCGGGTCGGGACCCGGAGTACCCCGCGCGCGCGTGAACATTGCCTGCCGCGAACTTGGCTACCGCGAACGCTCGAGCACGGCGACGTGCCACAGCGGGCCCGAGTGCTCGTGCACAGGCGTGAACCCAGCTTGCCGGGCGGCGCCGAGGATTCTTCGGTGCGAGTGGACGTACGACTCGAACCTGTACACGAGGCGAAACCACGCGTCGACGACGTACCAGCCGGCTCGCACCCACCAGTCCTCGCGAGGGAAGCTCAGCGCGAGGAGCCGGCGAGCGTGCCCCGCCGCGGCTCCGACGAGCGCCTCCGGGTCGGGGTAGCAGCAGACGACGCGATGCATGACGACGATGTCCGCGGGCTCGACGTTTTCGCCGAGCTCGACGAAGTCGCCGTGGCGGCGGTCGATGCGGCCTTGCAGGTGATTCTCCGCGAGTAGCTCCCCCGCCTCCCCGTCGTACTCCTCCGACAGCTCGATCACGGTCGCCTCGCGCGCGCCCGCCTTGAGAAGCTCGATGTCGATCGCTCCGACGCCCCCGCCGACCTCGAGCACCGTCGCGTCCGCGAGGCCGCGCTCGGCAAGCCGGTCGACCATCAGCTGAGCCGTCTTGTCGAGGCCCTTGCGCCGGTAGCGGCGCGCGTCCCGCCTCGCCAGACGCTTGCTGAAGACTTTTCGGTAGCGAGGAGCACAGCAGGCGCTCACGGCTCCGAAGTCTACGATCCTCGCGTGCGCATCTTGGTGGCCGAGGACGAGACGATCATCCGCCTCGACCTTCGCAACCTGCTCGAACGAGCCGGGTTCGAGGTCTGCGCCGAGGCGCGCGACGGTGTCGAGGCGGTCGAGCTAGCCCGTAGCACCGAGCCGGACCTGGCGGTTCTGGACGTCAAGATGCCGCGGCTCGACGGCATCGAGGCCGCCCGTCGGATCCTCGAGGAGCGGCCGATCCCGATCGTGATGCTGACCGCGTACGGCCAGGACGAGCTCGTCTCGCGGGCCCTCGAGGCGGGAGTCTTCGGCTACCTCGTGAAGCCGTTTCGCGAGCAGGATCTCCTGCCGGCGATTCGCACGGCGCGCGCGCGGCACGACGAGCTCACGGCGCTGCGAGAGCAGGCCGACTCGCTGGAGGAGGCCCTCGCCTCCCGGAAGGCCATCGAGCGGGCGAAGGGCTTGCTGATGGAGCGCGAAAGCCTCAGCGAGGAGGAGGCGTTCGCGCGGCTGCGCAAGGCGAGCCAGGTCTCCGGGCGGCCGATGCGCGTGGTCGCCGACGCGCTCATCGCGACCTTCTCCGCGGGCGAGCTCTAGCGCTGTTTCTCGAAGAGCTCCTCCCAGCGCGAGAGCAGCGACTGCAGCTCGTCCCGCGCCGCGCGGTGAGCGGCGAGGACCTCGACGTCGGACCAGTCGTCGGCGAGCCGACGCTCCAGCTCGACGACCTGCTCCTCGCGCGACGAGATCTCGGCCTCGATTCGCTCGAGCGCGCTCGGACCGCTCGGTCGCGCCGACGCGGCTGCGGCAGGTTTTCGCTTCGACTGCTTTGGCGGCTGCTCGACGGCGGACGTGGTCTCCTCGGCCTGCCGTCGCGCGTGCTCCGCCCAGCCGCCTTCGTAGGAGCGTACGGTGCCGTCCTCGATCGCCAGCAGCCGCGTGGCCACGGCGTCCAGCAGCGCCCGGTCGTGAGAGACGAGCAGCACTGTCCCCGGAAATGCGTCGAGCGCCGCCTCGAGCGCCTCGCGGCTCTCGAGGTCGAGGTGGTTTGTCGGCTCGTCGAGCAGGAGCAGGTTCGCGCCCGACGCGACGACCAGCGCGAGGGCCAGCCGCCGCCGCTCACCTCCTGAGAGCGCCACCACCGGTTTCTCGTGGGTCTCCCAGCCCGAGAACAGGAACCGGCCGAGGAGCGACTGCGCCTGCGGCCGCGTGAGCCCCGTCGCGCGCTGCGCGCAGTCCAGGATGCTCCCGCGCTCGTCGAGCTCGACCTCGTGCTGCGAGAAGTAGGCCGGCTCGACGCCGTACCCGAGCCGCACCGAGCCGTCAACCGCCTCGCGCATCGCGAGGATGGTCTCCAGCAGCGTCGTCTTGCCCGAGCCGTTCGGGCCGACGAGGCCGACGTGCTCGCCGCGCTCGACCGCGAATGACGACTCGCGGAGCAGTTCCTTGTCTCCGGCCGAGACCGCGAGCGCCTTCGTCTCGATCACGGTCCGGCCGCTGCGGGCAGGCTTCAGGAAGTCGAAGCCGAGGGACTTGCTCCGCCGCGTCAGCAGCTCGAACTCGCCGGCGGCCCGGGCCTGCTCGCGCTCCAGCCGACCGATCTGGGTCAGCTTCGCCTGCGCTTGCTTGGCCTTGGACTTCTTGTAGCGGAAGCGCTCGACGAAACGCTCGAGCCGGGCGATGTCCTCGCCGACACGCTCGGCGGTCTTTGCGGCGGCGGCGGCCCGAGCGGCCTTCTCGCGCCGCCAGGCGTGCCACGGCCCGGCGAAGAAGAGCGAGCGGCCGGCCTCGAGCTCGAGCACGGCCGTCGTCACCGCCTCGAGGAACCAGCGGTCGTGCGCGACGAGGATGACGGCAGCGTCGAGCGACTGGAGCTCCTGCTCCAGCCACTCGAGGTTCACGACGTCAAGGTGGTTCGTCGGCTCGTCCAATAGGAGCAGGTCGGGATCGCCGGCCAGCGCCCGGGCGAGCGAGGCGCGCGTCAGCTCGCCCCCCGAGAACGTGTCGAGCGGCCGGTCGAGATCCTCCTCGCGGAAGCCGAGCCCGCGCAGCGCTCGGGCTGCGCGCTCGCGCCAGTCGTAGCCGCCGGCGTGCTCCAGCCGCGCCTGGGCGTCCGCGTAGCGGCGCATCGTCGCCGGGCCGTGGTCGCCTTCGGCCATCGCCTGCTCGAGCGAACGCAGTTCCCGCTCGGTGGCGGCGAGGTCGGCGGCGCCCGAGAGCGCGTACTCGCGCAAGCTCAACCCGCGCTGGAGTGGCGGGCGCTGATCGTGCAGCGCCGACCGTGTGCCCTTCGCGAACGCGAGCTCGCCGCCGTGGACCTCGGTCTCGCCCGAGAGCATCCGGAGCAGCGTCGTCTTGCCCGCGCCGTTCGGCCCGGAGAGCGACAGCCTGTCGCGCCGCTCGACCGAGAAGGAGACGCCCTCGAACAGCAGCGAGCCGGCGATCTCCTTGCGGAGGTTGGATGCGGTCACGACTGCCATTTCGCCTAAGCGTAGGGTCCCGCCTCATGCGAGTGCTGGCGCTCGACGCCGGGACATCATCCGTCCGCGCGCAGCCGTACGACGAGCGTGCGCAGGCGGCCGGTCCCACGGCCCGGCGTACATACGAGCCGGCGAATGGCGCTGAGCTGGACGCGGACGAGCTGGTGCGGGCGTGCGAGGCGGTGCTGGAGGAGGCCGGCGGAGGGCTCGACGCGCTCGCGATCTCGTGCTTCTGGCACAGCCTGCTCCTGCTCGACCACGGCGACCGACCGTTGACGCCGGTGCTGCTTTGGTCCGACCGTCGAGCTGCGCCTCAGGCCGAGGAGCTCGCGCGCCGCCTCGACGCCACCGCCGTCCACGCGCGCACGGGCGGCTTTCTGCACCCAAGCTTCTGGCCCGCGAAGCTCGCGTGGCTGCGAGAGCAGGGTGTCCTGGAGCAGGCTTGCCGCGCGGTCTCCTTCGGGGATTACCTCTTCCTGCGGCTGACCGGCGAGCTGCGCACGAGCCTCTCCATGGCGTCGGGCAGCGGCCTCCTTGACATCCGGGCACGCGCTTGGGACGAGCCGCTGCTGGATGCGCTCGGGCTCAACCGCGAGCTACTGCCGCCGATCGACGACGACCCCGTTGGCTCGACGTACCCACCGCTCGGCGACGGCGCGTGCTCGAACCTTGGTGCCGGCTGCGTGACGCCCGACCGAGCCGCGCTGATGATTGGCACCTCGGGCGCGTACCGGGTGGTGCGCGAGGGCGAGCCGGAGCCGCGTGAAGGGCTCTTCTCGTACCTGCTCGACGAGCGCCGCGTGGTGGAGGGCGGCGCCGTCTCGGACGGCGGGAACCTCTACGCCTGGCTCGAGCAGACGCTTCGGCTGGAGAGCACGGGTTTCCGGGAGCCCGACCGCCACGGCCTCACGTTCCTGCCACTGCTCGGGGGCGAGCGCAGCCCCGGCTGGAACCCGCGTGCGGCGGGAGCGATCGTCGGCCTGACGTTCGACGCCGACGCCACCGACCTCTTTCAGGCTGCGCTCGAGGGAGTCGCTTGCCGGCTGGCGGAGATCGCCGAGCGCCTGCCGGGGGTGCGGGAAGACATCGCCACCGGCCACGCATTGCTGGCCGACCCGCTGTGGATCCAGCTCTGCGCGGACGTCCTCGGGCGTCCCGTCACCGCGTCCGCCGTGGCCGAGGCCTCGGCGCGGGGCGCCGCCGTATACGCGCTCGAGCGGCTCGGCGCGAATCCCGCGCCTGCTCCGCTGGGCCAGGTCTTCGAGCCCGACGCGAGCCGCACCGAGATCTACGCCGCGGCCCGCGAGCGACAGCGCGACCTCTACGACCGGTTGTTTCGGCACTAGTGAGAGATACTCCGGGCCGACGATCGACGACCGAGGAAAGGCGGACGAGATGCCAAAAGCTTCGCAGGCAAGCGCGGCACAGGGTGGCGACTACGGGCCGGTGGTCGACAAAAGCGAGGAGCTCGGCGGGTACACCGTGAGCTTCGTCACCTTCCGCGAAGACCTCGACCAGACGCCCATGCTGAAGGGGGCGCCAGACGACCGGTGCCAGTGCCCGCACTGGGGCTACGTCACCAAGGGCAGGCTCGTCTTCCAAGTCGGCGACGGCAAGGAGACCTTCGAGGCGGGCGACCACTTCTACCTGCCGCCGGGCCACGTCGGCGTGAGCAACGAGCCCGGCACCGAGTACGTTCAGTTCAGCCCGACGGACGCGCTGAACGACGTCTCGGCGGTGATCATGGCGAACATGCAGAAGATGCAGCCCGCGGACGGCGGGTAGCGCGACTACGCGGCCACGCCGTCCTCCAAAGCCGCTCGTGACCGGCTCTACCGCGCCCCGACGGCGGCTTCGACGAGCGAGCGCGCGGCCTCGGCGATGTGCTCGGCGTCGATCCCCGCGGCGGCGAGCAGCTCGGCCGGCTTGCCGGAGCCCGGCATGTCGCGGACGGCCAGCCGCGTCATGTGCGCGGGAGCCTCGCCGTCCGAGAGCGCCTCGAGCACCGCGTCGCCGATGCCGCCCTCCGGCCAGTGGTCCTCGACCGTGAGGATCCGGCCGCCCGTGGCGTCCGCGGCGGCCCGCAGCGTCTCGGCGTCCACCGGTTTGACGGAGTAGAGGTCGATCACGCGCGCCTCGATTCCGTCTTCCGCGAGCGACTCCGCCGCCTTGAGCGCCTCGTGCAGCGTGATCCCGGCCGCGACGATCGCGAGGTCGTCGCCCTCGCGCACGACCCGAGAGCCTCCGATCGGAAAGTCCTCGCCCGCGGCGTAGATGACGGGCGTTGCCGCGCGAGTCGTGCGCAGGAAGACGATGCCCTCGCGGTCGGCCATCTGCTCGACCAGCCTCGCGGTCTGATTGGCATCGCAGGGGTAGAGCACGGTAGAGCCGTGGACGGCTCGCATCATCGCGAGATCCTCGAGCGCCATCTGCGACGGCCCGTCCTCGCCGATCGAGACGCCCGCGTGCGAGCCGCAGAGGCGGATGTTCGCGCGGCTGATCGCCGCCATGCGGATGAAGTCGTAGGCCCGAGAGAAGAACGCCGCGAACGACGATGCGAACGGCACCCAGTCGCGCACCTGCAGCCCGACCGCGGCCGCGACGAGCTGCTGCTCGGCGATGTACATCTCGAAGTACCGCTCCGGGTGGGCCTCGGCGAAGATCTCCGCGTACGTCGAGTTGTTGACCTCTCCGTCGAGCGCGACGACATCGCCCCGAGCCGACCCGAGCGCGGCCAGAGCGTCACCGTAGGCGCGGCGGGTGGCGGCCTCGTCGCCCTCGTCCCAGCTCGGCAGCTCCAGCGGGCCGGAAGTCTCGAAGCGGCGCGGCTCGGCGCTGCGGTCCGGCTTCGCCACGTCGACGAAGATGTTCCGCACGCCGCCGAGCTCCTCGATCGCCTCGTCCGGGTGGTCGAGCGCCTTGCCGTGCCAGCCCGGCTTGTTCTCGACTTCCCTGACTCCCTTGCCCTTGATCGTCTTGGCGATCACCACGGTCGGCCGCCCTTCCGTCGCGATCGCCTCCGCATAGGCGCGGTCGATCGCCTCGACGTCGTGACCGTCGATCTTGATCGTGTGCCAGCCGAACGCCTCGGCGCGGTTGGCGTATGAGTCGAGATCCCAGCCGTGCATCGTCTCGCCGCGCTGGCCGAGCCGATTGACGTCGATGATCGCCGTCAAGTTGTCGAGCCCGTAGAAGGCAGCGTGCTCGAAGGCCTCCCACATCGAGCCTTCGGCAACCTCGCTGTCGCCGCAGAGGACCCAGATGCGATACGGGAGCCGGTCGAGCTTCTTGCCGGCGAGCGCGATCCCGACTCCGTAGGGAAGCCCCTGCCCCAGTGAGCCGGTCGCGACGTCGACCCACGGGATCTCGGGCGTCGGGTGGCCCTGCAGGCGGCTGCCGAAGGTCCGGAACGTGAGCAGCTCCTGCTCGTCGATCGCGCCGGCGGCCCGGTACAGCGAGTAGAGCAGCGGCGAGGCGTGGCCCTTGGAGAAGACCAGCCGGTCGTTGTGCGGATCGTCCGGAGCGTCGAAGTCGTAGCGCAGGTACTTGTCGAGCAGGACGGCCATCAGGTCGGCCGCCGACATCGAGGACGTGGGGTGGCCTGACTTGGTGACGGCCGCCGCGCGGATCGAGTCGACGCGGAGCTGCTGTCCCAGCTCGCGCCAGCGCTCGGCGTCGTTCATCCGGGTAACGTAACGGTCCTGATGAGGGTCGCGGTTGCCTTCGATCACCGCGGCGTGAAGCTGCGCGAGCGCGTGCTCGCCGAGCTCGCGGCGCTGGGCCACGAGAGCGTCGACCTCGGGACCGACAGCCCCGAGCCGCGCATCGACTACCCCGACAAGGCCCGCGAAGTCGGCGAGGCGATCCGCGGCGGCGAGGCCGAGCGCGCCGTGCTCGTCTGCGGCTCAGGCGTGGGGGCCTCAGTCGCGGCGAGCAAGATCGCCGGGATCCGCGCGGCCGTCTGCCACGACACGTATTCGGCGCACCAGGGCGTGGAGCACGACGACATGAACGTCCTCTGCCTCGGGTCCGAGGTGATCGGCCCCGAGCTGGCCGCGGAGCTCGTCCGCGCGTTCGTCAGCGCACGCTTCGACGGAGGCGAGCGCTTCGTGCGAAGACTTGAAAAGATCGAAGAAATGGAAGGTGAGAGAACCTATGGCTGAGTCCCGCCTGCAGCAACTTTCGAAGCTCCGACAGAGCGTCTGGATCGACTACCTCTCGCGGAGGCTGCTCCGCGAGGGCGAGCTCGAGGAGCTGATGCGCGAGCACGCCGTCGTCGGCGTGACGTCGAACCCGACGATCTTCCAGAAGGCGATCTCGGAGGGAGACGCCTACGACGAGCAGCTACGCGAGGTGCTCGCGGGGAAGGACGACGCGAAGGAGGTCTTCCTCGAGCTCGCGGTCAAGGACGTCCAGGACGCGTGCGACCTGCTGCGGGAAGTGTGGGACGGGGGCGACGGCAAGGACGGCTACGTCTCGATCGAGGTCGACCCGAACCTGGCCGACGACACGGATGCGACCACCGCCGAGGCGCAGCGCCTGCACGAGCTGGTCGACCGCCCGAACTGCTTCGTCAAGATCCCGGCGACCAAGGCAGGGCTGCCCGCGATCGAGGAGATGATCTCGCGCGGACGCAACATCAACGTCACGCTGATCTTCTCGCTCCAGCGCTACGCCGAGGTGGTCGAGGCGTACCTGCGCGGGCTCGAGCGGCTGGTCGAGGCCGGCGGCGATCCCGCGAAGGTCGCTTCGGTGGCGAGCTTCTTCGTCTCGCGCGTCGACACCGAGGCCGACCGGCGGCTCGACGAGGCCGGAGCGCCAGACGAGCTGAAGGGCAAGCTCGCCGTCGCGAACGCGAAGCTCGCCTACCAGAGCTGGAAGGAGCTGTTCGCCGGCGAGCGCTGGGAGGCGTTGCGCTCGAAGGGCGCGACGACGCAGCGCTGCCTCTGGGCCTCGACCTCCACCAAGAACCCGGCCTACCGCGACGTCCTCTACGTCGAGGATCTGATCGGGCCGGAGACGGTCAACACGATGCCGGAGGAGACGATCGCCGCCTTCGAGGACCACGGCGAGGTGGCGCTAACGCTCGAGCACGACCTCGACGAGGCTCGTCGCGTCTTCGAGCGGGTCGCCGAGGCCGGAGTCGACTACGACGACGTGGTCGCGACGCTCGAGCGCGAGGGCGTGCAGAAGTTCGCCGACTCTTTCGCGGAGCTGCTCGACGGCATCCGCGCCAAGCGCGGCGAGCTCGTCTCGGCCTGAGGCCGGCGGTGGGGCTGTACGCGGAGGTCGCCGGCGAGGGGCCGGAGATCGTCCTGCTCCACGAAGGGATCTGCGACAGCCGGATGTGGGACCCGCAATGGGAGCAGTGGTCGCGTTCCTATCGGCTGTTGCGCTGCGACTTCCGCGGCTACGGCCGCTCGCCGCTCGAGCCGGGTCCCTACGCGAGCGCGCGGGACGTGATTGAGCTGCTCGACCGGCACGGGTTCGAGCGGGCTGCGCTCGTCGGCGTCTCCCTCGGCGGCCGCGTCGCGCTCGAGGTTGCGCTCGCCGTGCCGGAACGCGTTCGCGCGCTGGTGCTCGTCGGTTCCGGCCTCCCCGGGCACGATTGGTCCCAGGAGCTGAGGGCGACGTGGGAGGGAGAGGAGGCGGCCCTGCGTGGAGGCGATCTCGACAGGGCCGTCGAGGTCAGCCTCCGGACGTGGGTCGACGGTCCACGCCGCCGGCCCGAAGACGTGAACGGCGAGGTTCGTGCTCGCGTCGCGGAGATGCAAAGACGCGCGCTCGAGCTTCAGCTTCCGGTCGAGGAGGACGAAGAGGAGCTGCTCGTCGAGGACGTCGCCGAACGGCTGAAGGAGGTTAAGGCGCTGACGCTCGTGCTCACGGGCGAGGAGGACCAGCCGGACATCCTGGCGATCGCCGACCGGCTGGCGCGCGAGATCCCCGGCGCGCGCCGAGCGACGATCTCGAATACCGCGCACGTACCGAGCATGGAACGGAGCCGGGAGTTCGACGAGCTGGTGCTCGGCTTCCTGGAGACCGTGCGATGAGCACGGTCACGGGCGCGGAGCTAGTCGAGCGGATCTGGGCGCGCGACGCGACTCTCTGGACCGGCGGCGACGAGGCGAAGTGGCTCGGCTGGCTCGACGAGCCGATGCGGATGCGCAGCCGGGTCGGCGACCTGCTCCGCTTTGCCGAGGAGGTGGCCCCGCCGGGCGTGATCGACACCTTCGTGCTGCTCGGGATGGGCGGCTCGAGCCTGGCCCCGCACGTCCTGAAGCGCACGTTCGAGGTGCGCGGCTTCCACGTCCTCGACACGACCCACCCGGCGATGATCCGGCATGCGACGGAGCAGCTCGACCTCGAGCGCTGCCTCTTCATCGCCGCCTCGAAGTCGGGGACGACCCTCGAGACGCGCTGCCACCTCGACTACTTCTGGGCCAAGGCCGGAAAGCGGGGCGAGCACTTTGCGGCGATCACCGACCCCGGCTCGGAGCTCGACTCCCTTGCGCGGGAGCGGGGGTTCACCGCGGTCTTCGAGGGCGAGCCGACGATCGGAGGCCGCTACTCGGCGCTGTCGGCCTTCGGGATGGTCCCCGCGGCGCTGATGGGGATCGACCTCGAGCGGCTGTTCGAGCGCGTGGACGAGACGGTCGAGGCCTGCCGCGGCGAGACGGGCAACCCCGGGCTCGAGCTCGGGCTCGAGCTCGGCCACGGCTGGCAGGACGGCCGCGACAAGGTCACGATCAACCCGAACAGCGGCGACTTCGGCCTCTGGGCCGAGCAGCTGATCGCCGAGTCGACCGGGAAGGAGGGCAAGGGGCTCGTCCCCGCGCCGGGCGAGTCGCCGGAGGGACCGGACCGGCTCGCGGCCGAGGTTCGGCTCCCGGGGCCCTACGAGCTGGGCCAGGAGTTCTTCCGCTGGGAATTCGCGACCGCTGTCGCCGGCTCGATCCTCGGGATCAACCCCTTCGGCCAGCCGGACGTGCAGGCGGCCAAGGACCGGACGAACGAGGTGCTCAGCGCGGACGTCGAGCCGGACGTCGAGCCGCGCGGCTCCGTCGACGAGCTGTTCGCGCAGGCGCGGCCGGGCGACTACGTCGCGATCCAGGCGTTCATCGACCCCGCCCGCGAGGCAGAGCTCGAGCCGCTGATCGAGCGCGCCAGTGAGGAGACCGGCTGCGTCGTCACGCACGGCCTCGGCCCTCGCTATCTGCATTCGACGGGGCAGCTCCACAAAGGGGGCCCGAACACGGGCCTGTTCGTGCAGGTCGTGGACGACCCGGGCGACGAGGTCTCGATCCCCGGGCGCAAGTTCGGCTTCCGGCGGCTGATCCGCGCGCAGGCCGCCGGCGACTTCGCCTCGCTCGAGGAGCGAGGTCGCCGGATTGTGCGAGTGAGATTGGAGGACCTCTGATGCAGCTGGGAATGGTCGGTCTCGGCCGGATGGGCGGGAACATGACGAGACGGCTCTCGGCGGCCGGCCATGACGTGAAGACCTTCGACCCGAAGGTCGATTCGACGGCGTCCACGCTCGAGGAGCTCGCGCAGCAGCTCGACCCTCCGCGGGCCGTCTGGCTGATGGTGCCGGCCGGCATCGTCGACTCGGTCGTCGACGAGCTAGCACCGCATCTGGCCGAGGGCGACACGATTGTCGACGGCGGCAACTCGTACTACGTCGACGACCTGCGCCGCTACGGCGACCTGCGCGAGCGCGGCATCCACTTCGTCGACGTCGGCACGAGCGGCGGCGTCTGGGGACTGCGCCGTGGGTACTGCCTGATGGTGGGCGGCGACGACGAGGCCGTCTCGCGTCTCGCGCCGGTGTTCGAGGCGCTCGCCCCCGGGGTCGAAGCAGCCGAGCGCACTGCCGGGCGCGACGGCGATCCCCCGCCCGAGGAGCAAGGCTGGCTGCACTGCGGCCCCTCCGGCGCGGGCCACTTCGTGAAGATGGTCCACAACGGGATCGAGTACGGGATCATGCAGGCGTACTCCGAGGGCCTGAACGTGCTCAAGCACGCGAACGTCGGGCTGCACGAGGAGGAGGCGGACGCGGAGACGGCGCCACTCCGCGACCCCGACCACTACCGCTACGAGCTCGACCTCGCCGCTGTGACCGAGCTCTGGCGGCGCGGATCTGTGATCGCCTCATGGCTGCTCGACCTGACTGCACAGGCCCTGCACGAGTCACCGATGCTCGACGACTACGCCGGTCGCGTAAGCGATTCCGGCGAGGGCCGCTGGACGGTGCAGGCCGCGGTCGAGGAGGGCGTGCCGGTGCCGGTCCTGGCGGCCTCGCTCTTCGACCGCTTCTCCTCGCGCGGCGAAGCCGACTTCGGCAACCGCGTCCTCTCCGCCATGCGCAATGCGTTCGGCGGTCACCTGGAGAAGAGCGGATGACCGAGACGGTGCAGCCCGAGCAGCAGGACAACCCGCTTCTCGAGGGCCTCCGGCTGCGGCGGGCGCCCGATCCGTGTGCGCTCGTCATCTTCGGCGCTTCGGGAGACCTGACCAAGCGCAAGCTCTTCCCGGCCCTGTACTCGCTCGCGCTCCGCCGCCTGCTGCCGGAGCGGTTCGGCGTCGTCGGCGTCGCCCGCACGGAGGAGACCGACGACGACTTCCGCGAGGCGATGAAGGCGGCGGTGCAGGAGTTCGGCCGGGACGACTTCCGGGAGGAGACGTGGGACTGGCTCGCCGAGCGCACGCGCTACCTCTCGACCGACTTCGCGGACGAGGGCGGCCACCAGCGCCTTGTCGAGGCGCTGAACGAGCTCGACGAGCAGCACGGGACAAGCGGGAACCGCGTCTACTACTTCGCCGTTCCGCCCAACGCGATCTCGACGCTCTTCCGCGAAATCGGCGAGCACCGCTCGACCGAAGGCTGGACGCGTTTGATCGTCGAGAAGCCGTTCGGCCGCGACCTCGCTTCCGCCAAGGAGCTGAACGCCGAGCTGCAGGAGCATTTCGACGAGAGCGAGGTCTTCCGGATCGACCACTACCTCGGCAAGGAGACGGTCCAGAACCTGCTCGCGCTGCGTTTCGCGAACGGGATCTTCGAGCCGATCTGGAACCGCCAGTTCGTCGATCACGTGCAGATCACGGTCGCCGAGTCGATCGGGATCGAGGGCCGCGCCGCCTTCTACGAACAGGCCGGGGCGATTCGCGACATCTTCCAGAACCACCTGCTACAGCTCGTCGCGCTGACTGCGATGGAGCCGCCGATCGACTTCACCGCCGACTCGGTCAGGAACGAGAAGGTGAAGGTGCTGCGGGGGATACACACACCGGGGCCGAAGCACGTCGTGCGCGGCCAGTACGGGCGCGGGTTCATCGAAGGCGAGGAGGTGCCGGCGTACCGGGAGGAGCCGGGGGTCGACCCGAGCTCTATGACGGAGACCTTCGTCGCTGCCAAGCTGTACGTCGACAACTGGCGCTGGGCCGACACGCCGTTCTACGTGCGGGCCGGAAAGCGCCTGCCGCGGCGCGAGACGACGATCGCGATCGAGTTCAAGCGGGCGCCGCACCCGCCGTTCGAGGAAGCCGCCGGCGAGGAGCTGCGGCCGAACGTGCTCGTCTGCCATATCCAGCCCGACGAGGGCGTCTCGCTCGAGTTCGCCGCGAAGGTGCCCGGGCAGGGGCTGAGGCTGCGCACGGTGCACATGGACTTTCTCTACGGCGGCGCGTTCCGTACCGGGATCCCGGAGGCGTACGAGCGCCTGATTCTGGACTGCCTGCTCGGCGATGCGACGCTGTTCACGCGCGCCGACGAGGTCGAGGAGCAGTGGTCGCTCGTGGACGCGATCGTCGCGTTCTGGCAGCGCGACCGGCCGGCGTTCCCGAACTACGAGGCGGGAACCTGGGGGCCGGCCGCCTTGGATGAGCTGATGCGACGGGACGGTCGCTCGTGGCGACGGCACTAGCCTCGATCGGCGAGATCGATCGCGAGCTGGCCTCGCTGCGGATCGACCCAGCGACGGGCGACCCGTTCCAGCGCACGAGCGTGATGACACACATCGCGTGGGTTCCGGAGGCTTGGGTCGAAGCGGCGGAGGACGTGCTCGCCGGCCTCGCCGAGCGGCACCCGTCGCGGACGATCGTGCTCTTCCCGCAGCCCGGCGCCGAGGACGGCCTCGACGCGAACGTCCAGGTCGACTGCTTCTCGATCGGGCAGAGCCGAGTCTGCAGCGAGACGATCCGGCTCCGGCTCGGAGGCCGGCGGACGGAGGCGCCCGCGAGCGTGGTCGAGCCTCTGCTGCTGCCCGACCTGCCGGTCTTCCTGCGCTGGCGCGGGCTGCCGCCGTTCGGCGAGCATCACTTCGAGCAGCTGGTGGAGACCGTCGATCGGCTGATCGTGGACAGTACGGAGTGGCCGGGGCTGCCCGAGCCATACGCCGGGCTCGCGGAGATCTTCGACCGGGTCGTCGTCTCCGACATCGCCTGGGCGCGGACGAGCCGCTGGCGGCCGCAGCTCGCGTCGCTGTGGCCGGGGATCGCGGCGATCCGCCCAACCCCGCCGACTTGCTGAGCGACGAGCTCGAGCGCTTCACGCGGGACCGCGTCTACGAGGACGCGGTTCTCGCAACTCGAATGTGACGCCATGAGCCGGCTGCGGCGTATATCTGCCGTGAAGCCGAGCGCGCAGGAGTTCGCGGAGGCGGCGGAGCGCCACCTCGACGACGTCTACGCGTTCCTGGTGTACCTGACTGGAGACAGAGACGTGGCCGAAGACCTGACAGCGGAGACGTTCGCCCGGGCGCTGGAGCGCTGGCGCCGCTACGACCCTCGCCGCGGCAGCGCCCGCACGTGGCTCTGCCAGCTCGCGCGCTCGACGGCGCTCGACCATTTTCGCTCCGAGGAGCGCCGGCGGCGGCGGGAAGGCCGCTACGCGCTCGGGATCTCGGCGGAGGCCGCGGGGGCGTTCGGCGAGGGCCTGTCCCCGGAGCTGGAGCGCGGGCTGGCGCGGCTCTCGGCCGCGGAGCGGGAGGTCCTGGCGCTGCGCGTGTTGCTGGAGCTGGACGGCGAGAGCGCGGCCCGCGTCCTCGGGATCAGCGCCACGGCGTGCTCGACACGCCTTAGTCGTGCGCTGCAGAAGTTGGAACGGGAGGTGAGCGCCGGTGTCGCCGCTTGAGCTCGTAGACGATCGCTTCGAGAAGCTCGCGGAGGAGCTGCGGGCGTCCCGCCCAGTCGCGCCGGAAGCGCTGCGGGAGCGCGTTCGCGCCCTCGCGCCGCCGCCTCCGCCGCGCTTCGAGCTCAACCTTCGGCGGCTCGCGCCGGCCGTTGCGCTGGGCGGGCTAGCCGCGGCGCTCGGTGTGGCGGTGGTCCTCGGCGTCGTCCACGGCTCGTCGCTTCCGCACGCGACAAAACAGGCGCGCCGCGCGCCGGCGAAGGTTGAGCACGCTGCGGGGGCCCAGAAGCACCAGAAGCCGACAGCGACGCCGCTGTCGAAAGGGTTCCGCGCCGACGCCTCCAAAGGCGTCCCGGCCTCGTCTGCCGACCGACTCCAGCGCTACGACGCCTTCCTGCGGGTGCGCGTCCACGACCAGGACGAGCTCTCGCGGCACACCCAGGACGCCCTCCGGCTGACGAGGAAGCTCGGCGGCTACCTCGTCTGGGCCCGCTACGCCGCTCCGAGGCGGAGCGGCGACTCCGAGCTCGTGCTGCGGATTCCGGTCGAGAACGTGCAAGAGGCGCTCGCCGGCTTCTCGGGCTACGGCACGCTCGTCCGGCAGCGGATCGTCCTCAAGGACCTCCAGCAGCGCGTCGACGGCCTGACGGCGCGCATCGGCAGGCTGCGCCGCGAGATCGCTCGGATCCAGCGACGCCTAGCCGGGCCGCTCACTCCCGAGCAGCGCGCCGTCCTCGAACAGCGGCTCCGGGAGGACAGACAGCGGGTCGCGGCTCTGACCGCACAGAAGTCGTCCGCCGTCCGGCGCGGCCAGCTCGCGACGGTTGCCTTGGCGATGGTCGTCGGCAGCGAGCCTGCCGTCGCTCATGGCCGCTTCCGGCGGACGATCGACGATGCGCTCTCGGTGCTCGCACGGGAGCTCGAGATCCTGCTCTATGCCGCGCTGGTTGCGGGCCCGCTGCTCGCCGTCGGCGGCGCCGGGATCCTGGCGGGCCGGTCGCTGCGCCGCCGCGCGGACCGCCGATTGCTCGAACGGACCTAGCGAACGACGCGGTAGCGCGGCTTGGTCACGACGAGCCGCACCGGGTCAGACCAGGACAGCTCGGGCCTCGAGCCGATCATCAGCGCATCCAGGCCGCGCACCCGGTAGAACCAGGTGCCGGGCTTGAGCGGGAGCAGCGTGGAGGTCGAGAACGTCTCCAGGTTGCCCGCGGCGCGCCACGGGTACTTCGTCCGGCTCCACTCGACCTGGTACTTGTCAGTCGAGAGCGTCGGCTGCCACGCCACCAGCGGGTAGCCGTAGAACTTCGGCCTCGAGCTCGTGGCGGCGACGAGCTTCCCGTCCGGCGAGAGCCCTGATGCGAACGGCGTCGCCTGCTGTCCCGTGACCGCCGGGTCGCTCGCCTTGCCGAACGTGAGCACGCGGCCGGCCGCGCACGCATCCTGCGTCAGCTCTCGTTCCTCGTAGCCGACGCCTTCGCCGGGCTTGGCGACGAGCTCGCCGGCACCGTGGTCGTGCGCCAGCGGGCTCGTCAGCGTGATGTTGTTTCCGGCCAGCGACAGGACGGCGACAGTCTCGGCTGCGCTCGTCCCGATGACGAGCGTGTCTCCGGCCGCGATCCCGGTCGAGTCGGCGACCGTGATGGTCGTCGAGCCGGCCGCGGCGGGCAAGGTGAGGCTCGTCTCGAGTGCCGCCTCTTGGGCGGCAGCAACCGGCAAGACAGTCCAGTAGTACCGGCCGCCGACGGAGTCGCTGTCCCAGAGGTCGACCTTCGCCGGCTGATCGGCCGCGCCGCTCATCTCGTTGCTGCGGACCGTGTCCCCGTCGAATGACTTCGAGTCCGGCTCCGCACCGAATCCCAGGTACGAGGCGCGGGCAGCGGCGATCCCGGCGAGGTTTCTCGGCATCTCGAGGGGCCCGGTCTCGCGCGGGACGTAGGCGGGGCTGCCGACCATCGCGCCGCGGAAGACGACGTTGAGGCAGTCCTGGTCGGTCGACACGACGACGCGGTAGAGCTCGTAGGGATTGCCGTCGAGACCTGTGGTTCCGCTGAAGAGGAACGCCGGCATGACCTCGTGGTCGCGGGTTTGCGAGGCGTCGGAGACGACGTTCGAGCGCGTCAGGCTCGGGGCCAACGGGCCGGCGGTGAGAGGCGGGTTGTAGCTCGTGTAGACGGGGCTCCAGGGCCCGTACGAGACCGACGGGATCCCGTTGGCGGTCTCACCGTAGAGCGCCCGCTCGGCGCGGACGCGCCAGTGGACGACGCCGCTCCAGGACGGATCCTGGTGGAAGGTGTAGTACTCGCGCTCGTCGGCCATGTTGACGCGCGTGCTGAAGCGCTTGCGGGCGTCCACGAGCCAGACGGAGTAGCCGCTCGCGCCCGGGACTCGGGTCCAGCGCAGCAAGCCAGGGTAGTTCGGCCCGAGCGGTGTGGGCACCGCCGTCCAACGCATGTTGAAGCCGAACGGAGCGCTCCAAGGTCCCGATCCTTTCCTTGTCACCGCGCGCACGTGCGCGTAGAGCGAGTACGGCCGCCCGGTGATCCAGGGCAGCGAAAGCGGGACGGCGACGGTGGGAGTCTTCAGCCCCTCGGTCGACCAGACGGTCCCGTTCGGGGTGAAGCGGCTGCTCGTGGAGAGCTCGAACTCGTAGGTCCGCGCGCCGCGGACCGGCTTCCAACCGAAGGACGGCGTGCGCGAGAACGTGTGGACGACCGGCTCGTTGGCGCGCAGGATGAAGCCGTGCACGCCGCTCGGAGCGACGCCTGAGCGCGCGCTGGCGGGGCCGCAAAATGCGAGCGCGGCAAGAAGCGCAGCGGAAAAACGGACGCGGGCCATCGTCGAGAGAGTTGTCGGCAGGCCGCGGGGGCCGGGCGTCCCTCGAACGAGTGAGTCAGGTGTGCGCGAGCGCGGCGCCGAGCGCTGCTCCCGCCGCGAGCACGCGTGCGTCGTGGCCGGCCGGCGCCACGAGCTGGACCGACGCGGGCAGGCCGTCCTCGGCGGCGCCGCACGGAAGCGCGAGGGCCGGCCAGCCCAGAGCGTTGAAGGGGTAGGTGAACAGCGTCATGACGTCGATCTCGTCGCGGGTCAGGTCAACCTTCGGCGCCACGAACGGAAGCGTGGGCGTGAGCAGGAGGTCGATCTCCTCGAAGGCTCGGGCAGCGTCCTCACGGTACTGCTCACGGGCGAGGACGTCGTGCTCGTACTCGCCGTCGGTCACGGCGAGGCAGCGCTCGATCTTGCCGCGCGTGTCCTCGCCGTAGGCGTCGGGGTGCTCGGCGAAGAGCTCGCGGTGGACGTCTGCGACCTCGCGCATGAAGACCGCTGCGGGGCGGTCTTCGGGCTGAGGGAACTGGACGCGGCGGAGTCGCGGGAAGAGAGCCGCCGCTTCCTCAACGCGCCGTCGTACGAGAGGCGTGGCCTGCTCGAGCCAGGCGACGCCGACCTCGAGCTCGCTCAGCTCCACGGCGGTGGCCGGGAAGCCCTCCGCGAGCAACTCCATCAGCTCGAGGCAGCCCGCGACGGTGGGCGCGAGCGGCCCCGAGTGGTCGAAGCTCGGCGCGAGCGGAAAGCAGCCGTCGAGCGGGACGAGGTCGTAGGTCGGCTTGAAGCCGACGACGCCGCAGCAGGCGGCGGGAATCCGGATCGACCCACCGGAGTCGGTGCCGAGTGCCGCGTCGGCGGCCCCGATCACGAGCGCGGCGGCCGAGCCGCCGCTCGAGCCGCCGGCGATCCGCCCGGGCGCGAGCGGGTTCGGGACGGTTCCGAAGTGCGGGTTGATGGAGGTGACGCCGTAGGCGAACTCGTGCAGGTTCGTCTTGCCGACGTCGACGTAGCCGGCGGCTTCGAGCCGGCGGACGGCCTCAGCGGTCGTCGCCGGGCGGTGGTCGGCGAAGAGGATCGAGCCGTACGTCGTCTCCAGGTCCTCCGTGTCGAACAGGTCCTTCACCGCCAGCCGCCGCCCAGGCGGGGCGTCGTCCGCCGGCTCGGGCCGGGCGAGGAAGACGCCTTCGGGCACCTCCGCAGAAGTCACAACTTCGTCACGGTCCCGTTGCGGACCTGCGCGTCTTTGCTCGATACGATCGCCTCGGGGAGGAGGCCGGGCGAACCGTACTAAGGGGCCAAACGCCCAGTTAGTCGAGCGCCAGGTAGACGAACGCGACGAGGACGGTCGCGCCGAGCAGCAGCAGGAATACGCCGAACAGCGCCAGGCCGAGCACGAGGTTCTTCCGCTCGAGCCCGGAGTCGCTCATCCAAGCAGCGGGTCGACCGCCAGCGCCACGAACAGGAGCGCGAGGTAGAGCAGCGAGAAGCGGAAGAGCGCCCGCGCCCGAACCGGCGTCGTCTCGCTCCGCAACCGCCAGGCGAGCCGCAGAAACACGGCGCCGAGCAGCACGGCCGCGGCAAGGTACGCCACCCCCGCCGTCTGCCACGCGAACGGCAGCAGCGTCACCGCGAACAGCACGAGCGAGTACCACACGATCTGACGCGCGGTTTCCCGGTCGCCACGCACGACGGGCAGCATCGGGATCCGCGCCGCCTCGTAGTCGCGCTTGATCAGAAGCGCGAGCGCCCAGAAGTGCGGCGGGGTCCAGAAGAACACGATCAGGAACAGGAACAGCGCGGGCAGCGTCAGGTGCCCGGTCGCAGCGGCCCACCCGACGAGCGGCGGCACGGCTCCCGCGGCCCCGCCGATCACGATGTTCTGCGGCGTCGAGCGCTTCAGCCAGCGCGTGTAGACGAGGACGTAGAACAGGTTTCCGGCGAGCGCGAGCAGGGCCGCGAGCACGTTGACGAGCGACGCCAGCAGGACGAACGAGAACGCGGAGAGCGCGAGACCGAACTCGAGCGCGCGGGCCGGCGCGACCCGCCTGCCGGCGACGGGACGGGAGCCGGTGCGCGGCATGAGCCGGTCGATGTCGCGGTCGAGGACGTGATTCAGAGCGCTGGCCCCACCGCAGGCCAAAGCGAGGCCGGCCATCGTCACCGCGACGGTGGTGGCCCCCGGGAGGCCATGAGCGCCGGCGACCATGCCCGCGGCGCCGGTCAGGAGCAGCAGAGTCATGATGCGCGGCTTCGTCAGGGTCAGGTAGTCGCGGTACGAGGCCGCGGCGACCGCCTCGCCGCGGAAGCAGCCGGCGAGCAGGGCGACGCTCAGTGCCAGCGCAAGGCCGGCGACCGCCAGGTGGACCGGCCGGGACGTGAGCAGCGCCGCGGCGAGGAATGCGACGAGCGCGGCGACCGAGACCGGCAGCAACCGGCGGTGGGCGATCCACGAGGCGGCGACGGCCGCGCAGAGCGGGGGCAGGGCGATCGCCGCGAGCGCGCGGTGAGCAGTCCCGAGCTGCAGGGCGCCGCTCAACACCGCGGTCAGGCAGGCACCGGCGGCCGCGAGTGCCGTTAGCTGCAGCCACGGCCCAGGACGCGAGTCAGGCACGGCTCTCCGCGAGGCGTCGCCTCAGGTCGCGCAGCGGCCGCGGGCTCGACACGTAGGGCACACGGTCGAAGTTGTGCGGCGGGGGCGGCGAGGTCGTGTACCACTCGAGCGTGTCGCCGAGCCAGGGGTCGCCGACCGCCCGCACGCCCGAGCGGGAGGTCTTGACCACATTCACAAGGAACACGAGCACGCCCAACGCCATCACTCCTGAGCCGATCGTCGAGACGAGGTTGTACCACTCCCAGAGCCCGCCGTGACCGTACGTGTAGACGCGCCGCGG
>WNGF01002980.1_pt1 | contig 27180 bp, 20 predicted proteins | sample 5400641 | NCBI WGS metagenome assembly WNGF01 (sample SAMN13153371, study PRJNA577476) | soil metagenome | isolation source: 80 cm soil or saprolite under grassland replicate 2 | place: USA:California | collected 2016-06-15 | reverse complement strand
AGGTGTTCTTCTTCGGGGCGGTCATCATCGGCGCCAAGTGGGTGCTGGACGAGCTCGCGGGCTGGACCATCTTCGTGGGCAACGTGCTGGCCTCCGCCGCGATGCTCAGCTACTTCCTCCGAAAGCATCGGAGCCTGGCCCGCCGCCTCACCGAAGCCTTCGCCGAAGACGATTGAGGCCGATGAAAAAGGCCCATCTGCGTCGTTGGCTCAGTCGGGGTCTCCCTGCGGCGTATTCGGAGTACGCCTCAGTCGCCCCTCCTTCGCCGCCTAGCATCTGGGCCTTTTTGATCGGCCTGCGCTAGCGCGCCTCGAGCGCCGTAGCTACCAGACGGACTCCGGGATCGGCAGGCCCTTGAACAGCTCGGCGTCGAGGGGAGCTGGGGGGTCGATGCCGAGGCGGGCGGCGAGGTCGTAGAGCTGGCGGAGGTGCTGGCCGGCGTGCCAGGTCGTGCGCTCGAGCAGCTCGTGGGCGCCCTGGGGGCCGTAGTACGTGCGCACGGTGCGCGTGAAGTCGTCCCCGGCGGCGCCCTCGAACCACCCCGCGAGACGCGCCCGCACCAGCGCGCCGTAGCGCGCCAGCGCCCGACCGTCGCGCAGGTCGGCCGGCGCCTGCTCGCTGAACCAGGACTCCGGCAAACCGTCGCGATCGACGGCGTCGATGAACGACAGCCCGACGCGGAAGGCGTGGTAGCCGAGATCGCCGATGCTCCGGTCGCGCTCCGGGGGCTTCCAGGTGAACCGATCGGCGTCGATCCGACCGACCAGCCCTTCCACGGCGGCCAGGATCTGGTCGAGACGAGCGGCCAGGACCGGCGGCGGCAAGCGAAGCTTCTCCGGAAGCTTGATCCCGAGCAGCTCCGCGTAACCCTCGGGGTTCCAGCCGTGCACGGCGCGGCCGCCGAAGGCGACCGCGGGTGGACGGGGCGCGCCGAGCGCGCGCAGCTCTTCCTGCGCCTCGGGATTGCCTTCCGTGTTGATCGGGTCGAACTCGACCCCCCAAGACGAGAGCAGCTCCTTCGTCTTGGTGCAGGACGATCAGCCCGGTCGGTAGAAGACTCGTGCTCGAGCGGTGGCCATGATGGTCTCCTCGGCGGGGGACAAGCCCCCGCCCTACGAGTTGGTCAGCGTCCGTGGAACGTCGGAGCCTTCTTGTTCGCGAACGCGGTGACGCCTTCCCGGAAGTCGGCGGTGTGGCCGCTCGCCGCGATCGCCTGCGCCTCCAGCTCCATCTGGGTCTCCAGGCTCTCCCATGTCGACTGGTGAAAGAGCCGCTTGGCGCCTCCGATCGCGAGCGTCGGTCCGGCCGCCAGCTCGCGCGCCAGCGTCTCCACCGCCGTGCGCAGCTCGCCGTCCGGTACCACGCGCGTGATCAGTCCCCACTCGAGCGCCTCGCGGGCCGAGAGCACGCGGTTGGTGAGATACAGCTCGAGGGCCCGCCGCAGGCCGACCAGGCGCGGCAGGAAGTACGACGACGACCCGTCTGGGGTGGCGGCGATCTTCGAGTAGGCCATCGTGAACCGCGCCGATTCGCCGGCCACCACGAGATCGCCGGAGAGCGCGAAGCTCAGCCCGCCGCCCGCGGCCACGCCGTTCACCGCCATGATCACGGGCTTCGGGCTCCGGGTCAGCCGTGACACCGCGCCGTGCAGGTACGTGGTCAGCTCCTTGACGAGGATGCCGATGCGCGGCAGGTTGTCGACGAAGCCCTTGACGTCGCCGCCCGCGCAGAACGCCTTGCCCGCCCCCGTGATGACGACGCAGCGCACGTCCGCGTCCTCGTCGACCTCGAGCGAGGCGTGGAAGAGCTCGCGACCCAGCTCGAGGTCGAGGGCGTTGTACGCGTCGGGGCGGTTCAGGGTGATGGTCGCGACGTGATCGCGCCGTTCGAGCAGCAGGTGCTGGTAGGTCATCAACGACCCTCCCGCGCGTCTCGCGGGCCCGCGTGCCGGCTGACGCGGGCGACGGCGCGTGTAATGTCCTCGATCCGGAGCGGCTTCGAGAAGACCGCCTCCACCCCGTGGGCCTGGCGCTCGGCCGCCGACAGCTCCACCCCGAATCCCGTCACCAGGAAGACGGGCACTCCGGGGGCGGCCGCCTTCACCGCGTGCGCGACGTCCCAGCCGGACACCCGTGGCATGGCGAGGTCGGTGAAGACGACGTCGAACGGCTCCTTCTGCACGCGCGCGATCGCCTCGGCGCCGTCGGTGAGGACCACCACGCGGTGACCGCTCGCCTCGAGCACGTCGCCGAGCACCGACGCCACCGCGCGCTCGTCGTCCACGACGAGGCAGCGAAGGCTGTCGATCGGTGCCGGCTCGGGGGCGGCGGGCGCCGGCGAGGTGACCAGCGGCTCGGCGCGTGGGAACGTGATCCGGAACGTCGAGCCGCGACCCTCCTCGCTGTCGACGGTGATGCGGGCCCCGTGGCGGGAGAGGATGCCGTACGTCATCGACAGGCCGAGGCCCGTGCCCTCCGGCCCCTTCGTCGTGAAGAACGGGTCGAAGATCTTCTCCTTCACGGCGGTCGGGATGCCCACGCCGGTGTCGCTGACCGTCAGCTCGACGCTCTCGCCGACGACCGCGGTACCGATCTTGATCGTGCCTCCCTGCGGCATCGCGTCGACGGCGTTCAGGATGAGATTGGTCAGCGCTTCGCGCAGCTCGGCCGCGTCGCCGGCCACGGTCGCCAGCGGGGCCGTCGACATGCGGGCGTCGATGACGAGCCCCTGGCGGAGCGCGTCCTCCCGCCACCGTGACTGCGTCATCTCGAGCGCGTCCCGGACCACCGAGTTCAGGTCGATGGGCCCGAACGGCTGATCCCGCCGCACCCGCGCGAACTCCTGGAGTCGCCGGACGGTCTGGGCCCCATCGAGCGCGGATCGCTCGATGACCTGCAGCCAGCCCGCCAGCTTGGCGTCCTGCACGTAGCGCTGGAGGAGCTGGGCCCGGCCCAGGATCGCCGCGAGCACGTTGTTGAAGTCGTGGGCCACGCCGGAGGCCATCTCGCCCAGGGCGCGGAGCTTCTCGGTGCGCACGAGCTGATCCTGGGCCGCCGCCAGCTCGCCGTAGGCGCGCCGGCGCTCCTCGAAGAGCCGCGCGCTGCGGAGCTGCAGGGCCGCCAGCTGGCCGATGTTGGCGAGCACCCGCTCGTCGGAGGCCGTGAACGGATGCTCGGTGCTCCGAAGCGCGATCACCCCGAGCGTCGCATCGCCCGCCCGCATCGGCACCCCGAGCCAGAAGCGCAGCGACGTGGATCGCGCCACGGGCTGCACGCCGTGCCGCGCGCACTCTGCCAGGTAATCGTCGGTGCGCAGGGGACGGCCGGTCTCGAGGACGACCGACTGCAGGCCGACGGAGCGCTGCGGGTAGCGCTCGTTCGTGACCTGGCGGACACCGTCGGCGATGCGGAAGACGACCTCGAGATCGTGGCGCGCGTCGTCGATCAGCATCACGACCATCTGCCGCGCGTCGAGCACTCGCCCCACCTGCGCGGCCACGGCGTCGATGAGGGCGGCGCGGTCGAGCTGGCCGGTGACCGCCCGTGACAGCTCGTGCAGGACCGAGAGCTCCTCGACCTGCCGCCGGTTCTCCTCGAAGAGCCGGGCGTTGGCGATGGCGATGGCGGCCTGGTTGGCGATGGCCTCCATCAGATCGATGTCGCCCGTCGACAGCTCGACCTCGCGCTCCCACCACACCGCCGCGAAGCCGCCGATGAATTGATCCCGCGCCACGATCGGCACGAAGAGCTGGCTTCGGTGGGGAACGCTCTCCCGGATGGCCACGGGAACCCGCGGGTCGCTGGCGACGTCGGGCGAGTAGACCGGGCGCCGCGTGCTCGCCGCCTCGGCGTAGAAGTCGTGCTTGACGATCGAGAGCCGGATCCGCCGCAGGGCCTCCAGGCGCTCGCGCGGGAGCTGATAGCCCGTGTGGGGCTCCATCCACTCCCCGTCCTCGTCCACGAGGTAGATGCCGACCGAGTCCGCGCGCAGCGTGGTGGCGACGCGACGGAGGAACTGGCGGAAGAGCGCGCCCAGATCGAGGGTCGTCGACAGCGAGCGGCTGACCGCCAGCAGGGCCTCCGTCTCGCGCAGCTTGGCCTGCGTCTGCCGGGAGAGATCCGCGTTCTCGAGGGCGAGCCCGACCTGGGCCGCCACGCCCTCGAGCAGCCGGACCTCGCCGGGCGGGAACGCGCGCCCCGGTTGCCACCACACGAGAAACAGGGCGCCCACGCTCTCCGCCCGCACCTGGGTCGGCGCCAGCAAGACCGAGTGCGGCGGCAGGGCCTGCGTCCATTCGGCGTCGAATCGCGGATCGCCGTGGACGTCGGGCGTCCATACCGATTGCCCGCTCCGCCAGAGATCGCGCAGGCCCGGAGAGCGATCGAGTACGAGGGGACGGCTCCGGAAGAAGTCTCGAAGATTGTCGGGCACGTGATAGCCCGCCACCGGCGCCAGCGACTCCTTCCGGGCATCCATGACGTAGGCGCCCACCATGTCCGCGCCGAAGGCCCGGCCGACCTCACGGGCGACCCGGCGCATGACCTCCTGGGGCTCACCGGGCTCGGAGAGGACACGGCCGACGGCGAGGAGGGTCGTGGTCTCACGCAGCCGCTCCTGGGCCTCCGCGTACAGGCGGCTGTTCTCCAGCGACAGCGCGAGCTGGCTGGCGATCGCCATGGCCAGATCCGCCTGCCAGGGCTGGAAGGACATCGCGTGCTCGTGGTAGTCGAGATTCATGAGCCCGATGACGTTGTCCTGTCGCAGCAGGGGCACCAGCATGCAGGACTTCACGCCGTAGGCCTCGATCCAATGCGAGGGAATCAGATCGCTCGTCGCGGCGTCGTCGACGATCACGGGACGGCGGGTCGCGACGGCCTGCGCATGGCCGGGCACGTCGCGGGCGGGGTACTGACTGGTTCGCGTCCACGCCTCCCACAGGGCCGGATCGCGGCGGCCGTCGGCGAACTGGGACATGACGGGGACGATGCGGTCGCCGTCCAGCAGGGAGAACGAGCAGCGATCGACGCGGCAGACCTCGGCGATCTTCATGGCCACGCGGCGGAGGAGCCGCTTGGAGTCGAGCGTGGAGCTGAGGATCTCGGCGACCTCGAGCAGCGCGCGCGTCTCGTCCAGGCGGTGCTGAGTCTCGGCGAAGAGCCGGGCGTGATCGAGGGCGAGCGCGGCCTGGGCCGCCAGCGAGCCGAGCAGCGAGCTGGTCTCCGGCGAGAGCGCGGGCGGGGTCATCCGGCTCACGGAAAAGGCGCCGAGCAGGCGATCGCCGATGGCGATCGGGTACGCGGTGAAGTAGCGGATGCCGTAGGCGACCATGCGCGCAGCGTCGACGGCACGCGCGTCGCGCTCGACGTCCGTCCACAGGATCGGCGCCCGATGCTGCGCGACCCAGCCCACCAGCCCCTCGCCGATCGCCAGCTCGTTGCGGAGCCCCCCGGAGAACTGCGGATCGCCGTGCGCCAGGGAGCGCCGCAGGCGCTGGGTCGTGGGATCGAACACCCAGATGCTGACGTAGGGCGCGTCGAAGAACTGCGCCACGGCGGCGGCGAGGTTCTGGAGGACTTCCTCCATCTGCAGCGACGACGAGACGAGCCGGTTGACCTCCTCCAGCGCGAGCAGCCGGTCGCCGTACTCGCGCGCCCGACGATAGAGACGCGCGTTTTCGAGGGCCACCGCCGCCTGATCGGCGAAGGCGCCCACGATCCGCACTTCCTCGTCGTCGAAGAGCCGCCCGGCGCGATCGCCGGTCGCGAGGACCCCGATCACCACGTCGCCCACGACGAGGGGGAGGCCGAGGACGGCTCGGATGGGGGAGGCCTCGAAGGCCGCGCGCAACTCCGATGTGAGCGGAATATCCGGATCGTTCAGCAGGTCGGGCGTCATGACGAGCCGCCGCCGACTGACGGCAAGGCCCACGGCGCCGACTCCATGCTGGAAGGCGAGATCCCGCCCGAACGCCGGGCCGAGGCTGGGATCGTTGGAAAACCCGAGCACGACCAGATCGTCGGTGCCGGGGCGCGTCCCGTAGAGCGCGCAACGCATGACGCCGAACAGCGCGCGCACGCTCTCCACGATCCGCTGGCCGACCTCCTCCGGGTCGAGGGACTGGGAGATCAACCGCCCGAGATCAGTGAGGTGCTCGGCCGTCCGCCGACGGCGCTCGCTCTCCTCGTGCAGCCGGGAGTTCTCCAGCGCGATCGCGGCCTGGGTGGCGAAGCTCTCGAGGACCGCGCGATCGTCGGCGGTGAACAGCGGCGCGTCGGCGTCAGATCGGAAGACACTGATGACGCCGTGCACCTGGTCGCGGAGCAGGAGCGGCGTCCCCATCGCCCGGCTCTGCCCTCGGACCACATACCGGGGATTGGCGTGGGGCGACGCCGCGTAATCGTTGACGACGAAGCCCTCGCGCCGCTGCACCGCGATCCCGATCAGGCCCTGCCCAACCTGCGGTTCGGAATGCGTGTCGCCGTCGCCGGTTCCCGCGGCCGCCACGAGACGGTCTCCGCGGACGAGGTGAATCACCGCGTGCGCGTCAAACAACCGGCCGGCGCGCTGAACGATGAGGCGGAAGAGCCGGTCGCGATCCAGCTCCGCCGCCATCTCGCGCTCGACCTCGGCCAGCGCCTCTGTCTGCGCGCGGCGCGACGCCTCCAGCGCGAAGAGACGGGCGTTCTCCAGGGCGATCGCCGCCTGATCGGCGAACGCGGCGGCGAGGCGCACGTCCTCGTCGGTGAAGCGGCGCCCGGTGTGGTCGCCGACGGCGAGCGCCCCGATCACGCGGTCGCGCACCATGAGGGGAGCCGCGAGCAGAGCCCGATCCGTCGAGCGTTCGATCCGCGCGATGACGTCCGGCCCGTAGATGATCCGCGGATCCGACAGCGTGTCCGCGGACCAGACCGCGCCCCGCTCCCGGATGGCGTAGCCGGCGATCCCCTGATCGGCCGGCAGCAGCCGTGTCCACTCGAAGGTCAGCACGTTCTCCCGGGCGGCGGTGAGCGAGACCAGGCGCCCGGTCGCGGCATCGAGGCGATAGAGCATCGCGGATCGCGCGCCGAGGAGCCCACAGACGCTGTCGACGATGCGCTGGGCCACGACGTCGGCGTCGAGCGTCCCCGCGACTAGACGCTCGACCGCGGCCAGGGCGGCCATCCGCTCCGTCTGCCGCTGCGTGTCGCGGTACAGGCGCGCCTGCTCGAGCGCCAGCGCCGCCTGGCCGGCGAAGGCCTCGGCCAGTTCCTGGTCGCGCGCGGTGAAGCGGCGCCGAGCCCGAAAGCTGAGGATGCCGATGGTCCGCTCGCCGATCTTCAGGGGGACACCGAGATAGCCGATGTAGCCGAGGCGCCGGTCGGCGGCCAGGTGCTCGGGAATGAGGACGTCGGCGGCGTTCTCGACGTCGATCAGGAGCGCGCGCCCTTCGGTGGCCACCCATCCGCTCAGGCTTTCTCGCAGCCCGATGCGGGCTCGCATCATCGTTTCGCGAGCGGTCCCGGCCAGCCCGGCGACGACGAGCTCCTCACCGTCCACGAGCCGGAACCCGGCGTTGTCCACCGCGAGCAGACGCGCGGCCTCCTCGGCGATCGCCGTGAGCAGGGCTTCCGTCGGCGCCGCCGCGTTGATCTTCTTGTTGATCTCGAGGAGGGCCCGGAAGGTCTCGCCGCGCCCCTCCTCCCCGGCGGGGGATGGCGGGGATTCCGCCGGCAGTCGGGGGCGGAGCAACCGCGAGGCGGCGCGTAGCAGGCGAGGGATCGTCGACGTTCTCAGCGTCGCTCGCCGACCCGGTGGAGCTTGAGCAGGTTCGTCGTCCCCGTCACCCACATGGGCGATCCCGAGATGATCACGAGCAGGTCGTTCGCGCGCACCGTCGCGTCGCCGAGCAAGGTGGCCTCGATCTCCTCGATCATCTCGTCGGTCGTCTCGACCTTGCTGATCAGCCGGGAGGACACCCCCCAGGACAGGGCCAGGCGGCGCTGCACCTCCACGAAGGGCGTGAGCGCGATGATCGCCACGTCCGGCCGCTCCTGCGAGATGAGGCGCGCGGAGAACCCGGACTGCGTGAAGGCCACGATGGCGCGCGCGCCGAGGATGCGCGCCGCCGTCGCCGCGGCGTCGGAGATGGCCTCGGGGAAGCCGACGCCTTCCCGTCGCAGACGGGGGCGGTCGACCCGGAGCGCCGCCTGCTCGGCGCGCTGCGCCACGCGCGCCATGACCTCGACCGCCTCGACCGGATAGCGGCCGGTCGCCGTCTCCGCCGACAGCATGATGGCGTCGGCGCCGTCGAAGATCGCCGTGGTGACGTCCGAGACCTCGGCGCGGGTCGGCCGCACGTGCGTGACCATGGACTCCAGCATCTGGGTCGCCACGATCACCGGCACCTTCGCGGCGCGGGCCTGGCGGATGACCTCCTTCTGGATGTGCGGCACTTCCTCGAGGGGCACGTCCACCCCGAGGTCGCCGCGCGCGACCATGACGGCGTCGACCATGGTGAGGATGCCGGGCAGGTTGCCGATGACTTCCTGGCGCTCGAGCTTGGCCACGATGGGAATATCGGCGCCGACGTCGTGCAGGAAGCGACGGACGTCGCTGATGTCGGCCGCCGATCGGACGAAGGAGACGGCGACGAAGTCGACGCCGTGCTGGATGCCGAACCGCAGATCCTCGCGATCCTTGGCGGTCAGACAGCCCGAGGGCTGCGGCACGCGGGGCAGCGAGATCCCCTTGCGGTCGCTGATCCGGCCCCCGACGACCACACGGCACCGGACATCGATGCCGTTCGTCTCCTCGACCGCGAGCTGGATCATGCCATCGTCCATCCAGATGCGGTCGTCGACCCGGATCTCGCGCAGGTATTCGGGGTGAGTGACCGACGCGCGCTCGGCGGTCCCCGTCACCGGCCGCGCGGTCAGCGTGAACTCGCCGCCGGGAACGAGATCGACGCGGCCGCCGCCGCCCTCGCCAAACGTCCCCAGGCGGATCTTCGGTCCCTGCAAGTCTTGCAGGATCGCGATGGGGCGGCCCCAGCGCTCGTCGCCGTGGCGGATGCGCCGGATGCTCTCCGCGTGCTCGGCATGCGTGCCGTGCGAGAAGTTCAGCCGGGCCACGTCCATGCCGGCGGCGACGAGGCGGTCGAGCTGCTCGGGGCCCGAGGATGCGGGACCGATGGTGCAGACGATCTTCGTGCGACGCATAAACTTCCCCACGAGCGCCGCGGGCGCGCTCACTTCCGTAATGCCGGCTGCAGGAACTGACCCGTGTAAGAGCGGTCGGCCTGCGCCGCCACGTCTTCGGGCGTTCCCGTCGCCACCACGCGGCCGCCGTCGTCGCCGCCCTCGGGCCCGAGGTCGATGACCCAGTCGGCCGTCTTGATGACGTCGAGGTTGTGCTCGATGATGACCACCGTGTTGCCCTGATCGACGAGACGGTTCAACACCTCGAGGAGCTTCTGGATGTCGGCGAAGTGCAGCCCCGTCGTCGGCTCGTCCAGGATGTAGAGGGTCCGTCCCGTCGCCCGCCGGCTCAGCTCGGTCGCGAGCTTCACGCGCTGCGCCTCCCCGCCGGAGAGCGTGGTGGCGGACTGCCCGAGGCGGATGTAATCGAGGCCGACGTCGTCGAGGGTCTGGAGCTTCGACTTGATGGCGGGCACGGCGTCGAAGAAGGCCAGGGCCTCCCGCACCGTCATGTTCAGCACCTCTGCCACACCCTTGCCCTTGTAGCGGATCTCCAGCGTCTCCCGGTTGTAGCGCTGGCCCTTGCAGACGTCGCACGTGACGTAGACGTCGGGCAGGAAATGCATCTCGATCTTCACCAGCCCGTCGCCCTGGCACGCCTCGCACCGCCCGCCCTTGACGTTGAACGAGAACCGCCCCGGCTGGAAGCCGCGCATGCGCGCATCCGGCGTGCGCGCGAACAGCGCGCGGATGAAGGTGAACACGCCCGTGTAGGTCGCGGGGTTCGAGCGCGGGGTGCGCCCGATCGGCGACTGGTCGATGTCGACGACCTTGTCGACGTGCTGCGCGCCCTCGATGCGGTCGTGGGCGCCCGGGCGTTCCTGGGCGCGATGGAGCATCTGCGCGAGCGCCCGGTACAGGATGTCGTTGACGAGCGTCGACTTGCCGGAGCCCGACACGCCGGTCACGCACGTGAACGTCCCGAGCGGGATGCGCACGTTCGTGCCGGTGAGGTTGTGCTCGCGGGGATTGTCGATGGTGAGGAAAGTCCCGTGCCCCGTCCGCCGCGCCTGGGGGACCGGGATCGAGAGCGCCCCCGAGAGATAGCGCCCCGTGAGCGACTCGGGGTTGGCCAGGATCTCGTCCGGCGTTCCCAGCGCCACCACGTGCCCCCCCAGCTCGCCCGCCCCGGGACCGAGGTCGATGACGAAGTCCGCGCTGCGGATGGTCTCCTCGTCGTGCTCGACGACGAGGACGGTGTTGCCGAGGTCCCGCAGTCGCTTCAGCGTCTCCAGGAGCCGTCGGTTGTCCCGCTGGTGCAGACCGATCGACGGCTCGTCGAGGATGTAGAGCACGCCGACGAGGCTCGAGCCGATCTGGGTGGCCAGGCGGATGCGCTGGCCTTCCCCGCCCGACAGGGTCGCGGCCGGCCGGTCGAGGGCCAGATAATCGAGGCCGACGTCACGGAGGAATCCGAGCCGCTCGCGAACCTCCTTGAGGACGCGGCGAGCGATGGTCGCCTCCCGCTCGGTCAGGCTCAGCTCACCGAAGAACTGGCTCGCCTCCTTGATCGTGAGACGGACCACGTCGGCGATCGAGCGCCCGGCGATGCGGATCCCGAGCGACTCGCGGCGCAGGCGAGAGCCGCCACACGCGGTGCACGGCCGCTCGGCCATGAAGGTCTCGATCTCGCGGCGGGCTTCCTCCGACTCGGTGTCCCGATAGCGCCGCTCGAGCACGGCGACCACGCCCTCGAAGCCGCCGTCGCGCTCGCCGAACAGGATGACGTCCCGCACGCTCTTCTTGAGCTTGGCCCACGGCACGTCGAGGGCGAAGCGATGCCGCTTGGCGAGCACGGCGAGGGTCTGGCGGAAGTACGACGTCTCGCGCCCGGCCCAGGGGGAAAGCGCCCCTTCCTTCAGCGAGCGCCGGGGATTGGGCACCAGCCGCTCGGGATCGATCTCCCAGCGGGTGCCGATGCCCGCGCACGTCTCGCAGGCTCCATACGGGCTGTTGAACGAGAACATGCGCGGCGCGATCTCCGGCAGCGAGATCCCGCACTCGGCGCAGGCCAGGCGCTCCGAGAAGAGCATGCGCTCACCGGTCGCGCGGGCGCCCGCGTCGGTGTCCCCCGCGAGCTCCACCTGGGCCACGCCGTCGGCCAGCCGGAGCGCGGTCTCGAGCGAGTCCGACAGCCGCGAACCCAGGGTGTCGCGAACGACGAGACGGTCCACGACCACCTCGATCGTGTGCTTGCGGTGACGGTCGAGATCGATGTCCTCGGTCAGCTCGCGGGCGACGCCGTTGACGCGGACCCGCGAGTAGCCCTGGCGCGCGAGGTCGAAGAAGAGCTTCTTGTACTCGCCCTTGCGGCCACGCACGACGGGGGCGAGCACGAGGAGCTTCGTGCCGGTCGGCAGCCCCAGCACGCGGTCCACCATCTGCTGCACCGTCTGCGCCGAGATCACGCGATGGCACGACGGACAGTGCGGGATCCCGATGCGCGCGAACAGGACTCGCAGGTAATCGTAGATCTCGGTGACGGTCCCGACGGTCGATCGGGGGTTCTTCGACGTCGTCTTCTGCTCGATGGAGATGGCCGGCGACAGCCCCTCGATCGAGTCGACCTCCGGCTTCTCCATCTGCTCGAGGAACTGCCGGGCATAGGCCGACAGGCTCTCGACGTAGCGGCGCTGCCCCTCGGCGTAGATCGTGTCGAAGGCCAGCGACGACTTGCCGGAGCCCGAGAGCCCGGTGATGACGACGAGCTGGTCCCGGGGGATCTCGAGGTCGATGCTCTTGAGGTTGTGCTCGCGCGCGCCACGGATCACGATTCGATCGCTGGCCATGTCAACCTATTGTGTCAGTGTCGTCGCAAGGCGGCAACCATCTCGGCGCGCGCGTCGTCCGACGCGCGGATGGCCGTCGCCACGAGCCACGCGGCGGGCGCCGCGATCAGGGCCGGGTACTGCGCGATGGCGGCGACGTCGACGCGCAGCGGCGCCAGCCACTCGGTGGCGTGCGGCGTCAGGACGAACACCGTGACGCCGGCCAGCGCTCCCGCGAGGTTCGCGCGCCGGGCGTCGGGCGCGTCCCCCGTGGCCAGCAGCGGGCCGAGCACCGTCGCGGCACCGAGCCCCAGGCCGTGCAGCAACAGGGACCAGCCTTCCGCCACCCAGAGACCGGCGGCGGCGGCGACGGCGACGACCACGACCCAGGCCGACGATCGCACGGCATGGCGGCGAAGCAGGCCCGGCACCCGCCCGGCCTGGAGCTCGGCCAGGTCGACGAGTCGCTGATGGAGCGCGGCCGCCGCGGCAACCAGGAGCGCCACGAGGGCGACGAGTACGGCGGCGAACAGCCCCGCGCGCCACGGCTCGGGCACGACGGCCGGAACGAGGCGGACGAGCGTGGCTCCCGGCGGCATCCCGATCGACAGCTCGGGCCCGGCGTCGACGGCATAGACGCCCCACGACGCGGCGGCCAGCACGACACCGAGCGCGGTCACGGGGGCCAGGAGCGCCGCCCCGCGCGCGAGCGGCGCCAGCGGCCGGACGACGGCCATCGCGCCTCCGCTGAGCGTGACGGCGAGGCCGACCCAGCCCGCGACCGATCGCGCACGGGGTGCACGGAGCCCGTCCGCCCACGCCATCCCCGACGCCGGCACGGGCAGGCGTGTGCCCGCCTCGAACCGGACACGGCCGCCCGAAGGGATCGAAAGAGTGTCGCCGGGTCGCAGCACCAGGAAGTCGCCGACCGTGAGCCGCCACTCCCGGACGATGGGCTGCGCCCGATCGTGCTCGGTGACGCGATACACCCCGGCCGTCATGACCGTGACCCGTCGAGGCTCGGTCAAGGTCAACGAGACGGGCTCCAGAGCCCGGAAGCCGTCCCGCGTCCACGGGCTGCCGGCGGGTAGCTCGAACGCGCTCCGCGAGGCGACGCGGCTCCACGCCGCCCATGGCGACGCGTCCGCGACGTGGCCGAACCCGACGACGGCCGCCAGCAGCCCCCCCACGCCGAGGCCGAGCGCGACGAGCGAAACGCGGTCGCGGACCGCCCAGAGCGCGGGGAGCAGCAGCAGCGCCACCGCCGACCCGAGGATTCCCCACGTCGGCCAGCCGAGAATGTGTCCGAGGTCGGTCATCGCGCGAATCGAGCTTCCGAGCACGCACACGGCCATCACCAGGCCGATCGGTAGCGCCGCACTCGAGGGCAACATGCCCGGCGCAGGTTCCGCGAGCAAGGCGAGGAGCGGCGCCGCCAGGACGGCGAGGATGAACAGTGGCGCCTCGAGGCCCCCCGATGTCACTCTTGCGACGACGGCCACCACGAGCGCCGGCCCCGTCCACGCGGCCATCGCACCGACTTGAGTCATGCCGATGGGGCGTCTGCCGCGGCGTCCGGCGGTCGGCGGCGGAAGCGGAAGAGGACGACGGTCGTCACGACCACCGCCGTGCAGGGCGCGACGACGCCCGCATACCACCACAGGACGCTGAGGCCACCAACCCGCACCGTGCTCGCGCTGAACGGAAGGAAAGCGAGGCCGGCGCCGACCGCGAGCAAGACGAGCACGACTCCGATCCCGACCCGTCTCCCAACCCTCGTCGGCACCGCGCGGATTATAGCAGCCCCGCCGTCAATATCGGTATGCTGTGAGGGTTGCGAAGCGAGCAGCGGGGGGCCATGTCGGGACCCCCATGTCAAACAACCTAGGTAGCTCGGGAGGTAGGCCGTTGGACAGAATCGAGCGCGTGCTCGTCATCACCGCCCATCCGGACGACTCCGAGTTCGGGGCCGCGGGCACGGTGGCCAAGCTCGTCCGGGACGGATGCGAGGTCACGTACGTGATCGTCACGAACGGCAGCAAGGGCTCGAGCGATCGCTCGATGACGTCCGAGCGGCTGATTCGCATTCGCGAGGAGGAGCAGCGGAACGCGGCGCGGACGCTCGGCGTCGAGCGTGTTCAGTTCCTCGGCTACGAGGACGGTGAGGTCGAGGACACGCGCGACCTGCGCCGCGATGTCTCGCGCGAGATCCGCCGATGGCGACCCGACCTCGTCATCTGCCAGAGCCCCAACCGTTCCTACAATCTCGGCGCCTCCCACCGGGATCACCGTACCGTGGGCGGTGTCGTGCTCGACAGCGTCTACCCGCTGGCCCGCGACCACCTGGCCTTCCCCGAGCTCTTGCCGGACTACGAGCCCCACAAGGTCCGGGAGATCTACGTGATGCAGTGGGAGAACCCCCAGCTCGTCGTGGACATCTCCGACGTCATGGACATCAAGATCAAGGCCCTCGCGTGTCACGCCAGCCAGTTCCGCGACTTCGCGGGCCTCGAGACCCGCGTCCGCGAGCGGGCGGCCGTGCTCGGCAAAGCGAAGGGCCACGCCTATGCGGAGGCCTTCGACCACATCGAGATGCAGCGATAATTCGCTGCGCCCGCGCTCGAACTCGGGCTCGGCTCGGGCTACAATGAAGGTCTCGATATGGGGCGGTGCGGCTGCCACGTGTCCCTTCGGGGCTCGTCGTTGACGAAATTTCAATCGCCACGAATCACCAATTTGTGGGAGCGGGAAGGAGCCCGACATGGCTGATCGGGATCCCCTCACGGCACGGACCCTGACCGAGCTCATGGCGAGGCGGGCGGCGCTGACGCCGGACGCCCCGTACTTCCACCTCTACGGTGAGACGGTCACCTACGACCGCCTGTGGGCGCAGAGTGCCCGCTATGCCGGCGCGCTGGCCCAGGCGGGCGTCGCGGCGGGCGATCGTGTGTGCCTGATCTATCCCACGTGCGCCGAGTTCTTCTATACGTTCTTCGGGGCCCTCCGGATCGGCGCCGTGCCGGTGCCGCTCTACCCGACGCTCGGCGTCGACGCGACGGCGAGCATCCTCAGGAACTCCGAGGCCGTCGCCGTCGCCACCATCGGCTGGTTCCGTGCCGGCGTGGAGGCGAGTGTCGCGCTGGCCCCGAGTGTCCGGATGATCCTGGAGCCCACCGATCTGGACGTGCCCGGCCCCCTGCCGCGCGTCGAGCCCGCCCGCCCGGACGATCTCGCGTTCTTGCAGTACACGTCCGGAAGCACCGCCGATCCGCGGGGCGTCATGCTCACGCACGACAACGTCGTGAGCACCACGCATTTCATGGGAGAGGCCGCGGGCGTGACGGCCGACGATCGCGTGGTCTCCTGGCTGCCGCTCTACCACGACATGGGGCTGATCGGCTGCGCCTTCACGCCGCCGCTCACGGCCACGCCGCTGTGGCTCCTGCCCCCCGACCTTCGCAACCCGCGTCAGTGGCTGGAGCTGATCACGGAGGTCCGGGCGACGTTCACGGTGTCGCCGGACTTCGGCTACCGCAACTGTGTCCGCAACATCCGGGACACCTCCGGCATCGATCTCAGCAGCCTGCGCTCCGCGCTCTCGGGCGCCGAGCCCGTGCGCACCTCGACGATCGGCGCCTTCGAGCGCCACTTCGGCCTCAAGAACGTCATCGCGCCCTGCTACGGGCTCGCCGAGGCGACGCTGGCGGTCGCGATCTGGCCGTTCGGGACGCCGCTCAAGACCGATCCCTCGGGCCGGTTCGTCTCCGTCGGCCGCCCGTGCCGCGGCGTCTCCGTGCGCATCCTGGCGCCACGGGAAGACGCCGACGCCGGCAGCGACCCGAGCCTGCCGCTCGCTTCGATGGATATCGGCGAGATCTGCGTGAAGAGCCCCGGCGTGATGCGCGGCTACTACAACAATCCCGAGGCGACGGCCCGCGCGATCGACGCCGACGGCTGGCTGCGCACCGGCGATCTCGGATTCCTCGACCACGCGGGTGACCTGTACGTGACCGGACGCCTCAAGGATCTGATGATCCTGGGCGGCGACAACGTCGTGCCTCACGACATCGAGGAGGTCGTCGATCACCTCGCCGGCGTTCGCTACTCGGCGGCGGTGGGCATCGACAGCGAGCGAAGCGGCACGCAACGGCTCCACGTCGTCGCCGAGGTGCGCGATGAGAGCGCGGTGCCCGAGACCTACCACCGTCTCGTGACCGACATCGTCAAGCGTGTTCACGAGACGCGCGGGCATCGCCCGGCGCGTGTGCACCTCGTGCGCGGCGGCACGATCCCGAAGACCTCGAGCGGGAAGATCCAGCGCGCGCGGCTGGCCGAGCTCGTGCGCGATGGGCAGCTCGCCGACCGCATAGTGTATTGATTGACGTCGGGGGGAGCGAGCGCAGAACTCGCGACCGAAGGGGCTAACGCCCCCTCGGGCTCCCCGGCCCGACACCCCCCACCGCTTCGGACCCCCCGCTTCGGACACGACCACGTTGCGGCGGCAGAGGCGCCGCTCGAACAGCGACCTGAAGCGAGGTCTCGGTGATGGAATTCGGTTGTCACCTGCCCGTGTACGGGCCCGCGGCCACGCGCGAGGTGCTGCTCGGCGTCGCCCGTCGTCTGGAAGCGCTCGGGTACGACGCGCTCTGGGTCAGCGATCACGTCGTCATCCCCTGGCGCATCGAATCGCGCTACCCCTACAGCGCCACCGGAGACTTCCCGCTGGCGCCGGACACCGATTTCCTCGAGCCGCTGACCGCGCTCGCTCTCGTGGCCGGCGCCACCGAGCGGATTCGCCTCGGCACGAGTGTCCTCGTGGTGCCCCACCGTCATCCGGTCCTCGCCGCCAAGATGCTGGCGACGCTCGACCACCTGGCGCCGGGCCGTGTCATCGCCGGCGCGGGCGTGGGATGGATGCGCGAGGAGATCGAGCTGCTGGGCGCGCCCTACGATCAGCGCGGCGCGTGGACCGATGAGGCGATCGCCCTGATGCGCGCGTGCTGGCGTGAGGACCGCGTGGAGTTCGCCGGGCGCTTCTTCCACGTCGACGGCGTGGCCTGCCGGCCGCGGCCGGCGCGCGGCACGATCCCTATCTGGATCGGCGGCCACACCCCGAGGGCGCTGCGACGGGTCGCCCGTCTCGGCGACGGCTGGCACGCGGCCTTCCCGACGATCGACGGCCTCGACAAAGGTCTCGCCGATCTCCGCGGGGCGTGCCGCGACACGGGCCGCGATTTCTCGACCCTGACGCTCAGCGCCCGCGTCGGCCTCCCCGCCCGCCGCCCCGCCGAGGCGATGATCGCCGAGCTCCGGAGTCTGCGCGATCTCGGCGTGACCCACGTCGTCCTCGAGCCGCGCGCCACCGGCCTCGACGACACGGTTGCCATCTTCGACGGCTTCGCTACCGAAATCCGCCCGAACATCTGAGCGCCGGCAGGCGCGCGACAACCGTCGGCAGGGGGGCAAAGCCCCCTAGATCTTGGCGCCGGACTTGGCCCAGTCGTCGAGGAACTTCTTGAGGCCGATGTCGGTGAGCGGGTGCTTCATGAGCTGCTCGAGGACCGCGAACGGCATCGTCGCGACGTGGGCTCCCGCCTTGGCCGCATCGACCACGTGCAGCGGGTTGCGGATGGACGCGGCCAGCACCTGCGTCTTGAAGCCGTAGTTGCGATAGATCTCGCAGATATCGCGGATCAGGTCCATGCCGACGGCCGCGATGTCGTCCAGGCGGCCCAGGAAGGGGCTGATGTATGTCGCCCCGGCCTTCGCCGAGAGCAGCGCCTGCGTGGCCGAGAAGCAGAGCGTCTGGTTCACCCGGATGCCCTTGCCGCTCAGATACTTCACGGCCTTGAGCCCATCCTTCGTGAGCGGACACTTCACCACCGCGTTGGGGGCGATCTGCGCGAGCTCCTCCCCCTCCTTCACCATCCCCTCGAAATCCGTCGCCACCACCTCGAGGCTCACGTCACCGGGCACGATCGAGCAGATCTCCTCGACCAGGGGCCGGAACGGGCGCTTTTCCTTGGCGATCAGCGACGGGTTGGTGGTGACGCCGTCGACGACGCCGATCGCCACGCCTTCCTTGATCTCGGAGACGTTCGCGGTATCGAGAAAGATCTTCATCAAATGGCTCCCCTCATGAGCTATTTTCGATCATCTCACCGCTCGTCTCGCCGCGAGGCACGCGGCTCAACTCGCACTGCCTTTCGATCATCTCACCGCTCGTCTCGCCGCGAGGCACGCGGCTCAACTCGCACTGCCACTCGATCGATCACGATTCGTGTCCCCGCGCGCACGGCCTTGAAGACCCGCGCGTCGCCGACCACACGCCCCACCACGTTCACGGGGCTGGCGGGGCGGATCTCGTCGCCGCGGCTCGCCGGGGTCCGACCGAAGAAGATGCAGAACGCCTGGCCGGGCGGCCAGTATCCCAGCTCGCCCATCTCGACCACGGCCTTCGGCGATTCCTCGCCGGCGTCGATGCCGATGGAAAAGTACACCTCGTCGCCCCATGTCTGCGCCTGGGCCTCGATGGGAAGCGCGTCCCAGATCGCCGTCGCCGTCCTGGACGTGTCGAGGCTCGCCTCGGCGCTCACCTGCCCGGCGGTGATCCGGATCGCGCGCTCGGCCATCGTCAGAGCCTAGGCTCCGGCTTTCGACGGTGTCAAGGCGAGCGCTCACTCGTCGTGGCGGTACCGCGCGAGCACGGCGTCGAGCGCGGCGCGATCCGGCACGGCCGTCCAGCCCTCGGCCTCGACGGAGAGCGCGGCGGCACACGCCGCGGCCGCGGCGGCCTCCCACGGATCGCCGTCGAAGTGATAGCGGATGAGGAAGGTGGCCGCGAAGACGTCGCCCGCGCCGGTCGGATCGCGCTCGAGGGCGGGCCGGGCCGGCACCTCGTAGCGCTCACCGTTGACGTAGAGAAGCGCGCCCACGGCGCCGGCGGTGAGCACGCCGAGCGGCACCCGCTGGAACCAGTCGACGACCGCGGCGACCCCATCGCCGACGTCCTCCAGACTCAGGAAGATGGCCTGCAGCCGGTCGAGGAGGACCTCGGAGGGGGTCCACGAGCTGGGCTGCACGGCGCCGTCTGGCCCCAGCGTGCGCAACCAACCCTGCGCCGCCGCCGCCAGGGTGGGATTGACGAAGGCCGCGGCGGCGCCGTACGGGTCGACTTCACCGACGACGGGAGCGAGCAGCACCAGGGGCGCGCCCCGCCAGTCATCGGGCACGTCGGCCTCCCCCAGCGGTCGCGCCGTCGAGGCGACCCGCATCGTTCGTCGGTCGCCCTCCGTCGCGTACTCGAAGGTCGTCGTGGCGTCGGCGGGAACGCTCACGACCTCGATGCGGGGAGGGATCAGCTCGAGCGGGAAGTCGTCGGCGTGGCTGGTGAGGATCCCCGCCGAGAGCCCGAGACGATGCGCCGTGACGGCGGCGTACAGCGCCGCGCCGCCCGGCCGCACGACGTCACCGAACCGATCGAGCGTGATATGCCCAATCGCCACGAACTCCGGCGCCCCCATGTCCCGCTAACGCAGCCGCGCGAGACGGGAAACGATCGAAATATCCCCGCGCCACAGGCCGATCAAAAGGGTCCAGATGCTAGGCGGCCGCAGTGCGAGGTGAGCGCCGGCCGCCGGCGCAAGCCGAGCGGTGAAATGACCGAAATCTTCGAACCGCTGAAGCGTCGGCTCGGCCGGACGACCTCGCCTCCTACTGCCACGCAGATGGGCCCTTTTCATCGGCCGGCTACGGCAGAAGCTGCTTGGCGATGATTTCGCGCATGATCTCGCTGGTTCCCCCGCCGATCGTCATCAGGCGGGCGTCCCTGGCGAAGCGCTCGATGGGGTACTCGCGCATGTAGCCGTAACCGCCGTGCAGCTGCACGCAATCGTAGGCGACACGGTTGACCATCTCGGCGGTGAAGAGCTTCACCATCGAGATCTCGCGCAGGGCGTCCTCGCCGGCCCGGTACTTGAGACAGGCGGCATAGGTCAGCCGGCGGCCCGCCTCGATCTGGGTCGCGAGATCGGCCAGCTTGTGGCGAATCGCCTGCTTGTCACCGAGCGGCCCGCCGAACGCGTGCCGCTCGCGGACGTAGGCGATCGTGTCCTCGAGCGCGCGCTCGGCCATGGCGACGGCGTGGAGCCCGCTCACCAGCCGCTCGCGCTGGAACACCCGCATCACTTCGTAGAAGCCGACACCCTCCCGTCCGAGAAGGTGGTCGGCGGGGACCCGCATGTCCTGGAAGGACAGCTCGGCGGTGTCCGACGCTCGCATGCCCATCTTGTCCAGCGTGCGGCTCACCACGAAGCCTGGCGTCTCCCGCTCGACCACGAACATCGAGATGCCACGATGGCGAAGGTGCGGATCGCCCGCCTCGACCCGGGCCGCGACGAAGAAGACGTCGGCGGTCGCCCCGTTGGTGATGAACATCTTCGAGCCGTCGAGCACGTAGTGGTCGCCGTCCCGGACGGCGCGCGTGCGAATCGCCGCCACGTCGCTGCCGCCGCCGGGCTCGGTCACCGCGATGGCCGTCAACGTCTCGCCCCGGCAGATGGCCGGGAGATAACGGGCCTTGAGCGCCTCGCTGCCGGTCCAGTAGAGGTGCGGCGAGGCCATGTCGGTGTGCACGCCCACCGCCATGGCGAACGAGCCGCACCGTGCGCGCGCGCACTCTTCGTGGAGCACGGCGGAAGTCAGGAAGTCGGCGCCGGCACCGCCGTACTTCTCGTCGTACTCCACCCCGAGGAACCCCAGCTCGCCCATGCGCCGCCAGAGAGACTTCGGCATGCGCCCGGCCGCCTCCCACTCCTCCACGTGCGGCGCGACCTCACGCTCGACGAAGCTCCGCACCGTCGCCCGGAACATCTCGTGCTGCGCGTCGAAGATGCTCACGCGGGGCTCACACCCATTTCCGGTCGTCGAGGATCTTCTTCGCGCCGTCGGCGATCGTCCCGGTGGCGACGATCTCGACACCGCCGCGGAGCTTCATGACGTCGCGGATCGCGGTCTCGAGCGCGGCCGTCGCCGCGGGGGCGTCGGCGCCGGGTGCCAGCTCGGCGCGGAACGTGAGCGTGTCCTGGTGTCCCTCGCGTCCGACCACGACCTGGCCGCGCGCGACCCCGGGCGCGCGCGCGGCCACCTCGTCGGCCTGCCGGGGATGGATGAACATGCCGCGGACTTTCGTGACCTCGTCGGCGCGACCGCGCCAGCCGAGCATGCGCGCCGATGTCCGGCCGCACGGGCAGCGCTCGTCCGTGACGACGGTCAGGTCGCCGGTGCCGAAGCGGATCATCGGATACACGGGGTTGTTCACGGTCGCGACGATCTCGCCGATCTGGCCGACGGGCAGCGGCGCGCCCGTCTGCGGGTCGCAGACCTGCACGATGGCGTCCTCGAGCAGGTGCATGCCGGAGGCCTCGACGCACTCGTAGGCGATCATTCCAAGATCCGCGGTGCCGAAGCCCTGGCGCGCCATGATCCCGTACTCGTCGTGGAAGATCTTTCGGAGCGACTCCGGGAAGGGCTCGGCGCCCACCTGGGCCACCTCGAAGCCCGGGCGACCGCCGCCCATCTCGTCGGCCTTCTTGAGCAAGGTCATGAGGAAGGAGGGCGTGCCGACGTACCCGGTGGCATGGACGGCGCGCGCCGCCGCCACCTGTTGCTCGGTATTGCCGACACCGGTGGGGACCACCGTGCAACCGATGAGATTGAGGCCTTCGTCGAGCTCGTGAGCGGCGGGCACGAGCTGATAGGAAAAGGTGTTGAGGACGACGTCACCCGGACGGAACCCGCCGGCATATAGCCCGGCCTCGAGATGCCATGCCCCCACCTCGGGGCCCATCGGTTCCATGATGGGACCGGGCGAGAGGAAGATCTTGCGGACTTGCGACAGCGGGACGGTGCAGAAACCGCCGAACGGCGGATCGGCCCGCTGCAGATCCGGCATCTCGGCCTTCTTGATGACGGGCAACCGCGCCAGATCCGCCTCGCCCCGGAAGTCCCCCGGCGCGAGCCCCGCGCGCTCGAGCCGGCGGCGGACACCCGGCGCGCGCTCCCAGGCATGCGCGACCAGGCGGGCCAGCCACCGGCCCTGATAGCGCCGCCGCGCGGAGGCCGAGAACGTCTCCTTGGCGCGGTCCCAGTACCCGCGACGGCGGTCGGCCGGAGGAACCGCCTCGGCTCGCACTACTGGCCCACGATGTCCGGCTTCATGGGGGCCAGGGCCCCGAGCAGCGCGGTCTTCGCCCCGGCGGGCACGTTGTTCTTGTCGAGAGCCTTCACCAGCGCCTCGACCGTGGCGTTCCACTCGGCCTCCGTGATCTTCATGCCCCGGTGGACGGTCTTCATGTCCTGCCCGAGATAGGCGCACGGTCCACCGGTCGCGTCACAGATCTGGTCGGCGAGATTCGACTTGAACTTGCCCACCTGCGCCGGCTGCAACGTCTTGAACCGCGCATTGATCCGATCGTCGGCCAGAACGTTCGCCGCGAAATCGTCCACGACGATGGCGATCCCCTCGCGCCCCCCCAGCTGCTTGTACACCGACGGCCCCGCCGCCACCTCCTGCTTCCGCATCGCCCCACACGAAGCCAGCCCGACCACCAGCACCGCCGAAACCACCACCCACCCCAACCCCACCCGCACACGCCCCATTGCGTTTCCTCCTGTTCGAGCGCGGGCTTTGCCCGCGCAATCGAGTCCTGGGGGGAGGCAGCCCGAAGAGCGGATCGTCAGATCCGCTCTCGGGCGTCGGAAGGGGGGCGAAGCCCCCCTCCGAGTCATGAGAGCCATCGCTTCCGTCGCTTGTAGTGCTTCACGTCGCGGTACGACTTGCGCGCCCCGACCTCCGTGAGACCAAGATAGAACTCCTTGATGTCGGCGTTGTCGCGCAACGCCGTCGCGGAGCCCTCGAGCACGACCCGCCCGTTCTCCATCACGTAGCCGTGCTCGGCGATGGTCAGCGCCAGGGCCGCGTTCTGCTCGACCAGCAGGACCGTCAGCTGCTGCTCGCGGTTGAGCCGCTGCACGATGCCGAAGATCTCCTCGACCAGCATGGGGGCGAGCCCCAGCGACGGCTCGTCGAGGAGCATCACGCGCGGATCGGCCATCAACGCACGCCCGATGACGAGCATCTGCTGCTCGCCGCCCGACAGGTATCCCGCCTGCTGGTGCCGGCGCTCCTTGAGCCGCGGGAAGTACTGATACACCCGCTCCATACGCTCGTCGACGCGCCGACGGTCGGGCACCGGGGCAGATCGTCGATGCGCTGGCCGGCAAGCTCGACGGACCCCTTCGTCACCTGCCCCCGCTCCGACCGCAACAACCCCGAGATCGCCTTGAGCGTCGTCGTCTTGCCCGCCCCGTTGGCGCCCAGCAGCGTCGTGATCCGCCCCTCCGGACACGTGATGGACACCCCCTTCAATACGAGGATGACCCCGTCATAAATCACTTCGACATTATTGAGACTCAGCATAAAAGCCGAGAAGTGGCTCGGAGCGCGGCCGCCGACGCCGGGCCGGCCCGGGGTCGGCGGGGCGCCGCCGCGAAAACCGACGTACAGCCGACGAGCGGTTTTCACGGCGGCGCCCCGCCGAGCCCGGGGCGGCCCGGCGCCCGGGGGACGCGAAGGAGCTACTTCTTGGCGCCCGCCTCCTTGATGTGCTTGGCCACCACGTCCTGATACGCGGCGTACCAGTCCGTGACCTTCACGAACTTGCCATCCTTCACCTGCCAGATCTGCACAAGCCCGCCGCCCTCGTGGTCCTGCGGCGTGACCTTGAGCGGAGGCACGAGACCGCCGAGCGTGAAGTTCGAGATCTTCTCGAAGCCCTTCTTGACGTCCTCACCGGTGATCTTGCCGTCGGGCTTCGCCTTCAGTGCGTTGCGGATGGCCTCGACGTGGAGCGCCGCGATCAACACGCCGCGGTTGTAGAACACGGACGACGCCATGCCCTTCGGCGGCTCCTTGCCCTGCTTCTTGTACATCTCGCGGATCTCGTTCAGGACCGGGTAGTCGGTGCCGACACCCGCGAACTGCATCGCGTAGTACCCGTCGGCGACGGCGAAGCCGCCGGCGCCGTCGATGTTGGCCTCGGCCGCCCCCCACACGAGCGAGACGACCTTCTTCAGCGGATAGCCGACCCGCTTGAACTCCTTGATCGACACGGACGGCGCGCCGCCGAACAGATGGGCGATCACGAAGTCGGCCCGGAAGCGCTGCGCGATGTCGAGCACCTGGGCGCCCATCTCCACGCCTGGCGGCGGGACGGCGAAGGTCTTGAGCTGGAAGCCCTCCTTCGCCGCCAGGTCTTCGATGACCTCGATCGGTTCGCGGCCGGCCGGGTTGTCGAAGAAGATGTATGCGATCTTCTTGTTGCGCAGGCTGCCGCCGAGCTGCTTCTTGACGAAGTCCACCGCGGCCGTGGCCTGCGACCAGTACGTAGCGGCGATGGGGAAGATGTAGGGATAGCGGATCCCGTCGGCGGCGGCGGCGCTGCCGAAGCCCGGCGAGGTTCCCGGGATCCGGTCTTCCGTGAGCTTGGCCTGCAGCGCATAGATCTGCGGCGTGCCATACACCGCGATCGACACCGCGCCTTCCTTCTTGTGGCGCTCATATGACTCCACCGCGGGCGGCACCTTATACTCGTGGTCGATCTCGAGGGCCTTGATCTGGCGCCCCTCGACCCCGCCCTTGGAGTTGATGAGGGCGATGTAATCGTGCATCGCCGGACAGATGACCGTGCCGACGATCTGGGTGGCGCCGGTGCGATCGCACTGTAGGCCGACGACGACCTCACCCTTGGACTGGGCGCTCGCCGGCGCGGCGGTGCCGAGCATCGCGGCGACGCCGAACAGCACTGCGGTCAGAGCGGTCAGGTATCTGTGCATATGCTTCTCCTTTTCTCGCGTACTCAGTACGCGAACGGCCAGACACGAAAGTAGCTCCGGATATTCCGCCACAGGCGGTTCAGGCCCTCGGGCTCGACGATCAGGAAGACGACGATGAGGGCACCGAACAGCGTGAGACGGAGAGCGGGAATCAGGTTGAGCACGGTCGCCTGCGAGAAGAAGACACCGCTGAACGCCTCCATGGCGTAGCGGATGACGATGGGAAGCAACGTGACGAAGGCGGCGCCGAAGATGGACCCCAGCACGGAGCCGAGCCCGCCGATGATGATCATGGCGAGATAGTCGATCGACACCCCGATCTGGAACTGCTCGTAGTTGGCGATGCCGAGGAAGTACGTGTACAGCACGCCGGTGACGCCGGCATAGAACGACGAGATGGCGAAGGCCAGGAGCTTGTAGCGAAAGATGTTGATGCCGATGATCTCGGCGGCGATGTCCTGGTCGCGGATGGCGACGAAGGCGCGACCGATCCGGCTGCGCACGAGGTTCATGGTGCCGACGATGGCGATGACCACGAAGGCGAGGAGGAAGTAGTACATGGCCCGCTGGCTCGCCAGCACGTAGGGACCGACGCGGGGCCGCGGCACCGCGATGGACGCCTGCACGCCTCCGCTGATGAACGTCACGTGGTTGATCGTCCATTCGATGATGAGCTGCCCGGCCAGCGTGGCGATGGCCAGGTACAGCCCCTTGATCCGCAGGGAGGGGATCCCCACGACCGCGCCGATGAGGGCCGCCATGAGGCCGCCGGCGAGGAGGTTGACCGGCCACGGTGAGCCGAGCCGGGTCGCCAGGTTCGCGGCCGTGTAGGCGCCCACCGACATGAAGGCGCCGTGCCCGATCGAGACCTGCCCCGTGTAGCCGACCAGGATGTTGAGACCGAGCGCTCCGATGACGGCGATCCAGACGAGGTTGGCGACCGACAGGTAATACTCGTGCAGGGCCAGGGGGATCACGAGGAAGAACAGGACCGCGAAGGCCGCGACCGTGTAGCGCGCGATGGGCAGCGGATACAACGCCATGTCGGCTTCGTAGGTCGTCTTGAGGACTCCGCACTCTCTATGGATCATGACGTCACACCCTCTCGATGATGCGTTTGCCGAAGATGCCGTAGGGCCGGACCATCAGCGCGAGGATCATCAGGACGTACGGTGCGAAATCTTTGGTGCCACCGCCCACGTAGGGATCGACGTAGCCGGCGGCGACGTTCTCCACGATGCCGACGATGAGCCCGCCGACGATCGCCCCCGGGATCGAATCGAGACCGCCGAGGATCACGACCGGGAAGACCTTGAAGCCGACCAGCGCCAGGTTCACGTCGACGCCCAGCATGTTTCCCCACAAGACGCCGCCCAGGGCCGAGACGACGCCCGTCATGGCCCAGGCCAGCCCGAAGTATCGCTCGACGTCGATGCCCATGGCCATGGCGACCTGCTGGTTGTCGGCCACCGCGCGCATGGCGATGCCCTTGCGGGACTTCAGGAAGAACCAGCCGAAGCCGGCGAGGAACGCCAGGCTCACCCCGCCCCCGACGAGCTGGATCGGTGGAATGAACAGCGGTCCGAGGATGAAGGGCTCGTCGCGCAGCGGCAGGGGCAGCGGCCGGGTGCCCTGAAAGATCCCGAACGGCCCGATGCCGCGCAGGATCGCGGCGAGACCGATCGTGGCCATGACGACCGCGATCACGGGACGCCCGATGAGCTTGCGCAGCATGACGCGCTCCAGGGCGAAGCCGAAGGCGATCATGGCGACGAGGCCGACGACCACCGCGACGGCCAGGGGCACGCCGACCACGGTGAGACCGCCCACCACCACGAAGCCCGCGATCATCACGAACTCACCCTGGGCGAAGTTCACGGCATCGGTCGCCTTGTAGACGAGCACGAACCCCAGCGCGATGAGCGAGTACATGAGGCCGATGAGGACGCCGTTCGAGAGCAGCAGCAGCGAGAACTGCCAGTCAAAGGGCTCAGCCATGGACCGTCGCCCCCGCCTCGACGTCCTCGACGCTCACCCGCGCCTGCATCGTCGCCGTGCGCCCGTCCTCGTAGGTGATCGACGTCGTCAGCTCGACGGCGGCGTGCCCGGCGTAGAAGGCTTCGATGACCCCCGCGTACTTCTCGGCCACGTAGCGCCGGCGCACCTTGCGCGTGCGGGTCATCTCGGCGTCGTCGGCGTCGAGGTCCTTGGTCAGCAAGAGGAACCGCCGGACCTTGGTGGCGTCCGGCAGCGTGGCGTTGCACTTGCGGACCTCCTCGCGG
>WNGF01004026.1_pt1 | contig 27193 bp, 27 predicted proteins | sample 5400641 | NCBI WGS metagenome assembly WNGF01 (sample SAMN13153371, study PRJNA577476) | soil metagenome | isolation source: 80 cm soil or saprolite under grassland replicate 2 | place: USA:California | collected 2016-06-15 | reverse complement strand
CGGGCCGACCTCCACCTCGATCTCCCAGCGCATCCCCGCGGCCGCCACCCGGTGCAACCCCAGCCACACCTGCCACTCGCCCGGCTCCAGCCCACCCGGCAGGTACCCGGGGCTGGCCGCGTCCGGCGCGATCACGAACCGGTCCCGTGCCCCGCCCGACCAGCCGCGGAACCCGGCCGGCCCGGCGCAGCCCAGGTCGAGCACGCCCGCGGACCGGTCGTAGGACAGCGCAACCGCGATGCCGGCACCCGCCGGCGGTACGTCGAACGGCACCGCGCGGTAGATCGACTCGGCCCGGTCGGCCGGCGTCCAGATCCCCCCGTACCGCATGTCAGCCCTTGGCCGACGGCACCGGCGAGGCCCCGAGCAGTTCGCCGCCCTCGCCGTACAGCAGCAGTCGCCCGGGCCGCGGGCGCACCCACGCCTCGGTGCCCACCGCCGGCTCCTCCCCTTCGGGCACCGTGGCCGCCACCGAGAACCCCTCCGCCTCCAGCGTCACCAGCGACGCCGTGCCCAGGTTCTCCACGATGGCCACCACTCCGCGCAGCGCTCCGTCGCCGTGTTCCTGCGGGGCATCCGCGTCCGAGTGGGACACCGACAGGTCGAGATACTCCGGCCGGATCCCCACCGTCACCGGCCGGGAGTCAACCGGCGAGCCCGGCGGCACGGCGAGCCGCTGCCCGTGTACGAGAAGGTCCGGGCCGCTGATCGTGCCGGGCAGCAGGTTCATCGGCGTGGAGCCGATGAAGTTGGCCACGAAGGTGTTGGCGGGGCGGCCGAACACCTCGCGCGGCGTACCGAGCTGCCGGATCCGCCCGGACTCCATCACCGCGATCCGGTCGGCCAGCGCCAGCGCCTCCGCCTGGTCGTGCGTGACGAACATGGTGGTCACCCCGAGGTCGCGCTGCAGCTTCTTCAGGAACGTACGCGCCTCCAGCCGCAGCCGCGCGTCCAGATTGGACAGTGGCTCGTCGAACAGGAACACCGCCGGGTGGTAGGCGACGGCGCGGGCCAACGCCACCCGCTGCTGCTGGCCACCGGACAGCTCCGCCGGCCGCCGCTCGGCCAGCCCGTCCAGGCTGAGCGACGACGCCGCCTCGGCCGCGCGCCGCCGCCGCTCCTCCCGCGGCACCTTCTTGATCTTCAGGGGGTAGGAGATGTTGTCCGCGACCGTCATGTGTGGGAACAGCGCGTAGTCCTGGAACACCATCGCGACGTTCCGCCGGCCCGGCGGCAGCGCCGTGACGTCCACCCCGCCGATGGACACGGTGCCCTCGGTGGCCTCCTCCAGGCCCGCGACCGTCCGCAGCAGCGTGGTCTTGCCACACCCGGACGGGCCGAGCAGCGCGAAGAACTCGCCGTCCACAATGGACAGATCGAGCCGGTCCACGGCGGGCACCGTCCCGCCGTACACCTTGGACAGTCCACTTAGGACGATCGAGGCCATCAGCTCTTGATCCCTCCGTGGAAGCGGAACCCGTACCGCCGGTTCACGAACAGGTACATCGCCACCACGGGCACCGCGTACACCAGTGAGAACGTCGACAGCAGAGCCAGGTTCGGCTGGCCGCCCTCGGTGTAGAACGTGCGCATCAGCACCGCGGCCGGCTGCTTGCCGGGGTCGCGCAGCAGGATGAACGGCAGCAGGAAGTTGCCCCACACCTGCACGATCGTCCACACCGCGATGGTGGCCAGCCCTGGCCGGGCGATCGGCGCCACCACGTCGCGCAGGATCTGGAACGGCGACGCCCCGAACACCCGCGCCGACTCCTCGTACGACCGGGGGATGGTGTCCATGAAGTCCTTCAGGATGAAGATGGCCGCCGGCAGCAGCCCGCCGGACACCACCAGCACCACGCCCAGCCGGCTGTCGATCAGGCCGAGCTGGAACACGAGTTGGTAGATCGGCACCATGGCCGCGGTACCGGTCACGATCGAGGACAGCAGCAGCAGCAGGTACAGCAGGGCGTTCCGGCCCGGGATCCGCACCCGGGCCAGCGGGTACGCCGCGAACGCCGCCGCGGCCACCACGATCGCCGCCGTGCCGGCCGCGAGCAGGACCGAGTTGAGCAGGGAACGAAGCGCATACGGGTTGTGCCGCAGGGCGCTGAAGTTGCGCAGGGTGAGCTCGGGCCAGGTCACCCCGAGCGCCGGGTGCGCGTCGAACGGCGTGGCCACCAGCCACAGCAGCGGGAACGCGAAGAACGCCAGAACGACGCAGACCAGCGTGTAGAACCCGACCCGGCGGGCGAACACCGCGGCACTCATGGCTCGCCTCCGCGCTCGCTCCGCTCCTCGGGCCTGGCGGCCCTGCGATGCTCACTCGCTGTCGGCTCGCGGCTCACGGCCCGCCTCCGCGCTCACTCGCTGTCGGCTCGCGGCTCATCGCGACGGCCCCCGCCCGCGCAGCAGCCGCAGGTAGAACAGCGCCAGCAGCAGGTTCACCACCAGCACCAGCACGCTGACCGCGGCGCCGTACCCCATCCGGCCGCCGGAGATCGACAGCGCGGTGTTGTAGATGTAGACCGGCAGCGTCTCCGAGCGGTGGTTCGGCCCGCCGGCGGTGATCAGGTACGGCGTGAAGTCGTTGAACGTCCACAGCGTGATCAGCAGCGTGTTGGTCAGCGCGTGCCCGCGGATGTGCGGGAACACCACGTCCCGCAGCGTCTGAGCGCCGGACGAGCCGGCCAGCCGAGCGGTCTCCAGGTGCGACGGCGGCACGCTGGCCAGCGCCGCCCCGTACAGCAGCATGGAGAACGCGGTGCCGCGCCAGATGTTGAAGACGATGATCGACGCCATCGGGTGGTCGACCAGCCACGCCGTCCCCGGGGTGTGCAGCAGCGCGTTCAGGGTCCCCTCGTCGCGGTCCAGCAGGGCGATCCACAGGAACGCGACCACCGACCCGGGCAGCACCCACGCCAGCAGCACCATCGCCTCGACCAGCCGGCGCAGCCAGCCCGCCGAGCGGCGCAGCGCCCAGGCCAGCGCGAAGCCGAGCACGTTCTGCCCGATGACGGCCGAGCCGAGTACGAACAGGACGGTCAGCCACAGCGCGTTGCGGAAGCCGGGGTCGGTCAGCGCCTCGCGGTAGTTGGCGAGCCACACCACCTTCGGGTAGCGGGCCGCGGCGCCGGTGAGCTGGTAGTTGGTGACGCCGATGTACAGCGTGAAGACCGCGGGGAACACCAGGAACACCGCGATCAGCGCCATGGCCGGCGTCAGGAACGACAACGCGCGCGCCCGGCCCAGACCGGAGACGTCCGGTGCCGCCTCGGGGGCGCCGACCCGCGCCTCCGGCGGCACGGCCGGGTCTACCTGCGTGGCCGTGCCGCCCCCCGTCGCCATCCGCTAGCCCGACGCGACGTTGCCCGCGCCGCCGACGGCCTTCACCACCGCCTTGCCGTACGCGGCCGACGCGTCCGCCGGGCTCTTCCCGGTGACCACGTCCAGGGTGGCCTGCTGCAGCGCCTGCGACACCGCCGGGTACGCCGCCAGACCGGGCCGGAACGCGGTCAGCGGCAGCACCTTCTGCGCGACGAACAACAGCATCGGGTCGTTCTTCAGCACCTCGTTATTGACGTCGGTGCGTTGGGTGATCTTGGCGGAGCCGCCCAGGTACGCCTTGGTGGCCTCCGCCGAGTTCATGAAGGTGAGCAGGTCCCAGGCCTGCTGCGGGAACTTGCTGTTCGGGTTGACCACCCGGCCGCCACCGCCGGACATGCTCACGTAGTCCTGGCCGTTGATGCCCGCCTGCGGCGTCCTGGCCGGTATCAGCGCGTAGCCGACGGTCTGGTCGCGGTCCGGCATCGGAGCAACGCCCTGCTTGGGCTCCACCACGCCGCGCCACAGGTAGTCGCTCTCGAGCAGGATGCCGATCTTGCCCTTGGCGAACTTGGCGAACGACTCGTCCCGCCCCTTCGCCTCCTGCTGCAGCGTCTTGTCGCCCAGGCCGCTGGAGTAGATCTGCTGGTAGAAGCCGAGCACGTCGCGGATCTCCGCGGTGTCGCCCTGCCACTTGCCGCCCTCGTAGATCTTCGAGCCCGCGCCGACCAGCAGCGGCAGCGCCCCCTGCATGGTGGTCGCCTCGCCCATCGCGGTACCGGCATTGAGCTGGATCGGGGTGACGCCGGCGAGCGACCTGAGCTTCTGGCCGGCCGCGATGATGTCGGCCCACGAGTGTGGCTGCCAGTTCGCGGGCAGGCCGGCCTGCGCGAACAGCTTCTTGTTGAAGAACAGCACCCGGCCATCGGTGCCGGCGGGGATGCCGTACCGCTTGCCGTTGTACGACATGAGTTGCTGCACGCTGTCCGGGACCTGGGCCCAGCCGTCCCAGTCGTTGGCCTTGGCGCCGGCCACGTCCTCGAGCGGCTTGATGTAGCCGGCATCCGCGAACTCGCCCACCCAGATGCCGTCCAGCGTGATCACGTCCGCGCCGGACTTGCTGCGCAGGTCCAGCGCGAGCTTGCTCTTGTAGTCCTCGTCGCCGACGCCGGACGGCTGGAAGGTGACCCGGGCGTTGACGCCCTTGGCCTTCTCGGCCTCGATGAACCTCGGGATCACCCAGTTGTTGATCCAGTCCGCCTCCTGGGCGTTCTTGCCACCGGACGCGGCGTTCGCGGCGATCGTCAGCGTGACGTCGCTGGCCTGCGCATTGCGGCTGGCGTCACCGCCATTGTTGTTGGAGCCCAGGCAGCCGGTTGCCAGCAGGGTGAGTGAGCCAGCCACAGCGAGGGCACGGCCGGTTCGTCGCATGTGTACCTCCGAGGGCGCGCGGTCCCATCTGCCAGACCTTTGCACGACCTGCGCACTCCGTCCAGAGATCTTGTTTGTGTGCGCGGCGGTGCCGGTCTGTCATGGCACCGTGTCCCGGATACCCCTGCTGGCCTTCGAGATGGAGGCGTCCTACGAGCTGCTGCGGCAGCGGTTGGCGGGCGTCACGGACGAGGAGTACCTCTGGGAGCCGGTGCGGCGACGTACGGGACCCGTGCGGGTACGGCGAACGGCGTTGACGATCGGGCATGCTGTGGGCTGCACCGTCCCCGTCGTACCGAGGGAGTGACGCACGCATGGCCCGACCGAAGGTCAGTCCGGTCGTCTGGACGCCGCCGCCCGCGCCGGCCCGGGCACGTGCCGACATCGGGACGCGGCCGCTGCCGCCACTGCGCCGGGTCGAGGTGCCCGGCGTCGGCCCGGAGGACGTGGTGGTCGACGCCGAGGGGCGGGTGCTCACCGGGCTGGTGGACGGCCGGATCCTGCGGATCACGCCGGACGGGAAGAAGATCGACACGGTGGCCGACACCCGCGGCCGGCCGCTCGGCCTGGAGTTGCTGCCGGACGGTGCGCTGCTGGTGTGCGACGCCCGGCGCGGCCTGCTGCGGGTGGACCCGGACGGCGGCGCCGTGGAGTCGCTGGCCGCCGGGTTCGTGTTCTGCAACAACGCCGCGGTGGCCCCGGACGGCACGATCTACTTCAGCGACTCCTCCGCCAGGTTCGGGATCGACCACTGGAGAGCGGAGCTGTTCGAGCACTCCGGCACCGGGCGGCTGCTGCGCCGCGACCCGTCCGGCGCGGTGGAGCCGGTGGTCGAGGGCCTGGAGTTCGCCAACGGGGTCGCGCTGGCGCCGGACGGGTCGTTCGTGCTCGTGGCCGAGACGACGGCGTACCGGCTGACCCGGCTGTGGCTGACGGGCGACAGGGCGGGCAGCACCGACGTCTTCGCGGACAACCTGCCCGGCTTCCCGGACAACATCTCCACCGGCACGGACGGGCTGATCTGGGTGACCCAGGCGACCCCGCGGGACGCCGTGCTGGACAGGCTGTTGCCGCGCCCGCCCGTCCTACGCAAACTCGCCTGGGCGCTGCCCGACCGGCTCCAGCCGCAGGAGAAGCGCACCGTCTGGGTGCTGGCCTACGACGCCGATGGCACCCTGGTGCACGACCTGCAGGGCCCCGGCAGGTCGTACCACCTGGTGACCGGCGTCCGCGAGCACCACGGCGCCGTCTGGCTGGGCAGCCTCGTCGAGACCGCCATCGCGGTCCTCGACCTCGCTTGAGTCTGGCTACCGGAGCAGGACCGCCAGAACCTCGGGCGCGGTGAAGCGCCGGTCATACACGGCGTTGCCGTACTGCCGGAGGACGCCGGCCGAGACGAGTTGCGCCACCAGGCCGTTCGCCCTCGGGTAGGTCACACCAAGGTGGCGCTCTACCTGCCGTACCGTGAAAATCGGCCGGGCGAGCGCGAAGTCGACAAGCAGCATGGCGTTGTCCGCACGCAGACGGGCCTGGCGCACCTTCGCTTTGAGTTGACCCTGCACATCCAGAAGATCACGAAGCTGGGCCGCTGCGCCGTTGGCCGCTGCCATGAGCCCTTGAGCGAAGAAGTGGATCCACGCGTCCCAGGCGCCCGTCCTGCTGACCGCGAGCATACGGTCGTAGTAGTCGGCGCGGCGGGCCTCGAACCAGGGCGAGACCGTCAGCGTCGGCTCGAGCAGGACTCCGGCCTGCATCAGGTGCAGGACGACCACGAGCCGGCCGATCCGGCCATTGCCGTCGTTGAACGGATGCAGGGTCTCGAACTGGTAGTGCGCCATCCCGGCGGCGACCACCGGATCGATCTGACCGTCGTGGTCGCTGCGTATCCAGTCCAGCAGGTCACGAAGCTGATGTTCGAGACCCGCGCCACCGGGGCGAGGGACGAACCGCGCGTCCTGTACCCGCGCGCCGGCATGGGAGCCGATCATGACCTGGCTGGTGCGCACCCGCCCGGCCTGCTCGTTGTCGGCGTCGGTCCATCGGACCAGCTCTGCATGCAGGTCTGCCAGCAGGCCGACCGTGAGCGGGCGCCCCTCCGCCTGCCACGCGAACGCTCGCTCGGCGGCGCGCACGTAGTTCAACACCTCATGCAGGTTCCGGTCCGACTGATCGTCCTCCTCGTCGGCGGCCAGCACCGCCTCGAGAGGCGCGTAGGTGCCCTCCAGCGCCGAGGTGCTCTGCGCCTCCCGGCGAAGAGTGGGTTGCCGCAGCAACGCCGGGTTCGGCAGTTGCCGGGCTGAGCTGTCCAGCGCCGCCAGGGCTGCCCGGGCGTTCGCCACAGCGTTGAACGTCGTTACGCTGAGGCTAGGTGTCTGCGCGGAGAGCGCGTGCGGCACGAAGGCGACGTCCTCCCAGGGTCCGTATCGAGGATCGGTGCCGGTGATCGGGACAAGTGCGCCTGGTGCGCCGGTAGCGTAGTCATTGGCGTCCACGATCTATACACTACACTCCGTTCTTTTGCATTTCGGGTCGTCGGGCCGCCTACAATGCAACGGATTCGGCGGGGCGGGCTGGCGCTCGGTTGCTACTGCCTGTGCGCCAGCGGCCACCGGCCGTGGCCAGGAGCGGCCCAGCGGCTTGCCCGACACGCTTGCTAGACCCCGGCCATCCCGACTGCCTTCCCGGATGAGGGCAAAACCGGTGATCATCGCCGGGCTTCACCGGCGCCGGCCGCAGTTCCACGGCGACGATCACCGGCCAGGCGGTCGGAGGGGCGGTCGAGGGGCGGTCGAAGGACAGTCACCGGGCCGGAACGGGCACGGAGCTTGCCGCGCCAGCCCTACCCTCCCTTCTGCATGTCCACGAACCGGCTGTAGTGGCCCTGGAACGCCACTGTCACGGTGCCGGTCGGGCCGTTGCGGTTCTTCGCCAGGATCAGGTCCGCCTCGCCCGCCCGCGGCGACTCCCGCTCGTACGCATCCTCGCGGTGCAACAATATAACCAGCCCGATTCGCGAAGATCGGAAAGCATCGGTTTCTTGTCGGTGCGCTGCTCGGGGCCGCGGTTGAGCTGGGAGAGCGCCACCACGGGGACTTCCAGCTCCTTGGCCAGCAGCTTGAGCGCCCGGGAGAACTCGCTCACCTCCTGCTGGCGGCTCTCCACCCGGCGCGGGCTGCTCATGAGCTGCAGGTAGTCCACCACGAGCAGCTTCAGGTTGTGCCGCTGCTTGAGCCGCCTGGCCTTGGCACGGATCTCCATCAGCGTGAGGTTCGGCGAGTCGTCGATGTACAGCGGCGCCTCCGCCACCTCGCCCATCCGGCGGGCCAGCCGGGCCCAGTCCTCGTCGCTCATCCGGCCCGAACGCATGTGGTGCAGGGGCACCTTGGCCTCGGCGGACAGCAGCCGCATGGTGATCTCGGTACGGCTCATCTCCAGCGAGAAGATCACCGACGACTCGCCGTTCCTGATCGACGCCGCCCGGGCAAGATCCAGAGCGAGCGTGGAGTTGTGGGTGGGGATCATCGAACGGCCGGCGAGGTAGAGGTGCTGGTCGTTGTCGACCTGGACGCACCGCACCGGCACGGTGGGGACCGGTCGCGCATCGACGATGTAGCGGGCACGGTTTCTCGTCCCGTATCGGGGTCCCTGGCGCTCCCGGTGGGCACGGCGCTTGCGGTCGAGCCGGAAGACCTCGTCCGTCGTCCTGAATGTGATCCTGTACGCGACTGAGCTGGCCGCGCCACATCCGCGCACCCCCTTCCGGCTCACCCCGCAGCGGTACCCGAGACTGACGACCAGTTCGCGCACGTCATCGGTCAGCCGCCGGTCGGTGCTGGCAAACTGCACGCCGCCGGTCGGGGTGACGGTGCCGCCAGAGTCAAGTACCCCGGCCAGCAGCGCCCTGCGCTGCGTCTCGGACGCGCGCAGGTACTCCGGCGGAACGTGCTTGCCGCCCGGCACGCCGAGGGTCGGCAGGATCGCCTGCGCGGGTAGCTGCACGGCGTAGCGCAGCCGGCCCCGATGGGTGACGCGGTAGCTCTCGGCTCGCAGGTACGCGGCGATCTCCGGGTCCGCCGAGGCGTATTCGGCGGCGTCGGTTGTCCCGTCACCAAGCCAGACGCCGAGAAGATACGGGCTCATGCGCAGGGGCCGATCGGGGAGTTGGAGCGGCGCACACTGATCAACCGCGTGGTTGAACCGCCCGTCGGAGCGGTCGGAGCGGATAGTGGCGGCGATCTCCGTAGTGGTCACCGGACGGAGTTCGGCACCGACCTCGGCGAGCACCTGGGTCGTACCCACCAGACGATCCGGCTCGCAGAGCGCGGGCTCCGTGACGCCGCGAAGGTGCCCGATCTGCTGCGCCGACCGGTAGTGGCCGGCGACTCGCTGCTCTGACCTCCGCCTGCGACCCGCCCGGGTGGTGGTCCGCCACAGGTGCTGGGCGTCGGCGACGATGACTTCGCCGTCCGAGAACTCGACCTCGTAGCAGGGGCGTCCCAGCATGACCTCGGTCGCGGCCACCACCCTGGTCGGCCGCCCGTCCGCGCCGAGGAGGAGATCGCCCACCTGGACCTCGCCCATCGTGGTCCAGCCGGTGGGCGTCGGCAGCGGGGTGTCCAGTGCGAGCGCCTTGCCGAGGGCCGGTCTCGCCGCAATGATGATCATCTGGCCGGGGTGCAGGCCGTTGGTCAGACCGTCCAGGTCGGCGAAGCCGGTGGGTACACCGGTACTGACGCCGCCGCGGGAAGAGATCAGGTCGATCTCGTCCATCGTCTCGGTCAGCAACTGCTCGAGGCGGATGTAGTCCTCCGAGGTCCGGTTCTCGGTGACCTCGTACACGGCGGCCTGCGCCCGGTCGACCACCTCGTCCACGTCGCCGCCGGAGCCGCTGGCCGCGCCGTAGCCGAGCTGGACGATCCGGGTGCCGGCCTCGATCAGCCGGCGCAGCACCGCCCGCTCGGCGACGATCTGGGCGTAGTACCCCGCGTTGGCGGCGGTCGGCACGGAGGACATCAGGGTGTGCAGGTACGGCGCGCCGCCGACCCGCATGAGCTGGCCGGTCCTGGTCAGCTCGGCGGAGACCGTGACCGGGTCGGCCGGCTCGCCGCGCCCGTACAGGTCGAGCACCATGTCGTAGATCGTCTGGTGGGCCGGCCGGTAGAAGTCGGCGGAGCGCAGTACCTCGACCACGTCCGCGATGGCGTCCTTGGACAGCAGCATGCCGCCGAGCACGGCCTGCTCCGCGGCGACGTCCTGCGGCGGCTGCCGGTCGAACTCGGGCTGCTGCGGGTACTCCGGAGGTACCCCGAGGTCGTTCGCGACGGCCACCCTGCTCCCCCTCACCACGTCGCGGCCCACTGTACCGGATAATCGCACAGGTGTTCTATTACCTGTGCGCGCCACGCACCACCGGACCGCGCCGGGCCAGGCTAGGAGAGGGCTGGGACGGCGCTCAAATCTGTCTGTGGAGCCACCTGTGGACCGCCTGTGGGCAGGCCTGAGGATCAGTGCCCACAGGATGTGGACACTGCTGTGGATTGTCTGGACACAGAGCCACAACTACCCGTCTGACCTGCAGGTTCGGCGTACCCACGGTGTGGACGGAAGAAAGTTCCCGACGCCTGGCCTTGGGCCGTAGGGGTGACGCGGTAACCCACACGGCGGCATGACGAGGGCCCGCCCCCGATGACGAGGGCGGGCCCGTTGCGCCGTGCGGGTCAGCTCGGGACGACCTGCAGGTTGATCTTCGCGGAGACCTCCGGGTGCAGCCGCACGGTGGCGGTGTGCGAGCCGGTGGTCTTGATATGGCCGGGCAGCTCGACCCGGCGGCGGTCCAGCTCGGGGCCGCCGGCGGCCTTCACCGCCTCGACGATGTCCGCCGCGGTGATGGAGCCGAAAAGCCGGCCGCCCGAGCCGGCGCGTGCGGTCAGGGTGACCTCGCGGCCCTCGATCGCGTTCCGAAGCTGCTGGGCCTCGCCGAGGTCGCGGACGTCGCGCGCGTCCCGGGCCCGCCTGATCTGGGCGATCTGTTTCTCGCCGCCCTTCGTCCAGCCGATCGCCAGGCCACGCGGCACCAGGTAGTTGCGCCCGTATCCGTCCTTGACCTCGACGATGTCACCTGGCGAGCCGAGGCCGCTGACCTCCTGGGTGAGGATGAGCTTCATCGTCCATCCCCTCCTAGCGGGCCGTGCTGGTGTAGGGCAGCAGCGCCATCTCCCGGCTGTTCTTGACCGCGACGGCGACGTCGCGCTGGTGCTGCGAGCAGTTGCCGGTCACCCGGCGGGCCCGGATCTTGCCGCGGTCGGAGATGTACTTCCGCAGCAGCGAGGTGTCCTTGTAGTCGATGTAGGTCGTCTTGTCCTTGCAGAACGCACAAACCTTCTTCTTCGGCTTGCGAATCGGTGGTTTTGGCATGTGCTGTGCTCCGTCAGTTCAGATTTCTAGAAAGGAGGCTCGTCGGAGAAGTCGCCGCCGCCGCTGCCGGCAGCGGGTGCCGATGCCCACGGGTCCTCCTGCGCAGCGGCGGCCGGCTGGCCACCGCCGTATGCGCCGCCGCCTCCGGTGCCCCGCGTGGTGCGGTTGACCTTCGCTGTGGCGTACCGCAGCGAGGGGCCGATCTCGTCGACCTGCATCTCGACGACGGTGCGCTTCTCGCCCTCGCGGGTCTCGTACGACCGCTGCACCAGCCGGCCCTGGACGATCACCCGGAAGCCGCGCTGCAGCGACTCGGCGACATTCTCCGCCGCCTGCCGCCACACCGAGCAGCGCAGGAACAGCGCCTCGCCGTCCTTCCACTCGTTCGTCTGCTTGTCAAAGGTCCGCGGCGTGGATGCCACGGTGAACGATGCGACGGCCGCACCGCTCGGGGTGAAACGCAGCTCAGGGTCGGCGGTCAGATTGCCGACCACGGTGATGATCGTGTCGCCTGCCATCAGGTATCTCCTCCTGTCTTCGGCGGGGGAAGACGCCGGATGATCAGCGCTTGTCGGGTCGGATGACCTTGGTACGCAGCACGGACTCGGTGAGGTTGAGCTGGCGGTCCAACTCGGCCACCGTCGCCGGTTCGGCCTGCACATCGACGACGGCGTAGATGCCCTCGACATGCTTGTCGATCTCGTACGACAGGCGGCGGCGCCCCCACACGTCGACCTTCTCCACGCTGCCGCCGCCCTGCCGGACGACGTTCAGGAACTGGTCGAGGGACGGAGCCACGGTGCGCTCCTCGAGATCGGGATCGAGGATCACCATGAGTTCGTAGTGACGCAAGGTACACCCACCTCCTATGGGCTCGGCGGCCACGGGCTCTCCGTGGCAGGAGGGTCATGCGTCGCCCCGGCTGTGGTCCGGACGGACTGCCGGGGCCGGATCAGGGTACCCGAACGGCCGACCGCCCGTGCCGGTGGGCTACGGGGCGGTCGCCGGAACGGTGCGTCGCCTGTCGGCCGGTGGCCGTCCGGCGGTGGGTGATCAGCGTACGGACCAGCGCGGCGGTGACCAGCGAGAGCAGGACCACCGCGACGACGGCCGGCAGGCCGACCCCGGGCTTCGGGGTGGCGGCGTCGAGCAGCGCGGACCCGGAGCCGCCGTCGCCGGACAGTTGCGGCAGGCCGTCGTCGCCGGTACCGGTCGGGGTCTGCGGCCGGGCGTTCGCCGCCGAGCCGCCGGTGCCGTGCGGGACCACCTGGTCGGCGACGCCGGGGCCGGGAGCCTGGTAGGACAGCCCGCCGCCGATGCCGGTGCGCTGGCCGCCGGCGGCCGGGACGCCGCCGTGCGACGCGCCCGGCTGGCCCGCACCCGGGTTCTGCGCGGACGGCGGGTTCGACGCCGGCTCCGGCGGCGCCGCGGCGACCTGGATCTGGCCGGAGGAGGTCACAGTCTGGGTGCTCGCCGCGCCCAGCGGCAGGACGAGCTCGAAGGTGTACTGCGCGCTGTAGTTGACCGTCCGCGGGCCGGAGTACGTCACGGTGACCGCGCTGCCGTAGGTCGCCAGCTTGAATGGCGACGGCGCCGCGTTGCGGACCACGACACCCTGCGACTGCACCTGGCCCGGCAGCGGCCCGAGCAGGCTGGCGAGCAGCGGGACGTCGGAGATGCTGCCGGCCTGCGGGGTCCGGTTGAGGAAGGTGACCCTGTCTCCGTCGCTGATCGAGACCGAACCGGGGCTGGGCCCGCTGCCGTCGAAGACGACGGTGACGGTCCTGGGCACCGCGGCCGCCGCTCCCACCGCAGAACCGGCGAGGAGGATCGCGAGCGACGCGCCCACAACCGTGGCGACCAGCGCGCCGGCCAGGTGCACCCGCGTCCGACCACTGGACGCCCGACTCCTCCGATGCATGACCCACTCCCGCGACCGAACCGTCCCGCGCCTATTGGAGCACGCGTATTCCTAGCGCGCTTGGCCGGCGTGACGGATGAGCAACTATGCCTTGATGCGGCTCCGTCCGCCACCGGGGACAACACCGGGACTACGCGCCTTTTGCGGCAGCCGGCGCACGAACGGATCAGTCAGACCCCGAGGCTAGGCTGCGGTTCATGGTTCCCATCGGTGCGCACGTCGACCTTGCCGATCCGCTTGCCGAGGCGGCGGCCCGCAAGGCCGACCTGGTGCAGTTCTTCCTGTCCGACCCGCAGGGGTGGGAGAAGCCCGTGCCGCGGGCGGATGCGGACCGGCTCCGCGCGACCGACGTCGCGCTCTACATCCACGCGCCGTACCGGATCAACGTGGCGACGCTGAACAACCGGATCCGCATCCCCAGCCGCACGCTGCTGGCCCAGCACGCCGAGGCGGCCGCCGCGCTCGGCGCCCGCGGCCTGATCGTGCACGGCGGCCACGTGAACAAGGGCGACGACCCGCAGGTCGGCGTGGAGAACTGGCGCAAGACGCTGGAACGGGCCACCTTCCCGCTGCCGCTGCTGATCGAGAACACCGCCGGTGGCGACAACGCGATGGCCCGCCGCTTCGACCGGCTGGCCAAGCTCTGGGACGCCATCGGCGACTTCGGCCCCGGGTTCGTACTGGACACCTGCCACGCCCACGCCGGCGGCGAGGACCTGCTGAACATCGTGGACCGGGTCAAGGCGATCACCGGCCGGATCGACCTGGTGCACCTCAACGACTCCAAGGACCCGTTCGACTCCGGCCGGGACCGGCACGAGAACCTTGGCCACGGCGACATCGATCCGGAGCTGCTGGTCGCGGTGGTCACCGCGGCGGGCGTGCCGGTGGTGTGCGAGACCCCGGGGGAGGCCGAGGGGCAGGCGGCGGACATCGAGTTCATCCGCGCCCGGATCGCGCCCTGAGGCTGCCGGGGTGAAGACGCTGCGCGCCGCCGGCCCGCGGGCACTGCTGGCTGTGGTGCTCGGCGCGTGCGCGGCCATGCTGCTGCTCGGCTACCTCAACAAGCAGCAGTGCGCCGGGCCGCCGTTCGACCAGTTCGGCCAGTCGGAGAAGTTCGGCGAGCTCAAGTACGTCGACTTCTGCTACAGCGACGTGCAGCAGCTTTACGCGTTCCGCGGCATCCGGGAGCACACCTTCCCGTATGTGCAGGGCAGCCTGGACGGCGACCAACTCGTCGGCGGCGCGATCGAGTACCCGGTGCTCACCGGACTGTTCATCTGGGCCACCGGACTGCTGGCGCACGACGACGCCCAGTTCCTCGCCGCGTCCGCGCTGTTCCTGGCGCCGTTCGGGCTGGTCACCGGGTGGCTGCTGTGCCGGTTGACCGGCCGCCGCGCGCTGGTCTGGGCGGCGGCGCCGGCCCTGGCGGCGTACGCGTACCTGAACTGGGACCTGCTGGTGACGGCGGCGTTCGCGGCCGCCGTGTACGCCTGGTGGCGCGGCCGGCCGGCGGTGGCGGCAGGGCTGCTCGGGGTGGGCGCCGCGCTGAAGCTCTACCCGGCGTTCTTCCTGGCGCCGCTGGTGGCGGAGCGGCTGGCCGCGCGGGACTGGCGCGGCGCCGCCAGGGTCACGCTGGCCGGGATCGGCGCTTTCCTGCTGCTGAACGGGCCGTTCCTGCTGGCCAACCCGGACGGCTGGTGGGCGACGTATGAGTTCCAGCGGCTGCGGCCGGCGGACATCACCACGAACTCGATCTGGTACTGGGGCTTCCCCAAGCTGACCATCGAGCAGCTCAACGCGATCACCCCGCTGTCGATTGCGGCCGCCTGGGTGCTGGCCCTCCTGGTGGGCTTCTGGCGGGCGGCCCGCGAGTCCGGCAACTACCCGTGGATCCAGGTGTCCGGGGCGATGCTCTGCGCTTTCCTGCTGCTGAACAAGGTGCACTCGCCGCAGTACACCCTGTGGCTGCTGCCGTTCCTGGTGCTGGTCGCGGTGCGCTGGGGCTGGTGGGTGGCGTTCTGGGTGGCCGACGCGGTGCTGTTCGTCGGGCTGTTCTCCTGGTACCAGACGATCCTCGACGGCGGCGACTTCGGGCTGGCCAAGCAGGCGGTGATCGTCGGCGTGTGGGGGCAGGCGGCGCTGCTCGTGCTGCTCTACGTGGTGTTCCTCTCGGCACCGCTGGCGATCGTGTCGTCGCCGGGGCCGTCCGGTTCGTCGGCGTCCCCGTCGTCGGCGTCCTCGCCGTCGGTGTTCCAGCCGTCGGTGTTCCAGCCGTCGGCGTACGACCAGGCGCGGCGCGGGCGGTCCGGCGACCCGTCCAGCACGCCGCCGGCCGGGTCGTCCATCCCGGACGACCGCACCACGTCGTACTCCGGCTGAAGGATGTCCCGCACCACCAGCGCGGCCAGCCAGAGCACCGCGACGTCCCGCGCGACCACCGCCAGCAGGAACCAGTGCTCGTCCAGGCCCTTGTTGCCGGTGCCGAGGTACCAGTACAGCCTCGGGAACCACAGGAACGCCTCGGTGGCCTGCCAGGCCAGCAGTGCTCGCCAGGACGGCCGGGCCAGTACGGCGAGCGGCACCAGCCACAGCGAGTACTGCGGGCTCCACACCTTGTTGGTCACCAGGAAGCCGGCCAGCAGCAGGAACAGCAGCTGCGGCAGCCGCGGCCTGACCCGGGCGCCGAGCGCGAGCGCGGCCACCCCGACGCACACCGCGAGAATGCCGATGATCACCACCGTGTTGAGCACCGCGGGTGAGCCGTCCGGCCCGACCGCGCGGTCCAGCGGGGCGCCGCGGATGTACTGCAGCAGGTTCCACACCGAGTCCGGGTCGGCCGGCCGGGTGCGGTTCAACGTGAAGAACTTCAACCAGGCGTCCGGGTAGAGCAGGTAGATCGGCACGTTGACGGCCAGCCAGGCCAGCGCCGCGCCGAGCAGCGCCTGCCAGAACTCATACATCCGGCGGGACCGCAGGCAGAGCATGGCCAGCGGCAGCAGGAACAGCGCCGGGTACAGCTTCGCCGCCGCCCCCAGCCCGATGAGCACGCCGGCCAGCCACGGCACGCGGCGCTGCCAGGCCAGCAGGGCGGCCATCGCGAACGCCACCGCGAACAGGTCCCAGTTGGTATACGCGTGGACGAACAGCACCGGGGACAGCGCCACCATCGCGGCGTCCCACGGTCTGCGGCCGGACAGGTGGTACACCGCCCAGGTGATGACCAGCGCGGACAGCGCCAGCATCAGCGCGGTCACGTCGAAGTACGACTCGACCTGGTTGACCTTCGGGGCGAGCCCGTTGTCGGCCACGGTGTCGTACCAGCCGGACAACGTGCGGGCGGCGTACATGAACCAGCCGGTCAGCACCGGGTACTCCACCGGGTGCTGGGCGTACGGCACCTTGTCCCGGTCCAACTCCTCGGCGTAGTAGAGCGGGATCACGTCGGAGTAGCACAGGTGGGTGTACTGCAGGTTGGCCGTCCACACGCCGCTCTTGCACGGCGCCTTCTGCAGCCAGGACAGCGCCAGGACCGCCACGGTCAGGGCCAGGCAGACCCGCAGCGGCGTCCAGTAGAACGCCCGGCCGATCACACCGTGCCGCCCCCACGGGCCGCCGACCAGCGTGCTGGCGGCACGCGCCACCGGGTCCTCCCAGCTGGGGACGGTCCGGTCGGCCTGCTCGGTCGGTCGGCGGCTCACGACCGGGGAGCCTAGTTCAGCACTGGACGCGGTGCCTGCCGCGGCGCACACTAGCGATATCGCACGGGTATCGCAGGAGGTACCGCCATGGCTGAATCGCTGTCGGAACTGCTGCTCAGGGCGGTGCGCGGCCTGCCCAAGGAGGAGCAGGACGTTGTCATGCGGCAACTTCTCGAACGGCACGCCGCCGTGACGCCCGCGCCGCCCGGCCGCGGCCCCTGGATGCATCTCCTGCCCGAGTCCGGCTGGGGCCTGCCCCGTACCCCCGAGCGCGGCTCGGGCTCGCTGCGGGTGGTCCCGGTGCGGCTGTCCGCGGAGCAGCACGAGGCACTCAAGCAGTGGTGCGAGGCCAACGACTTCTCGATGGCCGTCGTCATCCGCGGCCTCGTGGACCGCTTTCTCGCCTCCCAGAACCGCCCCGACACACCCGCCTGAGCCTCACCGGTCCGCAGGTCAGCGGGGTGTCGCGGGTGGTGCGGGGTTGAGCACGGGGTTTCGGGTAGGCCGGTCAGGTGTTGTCGGGCGGCGTGGTGGGCGGCGGCGTGGGGCAGTCGGTGACCGGGCAGGTGGGCAGCGGCGGGGTGGGCGTCGGGGTCGGGGTGACCGTGGTCGGCGGGGCGGTCGTGGTGGGTGCCGGAGTGCGACTGGTCCGCGGCGGCGTGGTGGTGGGCGCGGCGGTCACCAGCGGCGGAGGCGGCGGGGCCCCCCGCACCTGGGTCGAGTCGGGCAGCGACGCGGGCGGCTGGCCGGCCAGGTACGCGTCCATGAACGCCTTCCAGGTGGCACCCGGCAGGCCGCGGCCGTACAGCGGGTTGCCGTCGGCGTCCTTCAGCGCGCCGGGCCTGTCACTGCCGACCCACACCGCGGTGCTGATCTGCGGGGTGAAACCGACCATCCACGCGTCGGAGTTGTATGCCGTCTCGCCGAACTGCTGGGTACCCGTCTTCGCCGCCGACGGCCGCCCGTCGGCGAGGGCGTCGGCGGAGTAGCCGGCCACCGGCTCCATCGCGTACGTCACGTCGTTGGCCACCTTCGGGTCGATCACCTGCTGGCCGGCGTCCCGGTGCTGGTAGAGGATGTTGCCGGCCGCGTCGGTGACCTTCTGCACGAAGTACGCCGGCCGCCTGACCCCGCCGGCGGCCAGCGTGGCGAAGCCGACCGCCTGGTCGATCGGCCGCACCTCGTACTGGCCGATCCCGATGCCGCCGGCGGTGATGCCGTTCTGCTGCAGGGTCGGCTTGCCGTTGCGGGTGGCCGGGATGCCCATCTTCTGCGCGGTGGCGGCGACCCGCTGCGGCCCCACCTGGACGGCCAGGTCGTAGAAGACGGTGTTGATCGACCGCTTCATCGCCTGCAGCAGCGAGCAGTGCGGGCACTGCGCGCCCTCGGAGTTGTGCACCACGGTGCCCTGGAAGGTCCGCGGCGAACTGCCGTCGAAGGTCGAGTACACGCTCATCCCGGTGTCGGAGTGCAGCGACAGGTCCAGCGCGGTGGCCAGCACATACGGTTTGAACGACGACCCCGGCGGCCGCCACGCCTGCGCGTAGTCGAAGCCCGTGCCGGACGCGCCGCCGTAGTACGCCCGCACGGCGCCGCTCTTCGGGTCGATCGCCACCAGGGCCTGCCGCAGGCCGGCCGACTGCCCGGCGAACGTCCGTTTCACCGCTGCCACGGCGGCGACCTGGGCGCGGCGGTCCACGCTGGTCTGCACCCGCAGGCCCTCGCGGTTGAGCAGCGCCTCGTCGAACCCGAGGTTGGCCAACTCGTCCTTGACCTGGTCCACCACGTACCCGTTCGGGCCGGTGACCCGGTTCAGCGTGCTGGCCCGCTTGGTGGCCACCTTCGGGTACCTCAGCCGGTCCGCGGCCCGCCGGGTCAGCCAGCCCTCCTTCACCATGCCGTCGAGGACGAACCGCCACCGCGCGTGTGCGTTGTCCGGGTGCGCCTGCGGGTCGTACAGCGCGGGCGAGCGGATGCTGGCGGCGAGCACCGCGGCCTCGGCCGTGGTGAGCCGGTTGACCGGCTTGTTGAAGTACGTCTCCGCCGCGGCCTCGATGCCGTACGCGCCGCGCCCGTAGTAGATCGTGTTGAGGTACCACTCCAGGATCTGCCACTTGGAGAACTCCCGGTTGAGCTTGACCGCGATGATCGCTTCTTTGAACTTCCGGGTGAACGTCCGCTCCTGCGTGAGGTAGGCGTTCTTCACGTACTGCTGGGTGATCGTCGAGCCGCCCTGGGTGTCCCGGCCGCGCAGGTTGTTGTACAGCGCCCGCCCGATGCCGCGCACCGAGACGCCCGGCTCGGACCAGTAGCCGCGGTCCTCGGCGGAGAGCACCGCGTTCTGCACGCCGACCGGCACCTTCGACAGCGGCACGTCGGTGCGGTTCTCCGCACCGACCCGGGCCATCTCCGAGCCGTCGGCGAAGGTGATGACCGAAACCTGGTTGGCCTGGATCTGGCCGGGCAGCGGGATCGTGGTGGCGGCGTACAGCACGCCGGCCGCCCCGACGATGAGCAGCAGGAAGAACGACGCCAGCCAGAGCAGCACCCGGCGCCGGCGGCGGATGCGGCGGCGCGGCGGGTTGCCGCTGCCGGTTCCGGTCCCCGTTTGTCGGGCCGTCCGGCTCTGGTCGCGTTGGTACGCGCCCGTCGAGTCGGTGTTCACCCCACCCACACCTCTATGCATCGCTTGCCGCTCGCCCCGGGTCGGGAGTCACGTCCCCACCCTGGTGCGGGCCGGAGGCAACTTCTCGACGCTGCCTGTACAACGACGCGCGGCGGAGTCCGTTCGATCACACGGGCGGCTCGTGCCGTTCGTCACCCCCGTTGGGCGGCAGGCTGCCTACTCGTGCGCCGCCTCGCGCGGCTGCGAGCCGCGGGTCAGCCCCTTGCGGCCGAGCAGGTAGGACATCGACAGGTGGTTCCACCCGCAGGTGCGGCAGACCTCGACGACGTACACGGTGAACTCGCCGTAGTCCATCGCCATCCGGGGCAGGTCGGAGGTGGACCGCGCCTGCCCGTTGGCGTTCTTCAGTTCGTCCCCGTACACGTAGTTGACGTGGGTGAGCCGCTCCTTGCGGCAGACCGGGCAGACGATGTCGGACGCCTCGCCGTGGTACTTCGCGGCGCGCTGCAGGTACGGGTGCGCGTCGCACACCTCGTGCACACCCGCGCGGCCGGCGTACAGATCCGCGAGCAGCGCACGGCGCTGCAACGCGTAATCCACGACGGCCCGGCGAGTTTTCACGTCGGCCAGCGTACGCCGCAGGTCGAGACACCCAGATGGGCGATAGGGACCCTGCTCCGGTAACCGGCGGTAGCCGGCCAGACCGGCTGGGCTCACACCGGGCTCACTCTTGAACATGTTCAAGAACGTACGATACCGTCTGAGCCAGAGAGTTGAACGCGTTCAGGAGGCCGGGCGGGATGAACACGCAGATGTGGATGTACGTCAGTTACCTGGGCATCAGCGTCGGGCTGGCCGCGTGGGTGGCGAGCACGCTGTACCGCAACGGCGAGGTGTTCCTGGCCGGCGTCTTCGGCGACCACCGGATGGCCGCGTCGGTCAACCGGCTGCTCGTAGTCGGCTTCTACCTGATCAACTTCGGGATGGTCTCGCTCGCCCTGCGGATCGACAGCGACGCGCACACCGGGCAGCAGGTGGTCGAGCAGCTGTCGGTGAAGCTCGGCGCGGTGATGCTCATCCTGGGCGCCATGCACCTGGTCAACCTGTCGGTGCTCACCCGGATCGGCCGTGGTCGCCGGCTCGGCGCCGGCGGCGAAGTGCCGGACGAGCCGGCGTGGCCGGCGCGGTACTGAACACCCGGCCGGCCGCGGCGCTACCGTGACCTCGGTGACCGACCAGGGCGCGCCGAGCCGCGGCGAGCAGACCAGGCAGCTCATCGTCGACACCGCGCTTCGGTTGTTCCGGGAGCGCGGCTACGACGAGACGACCATGCGCGCCGTGGCCGGCGAGGCGGGCGTCTCGGTCGGCAACGCGTACTACTACTTCGACTCCAAGGAACACCTGGTCCAGGAGTTCTACGAGCGGCTGCAGGCCGACCACCGCGCCGCCGCCGAGCCGGTGCTGCGCCGGGAGACCGACTTCGGGGCCCGGCTGCGCGGCGTGCTCGATGCCTGGGTGGACGTGGCGGCGCCGTACCACGGCTTCGCCGCGAAGTTCTTCAAGGTGGCCGCCGAGCCGAGTTCGCCGCTGTCGCCGTTCTCCGCCGAGTCCAGCACCTCGCGGGAGGCCGCCGTGGGGGTGCTCCGTGAGGTGCTGGACGGGTCCACCGCCAAGGTGGACCCCGAACTGCGCGCCGACCTGCCCGAAGTGCTGTGGCTGCTGGAGCTCGGCATCGTCCTGTACTGGGTGCACGACTCCTCGCCGAACCAGGCCCGGACCCGGCTGCTGGTCGAGCGCGTGGTGCCGCTGGTGGACCGCCTGGTCGGGCTGTCCCGGCTTCGTGTCATGCGCTCGGTAACCCGCGACGTCATCTCGCTGGTCCGGGCGCTACGCGGCTGATCCGGGCCGTTCTCCGTTCACTTCATGTTGCGCAAACCGTCGACTGTTCGTATCGTCGCGATGTATCGGCTCGATACATCGGGGCGAGACGTCGACGGGAGGTGGGCGGTGCTCGAGTTCGCCATCCTCGGCCTGCTCCACGAGTCGCCGCTGCACGGGTACGAGCTGCGCAAACGGCTCAACGCGCTGCTCGGCACCTTCCGGGCGTTCTCCTACGGCTCGCTCTACCCCACCCTGCGCCGGATGAAGGCGGCGGGCTGGATCGGCGAGGACGGCGGTGGCGCCGAGACCCGGGCCAGCCGGCGCGCCCGGGTGGTCTACCGGCTGACCGCCGAGGGCAAGGAGCGGTTCGCCGAGCTACTCGCGGAGGTCGGTCCGGCGACCACCGACGAGGAGCAGTTCGGGGTGCACTTCGCGTTCTTCGCGCAGACCGACGCGGAGATCCGGCTGCGCATCCTGGAGGGCCGACGGCGCCGGGTGGAGGAGAAGCGCGACGGCCTGCGGGCGGTGCTGACCCGCACCCGGGAACGGCTCGACCGCTACACCCTCGAGCTGCAGGAACACGGCCTGGAGGCAGTGGACCGGGAGGTCCGCTGGCTGTCCGAGCTGATCGACAACGAACGCCGGGAGCAGCAGGCCGAGCGGGAAGACCGCTCCCGGTAGCCCCTTACCCCCGAAACCAAGGAGGCCCCCAATGGGATCCGTGCGCGTCGCCATCGTCGGCGTCGGCAACTGCGCTTCGTCCCTCGTGCAGGGCGTGCAGTACTACCGCGACGCCGACCCGAACGAGCGCGTACCCGGCCTGATGCACGTCCAGTTCGGCGACTACCACGTGCGCGACATCGAGTTCGTCGCCGCGGTCGACGTGGACGCGAAGAAGGTCGGACGCGACCTGGCCGAGGCGATCACCTCCAGCCAGAACAACACGATCAAGATCTGCGACGTGCCGCCGCTGGGCATCACGGTGCAGCGTGGGCACACCCTGGACGGGCTCGGCGAGTTCTACCGGCAGACCATCGAGGAGTCCGACGAGGAACCGGTGGACATCGTCCGGGTGCTGCGCGAGACGCGGGCCGACGTGCTGGTGTCGTACCTGCCGGTGGGCTCGGAGGAGGCGGACCGCTTCTACGCGCAATGCGCCCTGGACGCCAGGGTCGCGTTCGTGAACGCGCTGCCGGTCTTCATCGCCTCCGACCCGGAGTGGGCCGCGAAGTTCACCGAGGCGGGCGTGCCGATCATTGGCGACGACATCAAGTCGCAGGTCGGCGCCACCATCACGCACCGGGTGCTGGCCAAGCTGTTCGAGGACCGCGGGGTGCAGCTCGAGCGGACGTACCAGCTCAACTTCGGCGGCAACATGGACTTCATGAACATGCTGGAGCGCAGCCGGCTGCAGTCGAAGAAGGTCTCCAAGACGCAGTCGGTCACGTCCCAGATGTCGCACGACATCGGCAAGCGGAACGTGCATATCGGCCCCTCGGACCACGTGCCATGGCTGGACGACCGGAAGTGGGCCTACGTCCGGCTTGAGGGCCGCGCGTTCGGCGACGTGCCGCTGAACATGGAGTACAAGCTGGAGGTCTGGGACTCGCCCAACTCCGCCGGCATCATCATCGACGCCGTGCGTGCCGCGAAGATCGCCAAGGACCGCGGCATCGGTGGCCCGATCCTGTCCGCATCCAGTTACTTCATGAAGTCGCCGCCCGAGCAGTACCGCGACGACCACGCCCGCGAGGCCGTGGAGAAGTTCATCCGCGGTGAGCTCGACCGCTGACCTTCGGGCGTACCACGCAGGGCCGGCCCCCCTCCCGGGGCCGGTTGCGCGGGAGTGGGCGCCAACTCCTAGGGTCGGTGGCGTGGCGAGCGGGGCCGCCGGAAGGAGGACGCGTGAAGCAGGTACCACTCGGCAGTCAGGGCCTGGTGGTGTCCCGGCAGGGACTGGGCTGCATGGGCATGAGCGAGTTCTACGGGCGGACCGACGAGCACGAGTCGATCGCCACCATCCACCGGGCGCTCGAGCTCGGCGTCACGTTCCTGGACACCGCGGACGTCTACGGGCAGGGCGCCAACGAGGAGCTGGTCGGCCGGGCGGTCAAGGGACGGCGGGACGAGGTGGTGCTGGCCTCCAAGTTCGGCATCGTGCGCCGGCCGGACGACCCGACGTACCGCGGGCTGCGCGGCGATCCGGAGTACGTGCGGTCCAGCGTGCGGGGCAGCCTACAGCGCCTCGGCGTGGACCATATCGACCTCTACTACCTGCACCGGCGCGACCCGGCCACCCCGATCGAGGACACCGTCGGGGCGATGGCCGAGCTGGTCGGGGCCGGCACGGTTCGGTACCTCGGCCTGTCCGAGGTGGACGCCGAGCAGCTCCGCCGGGCGCACGCGGTGCACCCGATCACGGCGGTGCAGAGCGAGTACTCGCTGTGGGAGCGCGGGATCGAGGCGGAGGTGCTGCCCACCGCGCGCGAGCTGGGCATCGGGCTGGTGCCGTACTCGCCGCTCGGCCGCGGCTTCCTGACCGGCACGGTCACCTCGGCCGAGTCACTGGGCGAGGAAGACTTCCGCAAGAGCCTGCCGCGGTTCCAGCCGGAGAACGCCGACGCCAACCGGGTGATCGCCGAGACGGTCAGGCAGGTGGCGGCCGAGCGCGGGGTGACGCCGGCGCAGGCGGCGCTCGCCTGGGTGCACGCCCAGGGTGAGGACCTGGTGCCCATCCCGGGCACCAAGCGGCGCACGTACCTGGAGCAGAACGTGGCCGCCCTGGACGTGACGCTGACCGCCGACGACCTGGCCCGGCTGGACGGCCTGGCCGCGCAGGTCCGCGGTGAGCGGTACGGCGCGACCGCGGTCAACCCCGACCGGAGGCGCTAGCGGTACAACGCGGCGGACAGGTCCGTCCGGCGGTGCGCCGGTGTGGCGGGCCGGCGCAGCGCGGTCGCGGCCAGCAGCAGTGCGGCGCCCGCCACCCAGGCGGCGAGCACCAGTGTGCCGTGCCCGATGCCGTGGCCGCCGAAGTAGACGACCCGCCGCACCAGGTCCACCGCGGCGCCGGTCGGCAGCACATCGGCCAGCCGACGGTACGCCGCGGGCAGGAAGTCGGGGCCGGCCGGGCCGCCGGTGGCCGGCATGCCGAGCACCACCAGGACCAGCGCGGCGACCGGGGCGCCGGCCGGGCCGAGCAGCCGCACCAGGGCCAGCGCGGTGCCGGCGATCGCGGCGGAGGCCAGTGCGGCCACGCCGAACAGCGCCACGCCGTGGCCGGGCAGCGCGCCCACCAGGCCGGCCGCGGTCCAGGTCGCGGTGCCGCCCACGGCGGCCGCGGCGAGCACCCAGCCGGCGGCCTGCTGCCAGCGCGGCGCGCCGCCGATGCCCAGCGCGACTCCGGCGACCAGGCTCGCCACCATCACGCCGACCACGAAGAAGAACGTCGACGCGCCGGATCGGTCGGCGTCCGGCAGCGGCACCAGATCCTGCACGGTGAGCGTGCCGCCCGTCCGCTGGGCGAGCGGCCCGAACGCCGCCTCGAGCACCTGGCGGGTTATGCCGCCATTCGCGCCGGCCACCAGCAGCAGCGGCCCGCCCGGGTCGGCCACGAACGCACCGGCCACCGTCCGCTCCCGCACCGCCCGCTCGGCCGCCGCGGCATCGCCGTACCGGGTGATCGTGAACGCGTCCGGTGCGCGGCTCGCCAGCGTCTGGCTGATCTGGGTGGCCACCGGGTCCGGCGCGACCAGCCCGACCGGCACCTCGTGCGGAGTCGGCCGGTGCAGCGCGAACAGCAGCGACCCGACCAGGCAGAACGCGACCACGACGCCGGCAACGACCCCACTCAGCATCCGCCTCATCGTCTTCTCCCTCCCGGCTGCGCCCCCATGAATTCCACAAGTGTAGAACTAACCAGCCCATGCTGCGCTCCGCGGTGACGCGCGAGGAGGCGGCCTCGGCCCCACCCTGCAGCGGTACCTGACCGGCTAGTTGAGCGTCGGGTCCTCGGTATAGGTGGCCAGCAGCGCCAGCTTGCCGCCCTGCCGGCGCAGCACCGAACGCCACAGGTCCACGCCCGGATCGGCGAAGACGTCGCCGGTACGGCCGGCCACCACCATCCACGCCCCCTCGGCGATCTCCTCGCCGAGCTGCCCGGCCCCCCAGCCCGCATATCCGGCGAACACCCGCAGCTGCGACAGCGCGGCGGCGATCCGGTCCGGGTCGCCGTCCAGGTCGGTCAGCCCGACCGGGCCGGCCACCGCGGTCCACCCGTCCGGGCGGGCACCCGGGTGAACCTCCGACAGGCAGAGCGCCGCGTTGGTCTCCACCGGTCCGCCGACGAACAGCGTGCGGGGCTGGGTGGCCAGGTCACACCACTGCGGCAGCACGTCGAGCAGGCCGACCTCGCTGGGCCGGTTCAGGACCACGCCGACCGAGCCCTGGCCGTGGTGGTCCAGCACGTAGATCACGGTCCGCACGAAGTTCGGGTCGCCGAGCATCGGCGACGCCACCAGCAGCACTCCCGGCTCGACACCGGCATCGGCACGCAGCGCACACATCGCATTAGATCTTGCCCCAGGAGGATGGCCTTCCGCATGGCGGGTCACCCTGATGGGACCACCCGTCAACGCGTCGTTACCGAGTCGACCGTTAGCCTGCCGGATGTGGCCGATCGCTGGATCCTGCGGGTGGTACTCGCCCGCGCCGACTTCCGGCGCCTGCTCGCCACCCGGCTGACCAGCCAGTGCGGCGACGGCGTGTTCCAGGCCAGTCTGGCCGGTGCCGTGCTGTTCAACCCCGAGCGGCAGGCCAACGCGGTCAGCATCGCGGCCGGGTTCACCGTGCTACTGCTGCCGTACTCCTTCGTCGGACCGTTCGCCGGGGTACTGCTGGACCGGTGGAGCCGGCAGCGGGTGCTGGTGGTGGCCAGCCTGGTGCGTTGCGCGCTGGTCGCGCTGGTGGCCGCCGAGACCGCCGCCGGGCTCGCGGGGGTGCCGTTCTACGCCTCGGCGCTGCTGGTCATCAGCGCGAACCGGTTCTTCCTGGCCGCGCTGTCCGCGGCGCTGCCGCACGTGGTGGACGGCGACGCGCAACTCGTCACGGCGAACGCCACCTCCACCATGTCGGGCAGCCTGGCGACCACGGCCGGGGCGACGGTCGCACTCGGGCTGCTGGGCCTCGTCGGGTCCAGCAACCACGCGTACGCCGGGGTCGCGCTGGCTGCCACGCTCGGGTACGGCGCCGCGGCGGCAGCGGGCCGGGGGTTCGGCCGGAACCAACTCGGGCCGGACGACGTGGAGCGGGCACAGCGCGAGACGCTGGCCGTGGTGGCCCGGGGCCTGGCAGCCGGCGGGCGGCACGTCGCCGAGCGGCGGGTGGCGCTGTACGCGCTGGCCGCGATCGGTGGTCACCGGCTGTTCTACGGAATGTCGTTCGTGGTGACCCTGTTGCTCTATCGCAACTACTTCCACGACGAGGGCTTCTTCCGCGCCGGCGTGACGGGGCTGGGCCAAGCCGTCGTGGCCACCGCGCTGGGCGGGCTGCTCGCCGCGTCGGTCACGCCGCCGGGCGCGCGCCGGGTAGGCAAGCAGACCTGGATCGCCGGCAGCCTGGCACTGGCCGCCTTGGCACAACTCCTCGCCGGGCTGCCGTACTCGATGCAGGCCCTGCTGCCGGGCGCCTTCGTGCTCGGTTTCGCCGCGCAGGGCATCAAGATCTGCGTGGACACCATCGTCCAGGAGGAGGTCGCCGACGAGTACCGCGGCCGCGTCTTCTCGCTGTACGACACGCTCTTCAACGTGGCCTTCGTGGCGGCCTGCGTCTTCACCGCCTTCACCGTGCCCAGCACCGGCAGGTCGTACCCGATACTCTTCCTTGTCGTACTCGGCTACG
>WNGF01004084.1_pt1 | contig 27221 bp, 26 predicted proteins | sample 5400641 | NCBI WGS metagenome assembly WNGF01 (sample SAMN13153371, study PRJNA577476) | soil metagenome | isolation source: 80 cm soil or saprolite under grassland replicate 2 | place: USA:California | collected 2016-06-15 | reverse complement strand
GACCGGCATGGTGCCTTGGCGCAACCAGCGGTCGGCGGTCTGTGGGTGCACGCCGTTGGCACGTGCCCACGCAGCCAGGTTCATGTCCGCGATACTAGCACATACGTTCGATCATAGATGCTCACATCGCAGCGAGCAGTTCGGGACCCCAAGCGATGCTTACCGGCTGCGGTCACCTGGTCACCGACGGGATGGCGGCGCGCGCACGCGCGGTTCGAACGGCGCGGCTGAGCGTGTCGATGTCGTAGGCGCCGGCGTGCCGCTGACCGTTGATGAAGAAACTGGGCGTGCCCGCGACCCCGCTGACGTCGGCGCTTTCCACGTCCGCCGCAACACGGTCACTCCATATGTGTGCTCGCAGCTCGTCGGTGAACCGGTCGACATCCAGGCCCAGCCGCTCGGCGTAGCGGATCAGGGCCTTCGGTCCAAGCGCACCCTGGTGATCCAATAGCAGGTCGTGCATGTGCCAGAACGCACCTTGCGCGGCCGCGGCCTCGGATGCTTCCGCGGCGAGTTGGGCCTGCGGGTGGACGTCGCCGAGCGGCAGATGGCGCCACACGTACCGGAGGTCACCGAAATCGGTGAGTAGCTCACGGATGATCGGCTCGGCTTGCCCGCAGTAGGGGCATTCGAAGTCGCCGTACTCAACCAGTGTCACCGGTGCGTCCGCTGGCCCGCGGACGTGGTCACGTTCGACGTCGACCGGGTCGGCGAGATCGACGATGACCGCCGACCGACCAAGCAGTGCTCGCACGCGCAGCGGTCTCGGCAGCCGTGTCGTCACCAGGAACAGCAACCAGGTGAGCAGCGCGGACCCAAGCGCCGCCGTGAGGACGCCGAGCTTGGCCTCCTCTAGCTCAGCGCCCTTGAACGCCAGCGACGCGATCAGCAGCGAGACCGTGAATCCGATGCCGGCCAGGGTGCCCCCGCCGACCACGGCCGCCCAGCCGACCGGCGGGCGAAGCCGGCCGCCGGTCATCCTGGTGCCCAGCGCGGAGGTGACCGTCACACCAACCGGCTTGCCGACCAGGTAGCCGACCACGATCCCCAGCGTAATCGGTGAGGTGTAAGCGCGGGACAGGAAGCTGGAGTCGATCGGGATGCCTGCGTTCGCGAGCGCGAACAGCGGCACGATCAGGTAGCTCGTCCACGGGTGATAGAGCTGTTGCAGGCGGTCGTTGGGGGACAACGCCGCTCGTAGGCCGGCGCGTGCCGACCGGGCCAGGTCGGGCGTTGGTTGTTCACGGAAGTCGCGGAACAGCCCCGTGGCGCGCTCAAGGTCCGTGCGCGCAGCTGGCGCGGCGTAGGCGATCAGACCTGCGGCCAGACCGACCACGATGGGGTCCACTCCAGATTTGAACAGCGCGACCCAGCTGCCGGTCGCCAGCGCGAAGTACAGCAACCCGTAGGGAATGCGCAGGCGCGTGCCGATGAAGGCGACGGCAAACAGCGCGCTGGCGATCAGCAGGGGACCCACGTTCACGTCGTTGGTGTAGACCGTCGCGATCACGATGAGCGCGACGATGTCGTCGACGACGGTGACGGTAAGGATGAAACCGCGCAACCTGTCGGGGACGCGGTTGCCGACAAGGGCAAGCACGCCGAGCGCGAATGCCGTGTCGGTCGACATCGCCGTCCCCCAGCCGTGCGCCGAGGACCGCCCGGCGTTGATGGCCAGGTACAACGCGATCGCACCGACCATCCCGCCCACACCCGCGAGCAGCGGAAGCACGACCCTGGGGCGCTCGCGGAACTCACCGATGTCGAACTCCCGACGCGCCTCCAGCCCGATCACCAGGAAGAAGAAACTCATCAGGCCACTGTTGATCCAGCCGCGGAGGTCCATCGACAGGGCTGAATGACCCAGCCGCACCGACAGCTGGGTTCGCCACACGTCCGCGTACGAGGACGCGTCGGTGTTTGCCCACACCAAGGCGATGACCGCGGCCACAAGCAGGACAGCAGCGCTACCCTGTCTCGGTGCTCAGGAACTGGCGCAGCGGCGTCTCGCGTCGCCACCATATGGTGCGACCAGCGCTCTCCGATGCCTGCAGCGCAGCCATGCGCACCGCCTCGCTCTCCTCTACCAGACGTCGCCGCTCTCATCCGGCCGCAGTCGCCAGCCCTTACAAGGCCACCAGGCAGGCAGTCATTCCGCCGCTGTCCTTGGGGCCGAGCCCATCTCCCCACACAGCGGGCGACGTGGACCCCGGACGTTGTGCGTTCCCATCCCAGGGCCAACAGCCGAACCTGCGAATGCCTGCCGTCCCGTCACGCCCAGTCTGCGCGTCGCGCAGCAGGTGTACTGGCACACGCCGGACGGCCGGTTCACCCTCGCTGCGCTCCGTGACCTCTACACCCAACAGCGCCCGCAGACGGGCCGATCGATCGGCGCGGTAGTTGTTCCTACTACGGCGATGACGTTGTGCGCCAATGGGGCCTTCAGCTCGCAATTTGACGGACCGAGAAACATCAGGGAGGCTGCGTCGTGGCCACGCCTGCTCTTGCGTCCGGCGGTGCAAGTCGCAACACGTGCCTTGGAGTTCCAGTAACGCGGCTATGGGATGGCCACTGCAGGCTGATCAAGTATGGGAGGGTGGACATGCCTGACCTGGTTGGCGCGGTCTGGCGAAAGAGTACCTACAGTGCGGTCAACGGCTGCGTCGAGATCGCGTTTCTGGACGGCTTGGTCGCAGTCCGTGACTCAAAGGACCGGCAGGGCCAAACGCTCATCTTCACGCCCGTGGAGTGGCGAGCATTCATCGATGGAGTTCGTGACGGACAGTTCGACTTGTCCTGACCATCTACCTGTTCGCGTCAAACGAGCAGCCCATTGCTCTTCGGCTGCGAGCCGTAGCCCCAAGGCGGCGGCGCGGGAGTCGTCACCCTTCTGGGTACTGAGCGACGGCTGCCGGTCGTCGACCTGTGTCGGCGACGGTGGGAGATCTGGTGCAGCGCTTGATGGCTGGGCTGGCGCTCAAGGGCCGTGGAAGGCTTTATTGACTACGTCATGCTGGCGAACTCCGGAGCTGCTTGGCTCCTCTCTTAGTCTGCGAATGAAGGCAACCGAGTCGTCGGGCGGGAGAGCCGCTGTGCGTAGGAGGTCAAACACTCGGCTGTATCGCTGGAGTTGTTCAGCGGTTTCGAGGTACAGCTCACCCATGACGCTGTCGAGAAGCACGAAATCGGGTTCAGCCGATTCAGAGTATCCGACGATGGTGAATGGGCCGTCCATGCCCGCATGCTCGCCAGTCGCAGTCGGTAGTACTTGAAGTGTCACGGTGGGCAATGCAGCCGCCTCTGTGAGCTTGTCGAGCTGCGTGCGCATGACATCAATAGAGCCAACGGGGTGGCGGAGCATCGCTTCATCCAGGACCGCCCAGAACGTCGGCGGGTCGCTTCGCTCGAGAAGTGACTGCCGTTCCATACGAAGCTGGACTCGGCGTTCGATCTCATCAGGAAGTAGATCTGGGAGTATGGCGCGAATAACTGCGTGAGCGTACTCCTCGGTTTGAAGTAGCGCGGGAACGACCAGCGCCATATAGGTATGGATCAAGCCTGCAGCGACCTCTAGGCTCGCGTAGGCGGGCACGCCATCGGGCACATCTGCGTAGCTGGTCCACCAGCCTCGTTGGCGGACCTCCCGAGCCAGCTGGATCAGCGCGTCTCGCTGCTCTTCGTTGACCCGGTAGAGCCCGAGCATGTCTCGGACGTCACGTGGCGTTGCGCTGACGTGGCCAGTTTCGATCCGGGAGATCTTCGATTCTGAGCACTCCAGGCGTTTCGCGACTTCTTGGATCGTGAGCTCTGCGTCCTCCCGTAGTCGGCGTAGCTCGCCTCCTAGACGCCGACGACGGAGTGTCGCGCTGGATCGAGCCGTCACCGTGCGTCTCCTCCTGGGGTGAGGGCTTCAGTGTCGCCACGTGGCAAGAGTGGGCTCAAGGATAAAGGGCTGCAACCCGAAATCTGCAAACTTGCTAAGTTCATGCTTGCACTCCGCATAAGTGCCACCTATACTCGCGTGAGATTGATCATTATCTCTCATCTAGCATCGGGTGAGGCCAAGCGGAGGTGCCCGTTGCCGAGACCAACTACGGCGATCAGCAGTCCGCGCGACCGGATTCTCCACGCAGCGACGAACCTCTTCTACGAGGAGGGCGTCCAGGTCGGCGTCAACCGCATCATCGCCCAAGCCGACGTCGCCCCGACGACCCTCTACCGGCACTTCGGGAGCAAGGACAAGCTGGTGGCCGCCGCTCTCAAGCAATGGAGCACCGAGTGGCTGCGGTGGCTGCACGACCGGATCGACCGGCATGGTGAGGAACCCGAGGTCTGCCTGGCGGCCCTATGGGACGCGCTCGACCAGTGGTTCGCCACCGAGGGGTTTCGAGGCTCGTTCATCGCTAATGCAGCGACCGAACTCTGCGGCAACCCCGACCATCCCGGCCAAGCAGTGATCGCCGAGCACCGGATGGCTCTGCGTCGGCTTCTGGAGGACCTAGCCAAAAGTGAGGACGCGCAAGAGCCGTCCCGCCTTGCCGCTGAGCTGCAGCTACTGATCGATGGCGCCGTGGCGGTGGCCGCAATGGACCACGGGGGGGCCGTTGTGACCGACGCACGCGCGCTGGGGAACGCCGCGGTCCGGCGCCGGTGAAGTAGCGGCGTTGGGGCTGTTACACAGAGGAGCCCCGTGTGATGACGCATGGCAGGCGGCTGGACCCGGATGACGAGAGGTCGACCGTGGCTCTTTCTGCCTCCCGATCGGCGGGACTACGCATTGAAGGCGGCGAATTGTGCCTTTGCCACCCAGCCTGTGGGGTGCGCAAAGGGCGCTGTTGCGCGTATGGGCGGAAAGCGGGTCTTCCTTTCAAATCCCGTGAGTTCCGTGAACGCATTTCCGCGCCTCACGCGGGCGGGTGTGACTGGGTTGCGTCGATACGGGACTTCGCGCCATCATGCGGTGCGGGATTCCGGCCAGCAGCACAGCGTCATGGCACTGGAGGGGGGCATGATGCGGATTCGTCCTGCCGTGGCCGCAGTGATCGTTGGGGCGGCGGTGATGGCCACGCCCGCGGTCGCGACCGCGGCGTACCCGGGCTCCAACGGCAGGATCGTCTTCGAGCAGGGCGGCTTCATCTACTCGATCCGCCAGGACGGGTCCGACCGTCGGCAGCTGACGGCGGACACTCGCAGTCGTAGCCCACGCTGGTCACCCGACGGACGCTCGATCGTCTTTCACCGGGCCGGTGACATCTGGGTCATGAAGCCCGACGGCAGCGCCGCCCACCAGGTCACCAGCGGGCCGGCGAACGACAGCAACCCGAGTTGGTCGCCCGACGGAGGGCAGGTGGTCTTCTCGCGCACGACCGACGGCACCGCGGCAGGCCGTTCGCTGTGTGTGGCTGCGGCCGCCGGTGGGGCCGCCCACCTGCTGACGGCGAGGTCGGATGGCTGCGCCGTGGAGCCGACCTGGTCGGCCACCGGTCGCTACGTCGTCTACTGGGACGAGTGCGCAAGCGGCGTCGACTCCGGGGGAGACGCCATCCGCAAGGTCGACACGCGGACCGGGAGGATCAGCGACGTGGTCGGGGTGGTCGGGCTGGCGCAACCGGACGGCCGGATCCGTTTCCACGGCACGGGGCCGGACGTCACAGCCGACGGGCGCTCCGTTGTCTTCACTGCCGCCACCCTGTCCGACAGTTGCGGGGTCGCGATCGCCGACCTGTCGGGCGGGGGGTTCCGGTTCTTGTCTGCACCCATCGATTGCGGCGTCTTCCTCTCCGACGATCCGGCCGTGTCGCCTGACGGCAAACAGGTTGTCTACACTGCCGGTAACGAGAACCCCCAGCTCGACCTGGTTCGCACCAACGGATCGCAGCAGTGCTGCCATCCCATCTACGAGCGCGGCACGAGCGACTTCCCGACCCGGCCGGACTGGCAGCCGCGTGCCGACTCCGGCAGCCCGCCGGCGCCGGCCGCCATCCGGCCATGGCCCCGAGGAGCTCCCGACAGAGTGGATCGTCGCGCGGAGCGATGAGTTTCGGGTCGGTGGCGACTCTCAACCCCTAAAGGCGTGCCGAGACTGCACACCCAGGACGGCCCGAGCTGTGGGGCTGGATCAGGTGTTGGACGCCGGAAGGGTCGTGGTGGAGTTTGGGGCGACGGCGGAAAGGGCGACTGACCTGCCCACGTAGTCGGATCCCTCCACCGCCTGCGCCAGGAACCGGCCGACGCAGCCGCGGGACACCTTCATGGCGTGAAGCTCGCCAGTCGGCGAGGCGAACGGCAGCCCAGGGTGTGGGTCGTCGGTCAGGTTGACCGGCTGGGCGATCACCCAGTCCAGACCGCTCGCGCGGACCTCACGCTCCTGGCGTTCGGTGTCGGCGATCTGCGGTCGCAACACCAGCCAGAAGACCAGCCGTTGCAGCAGCGGCAGCTTGTCCCGGGTCGTGCCCACCCCGTAGGAGCTCTGCGTCACCAGCTTGCCAACCCCGTGGTGGCGCATGGCCGTGATGACGTTGCGGGTTCCTCGAGAACGGATGTCCATCGGCGTGCTCTTAGGGCCGAGCAACCGGACCCGAAGGGCGTTCTCGCTGATCCCAAGGGTGACGATGACCGCCTGCTGCCCGCGGACCGCACGGTCCAGGGCGGCCGGGTCGGTCGCGTCCCCGTTGACCGTGCGCAGCTGGCCGGGCACCGTATCCAGCGCCTGAGCGTGCCGCGAGAACGCGGTCACCTCATGGCCCCGCGACAGCAGTTCGTCGACGGCGGCCCGTCCCGAGCCGCCGGTTGCTCCGACCACCAGAACCTTCATCGCTGTGCTCCCTCTGCCATGCGCCCGAGACGCCTGTGTTGTGGACTTGTGTCCACGCTACCCAGCAGCTCTTGGACGGGCTATGCTTGTGCGTCGCTGGTTCATGCGCATTCATCCACGAAGTGGGGACGATTGGCCGGACATGACGCACGACTATCCCTGGACGCCGGTCGACCCCCTCGGGGAGGCGCTGCACCTGCTGCGGATGACCGGGGCCTTCTACTGCCTTACGGAGGCAACCGCGCCCTGGGCGTTGGAGATGCCCGCCTTCGCCGACTGCCTCAGCTTCCACGTCGTCACCGCCGGTGGGTGCTGGCTCGGCGTTGACGGCGCCGACCCGCTGTACCTGCGAGCGGGGGACCTCGCGCTGGTGCCGCACGGCCGCGGCCACCGGCTGTTCAGCCAGCCGGGGGTCACCCCCGCCGGACGCGTCGACCAGCTCCCCCAGCAGCTGCTCAGCGAGCACTACTCGATCCTGCGCCACGGCGGTGGTGGGGCGCCGTCCACCCTGGTGTGCGGCATCGTCTCCTTCCACGACCCCGCCGCGCAGCAGCTGGTCAGACTCTTGCCGCCGGTGATCCACACCGATGGCGCCACCGCGCCCTCCAGGACCTGGATCGGCGACACCCTCCGCCTGATGGCCGCCGAGGTCAGCCAGCTGCGCCCTGGCGGTGAAGCGGTCATCACCCGCTTGGCGGACATCCTGGTCATCCAGGCGATCCGCGCTTGGATCGAAGCCGACCCGGCCGCGCGGACCGGCTGGCTCGGCGCGCTGCGAGACGAACAGATCGGCCAAGCGATCGTGGCCGTGCACCGAAACCCCGGGCATCCATGGACGGTCGCCTCGCTGGCGAACCAGGCGGCGATGTCACGCTCAGCCTTCGCGGCTCGCTTCACCCAATTGGTCGGTGAGCCTGCCGTGCAATATGTCACCCGCTGGCGCATGCACGTCGCGTTGGCACGCCTGCAGCAGGGCCCGACCACCATCCGCGAACTCGCCACCCAGTTCGGCTACGGCTCCGAGGCGGCCTTCAGCCATGCATTCAAGCGGGTCATCGGGGTCGCCCCAGGCGCGGTCAGCCACCGATCCGAGCACCCTGCACTCGCCACAGCACGAACCCCCTCGATTGCGGCGGGCACTGGCAACACCCATGAAGGAGCAAATGCGGGCGCTGCAGTCGTCGCGGTCGGTGAGGAACGTCACACTGTCGGCGACCGTCCGCCCGCGCCCAGGCTGTGATGTCGCAGCGAAGCCTGCCTGCGCCTCGATCCGCTTTCGCTCCTCGGCATAGGCGTACGGGCGAGTCATGGCCGAAAGGCCTACAGGTCCGGTCTCCCGCCCGAAGGGGCAATCGCTATGCCCCTTCGTCGTCGTGGCGTTCGGCGAGGGTGAGCCGGATGAGTTCGGCGCGTGAGCTGATTCCGGCCTTCTCGAACACCTTCCGCAGGTGGTAGTCGACGGTGCGAGGGCTGAGGAACAGCTGCGCGGCGATCTCGCGGTTGCTGGCTCCCTCGCTGACCGCCGCGACGATCCGCAGCTCCTGCGGAGTGAGGGTGGCCAGCGTGCTCGGCTCGCGTCGCCGGGTGGTCTCTCCGGTGGCGCGCAGCTCATGGCGGGCACGCTCCGCCCAGGCAGAGGCGCCGAGCCGCTGGAAGGTCTCCAGCGCCGCCCGCAGGCGGGGCCGGGCGTCGGACCGACGTCGCTGGTGACGCAGGTGCTGACCGAACAGCAACTGAGTGCGGGCCTGCTCCATCGGCGTGTCGGTCTGGGCGTGCAGCTCGAGGGCCAGGCGGAACCCGGTCTCTGCGGCGTCTCCCGCTGCCAGCAGCGCCCGGCACCGGGCGACAAGCGCCCCAAGCTCCGGCGATCTCGTCGCCTCGGCCCAGCTGGCGAGACGGTCAAGCGGCTCGGCGGCCCGGTCCGGCTGGTTGGCGCGAGCCGCCGCCTCGACGAGCTCGGGGACTGTGGCGAGCACGATGCCCGGATGGGCCATGCCGCCGTCGCGGTCCAGCGCCTGCAGGTGCTCCATCGCCTCGGCAAATCGGCCGGCGGCAAGGTCGAGCAGACCGAGGGCCCGGTAGGCCGACGCGGTCGCGCTGGCCAGGTGGTGATTGCTCGCCTCGACCAGGACCTCGTCGGTAAGCTGCCGAGTCTCGAGTTCGCGGCCACGCAGCGCGGCGATCACCGCGAGCGAGCCCTGATGCCGGCATGCCGTGTTGGGCTGGCCGGTCTCCACGGCGAAGCGGTGACCCTCCTCGGCGTACGCCTCGGCGGTAGCGAACCGGCCGCGTGCCAACTCGTCGGCGACGAGGTATTCGAACGCCCAGGCCAGGGTGCCGGCCGCGCCCAGCGTCCTGGCACGCAGCACCGCCTTGCGATGCAGCCTCCGTGCCAGGTCGCGGTTGCCCACCCCCCAAGCCATCCCGCCGGCCCAGGCCAGCTTGGCCGGGTCCGTCAGTTGCTCGACCGCGTCCAGGTCGCCAGGCGCCAGCCCGGGGTCCACCCCGGCGCGCACCCGGCAGGCCGCCCGGAACACTCGCAACAGGACGTCCTCGGCATCGTCGCCGCGCAGCGGCAGCCGTTCCGCCAATCCGGTGATCTGGTTCCAGGCGTCCGCCGCGTTGGCGTGGAAGCTGGCCTCGCCGAGCAGCATAAGTAGCCGGACCGCCTGGTCCCGGTCGGCCCACGGCGCGTCTGGGAGCGTCGGCACGAGCAGCGCCAGCGCGTCGGATGGCGTTCCGGCCCGCAGCTCCATCAGCGCCCGCAACCCGGCAAGATCCAGCCGAACCCGCTGCGCGAGCGGAGCGAGGCGTTCGGCTTGTTGCAGCAGTGTCGCGGCACGCGCCGCGTGACCGCCCTGCCACCAAGAGGCTGCCGCCGCCACCGAGCGGCGGGCCCGGCCCGGGTCCGATGCGCTCAGCTCGGCGGCCCGCTCCAGCGCGGCGGCCGCAGCGGCCGGACCGGCCCGCCGCTCGGCCCGCTCGGCGGATCGCTCCAGCTCCTCGGCGGCCGGCTCGTCCGGCCCACTGGCAGCTTGTCCGAGCTGCCAGGCCCGCCGGTCGAGCTCGGCGGGCTCGGTGTCCAGCGCGGCGGCCAGCGCTCGGTGCGCGGCCCGCCGCTCGTCCGGGCTTGTGCCGTGGTAGATCGCCGAGCGGATCAGCGGGTGCCGGAAGGCCAGCCTGAGGCCGTCATCGGTGATGAGGTCGTCGAGCTCGTCAAGCGCTTGCGAGTCCAGGTCGGATCCCAGGCGCAGCCGGGCCGCCCGCTGGATCGTGTCGCGCCGGCCCGACCCGTCCGCCGCGACCAGCAGCAACAGCCACTGTGCCGCCGGATCCCGCTGACGCGCCCGCTCCAGGAACGCGCGCCGCAGCCCCGCCGCCAGGGGCAATGGCTCGCCACGCCCAGCACTTTGCCGGGCCGCGGTGGGCAGCTCACGGATCGCCAGTGGATTGCCCGCGGTCGCGCGCAGCAGCTCGTCCTGCTCGACCGCGGACAGGCGGTCACCGCCGTGCTCGGTGAGGAGCGCCCGGGCAGCCTCCCGTTCCAGGCCCGCCAGCGGCAGGTCGACCAGACCGGTGACATCCAGCGGGCGTCCCTCGTCGGCCCGCGCCGCCAGCACCAGCGCGATCGGCTCCACCTCCAGCCGGCGGGCCACGAAGGCGAGCGCGTCCAGCGACGGCGCATCGGCCCAGTGCGCGTCGTCGACCAGGCAGAGCGCCGGCCGTTCACAGGCCGCCTCGGACAGCAACGACAGCGTCGCCAGCGCCACCAGGAAGCGGTCTGGCGCCGGTCCGTCAGCCTGCCCGAAGACGACGCTCAACGCGCGGGCCTGCGGTTCCGGCAGCTGGTGGATCGAGTCCAGCACGGGCAGCAGCAGCCGATGCAGTGTTGCGTGGCCGAGGTCGGACTCTGGTTCGACATCCACTGTGTGCAGCACCCGCATTCCGCTCGCCCGCTCGGCGGCGTAGCCCAGCAGGGTGCTCTTGCCGATACCCGGCTCGCCACGCAGCACCAGGCCCCCGCCGCGCCCGGCGCGAGCGCGCTCCAGCAGCGCCTCGATCGCCGCCTGCTCCCTGACTCGTCCGAACAGCATGCAGTCAAGCGTAGCCGCGTCCGCCGCGAAGACTGGCGATTTCGCTGGTGTGAACGGTGCCGCCCGCTCGTAGCGTGGGGGCAGATCGAACAGGGGTGTCTGGAGGAGATGGCGATGGCGCCCACAGGGAGGGAGTTCGCAATGACCATGGTCCCCACTCCACTGGCCGGCCGCGTCGCGATCGTGGTCGGCGCCAGCCGCGGCATCGGTGCCGCCACCTCCCGAGCGCTGAGCCGAGCTGGCGCTGCCGTCGTCGTCGCGGCCCGCAGCGAGCAGGCGCTGTCCGCGTTGGCGGAGCAGATCACCGCCGGCGACGGCCGCGCCCTCGCGGTACCGACCGACGTCACCGACCCGGCCTCGGTGCGGCGGCTGGTGGAGCAGACGCTGGGCGCCTACGGCCGGCTGGACGCCGCGGTCAACAACGCGGCCGCCGGCGGCCGCCGGCCGACACCACTGGCAGAGGTCGCCATCGAGGACTACGACACTGAGCTGTCGGTCAGCCTGCGTGGCGTGTTCCTGGCGATGAAGTACGAGATTCCCGCGATGCTGGAGGGTGGCGGCGGCTCGATCGTCAACATGTCCTCCACCGGCGGCCTGGAGGCCGTCGGTGGGCTGGCCGGGTACGTCTCGGCCAAGTTCGGGGTGATCGGCCTGACCAGGACCGCGGCGCTCGACTACGCCGCGGCGGGCGTTCGGGTCAACGCGCTGGCTCCCGGCCCGATCCTCACCGAGCAGCTCCAGCGAGCCGGCGAGCAGGCGCAGCAGCAGGCCGCGAGCGCGCTGCCGATGCGGCGGGTCGGCCGGCCGGACGAGGTCGCGGCCGCCGCGGTCTGGCTGTGCTCGGAGGAGTCGTCGTTCGTCACCGGGGCCACGCTGGTGATCGACCGCGGGATGCTGGCCGGCATGGCCCCCTTCAGCCAGGCAGGGCGTCCCAGCGCGCAGGCAGCGAGGACGTCGGCATGAGCACCCATGAACTGCTCCTGAGGGGAGGGTCGTGAGCCAGCCCCCGATGTCCCCACGTCGCCGTCGTCGCCGTGCGCAGCTCCTCATGCGCGTGGTCAACGTTCCCATGCGGCGCCTTCTGCTCGGCGGCGATCTGGCCAAGCACCAGCGAGCCCTCACCATCCGCCGGGAGCTTGGCGACTGATGGTCGATTGGTTGGCCCGCCGCAGGAGGCGGTGCTCCTGCAGATCGCGCTCGAGGTCGCGCGGACCCACCGCGACGTCCTCGCCGAGCTGATGCTCGTGGACGCCCCGCCTACGACGGGCAACACCGGACTACCGAACCGCAGGTCAAACGGGAACTCGATGCAGCCCCAGCGCGAGGGTCCGCGCCTGTCGCGCTGGGGAGCTACCTGCCACACTCATCGGGCAAGGCTGCGAGGCCGCCCTCCACGCTCGCTGCAGAGACCGCATGATGAAAGGAGCGCCAGTGGAGGACATCTCTGACCGCTTCCTGGACGCGATCTCCAGGTTCGAGGAGGTTGCCGACGCCGTGACCCCCCACGATGCCTACCGCCAGCTCGACGAGACAAGCATGCAGGTCTTCTGGAGGACGTGGCCGGGCATCAGCTCGTGGGCGGGCTCGCTGTGGCGGCTGCTGAACGAGGAACTCATGGACCCCGGCGTCTCGTCACATGACCCCGACGCTGATGAGGTTGGCGGCAGTGGGTAGGCGGAGAGTCCGGTATGAGGAGGGAGGGGAGGGTGATCCAGCTACGGGACATCATGACCACCGAGGTCCTCACCACCTCGGCTGAGCGGCCGGTCGCGGAGGTCACCAGCATGATGGTGAAGATTCGGGTGGGCTCGGCCGTCGTCATGCAGGGCTCCTGGCTCGCCGGCATCCTGACCGAACGGGATGTGCTACGGGCGGCCGCCTCGGGTTCGGACCTTACCAAGTCGCCTGTTTCGGAGTGGATGACGAGGAACCCAATAACGGCCACTCTCGACACGACAGTCGGGGAGGCCGCGGACGTGATGCTGGCCAACGGGTTTCGCCACCTCCCCGTCGTGGAGGGCCGCGAACTCAAGGGCATGGTCAGCATCCGTGACGTCTTGGCCTCCGGTATCCGCCGTCGCTCGGACCTCGAGTAGATCCTGACCACGCCCATGCCCGCCCGGCGGCGTCGACCGCGGCCCGGTCCGCCTCCACGACCTGGTCGAGGCCGGTCGGCCCGTGGCCCTGACGGCTACACCCCGAGGCGGACGAACTCGCGGGCGGCGTCGACGATCAGCTGGACCGCGATCGCGGTCAGCAGCAGACCCGAGATGCGGGTGATCAGGTCCACTCCGGCCTGGCGGAGCAGGCGAAGCAGCAGGCCGGAGAAGCGTAGGGACAGGTAGAGCACGGCCAGCACGCCGACCAGGCCGAGGGCGACCCCGAGTTGCTCGTCGAGCCGGTCGGCCTGGCGCGCGAACACCATGACTGCGGCGATCGCGCCCGGCCCGGCCAGCAGGGGGGTCCCCAGCGGCACGAACGCGACGTTGGTCGCGCTCCCGCCCGCCAGCGCGCCCACCTCGCCGCGCAGCAGATCCAGCGCGACCACCACCAGCAACAGGCCGCCAGCGGCCTGGAGGCTGGGTAGGCTGATGCCCAGGTACAGCAGGATCTGCTGCCCGAACAAGGCGAACGTGGCGATGACCAGGCCGGCGACCAGGACCGCCTGCCAGGCGGCCCGGTTGCGCTCCCGCCGCGAGGCGTTCGTGGTCATGGAGATGAACACCGGCACCGTGCCCACCGGGTCGGTGATCACCAGCAGGGTGACGAACGTACGCGCGAGGAAGAAGGAGTCGACCACGCTTCGCAGCCTACCCTGACCGGTACGACGCGCCTTCCATCCCCGCCCGGTCGCGACTTTGACACCCCACGGGCTAACCTGACCGGGTCAAGGAGGCGGGATTGCGGCAGCGATACCAGCGGGAGCAACAGGCGGCTGCGGTCCGCTCCGGCCGCTGGATGGCTCGCCGGACCGAGCCGTTCGCCGTGTTCCTGTTCGGCATGCGACTGAACCAGACCCGCGGCCTGCCTCGGTTCCTGTGGGGCCTGCGGGTGCTGCGCCGGGTCCTTGCAAACCTGGAGGCTCACCCCGCGCGGGGGTTCCTGGCCGGCCAGGTCTACCGCGCCGGCCGCACCCTGATCGCCGTGCAGTACTGGGAGTCGTTCGACGCCCTCGACGACTACGCCCGCGACCACGCGCTGCCGCACCGCCGGGCATGGCAGCGCTACCTGCGCGAGGCGCTGGACGACCCCGCCATGGGTCTGTGGCACGAGACCTACCTGGCCGATCCCGGGAGTTGGGAAGGTATCTACGTCAACATGCCGCCATGGGGACTGGGCGCGGGCGCCGAGCTGTCGGAGATGCAGGCCAACAGAGGCTCCGCCCGCGAGCGCCTCCGCCAGCAACGCAAGCGCACCGGCCGCCCCGGTGCGCTCCTGTAGCGTCCCTGCGAGCACACCGCCCTCGAGGAGCCCACCGGCGACCAGGGTCGGCTCTGTTGCAGCTGGGGATCGGCACCCTCGACGTCCTCCACACCTTGGAGGACCCGATGTATCCGGACGATCTCAGGTATGCGCGCGAGTGACTATCGAGACTGGGCGGCCGTCGCGAGGTGCTCGAGCACCATGCGGGTCTTTGTCTCCTGGATCGAACCGAAGTCGAGCCCGGCTCTACGTACCGCGTCCTCCAACCGCCGCTGCGCGCCGATCGGATCGTGCTCCTCGCGCACGGACAGTTCAAGGAAGCGCAGGCGATCGTCGAGCTCCCACAGCTCCGCAGCGATCCCGTGCTCCAATCCCTCTACCCCCGGATCCCACTTCAAGGCCCTGATCGGGCCGAGGAGTTCGAGCCGGCCGAGCCCTAGCAACCACTCGCCCGCAAGATCTTCCTGCGCTTGGGACAATAGCCTTGACACTCGAGGCGGTCGCTCTGCGAGGACCTCCTTGATCCGACCGTCTTCGATGTGGCTGTCCAGCGACGCCGACAGCAAGTGGCGGTCTCCCACCCAATCGCCCTCGATTCGAGCGTCCTTGGCGAACGCTCGCGTCCGCTGACGCCATGCGTCCGGATCTATGCACCCCTCCGGCCCGCGAAGCTTTAGCGTCGAGTCGTGACGGTGATCCTCCCGCTTCCGGACCCGAACGATGACACCTCGGGAGAGCAGAGGCAGCGCGGTAGGGCCACTGGATCCACTGAGGTACTCACAGAACCAGATGCGGCGACGCTCCGCCGCGCCGGCGGCCAGGGCAAAGGCAGCAAGACCCGCGTCGACCTGATCCGCCCCGAGCGTCACCTTGATTTCCACCCCATCGACATCGGATGGAACCGCGCTCACGCTGTCAGTCGACGTGCTCATGTTGCTCCTTCTGCCGGATCCCTCGACGATCGCGCCGCTGCTGCGATCACGTCACTCATGGCCGCACATCCTCACGTCTCCCGACCGTCTCCACGACAGATATAGTGAGAGGGTCCGGCTCCGCTGTCAGTGACGTCGGTCACCCGCTTCTACGCTGCACCGTGCTCGCCTACCTCTGCAGCGAGCCCGCGCCGCCTTCGCCTGCGGCGATCCCGAGGCTGAGCCGCGCCCCCCGTCCCTCGCCGCGCTCGCGCTCGACGGCGCCAACCCGCTCACCGACTTGCACTGAAAGTGCGTGCGCCACGAGCAGGCTGGCAAAGCCGAGCTGGGCGGCGCGTTTGGCGAGGCGCTGGTCGGTGGCGCGGCGGCGCTGGCGGGCGCTGCGGGCTGGCCGTGGGGAGCGGTGGCTGCCCGCTCGACCATGCGACGGTGCGCTGGTGCTGCTGGTGGTGTTTCCCATGCGTTCGGGGTGCCGATTGGCGATCAGGTTGCCTCGAGGGCGCCGGCCGCGACCCGTCCGGTCAACCGGGCGAGAGCTGCGACAGGATGACCTGGTCGGTGATGCGTGCGTCGTCGGCCAGCAAGAACGCCTTGCTCAGGACCAGCCGCAGCCGCTCGCCGTCCAGCTCCGGGTCCGCCGGCACCGGGACGTCACCGCCGCTCCCGCTCCTGACGATGCACACATGTCGGTCCCGCCGGAGTTCGTAGACGGCGGCGTTTGCGAGGCTGATGCGGTAGGTTCCCCGGTCCCCGCGGACGTGCAGATCCCGCTCTTCCAGTCGGCAGCGGTCGGCGGCGCCCGCCGCGCAAGAAGACCGAGTACCTGTTCCGCGGGCGGCTGGTGTGCGGCTGCTGCGGGCTGCGCATGTGGGGCAGCCGCCCCGTCCACCCCTACTACCGGTGCCTGGTCTCCCACCAGCGCACTGCCAACATCCCCCCGAGCCTCCCCGCACGGTCAACCTTGGTGAGGGCCTCCTGCTGGAGGCAACCACCGCGTTTCTCGCCCAGGCGGTCTATGGGCAGGATCGGCTGGCCTACTGGACAAGGGTGCTGGGCGTTGCCGACCAGCCCGACCCGGCCGCGCCGGTCCGCGCTCGCATGACGGAGATCGAGCGTGCCATGGCTGATACCGAACGGCGCCTGCGCACCAGGTGCTGGCCCTGGAAGACGATGGCATCACGGCGTCGGCTCGGCGTCGCATCAGCGACCGCATCGCTGAATTGGAGCAGGAGATCGGCAACCACCAGGCGTCCCTGGGCAAGCTGCGGGTCGAGTTGGACGCCACCCCGCCGGACGCGCCGACCGTGGCTGACGTGCCTGACCGGCTGCCTGTCTTCGGTGATCGGCTGCAGGAATTCTCCCAGCCACGGCTGCGGCGGCTGTTCGACAGCCTGGACCTGATGATCACCTACGACCCCGTCCGCCACGCAGCACGCGTCAGGATCACGCTGGCCACCGACGCCGGGGGATTGCGAGGATCTGGTCGGTGCGCTCAGCTTTACACAATCCTGCGAACACCCCGCCACCGGCAACACCCCTGGTCAACACCCCTGGTCAACGGCCCGATCATCCGGCTGCCGGGCCAGCACGGCAAGGTGCGACGCGACGGCTACCGGAACGGCTGGACTCTGACGACGGGCCCCAGCGGTTCGTGTCCCAGTCAGTGAGCGCTGCGGAAGCGTCGATTGCGATCGCGGTCCCACCAAGGAGCGAATTCTTGGAATTCCCTGGCCGCACCAGACTGACAGATCTGCGCGTCGAGAACGGGGCGGGAACTGTCAAGGACGGCGCATAGGACCACCGTCGTTCCCCAGTCGATGTCGGCGAAAGTCACGCCGCCGCCTCCACCTCATGGGTGGTGATGTCGGTTGGGTGCAGTTCCGTTGCAGGGACTGTCTGAGCTGGGACGTTGGTGGTTTGACAGTGGTGGGCGAGGGTCGTCTCCTCTGGGTGTGTCGGGGAGGCGGTCATGGGGTCGTTGCTGGAGCGGTTGGCGGCGCGGGAGCAGGCCGCGCGCACTGGGGTGGAGCGGTTGCGGGCCGAGATGGATCGGCTGGCCGTGCAGCTGGCCGCCGAGGAGGAGCTGCTGGGACGCCTTGCGATCACCAAGCAGACCATCATCGAGGTGCTGTCTGGTCCCGAGCCCGGTGGTGAGGATGGCGACGGTGCCGCCGAGCCAGCACCGGTAGCGGCCCAGGTTCCTGCCTTCGGTGGGGATGGCGATGGGCGCAGGCTGCCGGTCGCCTACCGGGACGTGGTCGAGGTGGTGGCCGATGCGGGTCGTCCGCTGCGTGCCAGCCAGGTGTGCCAGGCGCTGGGGTGGGCGGCGAGCCACGGCATCGGGAAGGGACGCGGTCCAAGCTCAAGCGGCTGGTGCGGCGGGGCTGCTGGTCGAGGTCGAGCCGGGACGGTTCGCCTGCGCGGGCGGCGTGGCCGCGGCCTGGACGCAGCTCTGGGCGCCGAGGCCACGCGCCGGCATCAGTTGCGTCAGTGAGGTGAAGGTGAAGACAGGAGGCTCTTCCTCGTAGGTTTCGGGTGTCATGACCGAACCGACCAGAAAGAGCCTGATGCAAGTCTACGACGCCCCACCAACCCCCGCAGCAACCCCGGCGCCGGCGCCGGCTGCCTGGAGGAACGCCTCGACGCCTTCGCCGCCTCCCGTGGCGCCTTCGAAGCCCTGGTGGCCACCCTCGCCGGTGCCGAGACGGCCGGCTGGACCCACGACCAGCTCCAAGACCACCTTGACATTCAGGGCCGGGAGGCGCTGCGGCTGCTGTACCAAGACCACCTGGACCTGCGGGCCATGCGCGAGCAGCACGCCATCCGCCACGCCCACGCCACCGGCCAGCAGGTGGCCACCGTCGACGCCGACGGCATCGGCCACCGCAAGGTCGAACCCGGCCACCACCGCCAGCTGGCCACCGTGTTCGGCACCGTCCAGGTGACCCGCTGCGCCTTCCGCGCCGACGGTGCCCGCAACCTGTATCCCGCCGACGCCGTGCTGAACCTGCCCAACCACCTCCACTCCCACACCCTGGCACGCCACGCCGCCACCGAGGCGGTCCGCGGCTCGTTCCAGGCCGCCGAGCAGGCGTTGACCCGCCACTGCGGCAAGGTCGCCGGCACCCGCCAGGTCCAGCAGCTCACCCTGGCCGCCGCCGCCGACATCGACGCCTTCTCCACCACGGCAGCGCCGATGCCATCCGGCGACGACACCCTGCTGGTCTTGAGCGTCGACGGCAAGGGCGTGGCGATGCGTCCCGAGGCGCTCCGCGCCGCCACCCGCACGGCCGCCGCCAAGGGCGCCAACCGCTACCAGACCCGGCTGGCCAGCGGCGAAAAGCAGGGCCGCAAGCGGATGGCCACCTTGGGGACTGTCTACGACGCCGCTCCCGCGCCCCGCCGACCCCACGATGCCATCACCCGGCCACCAGCATCCACACCACCGCTCCCGCCGGCGCCAGCAGCACCAGCACCAGCAGCACCAGCACCAGCGCCAGCAGCACCAGCGCCAGCAGCAGCACCAGCGGCAGCGGCAGCAGCAGCGGCAGCAGCGGCAGCGGCGGTCGGCGGCGGCGCAGCGGGCCGACCGCCACCGCCAAGTGGCTCACCGGGTCGATCGCCACCACCAGCGCCGAGTCGTCGCCCAGGTGTCCGACCAAGCCGACCAGCGTGACCCCACCCACCGTCGCCGCTGGATCGTGCTGGTCGACGGTGCCCGCCACCAGCTCGACCCGATCGGTGCCGAGGCCGCCCGCCGCGGCGTGGCCGTCGACATCCTCATCGACCTTATCCATGTCATGGAGACACCGTCATCGCCACGCTCAACCAGCAGGCCAGCGACGCTGCCCTGACACCCCGACAGCGCCACGGCGTCGACGCCTGCATCGGCTACCTCACCGCCAAACGGGCGTTCCTGGGCTACGACACCGCCCTCCAAGCCGGCTGGCCGATCGCCACCGGCGTGATCGAAGGCGCCTGCCGGCATCTGATCGGCGACCGCTTGGACATCACCGGCGCCCGCTGGGGCCTGCAGGGCGCCGAAGCCGTCCTCACCCTCCGCGCCCTCTCCAGCAATGGCGACCTCCCTGCCTACTGGGCCTTCCACCTCGCCCAGGAACACCGACGCATCCACCAGGCCCGCTACCAGCACCCACCCACCCTCGCTGCCTGATCAACAGGTCCCTGCAACGGAACTGCACCCTTGAGAGGTGCATGCCGGGTTCGGGAAGCGGCCCGGGGAAACGGACTGGCCAACAGGCCGGCACCGCGTCCTGGGCCGACTTCACCGACCCGCGCCCGCCGATATCGTGAGCTTCATCGACGCTCACCGCGAGGAGTTCGGGGTCGAGCCGATCTGCAAGGTGCTCAAGGTCGCCCCGTCCAGCTACTACGCCCACAAGCGCAGGCCACCATCGGCCCGCACGGTCGCTGACGCCCAGCTCAAGGTCGAGATCAAGCGAGTCTGGGACGACAACTTCGCCGTCTATGGGGCTGAGAAGATCTGGCGGCAGCTGGCCCGGGAAGGCATCGGGGTTGGCCGCGACCGGGTGGCCCGGCTCATGCGCTTGCTCGGCATCCGCGGGGTCGTGCGCGGCAAGCCGCGGCGCACGACCATCCCCGACCCCACCGACCAGCGCCCCGCCGACCTCGTCAACCGCGACTTCACCGCGCCGGCGCCCAACCGCTTGTGGGTCGCCGATCTCACCTACGTCGCGGACCTGGGCCGGGTTCTGCTACACCGCGTTCATCATCGACGCCTACAGCCGCGCCATCGTCGGCTGGCGGGTCGCCACCACCCTGCGGGCCACCCTGGCGCTGGACGCCCTGGAGATGGCCATCTGGGCCCGCCAGGATGCCGGCCTGGACGCCCTGGTCCACCATCTGACCGGGGCGTGCAGTACCTGGCGGTCCGCTACACCCAGCGCCTGGCCGACGAGGGCGCCGTGACCTCGGTCGGCTCACGAGGCGACTCCTTCGACAACGCGCTCGCCGAGGCGGTCAACGGCCTGTACAAGGCCGAGCTGATCGGCCCCCGTGGCCCGTGGCGCACCGCCGCCCAGGTCGAGCTGGCCACCCTGGCATGGGTCGGGTGGTGGAACCAGCGCCGCCTGCACGGCACGCTCGACCACATCCCCCTGCAGAATACGAGACCCTGTACTACCGTCAGCTCGAACAGTCCAAGGAGGTCGCGTAAACACCAACCGTTCAGGCCTCCATCAAACCCAGGGCAGTTCATTGTTTCTTACGCGGCCATTCACGCCGCACACGACCAACCGGCGTCACCGGTCTGGGTCGAGTTCGCTGAGCACGGCCGCACGCAGGATCTCCAGGGTCAGCCCGCGTGCCCCGACCAGCAGCTTGATCGCGTGCGGACCGTGGTCAGGCAGGCCGACCTGACCCCGCAGCCGTCGCTCCGGGACAGACGACTCGGTCTCAACCGGGTCCTCGGCGTCCCGCAGCAACCCCAGCAGCAAGTGCTCGGGGCCGATCTCCTGGTCGCGTGCGACCGCCTCCTGGCGGGCGATGTTGAGGAATCGCGCGCAGACAAACGGCGGTGGGACACCCATCGGCCGGTGGGTGGCGGCCTGGGTGGGTCGGGTCCACACCCGTTCGGTCGCCCGCCAGTAGGCCTCGCGGCCGAAGGTCTCCTGCAGGCGCCCGGCCACCGCCTCCAGGTCAATGCCGAGGGTGGCCAGCAGCGGGGCGTCGCCGAGGTCTGGGCCCGGGATGACGCCCTGGGCGATCAGCCGCTCGACCTCGGCGCGGTTCTCCGGCGGGAAGTTCTGGGCGTCCAGCCACCTGGCCTGCAGCTCGTGGTGCCGGCGCAGCTCGGCGTCGCTGGGCGGGCCTGGGAGCACGCCCTGGGCGATGAGCCGGTCGACCTCGGCGCGGGCGGTCTCCAGGTCCAGGCCGTGGGCGACCAGGATCCGGGCCGCCAGGCTGTCGCACTGTCGCAGCAGGCCGAGCAGGTAGTGCTCGGGGCCGCGATAGGCGTGGTGCAGGCGGCTGACCTCGTCGAGGGCCATGGTGGCGGCGCGTTTGGCCGGCTCGGTGAAGTACACCGTCCTGGTGCTGTCCACCATGTCGGCTACCTCCCTTGCCTGGGGCGGCTGCGCGGGCCGTGCTTTTGGTGGACGGCCTGCTTGCTGACGCCCAACCGGCTGGCGATGCCCTGCCAGGACCAGCCGTTGGCGCGGGCGTTGTCGACCTGCAGGGCTTCCAGGACCTCCAGCAGGCCGTGCAGGGCCGCGACCGCCCGCAGGCCGACCTCCGGGTCGCGGCTGTCAATGGCTGCCGCCAACGTCGCCACCTCGTTGCTGCTCGTCTTCGTCCTGGCCATGGGGTCAAGGTATCTTGACGGCATGGAAGTGATCAAGCCTTCTTGACGATCCAATCCCCTTTGTGCAACACCCTGTTGAATAGGCTGAGACTGCCTAAAGGGTTGGTGTCACCCAGGGATGGTGAGTGGGTGCGTCTGCAGCCGTTCAGCGGTGATGTTGCGGGTTTGGTACGGCCGCCTGCTGCTGCTTGAGCCAGTTGAGCAGGTCATCGGCGGGGACGGGCCGGCTGACGTAGAAGCCCTGGATAGCGTCGCAGCCCATGGCGTCGAGTTCCTGCCGGGTGGCCTGGTCTTCGACGCCTTCGGCGACCACCCGCAGGCCGAGGTTGCGGCCCAGGTCCACCGTGGACCGCACGATCACCGCGTCGCTGGTGTTGCTGATCATCTGGCTGACGAATGAGCGGTCGACCTTGAGCTCATGCACCGGCAGCTCCTTGAGGTAGGCCATGGAGGAGTAGCCGGTGCCGAAGTCGTCGATGGACAGCTGTACGCCCATCTGGTTCAGCCGGCCCAGGATCTGCAGGGCGTGTTCGGGGTCGGTCATGATGGTGCTCTCGGTGATCTCCACCACCAGCAGCCGCGCGGGCACCTCCCAGCGGGCCAGCAGGCCGGCGACCTCGTCGGGGAACTCCAGGTCCAGCAGCCGCCGGGCGGACACGTTGACGGCGACTGACAGCTCGTGGCCGGCTTGGCGCCAGGCACGGCACTGGTGCAGGGCGGCGTCGAGCACGTAGTTGGTCAGCGGACCGATCAGCCCGGTCCGTTCGGCCAGGGGAATGAACTCGACCGGCGGGATCAGGCCGTGGGTGGGGTGCTGCCAGCGCACCAGCGCCTCCACCCCCAGGACCTGCCCGGTATGGGCGTCGATCTTGGGCTGGTAGTGCAGCACGAGCTGGTCGTGTTCGATGGCGCGGCGCAGTTCAGCGAGTAGGGCGAGCTTGCGGGGGCTGTGCTGGTCCAGCGAGGGGTCGAACAGCGTGAACCCGGCGTGGGTCTCCTTGGCCGCGTACATGGCGATGTCGGCGTGCTGCAGCAGCTCCTCGGGGTCGTTGCCGTGCTCGGGATAGATGGCAAGGCCGATGCTGGCCTCCACGTCCAAGCTCAGCCCCTCCAGCAGGAACGGCTCCTCCAGGGCGGCCTGCAGTTTCCTGGCCACGGCCACCGCGCCCTCGGAGGTCTCGATCCGAGGCAGCAGCACCGCGAACTCGTCGCCGCCCAGCCGCGCGACGGTGTCGACCGCGCGCAGTGCCGCCTGTAGACGCTGGCCGACCTGGACCAGCAGTTGGTCGCCGTAGTGGTGGCCCAGGGTGTCGTTGACCTCCTTGAAGCGGTCCAGGTCCAGCAGCAGCAGCGCGGCCGGGACCAGCTCCCGGTCGGCTTGGCGGATCGCCTGGCCGGTGCGGTCGCGCAGCAGGGTGCGGTTGGGGAGCGCGGTCAGCGGGTCGTGCAGCGCCTGGTAGGCGAACCGCTTGGTCGTCCGCGACTTGGCCCGCTGGAACCGCCAGGCCAGCGCGGCGATGCTGAGGGCGGCTGCCAGCAGGATGAGCAGGGTGGCTAGGTCGGCCCGCCGGGTCGCCTGCTCGGCCAGGATACCGTCGCGCCGACGGGCCGCCGCAAGCGTCTCGACCAGCCGGGTGAGGGCCGGATCGACCCGCTGCTCGTCGACCTTCTCGGCCTCCGCGTCCCGCCCCGCTTCCAGCAGCGCAAACTCCTGTTCGACCGCCGTGTCATAGCTGTGGAACGCGTCGTGGACCGCTCGGGCGTCGTCGCTTGTCGAGTCCAGCACCGCCAGCCGCTCGTTCAGCCGATGGGTCGCCTTATCGACCTGGTGCCATTCCTCGACAACCGTTGCCTTCAGCCGCGTCTCGGCGATCGCCTGCCACTCCAGCGCGCTTTGGTGGTAGACAGCGGTCTCCAGCTCACCAAGCAGGACCTGCAGCTCACCGCGCTCGGCAGCGTAGTCGTGGACCCGGGTGATGCCGTAGCCGGCAGCAACCGCGACCAGCACAGCAGCCAGGAGTACCAGCCAGGCACCAAGCCACGGTCGCCCCCGGCTGCCGCTCTCGGTGTGCATGCTTCCGGCCGCCAGCCCTTCCGGCCCCACCTGACCTGCCGGTCGACCGAGGCCGTCACGCTGGCCATTCGCCCGCTGGTCAACGAGCCCCCGCGACCAGACACCCTTCAGGAAACCACGGACCGTGTTCATACCGGTACATCGACAGGTGTGTTACGCCACCTGAAAAGCTGGCATCGCCGGCGCAACCCCGGCGGCCGTGGCGAGCCGGATGGGCTACCAGCGACAGGAGCACGCGCTAGTCAAGCCCAGCCGGAGCCACCGCCCCTGAAGAAGCGTTGGAGCCTCAGGGCAGCTCGAGCGTGCCTTCCACAACGAGCTGACGCGATACAGAAATACGTGAACCCGCTGGTCCTGCGCGTTCCCATGCTTTGTGTGCCCTCGGCAGGGCACGTCCCAGCCCTACGAACCGCCGTGCGCCTGAACGCGCAGGTCAGGATAGAGCGTCGGCCGCGTGCGGGTAGCACAATGGGCACATGCTGGAGAATGTGGAGCCGATCGGGGGCGTTGTTACCTCCAAGTCGGTGGAAGCCCTGGCGGGCCGGGAGATCCCGCAGCCCGTTCTCGATACGGTCTGGACCCGAGCGGATGCCCAGGCGCGCAAGCAGGCACGGCTCAACGTCTACCTGGGGCCGCCCCTGGAGTGGGCAAGACGTACGCCATGCTCGGGGAGGGACAGCGCGCCAAGGCCAGAGGCACCGACGTGGTTGTCGGCATCGTCCAAAGCTACGGGCGGCCCCGGACGATCGAGATGCTGAACGGCCTTGAGGTCATCCCACCCCGCGTCCTGACCTACCAGGGCTTGACCTTCCAGGAGCTGGACGTCGAGGCGCTGATCGAGCGCCACCCGGAACGGGCGCTGATCGACGAGCTCGCCCACACCAACATTCCTGGGAGCCGGCGGGCGAAGCGCTGGGAGGACATGTTCGACGTCCTGGCGGAGGGCATCTCGGTCATCACCACCGTGAACGTGCAGCATCTGGCCAGCCTGAACGATCTCGTTGCCAGGATCACCGGCATCCGGCAGCAGGAGACCGTCCCGGACTGGGTGCTGGATCTTGCCGACCAGGTGGAGCTGGTGGACATGTCGCCGTACGCCCTGCGGCGACGGATGGTGCACGGCAACGTCTACCCCAACCCGCACAAGGCGGAACTGGCCCTGCAGAAGTATTTCACCATGGACAACCTGACCGCCTTGCGGGAGCTCGCCCTCATGCGGGTCGCGAACCAGGTCGACGAAGAGGTCCTCAGGAGATGGTCGAAGCAGGGTGTCCCGGAGACCCGGGAACGGATCCTGGTCTGTGTATCACGGCCGGGTGTCTCCGAGGACCTGATCCGCCGCGGCTGCAGGATCGCTCACCGCACGCAGGGTGACCTGATCGTCATCCACGTGGTCACGAGCGAGCGAGGTCCCGACTCGCAGTGGTTGGGACAGGTGCAACGGTTGGTGCAGGACCTCGGAGGCGAGTTCCAGGTCCTCGAGGCAGACGATCCCGTGAATGGGGTGCTCTCGTTCGCCTACCAGCAGCACGTGACCCAGATCCTGGTGGGGGAGTCGCTCCGGCCGCGATGGCAGGAACTCCTGCGCGGGTCCTTTGTCAACCGCTTGATTCAGAAGGCGTCACACATCGACGTCCACGTCATCGCTCAGAAGGAACGCTGAGTATGGCCCGTGGCGCAGGCTGCCCGTCGCCATTCAGCGCGCCAGCGGCTGTTGCCCGTTTGGGGCTGGGCGGCGGGGGGTGGCCGCGGCGAGCGCGTGCGCGACGGTCGCCAGGGTGAGCCCGGCTGTCGGCAGCACTGGCCGGCCCGCACCGGTGAGCACCACCAGCTCGCCGACTCGTCGGTCATGGCGGACCAGGTTGATGGCGGCGCCGCGAGCCGGAGAGGGCGGCAAGCCGTTCCGCCAGAGGAAGAACCCGTGGGGGAGTCGTCCCTGCTGGTCGAGGTGTGGCAGGTCGTGGGCGTCGGGCGCCTCGTCGGTCCTGCCGACGTCAGCGACGACGGTCTCACCTGTTAGTTCGGTGCGTTTGATGATGACGCGGCGGGCATCGAGCAGCTCGTAGAGTCCTTCGGCAGCGGCATGGTCGGCGTCGCCGCCGCCGGCGACCGTTTGCGTGATGGCATTGAGCAGGCGAAGCGCACCGGCCTGCTGGTGCGCTTCAACGCTGGAGCGCCGCCGGGCACGGCCCGCAAGGCTGGCGACGATGCCGGCAGCAAACAGCAGACAGGGCCGCGCTCAGGGCCGCGAGCAGGCCGCCCCTCGGCCGCCGTATGCTGCGGCCAGCACGACGATGACGAGGTAGATGATCGTGAGGTTCTCGAGCCCGATCGTGTGCCGATACGGCTCGATGATGATCCCAACCAGGATGCTTGCGATGAACGCGCCAGCGCCCCAGGCGATGCCCTCACCGTCGATCTCGGTCCGCCGTTTGGTCATCACTGCCGCCTCCTTGTCGCTGTCACTGTTTGCCGGTTGCTGGTGCGTGGTCCTGGGTCGGCGTGGCCGTCAGCTCGCGCGCGGGTGCCTACGGCGGGGGTGCCTGTTCGAATTCGAAGCGGTAGCCCATGCCTGGTTCGGTGATGAAGTATCGGGGCCGAGCGGGCTCGGGCTCCAGCTTGCGACGGATCTGCGCTATGTACACGCGCAGATAGTCGGTGTGATCCTGGGAGGTCGGCCCCCACACCTCACGGAGGAGCTGGCGCTGGCTGACCAGCCGGCCGGGATTGGTCACCAGCAGCTCGACCAGGTGCCACTCGGTGGGGGTGAGCCGGACCTCGCCGGCCTCGGTGGTCACCCGCATGGCGGCCAGGTCGACGGTGAAGTCGTCGGTGCGGACGGTCGGCGGCTGCTTTTCGGCTGGCGCGCGGCGGCTGGCGGCCCGCACGCGGGCGAGCAGCCCTGCGGCTGGAACGACGTCTGGTCGTCGTTGTTGCCGTAGGCGACCTTGACGAGGTTCATCTTCGAGTACTGCGGCTTGGACAGCTGTCGCCCGCGACTCCGGCGACCAGCCCCGACGAACCTCGTCATGAGGGTCTCCAGCGCGGAGGGCAACGCGGTCGCCGGCGTTTAGCGCCGCGCCGGTCCAGGTACAGGACCACAGCGGGGTCTTCGCGCGGGTGCGGCTCCCCTACGGACCAACCGGTTTCCGGCCGCGCTCGTACCGCGAACGACCCCGCCGGGGGCAAGCGGAGGAGTCGTCAGATGTCCAGCGCCCAGTGCCCGCAGTGCGCCAGCCCCGTCACTACGGGCTCGGACAAGTTCTGCACGAGCTGCGGCTCGGCGTTGTCCTGGGACGAGCAGCCCGCGGACGAGGGCGGCGGGACCGCCGGCGGCCCGAGCTTCGCCTGTCCGGCGTGCCGGGAGCCCAACCCGGCGTCGCGACTGCTCTGCCAGCGCTGCGGCGCCCTGCTGGAGCCCGCCCAGGCGCCCCTGCCCGCTTCGCTGGCGCCGGGCGCGCCCTGGCGCTGGCTGACCAGCCGGCCGGGATTGGTCACCAGCAGCTCGACCAGGTGCCACTCGGTGGGGGTGAGCCGGACC